>Ga0335080_10005656_pt1 | contig 12893 bp, 14 predicted proteins | sample Lox_Sample_34_FD_206720 | JGI IMG/M metagenome (GOLD analysis project Ga0335080, IMG submission 206720) | Soil microbial communities from Loxahatchee National Wildlife Refuge, Florida, United States - Lox_Sample_3.4 | ecosystem: Environmental > Terrestrial > Soil > Wetlands | place: USA... | reverse complement strand
CTCGCCGAAGCGGCGGGCCGCCTCCGCGTCGTCGCCGAGATACACGTCGATGCGTCGTCGCCAGCGCGGTGCCATGCGGTCCGCCACGCTCCACTCGCCGTCGATGCCCTCGATGCGGACGCGCGCGCCGAAGCGCAGGCCCATCTCGTAGAGGTCGTCGGAGACGGCCACCACGCGCATGCCGGGCCGCAGCCGGACGCCGGATGCCGTGCGCGTCGGGTCGGTGGCCTCGGCCGCCTGGTCGGGCAGCGAGTTGTACGCGGTCGCGGTGACCTCGAGCTCGGCGGGCGGCGCGGGGCGGGGTGCCGGCGGCGGGCGCAGATAGGCGCAGCCGGATCCGACGGCGAGCGCGGCCAGGGTCGCGGCGGCGGCGCGGAGCGGCGGCCGGGTTCGCACGCCCCGAGGTTCGCACACTGGCGGTACGGGACCCTGCGCGTATCGTTCGGCATGCCCCCCGCCGCGCGCGTCGAGTGTCCGCACGCGGATCGCTGTCCCGGCTGCCCGCTGATCGGCCAGGCCCCTGATGCGCAGCTCGAGGCCAAGGCGCACCGCCTGGCGCGGGCGCTCGCGCCGTTCGCCGCGTGGCTCGACGCCGAGCCGGAGCCCGTGCGAGCTGCGCCGAGCGACGTCGAGTACCGGACCCGCGCGAAGCTCGTCGTGGCGCCGGGCGTGCCGCCGCGTCTCGGTCTCTTCGCGCCCGGCCACGAGGTCGTGGACCTGCCCGGATGCCGCGTGCTCGCGCCACCGCTACGCGCCGCGGCCGCGGGCCTGCGCCAGGTCCTCGCCGCTCCGCCGCGCGAGGCGGGCGATGCGCTGCGTGCGGAGGGTGATGGAGACGGGCGGCTCCGCGCCGTCGATCTGCGCGCGGTGTACGAGGACGGCGAGGCGGCCGTCCTCGTGACGCTGGTGCTTCGCGAAGGCGGCGACACCGACGCGGCGCTCGCCGCAGCGTGCGAGGCGCTGGCCCGGGCGGTGCCGACACTCCGGGGCGTCGCCGTGAGCCGGCACGCCGGCCGGAGCCCGCAGGTGCTCGGCGAGCTGCCGCGCGTGCTCCTCGGCCCCGGCCGGCATCGCGACCGGCTGCGTCCGGGGCGGCCCTGGTCATTCGCCTCGCATGGCGCCTTCGTCCAGGCGCACGGCGAGCAGGCGGCAGCGATCCAGGACGAGGTCGAGCGCGCGCTCGCGCCGCTGCCCGGGCGCCGCGTCCTCGAGCTCTACGCGGGAAGCGGATCGCTCGCTCTTGCGCTCGCGGCTGCGGGTGCGCGGGTCACCGCGGTCGAGGGCTTCGCACCGGCGGCCCGCGCGGCCGAGGAGGCGGCGCGCGCGCAGGGCATCGCGGGCCTCGATGCGCGCGCGGGGAGCGCGGAGCACTGGCTGCCGCGCCTCGCCGCTTCGGGCGAGCGCTACGACGCGGTGATCGCGAATCCGCCGAGAAGGGGCCTCGCGCCGCAGGTGCGCACAGCGATCGCCGCGCTCGGTGCCGCGCGCGTGATCTACGTCTCGTGCGAGCCGACCACGCTGGCGCGCGACCTCGCCCACCTCGCCCGCCTCGGACTGCGCGCCGAGCGGCTCGCGCCGTTCGACCTCCTGCCGCAGACCGCCGAGGTCGAGAGCGTCGCGGTGCTCGAGCGCGCCGCGCCGGTGGAGCCTCCGCTCCTCTTCGAGGACGAGCACCTGCGCGCGATCGACGCCCCCGGCGATGCGCCGGGACCGGGCGGCACGGGCCTCTTCGGGGGAGCGGAGCCGGGCGCGAGCGGGGTCGCGCTCGTGGCGCGCGACCGCACGACGGCCGCCGCGCTGCGCGAGGCGCACGCCGCGGGCCGCTGGCTCGCGCTGGTGCGCGGCGTCGCGCGCGCGCACGGTCGGCTCGGGGAGGGTGCGCGCCATCGCAGGCTCGACGTGATCGGAGGCCACGCGCTGCTCGAGGTGTGCTGGGAAGGCAGGCGCGCGCCCTCGATCCGCCGGCGGCTCGCGGCGATCGGGGAGCCGGTCCTCGGGGACGATCGCCATGGCCACACGTCGTCGAACCGGCACCTCTTCGAGCGCTTCGGGCTCGATCGCCCGTTCGTGCACTGCGCGTCGCTCGAGCTCGCACACCCGCGAACCGGCGCGCCGCTCCGGATCGAGGCGCCGCTCGCGCCGGATCTCGCGGCGGTGCTCGAGCGACTGGCCGGCGAGGCGCCCGTCGCTCCGCGCGGTGCCGGCGTGCGCGCGCTCAGGCGCCGGGCGCGGGCCCCTCGGTGAGGCACTCGAGCAGGGCGTCCACGCCGCGCGAGAAGGCGCCGGGCTCGAGCAGCAGCGAGAGGATCAGATGGGCGCACGGCTCGCCCTCGTCGACGAGGTCGAAGACGAACCCGGGCTGGACGAGCACGCCGGCGCGGTCGAGCAGGTCGAGCGCCAGCGCCTCCTCGTCGCCGGCGTCCGCCACGCGGAGCACGGCCGACCAGCCGGCCTGCGCCGGGAGGAGGCGCACCCGCCCGACGCCGCGCAGCCGGTCGGCGAGCAGGCGTCGGTTCTGGCCGAGGCGCGCGCGCAGCGGCTGCTGGATCTCCTCGCGGCGGGGCAGCAGCGCCGCCAGGACGCGCGCGGCGATGGGCGACACCGAGAGATACGCGTCGGCGGCGAACTCGAGCCGCGCCAGCGCCTCGTCGCGCAGCTTCGGCGGGCCCGCGACGGCGATCCATGCGACCTTGAGCTGCGGCAGCGCGAGCACCTTGGAGGCCCCCGACAGCGCGAAGTGGAGCGCGCCGTCGGGAGCGACGTCGAGCGCGCCGGGGCGCCGAGCGCCGTCGAACGCATAGTCCGCGAAGACCTCGTCCGAGGCGATCGCGAGGCCGCGCTCGCGTGCGATCGCGCAGAGCGCGCTCCAGTCGTCCGGGTGCACGAAAGAGCCGGTGGGATTGTGCGGGTGGATCACCGCGATCGCGCGGCTGCGCACGTCGAGCGAGGCGGAGAGCGCGGGGAGGTCGATGCGCCAGGACGCATCTCCCGCGGGCGGCCGCAGCGGATAGCGCTCGGCGTCCACGCCCTCGAGCGCGGCGAGGTGCTCGAAGAGCCCGTAGCCGGGCGCCGGGAGGTGGACGCGGTCGCCGGGGTCTGCGAGCAGCCGGAACAGATGTGCGTATCCCTCGCTGGTGCCGGCCGTGAGCACGACGTGCTCGGGCACGACCGCACCGCCGTGGTAGCGGGCGATCGCCTCCCGCGCGCGGGGATCGCCGCGCGCGTCCGGCTCGTAGCGCGCCGAGGCGGGGTCGTCGGCCAGCTCCGCCAGCACGTCGCGCAGGGGACCGGCCGGCGCGAGGCCTCCGTGCGTGGGATTCGGGTCGGCGAGGTCGAGGACGGGCAGGCCCCGCGCGTGTCGCGCATCCACGCGCTCGGCGAGCGGGTTGGGCGAGAGATCCCAGGCTGCGCGCCGCGCGAACATCGGTTGACTTCGCTCGCTCCGCTCGCTGCGCGCCCTCGCTTCGCGAGCGCTGGCGGTCAGGCGCCCCGGCGCAGCGCGAGGGCCAGCGTCACCGCCCACCAGCCGCGGAACAGGAGATCGATGCCGAGGAAGGTGCCGATCAGCCAGAGCGCCGAGCCCGGCATCTCGGACCACACCAGGAGGCCGAGCACGAGGCTCACGATGCCGCCGAAGACGGCGAGGCCGCGGTGCGGCAGGTCGACGCTCAGCGCCGCCGCGATGCGGAAGGCGCCGCTCACCAGGAAGTAGGCCGCCGCCAGCACCGTGAGCGCGAGCGAGCCGGTGAGCGGCTCCGTCATCATCAGGAACCCGGCGACGATCGAGAGCACGGCGGCCAGGACGTGGAGCAGCGCGCCCGACGTGGATCGGACCCGGAAGGCGTGCGCGATCTCGATCACGCCTCCGATCGCGAGCAGTGCGCCGAAGAAGACAACCGAGGCGAGCGTGACGATCTCGGCGTAGCTGATCGCCACGGTGCCGAGGACGATCAGCGAGATGCCGAGGGCCAGGAGCCGCCCCCAGCTCCTGCGCAGGGGATCGGTGGTTCCGAGCGCGACGTCCATGGCGCCTCCTCGTCCAGGGCCTATGGGCAGGCTACACCGCAGACCGGCGCTCAGCGAGGTGCCGGCTTCCCCTGGAACAGCGGCAGGTACTCGCCGTAGCCCTCCTCCTCGAGCTTCTCGACCGGGACGAATCGCAGGGCCGCGGAGTTCATGCAGTAGCGCATGCCGGTCGGGGCCGGGCCGTCGTCGAAGACGTGCCCGAGGTGGGAGTCGGCGTGCGCCGAGCGCACCTCGGTGCGGGGCGCGAAGAGCTGGCGATCCACCTTCTCGACCAGGCTCTTCGGGTCGAGCGGCCGCGTGAAGCTCGGCCAGCCCGTTCCCGAGTCGTACTTGTCGAGCGACGAGAAGAGCGGCTCGCCCGAGACCACGTCGACGTAGATACCGGCCGCGTGATTGTCCCAATAGGCGTTGCGGAAGGGCGGCTCCGTGCCCTCCTTCTGGGTCACGTCGTACTGCAGGGGATCGAGCGTTCGACGCAGCTCGGCGTCGGTCGGCTTCTTCCAGGTCATCGGGTTCCACTCCTTGTTGGCGGGCGCGATCGCAGCCGGCTCCGGGGCCTGCGGTCGGCTCTGCGCGACGGCGATTCCGACGGCCAGGGCCGCGGCCGCCGCGAGCACGAGCTTGGCTCCCATCGGGGCCGTCATCGGGACTCTCCCCACAGCGCCTGGAGCCGCTGGTCGCGCCCGCAGTTCCAGCGATAGAAGGAATAGCGCGCGGGATTCTTCTCGTGGTACTTCTGGTGGTACTCCTCGGCGGGATAGAACTCGGTGGCCGCCACGATCTCGGTGACGATCGGCCGGTCGAAGCGCTTCGACTCGTCGAGCCGGCGCTTCGACTCCTCCGCCAGGCGGCGTTGCTCCTCGGAGTGGTAGAAGATCGCGCTGCGGTACTGGTGGCCGCGGTCGCAGAACTGCCCCTCGGCCGTGATCGGGTCGATGTTGTGCCAGAAGACCTCGAGGAGCTGCGCGTAGCCGATGCGGGCCGGGTCGAAGACGATCTCGACGGACTCCGCGTGGCCCGTGTCGCCGGCCGAGACCTCCTCGTAGGTGGGATTCTTCGTGTGGCCGCCCGTGTAGCCGACGGTCGTCGAGATCACCCCCGGGAGCTTCTCGAAGGGCGGCTGCATGCACCAGAAGCAGCCGCCGGCGAAGGTGGCGGTCTCGGTCGCGTCGGCCCGCGAGGGGCTCGGACCCGCGAAGGCCAGGGTGGCCGCGGCGAGCAGGGCGGCGAGCGGCGCGCGGAGCGTCCAGGGCATCGGGCTCCTCCAGGGCCGCGGGCGGCCCCCGAGAACGGTACGGTCGGCACGAGCAGGCGGTTTCGACCGCTTCGATGCCGGAGGCGAGGGATCGGTTTCGGGCGCGCCGTCCCCGTCCTCGCCGAAGGCGTCAGCCGAGGGCGCCGCTCTCGCGCAGCCGCCGAACCTGCTCCGCGTCGTAGCCCAGCACGTCCCGCAGCACCTCCTCGGTGTGCTGCCCGACGGTCGGCGCCTTCGACGGGGTGGGGAGCTCCTCGCCCTCGAAGCGCAGCGGCAGCGGCAGCATGTCGACGCCGTGGCGCTCGTGCGGATACCAGGGGAAGCGCGCCTGGAACTGAGGATCGTCGGCGATGGTCTTCGGCGTGTTGACCGGTGCGATCGGGACGTTGTGCGCGCCGCCGAAGTCGATCCACTCGGCCGAGGTCCGCGCCCTGAAGATCTCGCGCAGCTCGCGCTGCAGCGCGCGGTTGCCGCGCGCGTGATCCGCGAACCGGGAGCCGGGCCAGCGCTCGAAGAGCTCGCTGCGGCCGACGCCCGCGCAGAAGTTCTTCCAGAACTCCTGCTCGGACGCCATGAACAGCACGAAGCCGTCGCGCGACTCGTAGATCTGGTAGCGGACGCCTTCCTTCATCCCCGCCGTGCCCGGCGCGCGGCGCGCGTAGTCGTCGGCCTTGTTGCCGGTCACCTCCGACTCCGGGCGCTCGTACGCTTTCCAGCTCTCGATGCGGTACCAGTCCATGTAGGCGGCCGCGTCGCTCTGCCCGATCTCGAGCGCGGAGCCCTCTCCAGTCGCGCGTGCGCGGATCACCGCGGCGAGGATGCCGAGCGCGCCGAACAGCGGCCCCGCGTGCATCCCCATCGACGCGTGCTCCGCGATGTAGCAGAAGCCCTCCTCGTCACGGGCGACGTTCACGATGCCGGCCCAGGTGTCGAAGGCGATGCCGTGCGCCGGCAGGTCCTTGTACGGACCCGTCTTCCCGTAGCCGGAGACGTTGCAGAACACGAGCCGCGGGTTGACCTCGCGCAGCGACTCGAAGCCGAGCCCGCGCCGCGCCAGCGAGCCGGGACGCATCGCCTCGGCGACGACGTCGGCGCGGCGCACCAGGTCGCGGAAGACCTCGACGGCCTCGGGCTTGCGCAGGTCGAGCACCAGGCTCCGCTTGCCGCGGTGCACGTGCAGGTGCAGCAGCGAGACTCCCTCGACGATCGGCCAGGTCATCTCGCGGATGTAGTCGCCGCTCGGCGACTCGACCTTGATCACCTCGGCGCCGAGGTCGGCGAGGTGCGTGGTGACGGCGCCGGGACCGAGCAGCGAGCACTCGATCACGCGCAGCCCGGCCAGCGGAGCGGGTCGGCTCATCGACCGCTCAGAGGCCCGCGCGCAGCGGAGCGGCGCCGTCGTCGAGCACGCTCGCGGCGACGAGATCCTCGAGGTAGGCGGCGTCCCACCAGGTGATCTGGAGCTGCTTCGCGCGGCGGAAGTAGAGCTGGATGTCGTACTCGAGGGTGAAGCCGACGCCGCCCCACACCTGCTGACACATCGCCGTGACGTCGCGCCAGGTCTGGCAGGCGAAGAGCTTCGCCATCGGCGCCAGGCGCAGGATCGAGCGCCCGGTCGCGCGCGCCCACGCCGCCTGGTAGACCAGCGTCTTGCCGCCGTCGATCGCGGTGGCGGCGTCGGCCAGGTAGTGCGAGATCGACTGGAAGGCGCCGAGCGGCTTGTCGAACTGCTTGCGGTCCTTGGCGTACTGCACCGTGATCTCGAGCGCGCGCTCGGCGCCGCCGATCGCGAGGGCCGCGAGCAGCACGATGCCGTCGTGCATCACGCCGTCCCACGTGGCCCAGCCCGAGCCCTCGGCGCCGATCCGATCGCTGGCCGGCACCCGCACGCCGTCCAGCTCGACCCGGTACTGCGCGTCGGCCGCGAGGCTCTTCTGCTGCGTCATGCGCACGCCCTGAGCCCGCGGATCGACCAGCAGCAGGTCGACGTCGCGCTCGCCCGGGCCGCTGCGCGCCAGCACGAGGAGGCGATCCGCAGAGCTGGCGAACGGCACGTGGCGCTTCACGCCGCGCAGGACGTAGTCGCCGCCCTCGCGGGTCGCGGCGAGCTGGACGCCGCGTGGCCCGAAGCCGCCGTCGGGCTCGAGCCAGGCGGGTGTCAGGATCGACTCGCCGGACGCGATGCGCGGCAGCCAGGCGCGCTTCTGCGCCTCGCTCCCCGACGCGAGCAGCGCGCCCGCGCCGAGCACGGCGCTCGGGAAGTGGGGCGAGGGCGCGAGCGTGCGGCCGAGCTCCTCGTAGAGGATTGCCGCCTCGATCAGGCTCTGCGCCGAGCCGCCGTACGCCTCGGGGATCCCGATCCCGAGCAGGCCGAGCTCCGCGAGCTGCTTCCACAGCTCGGGCGGGTAGCCACGCGGGTCGTCCTCGCAGGCGCGAACCACGTCGATCGGCGCGTAGCTCGCGAGCATCCCGCGCACCATGTCGCGCAGCAGCTCCTGCTCCTCGCTGAAGTCGAGGTCCATCGCTCTCTCCTACGGCTTCCAGCGCTCGCCCTTGCGCCGCCAGGGGTTGTCGCCTTCGTGCGTCGGCACCGCCACGCGCGCCGAGCACTCGGTCGCGATCCGATCGCCCACCGCGAGCTCGAGCGCCACCTCGACCCAGCCGCAGCCGGCGGCGTCGGTCTCGACCTTCTCGACCCGCCCGCGGAACACCATGCGGTCGCCGGGGAACACCGAGTCCTTCATGCGGAACTTCATGCGGCCGAGCCGCCCGCTCGGTCCCGTCCAGTCGGTGACGTAGCGCTCGAACCAGGCCGCCTGGTTCGGCGTGTTGAGGAAGATGTCGCGGGTGCCGTTGCGGTTCTGCGCGAAGTCCTTGTCGTGGTGCATCGGCCGCCAGTCGCGGCTGGCCAGCGCGCCGAGCACGACGGTGGTCGCGCTGACGTCGACCGCGAGCTCGGGCAGCCGGTCCCCCGGCCGCACCGCGTCCCAGGCGAGTCGTGCGCCGCCCGTCACGCCTCCCTCCGATATCCGAAGCCGGTGTAGGTCTCCGTGCCGACCCACTGGCCGCCCTGGTTCTGGTACTCGACGTCGATCACCCAGAAGCGGCCGTTGCCGAGCTTGGTGCGCTTCGGCTCGGAGACCGAGCGCAGCACCTGCCAGGTCCGCAGCCGATCGCCGGGGCGCACGGGCTCTCCGAACACGATCGTGTTGTCGGTCATCACGGCCTCCGGCAGGTCCAGCACGCGCTTCAGGTCGAAGTGCACCTGGAGCGGCTGCGCGGTCTCGGTGCGCCCCGGAGCCCAGTGGTGCGGCCGGAACCAGACCGACAGCATGGTCGGCGGCGCGATCCACCCGTCGGTGAGCTCGTTGGCGACCTTCTCCTCCCAGAAGAGCGGATTGCCGTTCTGCACCGAGGCGCAGGTCGTGAAGACGTAGCCGCGCTCGACGTCGAACTCGCCGCGCTCCTCGTATCGCTTCTGGCCGATCCAGCCCTGCACCTCCGCGGGAAGCTCCGCCATCGACCGCTCCTCCTGGCTCATGCGACGACTCCCGACTCGCGCAGGGCTCCGATCTCGGACTCCGCGTAGCCGACCGCGCGCAGGAGCGCGTCGGTGTCGGTCTCCGCGGTGTCCGGGACCGCGATGGGCTCGGCGGGCGCCGAGCCGGCCAGCACCGGGCCGAGCTGGGAGAAGGCCCCGTGCCGCGGATGCCTCGCCTCGCGGAAGGCGCCGCGCGCGCGAAAGTGCGCCTGCCCGGCGAGCTCGCCCAGCGACAGCACGGGCGCCACGCAGGTGTCGGCCGGCGCGAGCGCCGCCACCCACTCGTCGCGCGTGCGGGTTGCGAAGACGGCGCGCAGGTCGGCGCGGATCTCTCCCTGGCGCGCGTCGTCGAGCTGGTGCGGGATCCAGCGCTCGAGGTCGAGCGCGCGGCACAGGTTGGCCCAGAAGGCGCGCTCGATGGCGGCGACCGCGAGCCAGCGGCCGTCGCGCGCGGCGTAGGTGTCGTAGCACGCGTAGCGGCCGGTCAGGAGGTCGCGGCCCGGCGTCGACTCCTCGCCCGTCGCGAGCTTCCGGTCGATGGCGAGCGCCATCAGCGAGAGCACGCCGTCGGTGACCGACACGTCGAGGTGCTCGCCGGCCCCGGTCGCGGCGCGGCGCAGCAGCGCGGCCAGGATCGCGATCGCCGCCTGCATGCCGCCCGCGGCGGCGTCGGCGATCGTCGCGCCCGGCAGCGCGGGGCCTCCGTCGGCGCGCCGCCCGCTGCAGTCGAGGTAGCCGCCCATGGCGAGGTAGTCGAGGTCGTGGCCGGCCCACTGCGACGCCGGCCCGCGCTGCCCGTAGCCGCTGAGCGAGCAGTACACGATCGATTCGTTGGCCTTGCGCGCGTCGGCGTAGCCGATCCCCAGGCGGTCGGCGACGCCGGGCCGGTAGCTCTCGAGCACGACGTCGGCGGCCGCCGCCATCCGGAGGAACGCGTCGCGTCCGGCGGGCGCCTTCAGGTCGATGCGCACGCGCGACATCCCGCGCGACGCGCCGTACGACCACCAGGCGGGCTCGATCTGCACGCCGCTTCGGCTCGGAGGGGCGCCCACCTTCACCAGCCGTGCGCCGTAGTCGGCGAGGATGCGCGCGCAGCGCGCCGCGGGCCCGACCGTCGAGAGGTCGAGCACGGTGACGCCCTGGAGTGCCGGAGGGGTCGACACGCGGCGCCTAGAAGTTCTTCGGCAGGCCGAGCTTGCGGCGCGCGATGATGTTCTTCTGGATCTCGGACGCGCCGCCGCCGATCGTGTCGATCACCGAGTAGCGGTAGCTCATCTCCGGGCGTCCGCGGAGCGGTGCCTCGCTCGTGTGCACCCTGAGCTGTGTGCCCGGGCCGGCCAGGTCGAGCATCGCGTTCGCCACGCGCTGCGAGAGCTGCGTCGCGTAGAGCTTGTACTCCGACGCCTCGACGGTGGGCGGCTTGCCGCCGCGCATGGAGGCCGCTACGAAGCGGAGCCCGAGCCCGCGCGCGACCTCGCACTGCGTCGCGAGCTCGGCGATGCGCTGACGCACCCGCGGACTCCGGCGCAGCGGCTCCCCGTCGCGCGTCGCAGCGCGGACGTGATCGACCAGCTCCTCGAGGCGCTGCTCGATCGGCGAGAAGGTGAACATGGTGAAGCGCTCGAGGTCGAGCGCCTCCGAGATGTAGCGGAAGCCACCGCCGAGCTCGCCGACGCGGTAGTCGTCGTGGACCCGGACGCCGTCGAAGTACACCGCGTTGGTGCGCTCGTCGCCGATCGTCGGCATGGCCTGGACGGTGAGTCCCGGGTGGTCCATCGGGATCAGGAACAGGCTCAGGCCGTCGTGCTTGGGCGCGTTCGGATCGGTGCGGGCGCCGACCCAGTACCAGTCGGCGAAGTGCGCCGAGGTGGTCCAGATCTTCTGCCCGTCGAGCCGCCAGCCGTCGCCCTCGCGGGTGGCGCGCAGCTGCATGTTGGCGGCGTCGGAGCCCGCCTGCGGCTCCGAATAGCCGACGGCGAACTCGATCTCGCCGCGGATGATCTTCGGCAGGAACTCGCGCTTGAGCTTCTCCGAGCCGTGTCGGATCAGCGTCTTGCCGATGATGCCGACGCCCTTGCCGATCTGCGGCGCGCCGCGACGCGCGAGCGCCTCGTTCAGGATGTACTCGTAGATGCCTTCCTTCTCCTGTCCGCCGTACTCGCGCGGCCAGGTCATCCCGAGCCAGCCCCGCTCCGCGAGCTTCTTCATGAAGGCGCGGCGCGCCGGCGTGTCGACGATCTGCGCCATGTTCTCGCGCGTCACGTCCGCCACGTCTTGCGTGGCGTGCTCGTCGAGGAAGGCCTCGACCTCCTCGGCGAAGGCCCTCTCGGCCTCCGAGAACTCGAAATCCAAGCGGACGTCCTCCGTCGCGGGGCGACCGAGAACATATACGATACGTCGCGTATTGTAAATCGGAGCCGGCCTGAGGCCACCCCCGGCGGCAGCGCCCGCCGCGGCTTCGGCCCTCTCGCTACGGCTTCGCTTCGGAAGCCGGCGCCGCGGGCGCCTCCTGATAGTAGGCGGCGAGCTGGTCGATCAGTGCCTGCACGGACGTGATCCGCTCGAGCGTGGGCGCCGGGATGTCCGCGCGCCGCCCGTCCGTCTCGGCGTCGCGGCGAAGCGATTGCAGGCGCCGGAAGGTGGGGAGCGTCTCGTCCATGTCCGCGCCGCCCTTGAGCTGCGTCGCGAGACGCTGCGAGGTGACCACGAGCAGCCGCAGGCTGTCGCGCGCCCTGAACTGCGCCTGTCGCTGCGGGGAGCCCTTGGTCGCCTGCGGGTTCCTCCGCACGGTGACCCGAAGATCCCGCAGGCTGGCCGCGAGCTTCTGCGCGAGCGCTGTCACCGCCTTCTGATCCCAGGGCTTCTGCTGTGCCTCCGCGCTCGACGCGGCGACGCAGAGCGTGAGCGCGACCATGGCGCCCGCAGCCCATCGGGAGATTCGTTGCGATCGCATGACTGTCCTCCCTCGCGGGCGCGCCGCGGCTCGTGCCTGGATCGAGCCATCGTACACCGCCCCGCATCGCCGAGGGGCGACAAAGTGGGACTCCCTTCGATCGGGCACCGATCCCGATCGCCCGGCTCATTTGATCGCGCTCGCCTCGCGTCTGGAGTATGGTCGCCGACCCTGGGAGCCGGGCGAATGCGCGATCGCCGAGGAGGGACGAGCCATGGAGCGCGTGCAATGAGACGATGGTTGGGGGCGTGCACGTGTCTGGCATTGCTGTCCGGCGGGTGCGTCACCACACAGCCGTGGACTCCCACCGTCGACACCTACGGGAGCTCTCGGAATCAATTCGTGAGCCGCGACCTGGAGGAGTGCCGCGCGCTCGCCCGCAGCGTCTCGGGCTCTCAGCCGGGCCAGGCCGTGCGCGGGGCTGCGCTCGGAGGCCTCGTCGGGGCCGCGGGCGGGGCGGCGATGGGCGCCGCGCTCGGCAACGCGGGACGGGGAGCAGCGCTCGGCGCGGCGGCCGGGGGCATCGGCCTCGGCGCGTCTCGCGCGGCGCAGGCGGACACGGACTTCCGGCGGGCGTACTCGAACTGCATGCGGCAGCGAGGTCACAATGTCGTCAACTGAGAGCCGCCTGGGAAGCGCCATGAGCCTTCGTCGATGGACCCTCTGCGCGGTCGGCGCGGCACTGCTCGGCTTCGGCGCGCTCCCTGCGCGCGCGGACGACACCCAGCTCGCGGATGCGCTGCGCGCGGTGGTCGCCGGCAACATCGCGGCGTACAACCGCGATGACGTGGACGCGACGATGAGCTTCATCGACACCGCGTCGCCCGACTACGACCCGACCAAGACCGAGATCGCGCAGCAGTTCAAGGATCTGGAGACCAACACGGAGCTGGTCGACTTCAAGTACATCGGCCACGACGACGAGTTCGCAGTGGCGCGGGTGAAGACGAAGGTCATCGCCAAGGGCGGCAGCGCCTTCGTCAACAACGTCGTCGACTCGATCATGATCTTCCACCAGCAGAACGGCTCCTGGAAGCTCTGGAGCGAGAAGATCCTCGGTGTCCAGCCCCTGCCGTAGCGGCTCCTCTCGCTGAAGCCGGCGCGCGCATCGGAGATGA
>Ga0335080_10005655_pt1 | contig 12895 bp, 12 predicted proteins | sample Lox_Sample_34_FD_206720 | JGI IMG/M metagenome (GOLD analysis project Ga0335080, IMG submission 206720) | Soil microbial communities from Loxahatchee National Wildlife Refuge, Florida, United States - Lox_Sample_3.4 | ecosystem: Environmental > Terrestrial > Soil > Wetlands | place: USA... | reverse complement strand
CTGGTGAACAACAGTGGCAATAACACACCGTGCGGGATCCTGGAAGACGGCGATCCGCTGGAGAACAATCCTAATTACGGCGGCTATCCGTATTCGCTGGGCGGGTTCACTTACGACTTGCAGGATCTAGTTACACTGCCGTACTTCGGGGCTCCACCCAGCACTTCGGTGAATGGGTTCTTCACGTTCCAGGGCGACGCTAAGCGTTTGTCGGAACGGATCGTAGCAGGCAGCGTTAGCACTTTTTCCTAAGTGGGGCGCGGTCCCAACGCGATGGCCGCGCCCGGCACGAACTAACTTATTCCTAAAGACCGATACTGGCTGGCGTAAAATACCAGCGGCTCGCCGTCCTGGCAGTGAGCGTGCAGGACTTCTCCAATTACGATGTCGTGATCGCCGGCTGTCACCACGTTTACACGGGCGCATTCAATGGTAGCCAGCACATCGGGAAGCAGCGGCACGCCGGTTTCTCCGGGAAACCACTCCACACCTTCGAAGCGGTCATAACCGCTGCCTGCGAACTTGTCGGACAGATGCTTTTGTCCGGCGCCTAGAATATTGATCCCGAAATGCGGCCCGATGCGAAAGTGCTCCAGGATGCGGGCGCGGTGGTCGACACAAATCAACACCAATGGCGGCGTCATGGAAACCGAGGTGAACGAATTTGCGGTCATGCCATGGGGAGCGCCGGAGGCATCCTTTACCGTGGCGATGGTGATCCCGCTGGCAAATTTCCCGCAAATACGGCGGAACTGCTGTTTCTCGATTTTCGACATCGCCGTCGCCGGCTGATTCGGCATAGGACTGTCGAATTTAGCACAAAGACGGCGTTTCACGAAAGGCCAACGGTACCACTGTTATAATTGAGCGATTCGATGGACAAAGCCACTCTAACGCTGTTTCTGGTGCAGATCGGGCTGGTTCTGGCAATTCCGCTGGTCATGGCGAAACTGCTCCAGAAACTGGCTTTGTCACCCTTGGTCGTGGAGTTGCTCTGCGGCGTGCTGTTAGGCCCGAGCGTGTTCGGGATGATCTCTCCAGAACTCTACGCGCGCGTCTTTCCCGCACTCGGCAAGGCGACACAGGCGCGCGAAGCCATCACTGAATTAGGCCTGTTGATTTTCGTCTTCATGGCCGGCCTGGAACTGCAACCCAGGCGTCTGCGGCGGCTAGGTATGCCGATCATCTGGACCAGCCTTTTTGGCATCCTGTTGCCGCTGGCTTTGGGCGTGGGATCGGTCTTACTGTGGCCCGGTTTCTGGCGCAATCAGGCGCAAAGCAATGTTCCGCTGCTGGCGCTATTCGTCGGCACCATTCTATCTATCACCGCGCTTCCGGTCATCGCCCGCATCTTAATGGATTTGAACCTAATCAAAACCGACATTGGCACCATGGTGATGTCGGCCGCGATGCTGGATGACCTGGTCGGCTGGGGACTGTTCGCCGTCATCCTCAGCAATTTCGGCGGGGAAGGGCACTCGGGGCACAATTGGTGGGCCAGCCTGGTCTCGGTGATGGTGGTTTTTGCGCTGCTTTTAAACCTCTCCAACAAACGCATCCAGCGCGCGGTGGGCTGGCTGAACCTGCCCAAAGACACCCTGCAGTTGAAGCTGACTTTTCTGGTGTTGATGAGCGCGGCGATTCTGTCGGAAGTGCTGGGCACGCACGCAACCTTGGGAGCGTTTCTGGCGGGCGTGGCGCTGGGCCGGATCAAGGAAGCCCGCAAGTTGGCCCATGAGAGCTTATATCAAACCACTGTGGGGATCTTCGCCACGCTCTATTTTGTCTCAATCGGCTTGAAGGTCAATTTCGTAGCCAATTTCGACCTAGTGCTCGTGGTGTTTGTACTGGTGATTGCCTGCATCGGCAAGATCAGCGGTGTCTACCTGGGCGCTAAGCTCGGCGGAAAGCAACCGCGGGAGGCCCTGCTAGTCGCCCTTGGCATGAATGCTCGCGGCGCCGTGGGAATCGTGCTCACTACGGTCGCGCTGGAGTACGGACTGATCGACCAGCGCATCTTCGTGGCGCTGGTGATCATGGCGCTGGCGACTTCAGTGCTGAGTGCAGTCGGGATTAAGCGCCTGCTCGGGTTGAAGCAGGCGCAGCCCGAAGAGGTGGAGCCGGAACTCCTGCCTTACGCGTAGCGCAGTGCTTCTATTGAAACTTCAACTGGAATGTCGTGCCGTAACCGCCGTGCAGACCGCCGTCGTAAGTGGTGCCATAGAACACGCCCGACGTCGGCGAGAATAGGCCATTGGGGCCACCGCCATTATCACCGTTGAACACTGCAAGAGTGTTCTTGGTCCACGCGCCCGATGTGGCAGGCGGCTTCAGCGCATAAATGATGCCGCAGCCTTCGTACGATGCCGGGAAGCAGACGGTCGCGTTGGATCCTCCAGACAAGGTGGTCCCAGTCAAGGAGCCGTTCGCTCCCAGGACCAGATTTTGAGTCGGATGCGCGCCATCCTTGGGAGCGCCTTTGAAGATATAAAGAGCAGTTTCAGTCCAATTGGTTGCGGGTGGCACCGGCGGAGTCAGTTGGAAGACAGTGCCGCAACCTTCCTTGTAGCCACCCACCGAGCAGGCGGCATTGCCGCCAAACGAGGTGGTCCCGTAAAGCACGCCATTCGGGCCAGGCACCACGCTCCCCGCGGGTGCTCCACCATCGCAAGCCGGGTTACCGGTGGTGCCGCACGAAGGGGGCGATCCGGTGAAGTTGTAAAGAACGCCTTCACTCCAGGTGCTGCCGGACTTGGTTAACTGGAAAACCGTGCCCCAACCTGCCGGCCCGCCCGCGTAAGTCGTGCCGTACAGAATTCCATTGTTGCTGCCGAAGGTCAGGGCGGCCTGAGGACTTGCGCCGTCACAAGCCGGGCTCGTGCCGCAACCGGAGGGAGCACCAGCAAAACTGTAGATCGGGGACTCGGTCCAGAGCGCTCCTTTGCTGGCAGGCGGCGTTAAGGCAAACACCGTTCCGAAGCCGGATGCGCCGCCGGCGACTGTCGTGCCGTAGAGCACACCGCTGGCCGTTTCCAGGAGCAGGCCGGCCTGCGGATTTGCTCCATCGCCAGCTTGCGCTCCAAAGCTGTAGAGCACGGTCTGGTTCCATACTCCACCTCCTTGGGGAGTCAGCGAATAAACCGCGCCATAGCCAAAAGCTCCGCCTTGTTCGGTGGCGCCATAAAGGACCGAGTTCGAATTCGCCACCAAGCTGCCAATCGGTCCGGCTCCATCGGCGCCGCCGGTGAATTTATAAAGGACACTCTCGGTCCATGCCGTGGCTGGCGGAGTTGGCGGGATCAGCTGATAGAGGACGCCCCAACCCGACGGTCCGCCGGTGTAAGTAGTACCGTAAAGCACGCCCTTGTTACCCTGAGTGAGTCCAGACTCGGGAAAGGCTCCGGTTTTGGTACCTGCAAAACTCGTCAGCGTTGTGAGTTTAGGAGCAGTTGCGCCCCGGCAAAGCATGAAAATCGCCCCTTGCGCCGCAAGGAAAGCGGCTATCCTTAGAGAAGCCTTCACCATATCTCCTGGATTTTCTTCTGATATACGCTTCAAAGTCAACCTTTTCGAAGAGTTATGGGACTAGTATGGTACTCTTCTTCCGCACAAGTTAAGTCTCCGCCTGAATGGTTGCAGATATTTAATCTGGCGAGCCACGACTCGGCCCATAAATTGCGGGTTAGTTCCAGTAGGAGGGTAACTTGTTCAAACGAATCGTGATTGGCTTTACATTCGGACTGTTGTTGACAGCCGGAGCTGGTTTAGCGGAAGTAGTCGTAACGGTCCGTCCGCCCGCGGCTATCGTGGAGACCCGCCCGGTAGCTCCCGGCGCAGGCTACGTCTGGGTCAAAGGCTACCACCGATGGGACGGCCACGCTTATGTCTGGATGCCCGGAACCTGGGTGCGACCCCCTCGACCGGGAGTCCACTGGGTGGATCACCAGTGGGTGCATCGCGGCCACGGCTGGGTGTTTGTCGAAGGCCACTGGCGTTAGATTAAACCACAGTCTTGCCCGCCTTTAAACGGCTCTCCTGAACCCGCGCCGCCAGCGCTTTGCGAGTGGCGCGGGAGAGGGTGAAGTACACCAACTTCGGGAAGTGCCGCTGCAGGAAGATCGCCATCCGGGCATGACCGGGCAAGATGCAGGTGTGCTTGCGCCCGTAAGCCGCTCGTACAATTTGACGCGCTGCTTGTTCCGGCGAAACCTTCAATAGCGCCGGCGGCGGCCGGAGGGGCTGGTCGCTGTACGCGCCCTGGTTATCCACATGGTAAATCTCCGTTTCAATCACCCCGGCCATGACGTGCGTCACGCTGACACCGAAGAGCGCCAGTTCCTGTGATAGCGCTCCAGCCATGCCGGCCAACGCCCACTTGCTCATGCAATAGGGCGTGGCCCCCGGTATGGACATCATTCCAAACATGCTGCCACTCAGGACAATGCGGCCACGGGATTCCTGCAAGGCCGGAAGGGCGGCGAACAGTGTCCGCAGAACGCCGAAGACGTTGGTTTCCAATTGGCGGCGGTAATCGTCCAGGGTGAGGTCGAAGAAAGGGCCCGAGACCGAAAAGCCGGCGTTTGCCACCGCCACATCCAGCCGGCCAAATTCCCGGCGGGCCACTTCTACTGCCCGCTCCAAGTCCCCATCACGGGTGACGTCGCCGGTGAGGGCCAGCGACCGGTGGCCGCCATTTGTCAGTTCCGCGGCCAGCGCCTCAATCCGGTCTGCCCGCCGCGCCAGCAGGACGATGTGAGCGCCCTGGCTTGCGAACTCCCGGGCCAACGCGGCTCCGATGCCAGAAGATGCACCGGTGATGAGTACCACCTGCCCCTCGAATCGGCTTTGCATGGAATCTTCCATTCTCGCAGAAAACACAGGCCTTTGTTCTGTTGGGGCTATTCCCGCCCACTCGGTTGAGGAAATCCTAGTACCGTTTCCCATTGGCTAGCGATCGCTTTGAGCGTATAATCAATCGTTTGATTTAAACGCCGTGAACCATACCAAGGAGCGCATCCTCGATACCGCCGAACAGCTCTTTTCCGAGCACGGCTATGCCGCGACTTCCTTACGCAGCATTATTGCGGGTGCCGGCGTCAACTTGGCCGCGGTTCACTATCATTTCCATTCCAAGGAAGCGCTGCTTGAGGCGGTCATCCTGCGCCGGTCCACACCGGCCAACCTGGAACGCTTAGCCCTTTTGGATCAATACGAAGCGGAGACCGCCGGTGGCTTGCTCAGGCTGGAGAAGGTGATCGAAGCCTTCGTGGCCCCTACCTTCCGCATGGCCAGCGATCCGGCCAGCGGCGGAATGGTGTTCATGCGGCTGCTGGGCCGCCTACATGCGGAAGGTGATGTTCTTTCGACGATCATCCGGTCGCAGTTCGGCGGCGTGCTGCAGCGCTTCGCTGTGGCGCTGCGCCGGGCCTTGCCCGATCTGCCGGATGAAGAACTGTACTGGCGCCTGAACTTCGCCATCGGGGCGCTGGCCCAGACGCTGCGCGGCGGATCCAGGGATCTGCAGGCGATTTCCAAGTTTTCGTTTCCGTTCGATTCCCAGAAGGCGATGGTGCGGCTGGTGAACTTTCTGAGCGCGGGCTTCCGCGCGGGGGTAAGTGATCATTCAGCCGAAGGAATTGCTGCTGTTGCAAAGGAGTGAAACAATGCGCCGATACTTGTCGATTCTAGCTATTCCTCTGGCGGCTTGGGCTGCAGACATGCCCCAACGCGGACCTCTGCGTTTAAGCCTTAAACGGGCCGTCGAAATGGCACTTTCTCCGGAAGGCAACACTTACATCCAGCTTTCCGATGAGAATCTGAAGCAGGCGAAGTCCAGGTCGGCTGAAGCACGGTCGCCCCTGCTGCCGGATATCGAGGCCCAGGCCTTTGAGTCCAACGCCATGCGCAGCCTTTCGGCCGTGGGCCTGGATCTGGCAGCCAGCAGCGCGCTGTTGGGAGCAGCCAACAACCCTCCTCCTTGCACGGCCAGTCCGGCGATTTGCGGGATTCTGACCGAAGCCGAGGGGCCGCTATTGAAAAACATCGCGGAGCACATTCCGCGAGTGGTCGGTCCATTTAACACGGTGGATGTGCGGATCAGGGCGACCCAGAGTGTCTTTGACCTGGCCAACATCCGGCGCTATCAGGCATCGCGAATCGCCGTGCGCGCCGTCAAGAGCGACGGGAACAACACCCGGGAAACGGTTTCCGCCTCGGTGGCAAAGGCTTACCTGGCGGCGTTGAAAGCCGATGCGGGTGTGGAAGCCAACCAGGCGAATGTGGCATTGGCCGAAGCTCTTCTGAAGCAGGCTCAGAATCAGAAGGAGGCCGGCACGGGTACCGGCATTGACGTCACTCGCGCGAAAGTGCAGCGCTCGAATGAAACGCAGCGCCTGCTGGCATCGCAGAACGAGCGCGCCAAAGCTTACCTGCAGTTACTGCGGGTCATGGATCTGAATCTGGCGACCGAGGTGGAACTGACCGACAAATTAAGTTATGAGCCGGTCAATGCGGTCACCGTCGAGCAGGCTCAGGCGGAAGCCATGAAAAACCGGCCGGACGTGCTGGCGCAACTCGAGCACGAACACGCTGCCCGAATGAACGCCACTGCCGTGAAATACGAGCGGCTGCCCACCCTGGTGGCGTTTGCCGACTATGGCACGACCGGAGGAAACGGCGTATACACGAGCCTGCTGCCCACGCGGGATTACGGCTTTGGCGTCCGCGTGCCTGTTTTTGACGGCGGGCGCCGCGATGCCCGGCGGGCCGAAGCTTCTTCCCAGTTCCGCCAGGAGCGCATCCATAGCAACGACTTGCGTGAGCAGGTCGAACTCGAGATCCGTACCGCCCTCGACAACTTGCATTCCGCCGAGGAGCAATACAAGGTGGCCGAAGAAGGGCTGACTTTGTCGGACAGCGAACTGACCCAGGCCCGCCGCCGGTATGCCTCGGGTTTCGCCAGCAGCCTGGAAGTGACCGACGCGCAAACGCGGCTGGCGCGCGCCCGCGACAGTCGCATTGCGGCGCTGTTTGGCTACAACGTGGCGCGCATCGATTTGGGACGGGCCATGGGCACCGTCCACGAGATCATTCAGCAGTATCAGTAGTGAAGGAGTTATTCAGATCATGAAGAAAGCGATTGTATTGGTGGTGCTGGTTGCCGCCCTGGCTACTGCAGGCGTGGTGGCTTACCGCAGCATGCATACCGAGTCTACTGACCGCATCTTAGTCTCGGGTAACATTGAACTGACTCAAGTAGACATCGCCTTCAAGACCTCCGGCCGTCTGGTCGAGCGGGCCGTGAACGAAGGCGATGCCGTGCAAAAGGGTATGGTGATCGCGCGGCTGGATCGCGAACAGTTACTCCGGCAGCGCGAAACGGCCCAGGCGGCCTTGCAAACCGCGGAAGCACAGCTTGCCGAGTCCGAGAGCGCGCTGAGTTGGCAGCGGGAGACCATGCAGGCCGACCTGGCGTTGCGCAGCGCGGATCTGAACGCCGCCCAGTCGCAATTGCTGCAGTTGAAGAACGGCTCGCGGCCGCAGGAGATCCAGGAAGCGGACGCGGCGGTGGCGTCCGCCCAGTCGCAATATGAGCAAGCCAAGAAAGATTGGGAGCGCGCACAGACGCTGTACAAGAACGATGACATCTCCACGTCTCAGCACGATCAGTTCCGGACGCGCTTTGAAAGCGCGGACGCCAACCTGAAGCAGGCGAAGGAGAAGGCGGACCTGGTCAAGGTCGGCCCGCGCACGGAGACCATCGACGCCGCTACCGCCCAGGTGGAGAGGGCCCGCGCCAGTTTGAAAATGGGCCAGGCCAATGCCATCGAGACCAAGCGCCGCGAGCAGGATTTGGTAGCCAGGCACGGCGACATCGATCGCGCGCGCGCGCAGATCGCCCTGATCGACACCCAGTTGGCGGATACCATCGCGGTGTCGCCCATCAACGGTGTTGTACTGGTGAAGGCCGCCGACGTGGGCGAGGTGCTGGCTCCCGGCGCGAGCGTGGTCACCGTCGGCGATATCGAGCACCCCTGGCTGCGCGCTTATATCAAGGAGCAGGACCTGGGGCGCGTGAAGTTAGGCGCTCAGGCCAAAGTCACCACCGATTCTTACAAGGGCAAGGTCTACAACGGACGAATCTCATTTATCTCTTCGGAGGCTGAGTTTACGCCTAAGCAGATCCAGACCGCTGAAGAGCGCGTGAAGCTGGTCTATCGCATCAAGATCGAGATTGATAATCCGCAGCACGACCTGAAGTCCAACATGCCCGGCGATGCAGAGATCCTGACAGGCAACTGATGGATGGAATCATTCGCACGCGGGACCTGACCCGGCGCTTTGACACGCTAACGGCCGTGGACCATCTGAACCTGGAGATCGCGCGCGGCGAGATCTTCGGCCTGGTAGGTCCGGATGGCGCCGGCAAGACGACGACTCTGCGCGTGTTGTGCGGCCTGCTCGATCCCACGGAAGGCGAAGCGTGGGTGGCCGGACACAACGTGGCGAAGGAGCCGCAAGCGGTCAAGGATTCCATCGGCTACATGGCCCAGCGTTTCGGGCTGTATGTCGATCTTACTGTCGACGAAAACATGGAGTTCTACGCCGACCTGTTCGGCATCAGCCTGGCCGACCGCGCCCGGCTGCTGCCCGACTTGCTGCGCATGACCCGCATGGAGCCGTTCCGGGATCGCCAGGCGGGCAAACTCTCCGGCGGCATGAAGCAGAAGCTGGGCCTGATGTGTACTCTTCTGCATCGCCCGGAGATCCTGTTTCTGGACGAGCCGACCAACGGCGTCGATCCGGTTTCACGCCGCGATTTCTGGGCCATCCTTTATCAGCTGGTGAAAGACGGGATCACGGTGCTGGTAACCACGGCTTACCTGGACGAAGCGGAGCGCTGCAATCGCGTAGGCCTGATGTACAACGGCCGGCTGATCCAGTGCGACGCGCCGGAAGCGGCGCGCCACCAGATTCCGGAGCATTGCTACCAGGTGGAAGCGCGCGATCCGCGGGCCGCCCGCGAGGTACTGCTCAAATCCGAGGGCGTGCTGTGCGTGGAGCCCTCGGGCGCCACGCTGCACTTGTTCCTGAGTTCCGCGCAGACGTCGCCGGAGAAGCTCGGCCGGCAGCTCGAGCAGAACGGGCACGGGCCCGCGGTGTTTCAGCGCATCGTTCCGTCGCTCGAGGATGTATTCATCGCGCAGGTGCGCAAGGCGGAGCGGCAATGATTTCTACTTTCTGCCTGGTGGGGCAGGCCCTCGGCCTGCGGCGGCCTCTCAGGCCGCCAAAAGCTGGGCTGAAAGCCCCGCGCAGCCTGGGAGGCTGCCCCACTCACTGTCTTCGCGACTCTATCGGAGCCCAACTATGACCGCCGTCGCTCACCATGGCCCGGCGCTGGAAATCCGCGACCTGGTCAAAACCTTCGGCGATTTCGTGGCTGTGGATCACGTCTCCTTTCAGGTCCACCGGGGCGAGATCTTCGGTTTTCTAGGACCTAACGGCGCGGGCAAGTCGACCGTCATCCGCATGCTGTGCGGCCTGCTGACGCCCACTGCGGGTTCCGGTTCGGTGGCCGGCTTCGACGTGGCGACCGACCCGGAAGAGATCCGCAAGAACATCGGCTACATGTCGCAAAAGTTCTCGCTCTACGACGACCTGACCGTGGAAGAGAACATCGAATTCTTCAGCCGCATTTACGGCGTGCCCCACGAGCGCCGCGAGGAACGCAAAGAGTACGTTTTGCGCATGGCCGGGCTCACCGACCGCCGCTCCAGCTTGACCCGCCTGCTGGCCGGCGGCTGGAAACAGCGCCTGGCTCTCGGTTGCGCCATTGTGCACTCGCCGCAGATCCTGTTTCTCGACGAGCCCACTTCGGGCGTCGATCCGATCGCGCGCCGCAGCTTCTGGGACCTTATTTATCAGCTGGCCGAAGCCGGCCATACAGTGCTGGTAACTACTCACTACATGGATGAAGCCGAATACTGTCATCGCCTGGCGCTGATCTATCGCGGGAAGCTGATCGCCCTCGGAGTCCCCGACGTTCTTAAGCGCGACCTGCACTCCCACAAGCTGCTGCAACTGGATACCTCCGATCTGCTGGGAACCATGCGCGCCCTGGAATCCGAAGCGGGGATTCTCGACGTGGCCGTCTTTGGCGCGGGCCTGCATGTCACTGTCGAGGATGTGGAAGCCGCAACGGCAAAAACCCGGCACTTGCTGGAGAAGCAAAAGATCGAGATCCGGAGGCTGGAAGCCATCCAGCCTTCCATGGAGGATGTTTTTGTGGGGCTGATTGAAGCCGAGGAACAAAAGAGGCCATGAACGCGCGACGCACGCGAGCCATGTTCTTGAAGGAGTGCCGGCATATCATGCGCGACTCGCGCAGCCTGATCATGGCGCTGATCCTGCCCATGTTCCAGATGCTGTTGTTCGGCTACGCCCTCAACCTGGATGTGGACCGCATCCCCACGCTGATCTACGACGCCGATCATAGTGCCGACAGCCGCGCCCTCATCGAGCGCTTTCACGGCTCGCGCTTTTTCGAGATTGAAGGCTTCGTCAACAGCTACACCGAAATCGAGAAGGCCATCGACAAAAGCAAAGCGCTGTTGGGCGTCGCCATTCCACGCGACTACTCGCAACAACTGAATGCCGGGAACCGCGCCAACGTGCAGGTTCTGCTGGATGGCAGCGATTCCAATACGGCCTCCATCGCCTTGAGCTACGTGGAAGGCATGCTGCAGAATTATGCGCTCAGAGTGCGCTCCGATGGGCAGGAGCGCCGCGCGGGGTTGCCCCTGGTGGCGCCGATAGATGTGCGCTTGCGGGTCTGGTATAACAGCACGCTCCAATCCAGCAACTACATTGTGCCGGGCCTGATCGCCGCCATGATGATGGTGATCGCCGCGTTGCTGACATCGCTCACCGTGGCCCGTGAGTGGGAGATGGGCACCATGGAGCAATTGCTCTCCACGCCGGTGCGCGCGGCGGAAATCGTGGTGGGCAAGATGCTTGCTTTCTTTGTGGTGGGGGTGGCCGACACCACCATCGCCGTGCTGGTGGGAATCTTCATCTACGGCGTGCCTTTCCGGGGCAATGTTTTGGTGCTGGCATTGAGCACCATGATCTTCCTGTCGGGCGCTTTCTTCTGGGGCATCCTGGTTTCGGCTATAGCCAGGTCGCAGTTGTTCGCCTTCCAGATGGGGCTGGTGACCACGTTCCTGCCCGCGTTTTTGTTGTCGGGGTTTCTTTATGCCATCGAGAACATGCCGGTGCCCATTCAAGTGATCACGCACATCGTGCCGGCGCGTTACTTCGTGACCATCGTGCGCGGCCTGTTCCTGAAAGGCGTGGGACTGAATGTGCTGTGGGGAGAAGTGCTGTTTCTGGTGGCTTTCTCCGGTCTGGTGTTTTTAGCCGCGGAACGTAAGATGCGGCAGAAGCTGGCGTGAACTTATGAGAGAACGAATCTTCGCCATCGTACGCAAAGAGCTGAGCCAGATGTTCCGCAACCGGCGGACGCGGTACTTTCTGTTTGTCCCGCCGATGTTCCAGCTCATCATCTTCGGCTACGCGGTGAACCTGGACGTGGACAATCTGCGCATGGCCTGGATGGACATGGACCAGACGCCGCAGAGCCACGACTTACTGGCCAGCTTTCAGGGTTCGGGGCGATTCCTGTTGACCGCCCTGCCGCAGAACGAAAAGGACATCCAGAACGTGCTGGACCGCGGCGACGCGCAACTGGTGGTGCGGATACTTCCCGGCTTCGGGCGCGACATCCTGTTGGGGCGGCAAGCCTCGGCGCAGATCCTGGTGGACGGCACCAACTCCAACACCGCGTCGCTGGCTTCGGCCTACGCCAGCCAGTTAGTGGGCGCGTATTCCGCCAGCCTGGCGACAGCGCAGTTGCAATCGCGCATGATGGCCCGCGCCGGCATGGGCACCATGAGCCTGAAAGCGCCGCGCATCAGTGACAGCGCGCGGGTATGGTTCAACCCCGATCTGAAGAGCCGCAACTACTTCGTGCCCGGCGTGGTCTGCAATCTCCTGATGGTGGTGACGGTGACGCTCACGGCCATGGGCATCGTGCGCGAGAAGGAGATCGGCACCATGGAACAGTTGATGGTGACACCCATCCGCCCGCTGGAACTGATGATCGGCAAGATGATGCCAGCGGCGCTGGTGGGGCTGATGGACCTGGTGCTGATGACCACGGCGGCGCTGGCGATCTTCAGCATTCCCTTCCGCGGCAACCCGCTGGTGCTGCTACTCAGCGCAGCGCTGTTTCTGTTGACCAGCCTGGGCATGGGGCTGTTTATCTCGACCATCGCCAACACCCAGCAGCAGGCCATCATGTCGTCGTCGCTGATCGCCATCCCCACGTTCATGCTGAGCGGCTTTGCGTATCCTATCCGTAACATGCCGATCGTGGTGCAGTATTTCACTTATCTGAATCCATTGCGTTACCTGATCGAAATCGTGCGCGGCATCTTTCTGAAAGGCACGGGCGTGTCGGTGCTTTGGCCGCAGATGCTGACGCTGCTGGTTTACGGCACGGTCGTGATGGGGCTCAGCGCGACGAGCTTCCGGAAAAAGCTGGACTGACGGGATAACCTCGAGTTGGCTCAGCCGGCCTCAACTCAACAAGACGGCACCAGTCGCGCGCGCCGCGAGTGCGGCATCGAAGGTCACCAGCGTGCCGCCGGCGCACACCGCAAAAGCAAGCAGCCAGGCATCGGCCCAGAGTTTCGGCGAGATACTCCTACCCGAACTGCCTTCCCGAAACCGCACTTCGACATCTGCCGGCTCCGTCACAAACGCCACTCGATCGTCTTCGAATAGGCGGTCGTACACGCGCCATGCTCCCTTCATCGATAATGGTTTGCCGTCC
>Ga0335080_10005654_pt1 | contig 12895 bp, 14 predicted proteins | sample Lox_Sample_34_FD_206720 | JGI IMG/M metagenome (GOLD analysis project Ga0335080, IMG submission 206720) | Soil microbial communities from Loxahatchee National Wildlife Refuge, Florida, United States - Lox_Sample_3.4 | ecosystem: Environmental > Terrestrial > Soil > Wetlands | place: USA... | reverse complement strand
CCGTGCGGAGCCAGGCGAGGAAGGTGCGTTCGGCGGCAAGGTAATCGCTGGCACCGGGACCGGGGGGCGACGAGGTTGACGGGGCCACTTCACCACCTCCGCGAAAGCGCTATCTACGATACACGACTTTCCCGGCCACGATCGTCGCCATGGGAGCGCCGCGAAATGTGCGGCCGTCGAACGGCGTGTTGCGGGACTTGCTGGGGGAATCGGCGGAGCGATAGGTCCATTCGTGGTCGGCGGAGAAAATCGTGACATCGGCGGGCTCGCCGGCGGCGAGTTTGCGTTCCCTGCCCAGGACGCGCGCGGGGCCGGTGGTGAACAGTTCGACCAGACGCATCAGCGGCAGCCTTCCGGGATGCACCAGTTCGGAGAGGCCGAGGGCGATAGCGGTTTCGAAGCCGAGAATGCCGAAGGGGGCGCGGTCGAACTCCACATCCTTGCTCGCCGCATGATGCGGGGCATGGTCGGTGGCGATGCAATCGACGCTGCCGTCGGCGAGGCCGGCAAGGAGCGCGTCGCGATCGGCGCGCGAGGCGAGCGGCGGATTCATTTTGTAGCGCGTGTCGTAGCGCACGTCCTCGTCGGTCAGCGTGAAATGATGCGGCGTGACCTCACAGGTGACGCGCAGGCCGGATCGTTTCGCCGCGCGCACGTAGGCGAGCGAAGCGCCCGCGGACATGTGCGCGATGTGCAGGCGCGCGCCGGTGAGCAGCGCCATTTCGATATCGCGTCCGACGCAGATCGATTCCGACGCGGCGGGGATTCCCGGCAAGCCGAGTTTGAGCGAGTGCGGCCCCTCGCGCATCACGCCCCCGGCGAAAAGCGACGGATCCTCGCAGTGGTCGATCACCGGAAGGCCCAGAGGCGTGCAATAGTCCATCACCTGCCGCATCAGGCGGGCGCTGGCCACGGGCTTGCCGTCGTCGCTCACGCCGACGATGCCGGCGGCTTTCATCGCGGAAATTTCAGCGAGAGATTCTCCTTTGCTTTCTTTCGAGGCCGCGCCGATGGGCCAGACGCGCACGGCTCCGGCAGCGGCGGCGCGTTCGACGATCGAGCGTGTGACCGCGGCGTTGTCGTTCACCGGCTGCGTATTGGGCATGCAGCACACGGCGGTGAATCCGCCGCGCGCGGCCGACTTGGTGCCCGTCTCGATGGTTTCGGACATTTCGCCACCCGGCTCGCGAAGATGGCAATGCAGGTCGATGAATCCGGGCGCGACGATCAGGCCCGTGGCGTCGAAGACCTCAACGCCAGACGAGGTGAGATTCGTCCCGACCTGTGAGATCCGGTCGCCATCGATCAGGAGATCGAGCGCCGCGTCGGTCTTCGTCGCCGGGTCCAGGACGCGGCCGTTCTTAATCAGAAGCATTCGAGCGATCCTTTGCGGGATGGGGCGCATCCGCCGGAGCGCCGCCGATGAGATGGTAGAGCAGGGCCATGCGAACCGCGAGGCCGTTGGTGACCTGTTCGAGCACGCAGGACTGCGGGCCATCGGCGACGGCGGAATCGATTTCGAGGCCGCGCACGATGGGGCCGGGATGCAGCACGAGCGCGTCGGGCCGCGCGAGCTGGATGCGCGCGGGCGTCAGCTGATACTGGGCGATGTATTCGTCGGGCGGGATGGCGGGCTCGTGGATGCGCTCGGTTTGCACGCGCAGAACCATGACGACGTCGGCGCCGCTGACGCCGTCCTCCAGGGAGTGGGTGGTGCGGATGCGGGGAGCCAGCTTTTCCAGTTCGCGCGGCACCCACATCGCGGGGCCGCAGAGGGTGATGTTGACGCCGAATTTGCCGAGGAGATGAATATTCGAGCGCGCCACGCGGCTGTGGAGGATGTCGCCCAGGATGGTCACGTTCAGGCCCTCAAGGCCGCCTTTGCGATCGCGGATGGTCAGCGCATCAAGCAGGGCCTGCGTGGGATGCTCGTGCGTTCCGTCGCCGGCGTTGAGCACCGGGATTTCCAGCCGCTGCGCGACGAATTCGGGCGCGCCGGAAGAGGAGTGCCGGATGACGATGCCGTCGGGGCGCATGGCTTCGAGCGTGCGGACCGTATCGATGAGCGATTCGCCTTTTTTCAGGCTGGAGGATTCCGCTTGCAAGGCCATGGTGTCCGCGCCGAGGCGGGCGGCGGCGGTGGTGAAGCTGATGCGTGTGCGCGTGGATGTTTCGAAGAACGCGACGGCCACGGTCTTGCCGCGCAGCGTGGCGAGTTTCTTCAGCGGGTGGCGCTGAAATTCCTGGAAGGGCTTGGCCTGATCGAGAATAAAAGAGATTTGTTCAGCGGTGAGGTTTTCGGTCCCGAGCAAATGTGACAGACGGAGCACTTTCTCCCTTTAGGCACTGCCTCCGGACCGCCCCGGCAGATCAGGGAACGCGGTCCACCAGCATGACGCGTTCTTCGGCGTCGATCTCCCGAAGGCGAACTTCCACGATTTCGGTGTCGCTGGTCTGGACTTTGCGGCCGATGAAGGTGGCTTCGACCGGAAGCTCGCGGTGCCCGCGGTCGATCAGCACGCAGAGCTGGATGCGGCGCGGGCGGCCCAAATCGAACAGGCCGTTCATCGCGGCGCGGATCGTGCGGCCGGTATAGAGCACGTCGTCCACGATCACGAGGTCGCGGTTGTCCACGGCGAAGTCGATCTGTGTGGACTGGACGACCGGATGCGAGCCGACCTGCGAAAGGTCGTCGCGATAAAGAGTGATATCCAGCGTGCCGACGGGGACGTCAACGCTCGCGAAGCCGCGAATCTGCTGCGCCAGGCGCTCGGCCAGCGGAACGCCGCGGCGCCGAACGCCGATCAGCGCGAGATCCTTGGCGCCACTGCTATTCTCGACGATTTCGTGGGCCAAACGGCTGAGTGTGCGTCCGATTTCTTCGGCGGAGAGGAGCTGGCGTTTCTCGACGACCGGCATACGCAGCGCACATCCTAACATACAGTCCGCGAGTTCGAGCCGCCGAGGCGGACGAAAATGAGACCGCTCGAATTTCTTGACCGGCGTGTTAGACTCTTTCCGTAGTGAGCTCGCCAGAGCGGGTGCGCATCCCCGAACCAACCTCGGGGGTTGACCTCCGAGTCAGCATCGGCAGTATCCGTCTCAAAAATCCAATTCTTGCGGCCAGCGGGACATTCGGCTACGGCGTCGAGTTCGCCGAGCTCGTCGATCTGAACCGGCTGGGCGGCATCGTGGTCAAAGGCCTTTCCGCGCAACCGATGGCCGGCAACCCGCCGCCGCGCATGCGCGAGACGCCGAGCGGCATCATCAATTCGATTGGACTGCAGAACATCGGCGTGCGTGCCTTCGTCGCCGAAAAGCTTCCCCAGTTGCGCCGCTACGACACCGCGGTAGTCGCCAATGTGTTCGGCTTTACCACCCCTGACTACGTTGAGGTGATTCGTGTCCTGGAAGACACAGAAGGGCTAGCCGCGTACGAGCTGAACATCTCCTGCCCAAACACCGCGCGGGGTGGAGCAGAGTTCGGGACCGATCCGGTACTGGCCGCGGAGGTGATTTCGGCCGCTCGGAAGGAGTCGAAAAGACCTCTTTGGGTCAAGCTCTCTCCCGTTGTTGGATTCATTAGACTTATGGCAGAAGTCGCAGAAAAGGAGGGGGCGGACGCTGTAACGATAGCAAACACGTACCCCGCACTGTGTATAGACGCCCACACTCGGCAGTCCCATCTTGGTAGTACGACGGGAGGGTTGTCCGGGGCGGGCATCAAGCCTATAACAGTCAGGTTGGTGCACGAGGCTTCTAAGGTCTTAAGAATCCCGATCATAGGGCTTGGTGGTATCGAGTCCGCGGCCGATGTAGCCGAGTATATGATCGCTGGGGCCTCGGCAGTAGAGGTAGGCACAGCACACTTCGCGGACCCGAGGGCCTCGGAAAAGCTGGTCAGCGGGCTCGAAGAGTGGTGCCGGGACGAAAATTTACTTGAAATCAATAAGTTACGGGGATCGCTGAAGAGCTGAAACGGTTGCTTTAGCGATCGCCGGAATGCTAGAATTAATTGATTTCAGGGAGGTTAGTAGGAAAATGAGAGCTAAGATCTTCGTGGTTCTCGAATCGGTGTTTTTAGGACTGGGTATGTTGATCCTTACCCCTTCGGCCAATCCCACGGCCTTCGGTAGGGACGGCAGCCCTTCCCAAACAGCATCAGCCCCCCTACCTACAACTGAAACGAAGCAGGGCCAGCAGAAGCCGCTGGCGACCTGGGAGTGCACGACCAGCTGGTACGGCGGCGATTTCGACGGCCAGCAGACGGCAAACGGCGAGACTTACGACATGTACGCCGAAACGGCCGCCCACCCGACCTTGCCCCTGGGGTCGATCGTCCGGGTGGTCAACACGCGGAACCACCGGAGCGAAGTGGTCCGCATAAACGACCGCGGGCCGTATGTGGAGGGCCGGGAGCTCGACGTCTCCTATGCGGTTGCCAAGAAGCTCGGATTCGACCAGCGCGGAACGGCGAAGGTCCGCCTGGAACTGCTCGAGGTGCCCTCACGCCCCGCCCCGGAACGTCACGACTAATCGTCGCGCTGGACGTCGACCGCCTGGAGCCGGCCTGCGCTCTAGCGCGGCGTTTACGGGGTGCAGCAGGCCTCTTCAAAGTTGGACTCCAATTGTTTTCGGCCGAGGGCCCGCAGGCGGTCAAAACGCTTGCGGGCCTCGGTTTCGATGTCTTCCTCGACCTCAAGTTCCACGACATACCCAATACGGTGGCGGGCGCGGTTGCAGCGGCGGCCGAGCTGCCGAGGGTGCGGCTTATCAACGTGCATGCGCTCGGGGGGCTGGAGATGATGCGGGCCGCCCGGGACGCGCTGAGCGGCCGGCGCACCCGTCCGGCCCTGCTGGCCGTCACGATCCTGACCAGCATGGATGCAGGCGAGATGCGGCGAGTAGGGGTGTCGGGCACACCCGCCAAGCGAGCCGTGGAACTGGCCCGGCTGGCCAAGCAAGCCGGACTCGACGGCGTGGTTGCATCCGGCAACGAAGCGTTGGCGATACGCCGGGCCTGCGGCGAAAAGTTCCTGATTGTCGTGCCCGGCGTACGGCCCAAGAGCGCCGATCTGAACGACCAGGCGCGAGTGACGACGCCTACACAGGCCATCCAGTGGGGCGCGAATTACCTGGTGGTGGGCCGGCCGGTCACGGGCGCGAAAAATCCCCGCGAAGCCGCGCTGAAAATCGCCAAAGAGATAGGCGCGGCAAGGCGCGCCTGACCCGGTTCCCGGCCGCCACGCCAGCCCTGCCGGGGCGTGCTATACTGAGCGCGGTTTGGTTGCTGCGCCGGGCACGCGCCGCGGGTCCGGTGTGAAAGGCAGGTCCCAATGGAATTTAGCCCCTGGCATTTGTTTATCGTCGCCGTCGTTATCTTGATCCTTTTCGGCGGCCGCAAGATCCCCGAGGTGATGAAGGGACTCGGACAGGGAGTCCGCGAGTTCAAGGAAGGCATGCGCGGCGAGCCACCCGCGCAAGCGAGCCAGCCGGCCGCCACGCCGGCCACGAACGCCCCTGCCTCCACGGCGGAGGAAAAGAAGTAGTACGGAATCCCGAAAACCCTGGGGAATCGATCCGAGCGGCGGCCCAGCGGCCGCCGTTTTTCTTTGGTAAGAGCTAGCCCGCGGGCGTTTCTTTCCAGCCGAACTCGTGCAGCAGCGTCCAGAGCCGCGCGAGCGGCAATCCCATCACATTGAAGTAGCAGCCTTCGATGCGGGTCACGTAGCGCCCGCCGATGCCTTGAATCCCGTAGGCGCCGGCCTTGTCGAAAGGCTCGTTCGTGGCGATGTAGGACTCGATGTCTTCGTCCGACAGCGCCGCGAAGGTTACGCGCGTCACTTCTTCGACGACAGCTTCCATCCCGCCGGGGCGGCGGATGACGGCCAGCCCGGTGTGAACCTCGTGCGTGGCGCCACTCAGCAGGCGCAACATGCGGCGGGCCTCGTCGGCCGACTCCGGCTTGCCCAGGATTTCATCGCCGGCAACCACAACCGTATCCGCGCCGATAAAGAGACTCTCGCCCGGTTCGCGCTGCACACCCGCGGCCGTGCGTGCCTTGCTAAGCGCAAGACGCCGGACGAAATCCGCGCGGAGCTCGCCGGGGCGGCGCGATTCGTCGACGATTCCAGCCACCGTTTCGAACGGAATTCCGGCGTTGCGCAGGATCTCCGCGCGACGGGGGGAAGCCGATGCCAGCACGATTCTCATCCGCGTTTCTTGCCTGTGAGCTTCCGCGAAACCGGCCGAGCGGCGCTGATTGCGGCGGCGGTCTCGTCCTTCGACCAGCCGAACAGGCGCGACAATTGTACCGGAGCCGCTTCCGGTTGCCACTCGAGGTACTTCGCCGCGAGCTTCGCGCGAGCCGCGCCCGGCTCGATGCTCCGGGCCGCGGCTGTTTGCTTTGGGAATGCGCGGCAGAGCAGCTCGAAGCGGTTCGATTCCCACGCGCCCGTTTCCTGCTCCCGGCCGAAGTGAGCCACGATTAGCCGCGCTTGCAGATCGAGCATGGCGCGCTTGAAGCGCACGTTGCCCGCCTTGGTTTCCATCCGGCACAGATGGCGAAGCTCCAGCGTGGCGAGCGGGCCGTGTTCGGCCAGCACTTCCCAGATCACGCGGGCGTCGTCCCGAATGCGGCCGCCGGCGTAGAAGCGCGCGTGGTCGGTGGGCGAGCAGGCTGCTTCGCGCATGGCGAGAAAGTAAGGCAAGTATTCGAGCGAGATCAGCGTGCCGCGCGTTCGGAAGTACTTGGCGTAGAAGGCCTGGCCGCGCCGGGGCAATTCGTCCTTCCAGCGCCAGATTTTCAGGAAAAGCTTGTCGAAAACCAGGCTGCGGCGCCGGGTGACAACCCAATGGAGCGACGGGAGGGCGACGTTGTTCACCGGAAAGAGCACGCAGAACCCCAGGGCATCGATGTATTTGCGCGCGTCCGCAAGGGTGGCGACGCGCCGAGGCCAGCGGACTTCGTTCGCAGGAACGCGGGGCGAGGGCATGGCGGAATACAGACGCTCAGATCACGACGGATTCGCGGTACTCGCCGAAGGCGCGGCGCAGCGCATCGGAAATTTCGCCAACGGTCGCGTAGGTCTCGACCGCACCAAGAATCGCGGGCATCAGATTCTCGTTTCCGCGCGCCCGGCGTTCGACTTCATCCAGCGCGGCACGGGATTTCTCCGCATCGCGGCGCGCGCGCAACGCCTGGAGGCGCGCCACCTGCGCGCGTTCGATTTCCGGATCGATCCGCAACGTGGGAACGGACTGCTCGTCCTGCTCCTGAAAGCGGTTCACGCCGACGACCACCTGCTCGCCGCGCTCGACCGCCTGCTGATATTCATACGCCGACTTCTGGATTTCCGCCTGCGGGTAACCCGCCTCGATGGCGCGCAGCATCCCGCCGAGCGCGTCGATTCTCGATATGTATTCCTGCGCCGAGGATTCAATTTCGTTGGTCAGCTTCTCGATCGCGTAGGAGCCCGCGACCGGATCGACCGTGTTCGCCACGCCCGTTTCCTGCGCGATGATCTGCTGCGTGCGCAGCGCCAGCAGTGCGGACCGCTCCGTGGGCAGGGCGAGCGCTTCGTCGAGTCCGTTGGAATGCAGCGACTGGCAGCCGCCGAGCACGGCGGCGAGGCTTTGCAGCGCGACGCGCACCAAGTTGTTTTCCGGCTGCTGCGCGGTAAGCGACGACCCGGCCGTCTGCGCATGAAAGCGCAGCATCAGCGAGCGCGGATCCCGGGCGCCGAAGCGGTCGCGCATGGTGCGCGCCCACAGCCGCCGCGCGGCGCGGAATTTCGCGATCTGCATCAGGAATTCGTTGTGGGAATTGAAGAAGAACGATATCTGCGGCGCAAATTCGTCGACCTGCAAGCCCGAGGCGACGGCTGCCTCGACATAGGCGATGGCGTTCGCCAAAGTGAACGCGACTTCCTGCACGTCGGTCGAGCCGGCCTCGCGAATGTGGTAGCCGGAAATCGAAATGGCGTTCCAGCTCGGCAGCTCGCGCCGGCACCAGCTGAAAATGTCGGTGACCACGCGCATCGCGGGACGCAGCGGGTAAATGTAGGTCCCGCGCGCGATGTACTCCTTCAGGATATCGTTCTGCACCGTGCCGGAAAGGCGCGCGAGGCTGGCGCCCTGCTGCTTCGCCACGGCCACATACAAAGCCAGCAGAATCGCCGCGGTCGAATTGATGGTCATCGAAGTCGAAATTCGCTCGAGCGGAATGCCGTCGAGCAGAGTCCGCATGTCCTCCAGTGAATCGATGGCCACGCCGACCTTGCCCACCTCGCCGAGCGCGAGCGGGTTGTCCGAATCCATGCCGATCTGCGTGGGCAGGTCGAAGGCCACCGAAAGGCCGGTCTGCCCCTGTTCGAGCAGATAGCGATAGCGGCGATTGGACTCGATCGCGCTGCCGAAGCCGGCGTACTGGCGCATGGTCCAGAGACGCCCGCGATACATCGTGGGATAAACGCCGCGGGTAAACGGGAACTGGCCCGGGAAGCCGAGATCGCGCTCGGCGTCCCAGCCGGCGAGGTCCTCCGGACCGATGACCGGCGCCATCGGCAGGCCGGTGGGGCTGGCGGCTTTCCGGGCGGGGGCGGAGCGGGTCTTGGATTCCGTGCTCATCGGACGCGCCGCGCGCGGCGAAACGCGGTGACTCCGAACGCAGCCATCATCAGCGCGTAAATCACCACAAAGCCGATCACCCAGGGCGCGGGCCGGTGCTTCCATTCGCGCCAGACCACGAACGCCCCGTAACCGGCAAACACCACGAACAGCGCCCCGGTCAGCTCATGGAAAAGCTGCCGCGCCACGCGCCACCAGACGCGGAGGGTGACCCGAATCGACCGCCACAGAGCCGGGAGCAGGTTGGCGCGCATGCCTCGATTCTATTACATCGCGCTCCCGGCGCGCTGGCCGGCGGCACGTGCAGCCCTCCGCAGCTCTCCCCCCTCCGTACAGGTAACCGCAGCGACAGACGGCTGGACAGCGGCCTTGTTTCCGGCTTGCCAGGACTCTAGAATTAGGATAGTAGAGTTCACAGGAGGTAATGCCCCCTTGCAACTCGACGACCGCATGAAGCAGTTGCTGCGAGAGCTCGGCCATGCCATCAACGATACGGTATCGGATTCCGAGCGGATCGCGGAAGCCATTGCCGGCGTGCGTGCGGCCGGGTTTGACATCGTCCTGAAGCTCGACGCCACCATCGGTCTGGCGCGTCGCGCGGCCTCCCAGGAGCAGAAGATGACCTCGCAGGACCGCCGCTTCTTGGAGTCGCTGCACATCCGCGTGGATGAGGAATCGCGGGAAGAAGATCATGCGGAGGCGAAGATCGAAATTACGCCGCAGGACATCAAGTTCCTGAAATCACTGAAGATTTCCTTCGATGAAGAACAGTAGGATTTTCGCCGGGTCCCTGGCGCTGGCCGCCGCGCTGCTCGTCTGCGCGGGCGCCGCGCGCGCACAGTCGGGAAACCCTCTCTCTGGCGCGAAAGTCTCCAAGCCCACGCCGCCGGTGGTGACCCGCGTTTTCGACGCGGTCACGCTTCGGCATCCGATCCCGGAAGGTTCCCAGTGGCTGAAAGCGGAAGTGATCCACGCCGACGCGGTCACGCTCATCGTCCGCGAGGAGCAAAACGGATACGCCGTCCACACCTTCAATTTTTCGACGGACCTTCAGCCGAAGATGCAGGCCATGCTGGACAAAGGCGGGTTTCAGTACGGCGACAAGGTGAGCATTCTCTACATGCAGGGCCAGACCGTGGCGCTGCGGATTCACGGCAAGCCCTCCAAATCGCTCTGATCGCCGCGCTTCCAGTTTCCTCGCGGTAACCAAAGATGATTCGCCCTCCTGCCGTAGCCGGACGCTTCTATCCCTCCGATCCTCGCGAACTCACCCGCCAGGTAGACGCCTTCTGCGCGGCCGCGCCGGAGCGCCTTCGCGCGATCGCCTGCATGGTTCCGCATGCCGGTTACATGTACTCGGGCCACGTGGCGGGCGCGGTCTACGCGGCGCTGGAAATCCCCGCGCGGTGCGTTCTGCTGGGACCGCGGCACTTTCCCCAGGGGCAACCGCTTGCGATTCTCACCGAGGGCAGCTTCGAAACGCCGCTTGGCGCAGCGCGGATCGACGCCCCGATGGCGGCGGAACTCGCGCGGGCGTGCCCGCTGCTGCGCGAGGACCCGGTCGCGCACTCGCGCGAGCATTCCCTCGAAGTGCAGCTTCCGTTTCTGCAGAGACTCGCCGGCGACGATTTGCGATTCGCGCCGGTGGTGCTGGCAACGGACCGGTTCGCCGCGATGGAGGAGTTGGGCCGCGCGGTGGCGCGGGTCGTGCGCGCGCAGCCTGAACCGGTGCTGGTGATCGCCAGCTCCGACATGAATCACTACGAAAGCGACGAAGTCACGCGCGTGAAAGACCGCCGGGCGATCGACCGCGTGCTGGCGCTCGATCCGCGAGGCCTCTACGACACGGTGCGCAGCGAGGGAATCACGATGTGCGGCTACGCGGCGACGGTGGCCATGCTGGTCGCCGCGCGCGAACTGGGCGCCCAAGAAGCGCGGCTGATTCGTTATGCCACTTCAGGCGATGTTTCCGGCGATCGCGAACAGGTCGTCGGCTACGCCGGCATCGTGGTCCGCTAGCGCCGCCGCTAGTTCACCACGAGTGTGACGGCCACCGACCGCTGAATCGCGCCGCTCGTGGCGGTCACAACCACGTTGGTGGTCCCCACGGGCGTGCCGGGATTCTGGTTTCCACCGGGGTTGTTCCCGCCGCCGCAGCCGGCGCTCGCGAACACGACTCCGAGCACCACGAACGCCAGCACCGCCCTCCGGCGCCGATTCTCTTTTCGGCAAGCGAGCAGGATCAAACCGAGCGAAATCGCGCCGATCGGCGCGAGCGGAAGCCTCGAATTCGGCGGGGCCACGCGGACGCTTGGCGCCGCTCCCGAAGCGGCCGTGGTCTGGAACATGATCGTGCTCTGGCCGCTGCCGTTCACCATTGGACCGGAGCACGTCGTAAGCGCGGGCAGCTGGGAGCAGGCGAATGTGACCGCGCCGTTGAACGTGCCGTTGGCCGTCACGGTGATCTGGACCGTGGCGGTGCCGCCCGGGCTGGACACCTGCGTCGGCGCGCCGGCGGCAATCGAAAAGTCGTTGCCGCTGGTCGTGCTGGCCCAGGTGTTCGACGCGTTCACCAAATTCGCCACGTTCACCGAGCCCAGGCCCGTCGCGAGGTCGTATCCTGCGGCGGCGTTGTATCCGGGAAGGATGTTGTTCGGGCTGCCGTTCGCCGGGCAATTGAACGTCGTGCTCTGGCAGGGCATCGAGATGTTGCCGTTGACCACGTCGTAGAACATGCAGCTGCCCGCCGGGTTCGCCGCCGACGTGCAGGTGTGGCCATTGGCCGCCGCCAGGGTGTAGAGCGCGGGATTGATGAGCCCCTGCTTGTCTTCATACTTCTGGTTGAGCAGCGCCGCGATTCCCGCGAAGACTTGCGTGGAGATCGACGTTCCGCCCGCCTCCAGAAACGCGCCCGTTGTGAGGTTGCAGGGAGTGTTGCTGCCGTTGCCGTTCAAGTCGCGCTCGCAAAGCACGTAGAAGCTGCCGGAAATCGTGCCGTCGCCGGCGAAAAGGGAAATGTCCGGCAGGTCGCGCGCGCCGTCCGCGGGCGTGAGCGCCGCCTGCCAGGAAGGCTTCGCATATCCGCCGCTGCACGAAGTGGGCAGGTTCGCGTCCGTGATGCAGCTGCTCACGCCGCCGCCTCCGCCACTGACAATGATGAAGTTGTCGGGCCCTACATTCGTATTGTCGTTGCACGCCTGCTGCGCGTTGGGAAACAGAAATGAGGTGAAGACGATCGGATCGGCGCAGCTGTCGTTGTAAGTCCGCTCCGGGACGTATCCCTTCGCGGAAGCAAGCGTATTTGCGGCGTTGGTCGTGTTCCAGAATTGCGTGGGATTGGAAAGATCGTCGAATTCGGTGCCGCCGACCGCGGTATTGAAAGGCGTCGACGCTATACCGTTGACAGCCAGGCCGTCCGTGGCCGGCTTGACGGCCGGATGCTTCGGCGAAGGCGGAGGCGGTTCGCAGCCAGCCGACCCCTGGTCGCCGCTGGAAACCACCACGGTGATTCCTTCCGTCGCGGCCTGGCTGTAGGTGTTGTTGAAAAACGTGTTGCCCGAAGTGCCCAAACCGATTTCGCACTCCCCGAAGCTGAGGCTCATGATGTTGGCGAGCTTGTTGTCCACGATGTCCGTGGCCGAAAGATTCACGCCCGGCGTGCTGTTGGTGCCCTTCGAAACGACCAGATTGATGGTGGCGTTCTTGGCCACGGAGCCGGACCATTCGACATCCAGAATGGCCTCGACTTCATCGCCATTCTTGCCCGGGTCCGAGCCGTTCACCGTGACGACGGGCGGGTTCAGAGGCAGGCCGAAAATCGAACGGAAGTCGGAAACGTCGTTCACGTTGATGTTGCTGTCGGCGACGATCCCGATCGTTTCGCCGGTGCCGTCGATTCCCTCGTTCCATAGCGGAAGGATGTTATAGATCGTCGCAAAGTCCGCTGGACCGAGCCCAAAGCACTGGTCGACGTTGTTTACGCTGGTGAAGAAGGCCAGCCCGCAGGGGGCCGCGGTGCCGATCGAAACCTGGCGCTTCAGCGCGGCGTCACTGGCCGGGCCCGCGGCGCGCTCGGGCAGCCTTCGGAAATGGCTCATCGGCTGGGGCGCGAAGCTGTGCAACGAAGCCACGCCCGCCACCACCGGCGCCAGCGCCTTCGGAATCGAGGGATCGCTAGCGTTCGCCCAATGCTGTTCGCCGTTGACGAGGAAGCTGTGGATCGGCGCCTGGAAAGCCTCGGCCACCTGGCTTGCGGTGCCAGAAAACT
>Ga0335080_10005652_pt1 | contig 12897 bp, 11 predicted proteins | sample Lox_Sample_34_FD_206720 | JGI IMG/M metagenome (GOLD analysis project Ga0335080, IMG submission 206720) | Soil microbial communities from Loxahatchee National Wildlife Refuge, Florida, United States - Lox_Sample_3.4 | ecosystem: Environmental > Terrestrial > Soil > Wetlands | place: USA... | reverse complement strand
ATCCACCGAAGGCATTCCGGTTATTGCACGCTGGCTGCCACCATCTCTTGAAACGCACGCTCGGGGAGGTTTGAGCAGTCCCCTTCACACGCGGTCATGAAGATCGTAATCATGTTGCGGCTGGGAATGATCCATTCATGCGTGCCGAAGGCGCCACCGTGGCCAAAAGTTCCGACGGGAAAAAATCCCAATATTCCGGCCGGCCGGTTCACGATCTCCCACGCCAGGCCATAATCCGCGCCGGGATACCATCCCGCCTGCATGCCCGAAGTTTGAGGCTCCCGCATGGTCTGAACACTAACTGGCGAAAGAAGTCGCACCCCCTTCCAGGTGCCAAGATGGAGGATCATGTCGCAAAAATGTGAAAGGTCCTCGGCGGTGGAAAACAGGCCGAACTCCGGCGCGGAATATTTCGCCCCTTTGCGATAGAGGGCGGGATCGCCGCCGAGAAGGTCACTGCCGCCACGCACCAGCTTCCCATCCTTCGGCATGTAGACCATGGCAATGCGGTCGAGCTTATCTGCCGGCGGATAGAAAAAAGTGTCCCTCATCTGTAGCGGCTGCAACAGGCGGGTCTCGATGAAGCGCTCGTACGGTTGGCCGGAAACGACCTCAATGATCCGGCCGAGGGTCGCGATCCCGGGATTGCTGTACAACCAATGCGTCCCAGGATCAAACTCCAGGGGTTCTTTCGCGAATTCCTTCACCGCGTCGGCGAGCGTCCGATCCATGGTGCGGTACAGATCCCGCATCGCACCCTGCGGTTCATTGCGCATGCCTGAAGTGTGCGAAAGCAGATCGGCAATACGGATGGGGCGGGAGGGCTTTTTCATCCACCCGTTCACGTTGAGCGGCTGATCTCGAAATTCGGGCAGATAGGTTTGGACTTCATCGTACAGGCTCAGTCTGCCTTCTTCTGCCAGCATCATGATTCCGACCGCGGTAAACGGCTTGGTCATGGACATGATTTGGAAAATCGTGTCCTGCCGCATGGGCTTATTGTCTTCGATATTCTGCATGCCAGCCACACTGCTTTCGACAACTTTGCCGTCCTGCTCCACCAGGGTGACAATTCCACCCGTCTTGGCGGCATCGACGTAACCGCGCATTCGCTCCTGGATCTTGGCCAGACGCTGCACGTCGAGCGTGACCGCCACCTTTTCCTGGGCAGCGGCGGAAATAAGACACACAATCGATGCGATAGCAAGAACAAGAACGCGGCAGAAAGGCACGCTCCATGTCAAACACGGTTGAGTACGGTTCATGCGATGTTCCACTCCCATTCGAAGAGGGTTCAGTTGTAAATGCGAATGCCTTGCACGACGCGGTTGATGACGCCACTGGGGCTCGGATTATCGGGGTTCAGGCCGGCCCGCAGGCAAAGATGGTATCCGAGCAACTGCAATCCAACGACCTCGAAGGGAGCGCGAGCTGAATCGGGAGCCTGCGGCGCGAGCGGGGGAATCACCGCATGAAACAACTTTGAAGCTTGAGCATCGTCTTTCCGGCAAATGCCCACCAGATACCCGATCTTTTTCTCGCGCAGTTCCCGCACCAGATCCAGTTCGTAGTTTCGAACGATCGAATCGTTGGACAGCAGGCAGACCACCGGCGTAGAGGGACCAACCACGCTCATGGGGCCGTGCCGCAGTCCGAGATAGGTTTCGGCCAGGGCCGCGTACCGGCCGCCGGTCATTTCCAGAATTTTCAGAGCGCCTTCCTGCGCCCACCCGACCAACGGTGGAGAGGCCAGGTACACCACGCGGTCTTCAGTGCGATCAGCGAGGCCTTTCATCATTTCGCTGATGCCGCCGATGCTGGACTGCGCAGCTTTCGCAGCATCGGCTGTGACCGCCTTCATCGTCGCAGGCCTGGCGACGCACAGGCCGGCCAGCAGCAGGTTCGAGAATGAGCTGGTCATCACCAGGCTCTGATCGTTGGTGCGCGGGTCGAGCAGAATCGCCGTCACCAACGGCGAAGTCGCTAGCCCTCCCTCGGGATTGCAGGTCACGGCAAGATGCCAGATCTCAGGCCGCAATCGGTGCACGCGATCCACTACCGCCATGCTCTCCGGGCTGTTCCCGGAGCGGCCAATTGAAAAAAGCACGTCGGCGCCTTCGATGAAACGCTTGGTATCGAGCAACAGATCAGTGGAAGGCACCGCGCTCGAACCCGGCCAGCCCGCCGACACCGCGTTCGCGGCGTATGCGGAAGTGCCTGCGCCGGTGAGCACCACCCGCGCGTCCTTCAGCCTCACACCCAGTTGCAACCGGGAGTCAGCCTCCGCCACCCGCTCGACCGTGGTAGGCCACAACGCAGGTTGCTGTTGGATCTCGCGCCAGGTGGTTTCTCCAGGCGCTCCGGCGCTTCCCTGCTTTCCGGTTTCGTTGCCGTTTTCAATCACTGGTATCGTGTCCCTCATCCCTCGCTTGGCTCCCGCTGCTTAATGTTCTATCTGCCCAGCCAGCCTCCGTCGACGCACAGGATATGCCCGTGCACATAGCGGCTCGCGTCGGAACACAAAAACACCACCGGTCCAGCCAGATCATCGGGATCACCCCATCGGCCGGCAGGAATGCGGTCCAGTATCTGGCGGTTTCGGGTAGCATCTCCGCGCAACGCCGCTGTGTTATCAGTGCGCATATAACCCGGCGCGATTGCATTCACATTGATGCCCTTGCCCGCCCATTCGTTCGCCAGCGCTTTGGTGAGTTGCGCCACTCCACCTTTGCTCGCGGCGTAAGCGGGCACGAACACTCCTCCCTGAAAGGAGAGCACGGAAGCGATGTTCACGATCTTGCTTCCCTGCTCCTGTTTCACCATCTCTCGCGCCGCCATCTGAGAGAGCCGGAAAACCGCGGTGAGATTCGCAGCGATCACCTCATCCCAGTCTTCGCCCGAATACTCCAGCGCCGGACTACGGCGGATTACACCCGCGTTATTTACCAGAATGTCGATGGATCCCAGCTCCTCTACGGTTCCTGCCACAAGCCTTTCGCAGATTGCCGGGTCAGCCACGTTTCCGGCGATGTAAATCGACCTTCTTCCCCGTGACCGAACCCTGCCGCTGATGTCGTGGGAATCTTCACCGTAGCCGTGACAAACCACGTTGGCTCCGGCTTCGGCCAGAGCGATTGCGATAGCAGCGCCGAGCCCTCGGCGGGATCCTGTGACCAGCGCGTTTTTTCCGTCCAGTCGAAACGCTTCCGCGATCATCGGGTTCCGTCTCTCTTGCCGGCCTCGAGCCCGGAACTGCCCTGATTGAACTCAGGCTGGACATTGACCACGCCGAACTGCCGGTCTTCACCTTCGCGGTGCGCCGCCATCGCCCACAGAAATCCGATGGCATGGCCCGGCACGGCAACATTTGGGTGATAACCGCTGGGCATGAGGACGGCGTCGCCGTCGCGGACCACGGTGACCAGTTCCGGATATTCGGTGTCCTTGTAGACCAACTGAATTCCGTACGCGGGGTGCGGCATGTCTACGTAAACGTAGAGTTCCTCCAGCATCTTTGCGTGCTCATGCGGCGGCCAACTGGTCCAGTTTCCTGGAGACGAATGGGTGAGGCCTGCGATCAGGCGTCCCGCTTCGATGTTCTTCGCCAGCAACATATTCAGCTGGCGGGTAGATCCCGCCCCGCCGGTAGAAAAACGCAGTCCAGGATCTTTCGCCACATCGGCGTAGGGCACCAGCTTCAGCGGATATTTTGCAGAAACATCGGCGGAAAACTCAGCGAGGTCCACTTCCGCCTCAGTGCTGACCTCTACCGTCGAGTCGCGCGGAACATACAGGGAGTCGTACTTCCCGAGCCTCAGCTCATTGCCATCGACCGAGACCCGGGCTTCGCCGCGAAGGCAGATCAATCCGGTTTCACGGTCGCCCGTGTTGAACTGTACCCAACGCTTGCTCGAGTTCAGAATGATGCGCCCATACGCCAGGTGCTTCATGGTGCTGTTGGACGGCGAGACACCGATATGCCGTCCGCAGCGGGCGTTGGTCTTGCGAAAAACCATTTTCTCCAGATCGACTTTCTCCGTGGGAATCGAAGTCATTTTTTCACTCTCTTGGTTATCTGCTCTGCGCCAGCCGGTCCACTTCCGAGGCGGCCAGCAGGAACGCTCCTACCCCATAGACGTAACTCGAAGTCGGCTTGAACTTCCCCGGCGCGTCGGCCACCGACTGAATGCAGCCAAATCTGCCATCTTGGTAAATGTGCGAAAGCAGGCCTTTCCATGCTTTCTCAACGACCGGCCTGTAGACCGCAGCGTCCAGAATTCCATGATTGATGCCCCAGGACAGGGCGTAAGTAAAAAACGCGGAGCCGGAGTTCTCGGGCAACGCATAACTGTCAGGATCGAGCAGTCCGGTGCGCCACAGGCCATCGGAACCCTGGATGCGGGCGACGGCGGCCGACATCTGCTGAAATTGTTCCACGAAGGCCCACCGGTCGAAATAATCTTTCGGCATATACTCCAGCACGCCGGCCAGACCCGCCATCACCCAGCCATTTCCTCGCGACCAGAAAATCTTCTTCCCATTCACACCCCGGCGGTCGAGGAACCTCGCGTCGCGAAAGTACAAGTGCTCGCGGCGGTCGAACAACCGGCCTGAGGTCGCCCACCACTCGCGGTCCATGTAATCGAGATAACTTGTTTCGCCAGTCGCCTGATACATGCGTGCCCAGGCGGGCGGTGCCATGAACAGCGCGTCGCACCAGGACCAGGGAAGCGCCTGCCTGGCAGGGTCGCCGGGCCCATGCAAGATGCGGTCCAATGCCGCGCGAGTCGGTGCCATCATCTCCGGATCATGATCGCTCAGGTAGAGTTCCAGGTAGGTGCGCCCAACCGCCTGATCGTTCGCATCTTTATATTCGTCGCCCGGTTCCCACTTGAACGATTTGCTCATGGCAAGCATGGCTTCCCGATATTTCGTGTTACCTGTCGCCTCTGAGACGGCCATGAAACCGGTGTATAGGGCTGCGAAAGTCCAATCGCGGTTAAAGTCGTTCTTCACGCGGTCGAACTGCCAGTCGGCAACTTTGAGCGCGGCCTTCTCGATAGCGGCGCGATTTAGCTCGGGCGAAAGATCGGCCGCCAGGGGCGGTGCAACGTCGGGAGCGTCGCCCACGGCACTGAGAAATTCCGAACCGGTATTTTCGCCGCCGGCTCTCAAGCCGCAGAGCAATAGCAGAGTGGCCAACCAGAGACGTTTGTGAACGCCCATGCTTTCCATTTGGTGCAGGTGTTAAGCCGGATTTGCCCTCAGCCAATCGACTACCCGGTCGGCGCTCTGGTCTGGTGGAAACACCGGATACAACACGTGCTCGATCTTTCCTTCGCGAACCAGCATCGTCAGGCGCTTGAGCAGCCGCATGCCCGCCGCTGTAAAGGTTGGCAATCTCAGCCCATCACATAGCTTGAATTCCGCGTCGCTCAGGATTTCGAACGACAGATGGTTTCTCTCCGCCATCTCCCGCTGATATTCGCTTGTCTGCGTGCTCAGGCCGTACACCGCGGCACCGAGTTGCGCCAGTTCTTCGCGGCGATCACGAAAGTTGCATGACTGCGGTGTGCATCCGCGAGCGCCCGGAATCAGGTCCCATCCATCGGGTAGCGGAACGCCGGGCACCCCAGTCATGGGATAGCAGTAAATCACAGTGCGGCCGGCGCCAAGCTGGCGTAGGCTCACCAGGCGGCCTGCGGTAGACGGCAGCGCCAGATCTGGCAGCTGCATTCCCCGCAGATGCGCGGCCATGCCGTCATCTACCGGCTTCGGTAAATCTGCCGGCAACGGAAAATCGTTCTTGGAAGCCATGGTGATTTCCTGAACGTGCCTGGTTAACAACCAGCGGGCGAGTCTCTTATGCCGCCGGCGGATGATCCAGGAACTGCTCCGCCTGGGGATCCCAGTAAACTTTCCTGCCCGTCTCGTAGGAGCGTGCCGCCATCATGCAGGCAACCGAGTGCGCAAACCCGTCGCGCACGGTTGCGTTCGGCTGTTTGCGGCTGCGCAGGCAGTCAAACCAGTTTGTCATATGCGAAAGATCCTCGTCGGCGATGCCCATCGGCGGCAGACCGTTGTCGCCGGGCAAAAGCACATTCTGCCGCGTGCGTTGCGTGTCGATGTTTTCATCCTGCTCGTGGTTGCCTTTCTCCTCCACCAGCGACCAGCGCGGGCTGCCCTCGCCGCCACTGTTAAACAGCGTCGCTTTTTTCCCCATAATGCGCGTGTAGCCGGGCGCATCATTGCCGAAGCTGGTCGCATAGCTCACCAGAAAGCCCTTGGGATAGGTGAGCAGCGCTTGAAATGTATCGGGATTCTCGCGCCCATCATGCCACGCGAACACGCCTCCATTCGCCACCGCCGAAACCGGGTAATGCTCATCGAGAAAGAAATGACAGAGATCGATTCCATGACTCATCCACTGATCAGGAATGCCACTGGAAAAATCCTTGTAGAGCCGGTATTCGAAGTAGAGTTGCGGATCGAACGGACGGTAGGGCTTGTTCATGAGCCAGGCTCGCCAATCCGTATCCCGCTCCCGAATTTCCTTGACCTCGGGACGCCCCCGCCAGCGTGGACCGTGATAGTTCCAGGCAATCTCGTACTTGCTCACGTCGCCGAGCACGCCCTGCTGGATCAACTCGCGTACGCGAACTCCGTAGGGTTCGCTGCGATGCTGCGTCCCTATTTGCACTACCAGGTTTGGCCGGGCCAGCACCGCATCCCGCGCGGCCTGCACCTCCGCCAGCACGTTGCCCATCGGCTTTTCACAGTACGCGTCCTTGCCGGCCTCCGCCACCATTTTGAGCTGCAACGAATGCCCATGCTCGGGCGTGGAGATAAAGACCGCATCCACATTTCCCGCTGCTAACATCTCTTCGGCGTGCTGGTAGGCGCGCGGCGCTCTGCCGTAATGCTTGGTATTGGTGACGACCGCTTTTTCACGATTCACCGCCCACAGATCGCAAACCGCGGTCATCTCAACATTCTTCGAGTCCTTCAACTGCGCAGCCATACCCTGCAATTCGCTGCCTCGCACGCCGACTCCGATGTGCCCGAGAGCGATGCGTTCGTTGGCGCCCGCCACGCGGGAGTAAGACAGAGCTGAAATCGGCAGTACCGCGGCGCTCGCGGTCGCCACTGCACCGGTTTGCAGGAACGCGCGTCGGGTTACTTTCCCTTCGGAATTCTCCATGCCACCACCCTCCCACGCTTCTAGCGGAGCTTGTGTGAAATGCAACCCTCCTCACTCCGGAATCTGAAGAATCTTCGAAAGCGTTCCGCCCAGAATCAGCTTCTGTGTAGACTCCGGCACGCCGCAGGCCTCAAACATCGCCCGATATTGTGTCAGCACGTGCTCAACATTCGTCGGGCTGGTGTCGGAACCAAACACAATCTTGCTGAACGCGCTGGGATCGTTTGTCGGCGTCTCAGTGCCTTCGTCGGTCCCGCTCCACCAGAAATACCTCGACATTTCCCCCAGCCGTCCGCTCATCTTTTTCAGCGTCGACCCGCTGAGATCAAAGAATACATTGGGATTCCAGCGTGCAATCTCCGCCGCCCACTCATACTCCGGATTGCCGCAATGGGCGCCGATCACGGTAATCTTCGGAAAACGCCGCGCTATCTCCTCCAGGTAAATTGCCCGCATGCGATATGAAGCTACATCTTCCGGCTCATGAAACTTTCCCCGCAGCACAATGCCGGTATGAAATAACACCACCCACCCGTAGTCATTGGCCCGTTCGTACACCGGAAGATATGAGGGATCGGAATAAGGCTTCTTCACGAACTCCAGTTCCCCCAGTCCGCGATATCCCAGGGTGTGAAGCTCCTCTACCTGTTTCACCGCATCGGGCGCGTCCAGGTCGACATCACCAAACGGAAGGATCCGCTGCGGATGCCGCCGCGCCGCATCAGCAACAAGCTTACGGCTCTCGAACGGCGTGAGCATGCAGCCGGTGAGGTTTAGCTTGTCTGACGCCTGCAGAAACTCATCCAGATAGCCGGGATTCTTCGGCTCGAAATGAGTGTGGATGTCGACAATGCGCGTTCCCGGCGGTAATGTGTCCGGCGCAGGCGCCTGAGCCGACGCCATCCCGGTCGTCGCGCTCGATGCTAGCGGAAGCGCCGCGGTGACTGCGGCAGTTTTCACCGAGGCCTCGAGAAACTTACGCCGTGAGAGTGAACGTTCCATATCTGCCTCCGCTCAAATCGTGCGCATCAGGCTCAAGCGGCCCCGGATTTCACGCAAAAGAACCAGCCTTCTGCCGGTCGACATACTTAACAATCAAAGGAACAGCATCCCGCCAATCCACCATTCGCAGTTTCCTAACGGGCTGGGGCTCATCCCTCACCTCGCCGCGGACAGTTCAGGATCGAGTAGCGCCGCCGACTCCGGGTCCAGAAAAAGTGTCGTATTTCCATGAGTACGCAAAATGGAAGCCGGCGCCATCGGCGAAATCGGCCCTTCGAAGCACGCCTTCACCGCCTGTGCCTTGCGGCGGTCGGGCACCACCGCAATGATCTCTCTCGCTTTCAAGATCTGCCGCACCGACATCGAGATGGCTTGTCGCGGGACCTCCGCGGTGGTCCCGAACCATCCTTCGTTCACCTGCTGCTGCCGGCATGTGTCGTTGAGTTCGACGATGAGGTACGGCTCGGTGGCCTCGAAATCCGCCGGCGGATCGTTAAATGCCAAATGGCCATTTTCGCCCACGCCGACAAACGCGATATCGATCGGCGCCGCGTTCAATTCTTCCCCGGTACGGCGCGCCGCTGCCGCGGGGTCTTTCCCCGGATCGAGCAGGTGATAGCGCGTGATCCCGGTTTTGCGGATGAGTCGTTCCCACAAATATTTACGGAAACTCGCGGGATGGCTCTCCGGCAGCCCGACATACTCATCCAGGTGAAACATCTCAACTGCCGGCCAGTCAATCCCGGGCGTGCTGGTCAGGGCATCCAGAAATTCGAACTGCGACGCACCAGTGGCGGCGATAATCCTGGCCACTGCCCTTTCGGGGATCGCTCTACGAATTGAAGATGCGGCCTGCTCTGCCGCCGCCTTGCCAACAGAAACCTTGTCTTCCAGAACCCTGATCCGCACTGTGTATGATCCCTTCCTTATGATCCGCCCCCGCACTGCCGCAGCGGCCCTGCATTTGCAGATCTATTCCAGCCGAAGCATTGCCGCCGAATCGGCATCGAGGCACAACCGCGCATCTGGATGCGTACGAATCCGCGACGCCGGGCAACTCTCCGAGACCGGACCCTCGAGCGTTTTCCGCACCGCCTCCGCCTTTCGAGGTCCAGGCACGCAGCAAATAATGTGGCTGGCATTCACCAGCGCCGGACACGTCACGGCGTATCCTTGCGTTGGCACGCTGGCAAAGTCCGGCCAGTGCCCTTCCGCTACCTGCTGAAGCCGGCACTTCTCGTCCAGGGTTACAACTTTCACGATCTCGGGGTCGAAAAAATCCGCCGCGTGCGGATCATTGAACCCGATGTGCCCGTTCTCTCCGATGCCCAGAAACGACACATCAATCGGCCGCGCTGACAAAAGCCGTGCGTAGCGCTCGCACTCCGCAGCCGCGTCGGGAGCATCTCCTCGAATGTAGTAGGTAGCCCGGGGATGCACCACATCCGCCACGTTCCGCTTCACCCAGCCTCCAAAACTCTCCGCGTGCGAAAGTGGCAACCCGGCGTATTCATCGACATGAAACATCTCCACCGCGTCCCAATCGATCTCATTGTCGGACATGAGGTTCGCGATCATATCCAGCTGCGAGTTCGCCGCCGAAAACATCAGCCGCGCCCTGCCCTTTTCCTGAATCACCCTCCGGATGATCGCACCCGCAGCCCACGCCGCTCCCTGGCCCAGCGCCTCCTTCGTCGGGTACACCACGACGCTCAAAGCTCCAAGTTCAAACTTGCGGATAGGCTCATTCATTACTTTTGACTGCGCCAGCATGCTATCCCGTCCTATTGATAAACGTCCGCGCCCGACCGGTACTCGATTTCGTCGCGTTTGCCCTTCGCCGCGACTGCGATCTCTACCCGCCCAAGCGCCAGCCCCGGCGAGAACGCGGTCACCCGGCACCGCCCTACTCGGGCCGTCGCGCGCAACGCGATCACCGTCATGCCTGCCACCGCATTCCAGGTGAGCCCGGTCGGATATCCCGCCCAGGTCTGCGGCAACAACTCCCCTGGCCCATACCAGGTGAACGAAATCGGGAGATAGGAGTTGGGGACCACGGTTCCGTCCTTATCGACGATCGAAGCCGTGATGTACGCCAGGCTCTCGCGATCACCCGATTCGATGCGGCTCACGTCCGACTTCAGCACGATGGCAGCTGGAGCCCCGGCCGTCCTGCGCATATCGGAAATCGTCTGCGCCCCCGATCGCGCAATGGCCTCGATCACTCCCGCTTCATAAGGAACCTCCCACACCCTCGGCGGAAACGCCAGCCCTTCGCGCTTCGCGCTCGGCTTCACACCCAGCGACCGTCCGTTCAGCTTCAACTCCACTTCTGCGTAGTTGCTGTAGACCTTCACATTCCGTTTCTTGCCTTCCTCCCCGGGCCAGGTCCAGTGCCCGCAGATGTGCAGCATCGGCTTCGCGCTCCACTGGCTTTGATAGAAGAAATAAACATCCTTGGGAATCCGCCAGGAGTCGGCCATTCCGAACGGCAGCACATGCGGCATTACCGAGTCATACTCTTCTCCGTCGTAGTCGAGCTGGTGCCACAACACGCTGCCCGCAATCCACGGGCGCAGGTTCACCTGGGCCAGAAACTTTTCGTGCTCGATGCAGCCCGCCTCTTCGCTTGTCGGCCCCATGCTGTACACTCCGCGCCCAATCTCGGCCGCGCTGTACTCCTCGATCAAATACTTGCGCGCGGGAAACTCCACGTGGTCGCGATCGTCGTGCTCGAACGTCCCGTAGAGCCCTACCACATCGAGAGCCTTCTTCACTCCTTCAGCTCGTGGATCGTGCATCGTCACCAGCCGCGATGGATCAAGTTCGCGATAGCGTTGCAAAATCTTCGTCACCACCTCAACCGACTTTTCCGGATCGTCCACCTCACCCGACAATCCCCACAAAATAACGCTGGGATTGTTCCGGTCGCGCTCGATCATCTCCTTCGCCGTCTGCGCCTGAATCGCAAAATATTCCGGCGTATTCTCCACCTCCTCCCCGACAAACAGCTCCTCCAGCACCAGAATGCCCAGCCGGTCGCAGGCTTCGATCACCGCCGGATCATGCGGATAGTGACTGGTGCGGAAAAAGTTGCAACCCATCTCGCGGATCCCCAGCATGTCAAGCGCATGCCGCGAGTTGGGCAGCGCGTCCCCCATGCCGGGATAAGATTGGTGCCAAGTCGTTCCCTGCAACTGCAAGCGCTTGCCGTTGAGAGAGAATCCGCGGTCCGCATCGAAGCCGAACCAGCGCAGACCCAGCGGAATCTCCAGGGAATCCCAGACTCGTTCCCCCTCGCGCAGGCTCGCTCGCACCCGATACCGGTGAGGAGAGTCCGGCGACCACAGCTTCGGATTCGCGATCTGGATCCTCCCCTCATTGACTGCGCCACGCTCCACAGGCGCCGTTCCCCGCGCCGCAACCGCACCGTCCGCATCCACCACTTCGTAATCGAGCCTGTAGTTCCCCGCCCTCCCCTCGGGATTTCCAATCGCCGCATAGAGCTCCACGGTCGCCGACCAGTCGCTCACGCTCGGCGTCCGCCAGTACAGCGCAGCCAGGTAAACCGGCTCGCTCACCCGCAGCCATGCGTCGCGATAGATCCCGCCATAAAATGTCAGGTCGGTCTTGATGGTGGGGCCGATGTTCGGGTCGTAAAGATTGCTGACCTTCACCGCCAGGACATTGCCGGCCGCACCAAAGCGCGCCGCCGCCGTAACGTCCAGTTCAAAACTCGTGTAACCGCCCTTGTGCTCCCCGACCTTCCTGCCGTTCAGCCAGAACTCCGAAACCTGGTTAACGCCTTCGAACTCCAGAAAAATTCTCTTGCCGCGCAATTCCTCACCCAGCACGAAGTGCTTGCGGTACCACCCCAGGCCGCGAAAGTATCCCGCGATCTCATCGCTGCCATCGTGCGCGTTCCAGGTGTGAGGAAGAAAAATCTGTTCCCATGAGGAAGAGGAGTCGGCGAAATCCACCTCTGTGGCGTGCAGGAACTCCGGCTCAACTTCCGACCCGGTTTTCGCATCGCGATCGAACGATCCCAGCGCGCCGCCGCCGTGTGCCTGCCGCCGGAACAGCCAACCGGAGTTGAAGTTTTCACGCCGCCGTGGTGAAGGCGGCGAAGGTGAGGGTCCCGAAGACGACGTGCCGGAATAGGCCTGGGCCGCCCACGGCTCTGCCCAGCTCTGCCAGGGCATCGCCAGGCCGACGGCAACGATTCCGATGAAGTCTCTGCGTTTCATCTCAATCCAGTTCGTCAGCCCTCTGGGGTAGCTCACTGCGCGTAACTGGGGAAGAGTCATTTAACGGGGCCACACTCACTCTGAGTACGGCCCCGCAATGGGGGACTTGCGCTTCTTCAGAAAAGCTCAGAACTCCAATCGCACTCCCAGCTGTCCGTGGCGCCACTGATTGTTCGGCTGGCTGTCCTGAAACAGGCCGAAGCTGCCGGGATTGGCCGAGGAACTGAATCGCGTGTTAGGCGCTCCGAAGTTGGGGTGATTGAAGGCGTTGAAGAACTCTCCGCGGAGTTCAAATGTCACTCCTTCATGCAACTGGAACTTCTTGGAGAGATTCAGGTCCAGGTTGCGGATCGGATCGGTCCGGCAAGCCGAGATGTAGCGCGGCGTGTCGCCCGCGGTCTGGTCCCCGGGATTGGCAAACGCCGCCGCATTCAGGTAGTAGCCTTT
>Ga0335080_10005651_pt1 | contig 12897 bp, 11 predicted proteins | sample Lox_Sample_34_FD_206720 | JGI IMG/M metagenome (GOLD analysis project Ga0335080, IMG submission 206720) | Soil microbial communities from Loxahatchee National Wildlife Refuge, Florida, United States - Lox_Sample_3.4 | ecosystem: Environmental > Terrestrial > Soil > Wetlands | place: USA... | reverse complement strand
AACCTGGCCGTCCCGGTTGACGGTGAGATTCACGATGTCAGGCTTCTGGGTGGGGGTGGCGAGTGTGGCGGTGGGCAGATTGGATTTCACCGTGCGGACAATCTGCATCTGCAAACAGACCATCATGAACGACGCGAGCAGGAAAAACATGATGTCAATCAGCGGAATGATTTCCAGCCGCGACTTTTTTTCCGGGATGGGGGTGCGAACTTTCATGGCGTTGCCGGGGTTTGCGGGCCGTCAGTCATAAAGGCAACCGCCTGGATGCCGGCGGCGCGGACGATTTGATATACCTTCACCATGTCACCGTGCAGCGTATCGCGGTCGCCGCTGATATAAACCGGCACGTCCGGATTGGCGTGAAAGCGGGTCTTCAAGACCCCGGCGAGTTCAGTCGGTGAAACTTGTCTTTTCTCCAGCCACACCACGCCGGATTTATCCACGGTAATGTTGATCATATCCGGCCGGTAATCCTGCCTGGATTGCGATGCGGGCGGCAGGTTGACCTTGATGTTCTCCGTTTTGCTCATCTCCAGGGCCATCATCATGAACGAAGCGAGCAGGAAAAACATGATGTCAATCAGCGGAATGATGACAATCCGGGAGCGGCGTTTCGGAATAGGCGAAGGGATTCTCATGGGCAGAAAGCTCAATGGCTCGTGGCCTGGCCCGGCGCTTGCGGTTTGTGTAAATGAACGGTATCGCCGGTTTTCCCGCCCCCGACCAGGACTTCGACGTTCGTCGCTGCCGTTTCCAGATCGAATTGCAACTGGGTTACCCGGGCGGAGAAATAGTTGAATGGAACCAGCGAAAAAATGGCGATGCCCAGTCCGCAAGCCGTGGCAATCAATGCTTCACCGATGCCACCGGTGACCCCCACGACGGAGATTTCCGCGCTACCGATGTTGAGAAACGCGCGCATCAGGCCGGTGACGGTGCCGAGCAGCCCCAGCAGCGGCGCAAGCGTGACCAGCGTGTCCATGACCGTCAGGAACCGTCCGGCACGTTTAAGTTCAATGCCCGCCGCCAGTTGCAGCGCGCCGAGCAACGAGCCGTGCGCGTGGCCGACGTGGTTGAGGCCGTGATGAATCACGCGAATGATGGGGTCATCCGAATCGGCAGCGATTTGCCTGGCGGCGGTCACGTCGGAATTTTCCAGCGCGGCCAGCAATTGCTCCATCTTTTGCGGGTCGCGTTTCTGGCTTTCGCGCCACCACCAGAAGGCGCGTTCGCCGACGACGGCGACGGCGACGATGGTGCAGATGAGGATGGGCCACATGACGGGGCCGCCTTTGAGGAAGAATTGGAGAGCGATGTTTGCGAGCATAATGTTGTTTGGTTTCAGTTCAATTGCAGTTGGTACGTGATGCTGGTCTGGAAAAGCCGGTTGCCGTTGCCGGCGGGAAGCCGCCAGTGACGTTTGATATAGTCCACGGTGGCGTGGTCGAGAACGGGAAAGCCGGATGATTCCTTCACTTTCACCGAAACGACATTGCCCGCGTCGTCGCCGCTTAACACAAGAACAACCGTGCCTTGCTCACCTGTTTGCAGGGCAATGGGAGGATACGGCGGTTCGGGCCGTTCGCCTCCCGCACCAGTATTGAAGAGCGAACCAATTCGCGAGGTTACCGCCTGCGGCGGGGAGGCGAGAGCGGCCGGCACGACGAGCGTGCCAACGGTCGGAATGCCAAAGTTGACGTTCGGCGCGTTCGGCAGGGCGACGAGGACGCGCGGCTGATTGTTTGGTTGCGCCTGCTCCGGCTTTTGACCGATTGCCTGCGGCGGCAACACCGCTGGCTGGACGACGACAGGAACTTCTTCCCGGATGGGCGGGACCGATTTGATGGCAATGATGCCGCGCCGCGCCCCGAGAATCCCGATGCAGAGAAAGAGGATGCAAATTGAATTGACCCAGGCGAGTTTGCGTTCCGGCTCACGCCGGGCCGTGACCAGGCACAAACGTGCCAGTTCGTCCTTCAACTCGTAACCAATCGTTGTTCGATGTGCATCCATGGTATTCATCGCGGAAGTTCAGAACACATAGGTCAGCGAACCAAAGAACCCGATACGTGCGCCGTAGGACGCTGCGTTGACGCCGACGCCGGAGCCGTCGCGCAGTTGATACGAATTGTCCGTGAGGTTCACGATGTCGAACCGGGCTTTCAACATGCGTTTCTTTTCCAGCTTGAAGCTTTGTTCAATGCCGCAGTTGATGGAGTAATATGGCGAAACCGTTCCGCCGTTGGGGATAACCTGCCCGCTGGAGGTCGTCTCGTCCGTCCGCAGGCCGCTCCCGTAAAGCGCGTCCAGATAAAGCAGCGTGCTGGTACGGCTGGATTCCTTCCAGAGATACGATGCGCCGAATGAGCCGGTCAATTCCTGGTCGTGATCCAGATAAATCCAGTGATTTTTGACGTAGGCCAGATCCGTCGGGTCGAACAGGTATTGCGACGAACTCCAGTTTTCGCCTTTTGCCACCGAGTAGGCGAAATTGGCGTAGGTGGAAAATCCGCCGTCCGTGTAGGAGCCGGTGAATTCCACGCCGTAAATCTCGCCGCGCGAATAATTGAAGGGTTGCAGGATGAGCGTCTGCCCGAACAATCCGTCGTCAAGTTGTTGCTTGGCGTATTTGTAATACCCGTCGATGCCCACTTGCAGGTGCTTGTTAATTTTTTGCGAGACGCCCACGTCGAAATAATCCGCACGCTCGCACCGGTTTCCGGTGATCCCGTTGGTGATGGACGAGGCGTTCGAGGTGCCGTTGAACTGGTTCACCGTCGCCGCTGACGTGTTTTCCACCGGCGGCGGCGTGAAGTAGCGCGCGTAGCCGGCGTGCAAGGTCGTCGAGTCCGTGGGCGTGTAGATGATGTTGGCGCGTGGGCTGAATTGATTTTCGTGATCAAACGACGAGTTAAAAAAATCGAAGCGCGTGCCGTAATTGGCGGTGACCTGGTCGGTGATTTTCCATTCGTCCTGCAAATAAATCCCGCCGAACACGCCGTAGTTGGAGTTGTTGGCCTGAATAGGGAAGGCGTTGCCCGTCGGAGTGCCGGCAGCATTCACGTTGAAGACGGTCGTCGTGGTGTCCTGGGACTCGTTTTCGAGCAGCGTGATCAGGCCGGCGCGCAGCGTGTGTTTGTCGTTGATTTCCGAACTGGCATCCAGTTGCAATCCGCCGGAGTAAATGTTTTTTTGCACATCGCTGGCCACGCCGTTGAAGTAAAGATCGCCGGTCGGGTCGGGCGTGAAATGCACGCTGCTGTTCCGCCCGAACGCCGAGACTTGATAATTCAAATTGCCGGCCGCTTTCTGGTAGGTGATCACGCCGTAATAATTTTGCTCCAATTGTTGCTCATTCAGCGCCGAGGAATTAAAATTCGCTGGCAACCCGCTGCCTGGAGTATTCCACGGGGTCATGCCGGGATCCGACGCGGTGCCTGGCGGCAGGCCCGGCGTGTTGGGAATTTCAAAGTTGGCGTAGGACGCGCTCAACATCACGCTCACACGGCTCGTGTCGTCCAAGATATAGGATAAATAGCCAAACGATTTGTATTGGTAGGTGTTGTCGTGGATGGCCGTCGGGGCAGACGTGGGATTTTCAATACCGAGGTTGTTGTTGTTGTAGCTGCCGTCCACGAAATAACTGAATTTCCCCTCCGAGCCGCCGACCTCGAAACTCGGATTGATCGTGTTGTAACTGCCGCCATACATTTGCACGTTGCCGCCGTTTTCAAACGCGCCACTCTTGGTCGTGATGTCCACGACGCCGGCCGTGCGGAAACCGTATTGCGCCGGCAGCGAACCGGTGACGAGTTGCACGCTTTCGATAAAGTGAGGGTTCAGTTCCAGCCCAAACCCGGAGATGCCTTCCGGCAGCAGCACGCCGTTGATGCGATACTGCAAATTCGCGTGCTCGCCGCGAACGTGCAGATTTCCACTGGCCTCGTTGTCCTGCACCACGCCCGGCGCGCGCAGGATCACCTCGCTCATCGGCGCGTTGCCGCCTTGTGACAGCGCGGCGATTTGATCCTTGTTGATCGTGTAGGCCGACGCGCCCAAATCCGGGAGGATCTGGTTGCGCGCCTGGTTGAGTTTGCCAATGACAGTGACATTGCCCAACTCGGTGACGTTGGTTGAACTTCCGGAAGACACCGCATTGGTCGGGCTTGCCGAGGACACAATGTTTGTGGGGTTTTCTGCAACTACGAGATTGGTCGGGCTTCCCGACATCACAACATTTGTTGGGCTTATCGAGGGGACAACGTTTGTGGGACTTTCCGAAGCCACAACGTTTGTTGGGTTTTGCGAGCGCACGACGTTTGTGGGACTCGCCGAGGACACAACATTGGTCGGGCTTGCCGAAGCCACCACGTTTGTCGGACTTTTCGGGGTCACGACATTCGTCGGACTTGTCACGGCTGCGACATTGGTCGGGCTTTCCGGAGTCATGACATTGGTTGAATTTTCCAGGACCACGACAGTTGTCGGACCTCCTGAAGCCACGACATTTGTGGAAGTTTCCAAGGACACGCCGTTCGTCGGCAACGTGTTGTTTGTCTGTGCCAGCACCGTACCGGCGCAGGACAACGCCACCGACGAAATTACCGCCCAATACACTCTGCGATTTTCATATTTTTTATCTGCAAATATTTTCATAATCCTCCCTCAGTTAAATTTTCAAAAAACTTCCGCGAATCTTAAAGGTTCGCGCTTTGTGAAATGCCACACGGCACGCACAAAGATTTGGTTTTGGGATAAACGCCTTCAGACAAGACGATTCACACTTGTCCGAAGCCGACCGGAATTAGGACGCGATGCAGAACGAGGGCGGAGCGCGTCCGAGAGGAAGATTTTCAATGACAGGACCGAAAACGGAAATTTCTACGCAGGCAGTTATTTCGATGAAAGTTGCGGGTACGACAATGGGAACGTCGCACGGTGTGGTGTCGATTTTTCCATGAACGAGGGCGACAATCGCGCAGTCATCGTCGTCGGGAACTGATCCGCCGTGCAGCCACGCATGCAGGGGCGTCCACACTTCGGCAGCCGCCATGAACAACCACACCGCCAGTGACAAAATGGCCGTTGCGGCGTAAAACCGTTGCCGCACCCGCCGATCTATTTGCCACCTTGTGTATCGCAAATTGTTTGCAATGTAGCAATCGCCATGCCGTAAGCAAGCGTAATTATCAAGATAAACCCGGCTATTGTGGCCCGGTTTAGCAGGGAAATTGACGGCTTGAATGCGCGTTGAGCTGCGGAGAAAGCCTCCGCTACGGTGTCATTTCCCGCAACAGTGCTTGTATTTCTTGCCGCTGCCGCAAGGGCAGGGGTCGTTGCGGCCGACCTTCGGGCCGGTGCGGACCGGCTTGGCTTTTTCCGCCACCGCCGCCGCGGCTTCGCTGACAACGTCGCTGGCTTTTTTGCCCGAAGGATCCGCTGCTGCCGTGCCGCCACCGAAGGCGCTGGCGGATTGGTGCAGGGTTTGTTGTGGAACGTTCTTCAGGAAATTTTCAAACGCCAGCATGCTCGACGCGCTGCGGAAAATATTGTGGCAAATCTGGGTCTTTATGTTGACCATCAACTCGTCGAAAATCTTGAAGGCTTCGGCTTTGTATTCAATGAGCGGGTCGCGCTGCCCGTAACCGCGCAGGCCGATGCTGTAGCGCAAGCTGTCCATTTCGTAGAGATGTTCCTGCCACAGCCGGTCGATCGCGCTAAGGATGGTGAAGCGCTCGACTTCCTTAAGTGCGTCGGGATTTTCAAAACTGATTTTGATGTCGTAAGCCTTGCGGACGCTTTCGGAGATGAAATTGGCTACGGCAAATTGCGCCGGGCTGAGTCCGTCGAAGAGTGAGCCGGGCACGGGTTGTTCCTTGCCGGAATCGGCGGCCTTGACGATTTCCGCTTCCGGCAGACCGATGGGAAAATTCAGGTTTACCCAGTCGGCCAACTGGCGGACTTTCCATTCATGAGTGTCGGAATCCGTCGTCGTGAGCTGCGCGACCTTGTCCACGACGACCTCCTCCATGATGTCCATGAGCCGGTCGCGCACGTCTTCGCCGTGGATGATTTCGTTCCGGAAGCCGTAAATAACCCCGCGCTGCTTGTTCATCACGTCGTCGAATTCGAGCGTGCGCTTGCGGATCTGGAAATTGTGCTGCTCGACGCGTTTTTGCGCCTGCTGGATGGAACGATTCAGCCACGGATGCGTCAATTCCTGGCCTTCTTCCAATCCCATCCGTTCCATCATTTTCACGATGCGGTCGGAGCCGAACAGCCGCATCAAATCATCTTCGAGCGAGATGAAAAAGTGCGACGAGCCGGGGTCGCCTTGGCGGGCGCAGCGTCCGCGCAATTGACGGTCGATGCGGCGCGCCTCATGGCGTTCTGTGCCCATGACGTGCAGTCCGCCCAGCTCGGCCACGCCGGGACCGAGTTTGATGTCCGTGCCGCGACCGGCCATGTTGGTGGCAATGGTCACGGCGCCGCGCTGGCCGGCGCGCGTGATGATTTCGGCTTCCTGCTGGTGATATTTCGCGTTGAGGACGGAATGAATGATGCCTTCGCGCTTGAGCAGGCGGGAAAGCTGCTCGCTGACTTCAACGGAAATCGTGCCGACGAGGATTGGGCGGCCCTGGGCGTGGATCTGCTTGATCTCGTTGAGAACGGTATTGAATTTTTCGCGCCGGGTTTTATAGACCGCGTCGTTGGCGTCTTTGCGGATGCAGGGTTCGTTCGTGGGGATGACCAGGACACCGAGTTTGTAAATGTCGAAAAATTCGGACGCCTCCGTTTCCGCCGTGCCGGTCATGCCGGCCAGCTTTTCGTAGAGGCGGAAATAATTTTGGATCGTGATCGTGGCGAGCGTCTGCGTTTCGTGCTCGATTTCGACGCCTTCCTTGGCTTCGACGGCCTGGTGCAAGCCGTCGCTCCACCGGCGGCCGGGCATGAGCCGACCGGTATGCTGATCCACGATGATGACCTTGTTGTCCTGGATGACGTATTCCACGTCGAGCTGGTACAGGCTGTAAGCCTTGAGCAATTGCGAGATGGCGTGAATCTTTTGCGCCTTGGTCTCGAAATCCTGCTGCACCTTCGTCTTGGCTTCCATGCGCTTGCGCGCGTCGGGTTCCGGCCCGGCGTCGATTTCATGCAATGCTGTGGTCAGTTCGGGCAGCACAAACGCCTCCGGGTCTTTGGGACTGATGAAATTGCGGCCTTTTTCGGTCAAATCGGCCTCGAAACCTTTCTCGTCGATGGCAAACAGCAATTCTTCCTTCTCGCGGTACAGGTCAACTTTCTTCTGGTCCTTGTGCAATTCCAGTTCGGACTGGTTCATGAGCCGGAGATTTTCCGGGTCTTCCAGAAATTTCATCAGGCCCTCGGATTTAGGCTGGCCGGTTTTGACACGGAACAAGAGCAGCCCGATTTCGTGTTCGAGCGCTTCAGGATTTGGCGGATTTGAGCCATCAGCCGGATGCAGTTTTTTAATCAGTACCTCGGCCTCGGACAAAAAGCGGGTGCACAAACGTTGCTGCGCCCGGACGAGCGATTCGACGAGCGGCTTCCACTGGGCATATTGCTCGTCGTAGGTGTGAACGGACGGGCCGCTGATGATGAGCGGCGTACGGGCTTCATCAATGAGGATGGAATCCACTTCATCCACAATGGCGAAATAATGACCGCGCTGGACCTGCTCTTCCTTGCGCACGGCCATGCCGTTGTCGCGAAGATAATCGAAACCGAACTCGGCGTTGGTGCCGTAGGTGATGTCGCAATTGTATTGCTCACGGCGGATGCGGGGCGGCTGGTCGTGCAAAATGCATCCGACTGTCAGGCCCAGAAATTTGTAAACGGCACCCATCCATTCGGAGTCGCGCGCGGCAAGGTAATCGTTGACCGTCACAAGATGGACTCCGCGTCCGGTAAGGGCGTTGAGATAAATGGGCAGGGTGGCGACGAGGGTTTTGCCTTCGCCAGTGGCCATTTCGGCGATGCGCCCGCTGTGCAAAGCATAGCCGCCGATGAGCTGCACGTCGAACGGGATCATCTCCCAGAGCAACGGGTGTTCGCGCACGATGATTTCCGTCTTGCGTTCGGTGAGGCGGCGGCAGGCGTTTTTGACGACGGCGAAGGCTTCGGGCAGGATTTCATCGAGCGTCCGGGCCAGGTCGGTTTTGTCCTGAATTTGCGAGAGTTGTGCCTTCCAATCGGCGGTTTTCCGGCGCAGGTCGTCGTCGGAAAGCTCTTGCAGCCTGTCTTCGATCTCGTTGATGCGTCGGACGAGCGGCCAGAGTCTCTTCAATTCGCGGTCATTTTTCGACCCGAAAATCCATTTCAAGAAATTCACAGTAAACCCAAATAGTCGGTTGAAAATAGAAACAAAACGCTACGCGAAGGAACGCCAAGCGTCAAAACGAATCGCTGCTATTCTGGCGGTGAGGAAGAAACCGCGTTATGAGATGGCCGGCTGCGATGGCGGCGGATTTTGCCGGCCAGCCGGGTTTGGATTTGGCGGCATGGCATCGTGAATGATGATAGCCGCACGTTTGGCCGCTTCGGAAATGAGCTTGAGTTGCGGTTCGAGCGCGGGATTTTCACCGTGCTTGAAAAGCAAACGATCGGCGTAGCCCCGGATAATGGCAATGATATTGTTCAGTTCGTGCGCAACTACCGGCGAAACGTGGGGTGTCGAATCGGATTTCTGAGGAATTTCATGCACGACATCCGCACCCGCCGCCGCCTCCGCCATTTTTTTGTAGATATTTTCCAGTGATGACATCGCGGTTACGCATAGCACCTTGCGCGCCAGTTTATTAGTGCGAAGGAGCACAATTTTACAGGCGCTGCGCCGACCGTTTTGCCCGCGCATTTACAATCAAATTGTTGAATGAGACACCCTGTTCCAAAGCAGGACAATCGGGGAGCCGGCCGGCGGATCATTGAATGCCGGAATAAACGGGGCGCGCCCGCTTCCGTCTTGTTTTTTCACTCCAAATTCTTCATGCTGCCTTTGAGAATGAATACCGGCCCCGCCACGCTCGGCCTGATTGCTGGCAACCGCTCCTTGCCGCTGGAATTTGCCCGGCAGGCACGCGCCGCCGGAGTCAAACGACTTGTGGCCGTGGCGGTTGAAAATGAAACCGATCCGGCGCTGGTCCCGCTCGTGGACGACATCGTCTGGCTTAAAGTCGGCCAGCTTTCAAAAATGATTTCAGCGTTTGCTGACCGCGGCGTGACGCAATGTGTCATGGTGGGCCAGATCGCGCCGAAGCATCTTTTTGATTTGCGCCCCGATTTGCGGGCGATGAAGGTGTTGTTCCGGCTGAAGGAAAAAAACGCCCACACGATCTTTGGCGCGGTAGCCGATGAATTGAAAAAGGATGGTATTGAATTGGTCGAAGCCACGCCATGGCTGAAACCGCTCATGCCGCAAACCGGATTTCAACTCGGTCCCCGTTTGACCGACGAACAGCGCGCCGACGTGGAATTTGGTTTTCGCATCGCCAGGGAGGTGGCGCGCCTGGAAATCGGCCAGACCGCGGTGGTCAAAGACGGCACGGTGCTGGCCGTAGAAGGATTTGAAGGCACCGACAAATGTCTGGCGCGGGGCGGGGAACTCGCCGGGAAGGATCGCAGCGCGGTGGCGGTCAAAGTGGCCAAGGTCAATCATGATATGCGGTTCGACATTCCCTGCATCGGAATACAGACGCTGGAAACCTGCGCCCGCTCCGGAATTTCCGTGCTGGCACTGGAAGCCGGGAAGGCTTTATTGCTGGAACTGAAGGCTTGCGAACAATTGGTCAAAAAAAATAAAATCTCCGTGACAACCATTGATAAAATTCCCTGATTTTCATCTGCCAACTTCCAATTTCTGATCGCCATGCTTACTTCCCACGAACTCTTCGGCTTCATGTCGCCAAATCTGGCCGGCGAAATCATCACGTTTACCCTCGAATCGGACAAACCCGTTTACCGCGCCGCGCTCAACGCCGTCGCCGAGGCGCGGCACCTGCGTCCCGTTTTCCTTGAGCGCCAGCCCAAAACGCAGCGGCACGCGGCCATGATTGCCACGCTGACAAGGCCCGCGCTGGATTTGATTGCGGGCAGCCTGATTCGCACCTGGTTGCTGAAAAAGCACAAGGCCATGCTGGTGGATTTTTTGAACACCCTGGGAATCAAAAATGATGAGGGCGTGGTGGATAATCTCCCGGGAAACATGGACGACGCAAAATTGCAGTCTGCGGTTGAAACGCTGCTGGCGAAATACCCGGCCGAAGCCGTGGCGGTTTATCTGAATGCGTTCAACGACATGAATGAGACCAACTGGGCCAATCTCAAAAGCATTCTGGAATCGGATACCCGGTTGCAACTGGGCGCAAATGTTTGAAGATTGACCGGGACGTTCGTGCGGCGGATGATTTCTGAATGAAAAATTTGACGGGCGGGCGGATGCAAATCCCGGGATGGAGCCGGTCAAAATGGGCGGGCCTGGCGCTGGTCGGGTGCGTGTTTGCGGTGGCCGCTGCGCTTTCCTGGCGCCGCTGGCCGGACCTCCTGGTCGATTTCGGCATACAGCTTTACCTGCCTTGGCGTATCTCGCAAGGGGACGTACTCTACCGTGACGTGGCCTATCTGACGGGCGGGCCGCTGTCTCAATATTTCAATGCGCTGCTCTTCAAAATATTCGGCGTTTCGTTTCGAACCCTTATTTTTGCCAACCTGACGATAACCGCGGGGTTGTTGGTATTGGTTTATCGCCGTTTTCTGGCGGCGGCAGACCGGTTGACGGCGACCATGCTTTGTCTGGCGATTGTGCTGGTGTTTGCGTTCCAGCATTACGGATTGGTCGGCAATTTCAACTATGTCACGCCTTATTGCCACGAGCTGTTTCACGGGCTGGTGCTTTCCATCATGGTCGTGTGCTGGCTGTCGGATTGGTCGGCAAAAGAGCAAATTAAACATGCCGCGCTGGCCGGATTGGGTTTCGGCCTGGTGTTTCTGACCAAGCCGGATGTATTCCTGGCGCTGGCTGTCAGTGTGACGGCTGCCTTTTTGATCGTTGGTTGTTCCCGCCGCACCGCCGGTTTTGCGGCGAAATCACTTGTGGCATTCTCGTTCGCCGGGCTGGTTCCATTGCTCGCTTTTTTCGTACTTTTTCTCTGGCGGGAAGACTGGCGGACCAGTGCATGTGCGGTGGTTTCCGCGTGGGTCCCGTTGTGGCACATCTCCATTACTCGGGACCCTTTTTATCAATGGTGCTTGGGGTTGGACGTGCCGTTTCTTCATCTCGAAAGAATGGTGGCGCACTTTATTTTCGTTGTGGTGATAACCGCAATTTACTCGCTGGCCTTCCGGCGCAACGTGGAATCATGGTTCCGGTGGCTGAAGCCGTCCGGGCTGGTCTGGCCATTGTTGGCCGCTCCGCTTTTGATTTTGGCCGCAGTGACCGATTGGGGTGACTGTGGCCGGACCTTGCCTTTGCTGGGGCTGTCCGCCTGCGGGTTGCTGGCGGTAAATTGCCGGAACGGTGCTACCCGAGCCGCGTCGATTTTCCCGTTGCTTTGGAACGTCTTTGGCCTGGTATTACTGGCCAAGCTGGGGGTTTTCACGCGGATCTCACACTATGGATTTGCGCTGGCCATGCCGGCGTTTGTGGGTGCAGTGTATTTGTTCGTCTGGCTGTTGCCAAAGCAGTTGGAACAACGATTCCAGGTTTGCTTCCGTCCGTTTCGTCTGGTCGCCAGCCTTGTGTTGTTGACCGGATTTTTCCGTCTGTTCCTGCACTCGGAATCTTATTATCTCCAGAAAAATGTGCCGGTGGGGAACGGTGGCGACCGAATCGTGGCCTACAGTCCCGCCAGGGATCTTTTTCATGGCAATGTTGAAATTGGGCTGTCCTGGATTGGAAAGAATGTTCCGCCGAACGCAACCCTGGCGGTTCTGCCCGAAGGCGCCATGATTAATTATCTGAGCCGGCGGGTGAACCCGACCCACCACCTCGTCTGGGTGCCGCCGGTGATGGCGGTATTCGGTCAAACCAACATGACCGCCGCCTTTGAAAAAAACAGCCCTGATTATGTGCTGGTTATTGCCCGGAGTGCCACCGAATTCGGGGTGGGGTCTTTCGGCTACGATCCGCGGTATGGGATGGAGCTGATGCAGTGGGTAGATGATCATTACGAACGGGTTTATCCGGTGCCTGCCCCGGGCGGAACTTCCGCACCCCGGAAGCAATCCTTTCTCGAACTGCAGATCCTGAAACGGCGGCCGCCCGTTTTGCCGGCCGGAAACAATTGAAAGGAACTGTTTTTCAGCCACGGCATTTCCACAGGAAATGCCTGTGAAAGCAAGATGGAAAAAGTATTTCAACAACAGTTCCAAAAGTGCTTTAATCTGGAAAAGCCAAAATACATTTGTGGCCCAGAAACCTGAAACCATGACCACGCCTGGCGGCAATCCCGTCGCCGACAACCAGAACTCCATCACCGCCGGCCCGCGCGGGCTGCTGCTGATACAGGAGCACCAGCGCAGTCGCGCCAGACACTGACAACTCGTCTACAGAATTTAATTCAACCCATCGAAAGAGAACATATGTCAACCGAATCCAAATGCCCGTTCCATCACGGCGCCGCCAGCGGCGGCACCACGAACGAAGACTGGTGGCCGAACCGGTTGAAGCTCGAACTTCTGCATCAGCATTCCTGCAAGTCTAATCCCATGGGCGAGGACTTCAATTACGCGCAAGAGTTCAAGAGCCTCGACCTGGCGGCAGTGAAGAAAGATCTCGCGGCGCTGATGACCGACTCGCAGGACTGGTGGCCGGCGGACTTCGGCCACTACGGCCCGTTGTTTATTCGCATGGCGTGGCACAGCGCCGGTACTTACCGCACC
>Ga0335080_10005650_pt1 | contig 12897 bp, 11 predicted proteins | sample Lox_Sample_34_FD_206720 | JGI IMG/M metagenome (GOLD analysis project Ga0335080, IMG submission 206720) | Soil microbial communities from Loxahatchee National Wildlife Refuge, Florida, United States - Lox_Sample_3.4 | ecosystem: Environmental > Terrestrial > Soil > Wetlands | place: USA... | reverse complement strand
TCAGCAGGAATCCCGCTGCCAGCTCCAAATCGTTTCCCGGCGTTCGCATCGTCACGCTGAGCGGATCGCCGCCGATTCGGATCTCCAGCGGTTCTTCCGCGGCCAGGTAGTCTTCCTTGCGGCGGACCGCGCCGTCATTCCACTCGGAAACTTGCGTCAGGTCCAGGCTGCGCGGTTTTCGGGCCAACGAAACTCCTCCGGGCGCACCACCGCTGCTGCTTGCGGGTCGCTACAGAATACATCCCAGCTGGCGGTCGGAGGGCACCCAAAAAACGGTCTGGCCCGTCCCGGAGGATTTCGGGACGGGCCAGGGGGGCGTTGCTTGGTGTGAGGGACTGCGGAGAATCTCCTCGCCGCCCTAGTGCGGCAGCAGTTGAGGTATCTCGCCCGTCGATGGGTCTAAGAACAGCGGCGGCGCGTTATTGAACGGGTTGAGGTCGAAGTTGAAAAACCCGTCGAGCGTGCCGGCCTTCGCGTCGGTCGAGTTTCCGCCGATGCGTCCCAGGCCCCAGTTGTCCTCGATGAAGCGAAGGACAGACGACTGGTCCGTGACTCTGTGATCGACGTAGTTAACCTTTGCGTAGGGCGAGATCACAAGCAGAGGCTGGCGCGGGCCGTAACCGCACTGGCCTTGCGTGTTCGTGGTGGCCGCCCCGCACCCGTCCACGCCGGCAATCGCGTCGTCCGCCACGGCGGATTGGTTGACCACGGGCCCCATCGCGTGGTCGTACCATCCGTCGGAGTCGTCGTACAGGATGATGATGGCCGTGTCATTCCAGTACGCGCTGGCCATGATCGCGTTCACGACGCCCACGACGAAAACCTGCTCATCAATCGGATCGGAATATCCCGGATGCCCGTCCTGATAGGCGCCCGCCTTTAGATAGGTGACCGACGGAAGCTCGCCCAGCTTTAGCGCCGTCCAGAAATCGCTCAGATCATATTGGTGGTTGGCCCGATCGGTTTGACCGATCGCCGAAGGGCTGCTTGGCCTCAGATGATGCTGGTTCGTCGATTGCGAGAAGTACTCGAAGGGTTCATGGTGAGGGATGTAGTCGCCGCTGGTCGTCACGGCATCGTCTCCCGCCAGGCCAACGTGGTGCGCGCCGCAAATCGCGCGGCCCTGTACGTCGACGCCAGTCGGCGCGAAGCCACCCTGGAACCATCCCCAGGTGATGCCTTTCGCATTCAACAGGTCACCTACGTTCGTTCCCGCAACGCTGATCCGGATCTTCGTAAACAGCTTGCTTGTCGTCGGATCCGTCGCGACGCAATCGTCGTAGAACGGCCGCGGATCGCCAATCGCGGGTCCCGTCAGCGAAGGCCCTGCGATGTTTCCACTGGCATTCTTCACCGTCGCCGCCTTGCTTCCGTCAGCGGACGGCTGCAGGGTTGCGAGAGAAGTCGTCCCGGCAATCAGGTTGAGAGCGCCAACGGTTGAAGGACCGAACATCGTGCCGTAGGAGTTATCGCTCATCGCGAAATGCTGCGCGTAGTTCCAAAAGGCTGTGACGGTATTTCCGTCGAAGTAGCCCATCGTGACGCCGCTGCCCTTGCCGTAGTCGTTGCACGGGAAGGCCGCCGAGTTCCCGCTCCCCACGAATTCGGGAAATTTGTCCATCAGACCGTGGTCCGCGGCCTGCTGTTCCGGCGTGTAGTTATGATTCTGGTCGCAGGTTACGGACGCCACACCGGTGTCCATGCGAAACGGTTGCGTCGAATTGGGATTCTGGTCAAGCAGGCCGCCGCTCAGAAGATTGTTGACGCGCGGTGTGCCGGCCTTCGCGAAAAACGCAGGCTCTCCCGTTGGATTCGTCGCGTAAGGATACGTGGCGAAATAGTGGTCGAACGAAATGTTCTCCTGGAAGATCACGATGACGTGTTTGATGGGCGTCGTCGTTTGGACAGCCGCGGCAGGGTCGCGAAACCCCCAGTTGTCGCCAAACGATACGCTCGGACTCGCCAGGATGAGATTGGACGCAACGAGGACTGACGCTATCCATCGCAGATTCTTACCGATCATGAATTCTCCTTGTCTGGGTGCGTGTCTCGATCCGGTGCCGCCCTCTTGCCGCGGACGGCGCTGCGCACTTTCAGTGCCCAAGATTTTGCGGAGTCGGACGCACGAGGAATACGCCGCCGTTGTTATTTCCAGATTACACGCCCGTTAAAAGCCGTTGGGCGGGCGCGTTTTTCCGGCTGCAGTGGGCGAATGGCTCTTCTCAGCGTTTCTTGGCGCGAAGGTTACAACCAGGTTACTGCGCGCGAACCGACGAGACCCGCGCCGAACTGCCGCAAAGCCTTTGCTTGGGTGAGACCCAACGTGCAGAAGAGTTCGCCGCCGGGTGTCGCGGCTCGACGCGAATCAGACCCATCATGCCGCCGTCCTCGTGCTCGAGCAGGTGACAGTGGTAGACAAATGTGCCCGCGACGCCCGGATCCCGGAAATCCATCCGCAGCTTCACGCTCGGGTAGACTCGACTTACCCCGTCCCAGTACGAAACGTTGACAGTGTCGCGGAGAAACGGCTCATCGATGGGGACCCCATTCCATTCGAGCATCATGAAATGAATCTGGTGGATGTGGAACGCGTGCAGCTCTCGCGTGCGATTCTCGATGACCCAGTCTTCCACGTCTCCCTGCTGCACAACGATGTTGGGCGTCATGGAGCCTGGATCGAAAACTCGTGGTTCCTGGCCATCAACCGTGATGTAGAAGTCGGTCGGGCTGTTTGGATCGTTCGGGTTCCGGGCCTTCTCGGAGAAATACAGCTTCCTTGTCCTGACAGGCATTACGTCGCCGAGCCATGCCGTCCTCGGCGTGCCGGGTGGCGCAGGTGAGTCGGCGAGCTTCGCACGTGGCTCCGGAGCGTCCGGCGAGGCGACGACCGTCGCGAGCGGCCTGGTCGGATCGTTCTCGCCAGCGGGTCCCGTATCGACGGTTCGCGTCACGAAACTTGCGATTTGGCCCGCCGGCAGTCCTCTAACGACGAACTCCGCGCGTCCGCCCGGCGGCACGAGAATGTGGCTCTGCCAGATCATGCGGTTGTCCGCTCGCCCGTTCTCGTCGATGGGAACGCCGTCGAGCGCTACCACGCCCAGCGGCTGTGGCGAGTTGTTGATCAGAAGCTGCAAATCCAGGTAGGTGATGGCGCAAGCGTTCAGAATCCGCCAAAACTGTCTTTGTCCCGGTCTTATCTGAATCACGCCGGGCGTGTATTGCGGAAACGGGACCGGGACAAAGTTGATTGAAAGATCCTTCGCCGGCTTGCCGCCGCCCGTTCCCGTATTCAGAATGTCGCCTTCCGCGTCGCGAAGTACGATCGGCGGAGGAACGTTGCCCGATTGAACAGGCTGAGCGTCCGGATTCTCCAAGTCTTCGTCTCGGACCACGAAAACGCGCTCTGGCAGTCCCGCCAGGTCAGGGTCAGCATGCTCAACCCCCTCGATAATGATTGCACCCGACGCTCCGCCCAGGACCTGCGTCTTGGTGAGTCCGTGAACGTGCGGGTGGTACCAATACAAGCCCGGCGGCTGATTCCTTGGAATGCGTATCCTGTATTCGAACGGCCGATCGCCCGGCTGGATCAGCGTCTTCAGCACGTCGTCTTCATGGCAATCTGCGGGGACAGACAGCCCGTGGAAGTGAAGGTTTGTGGACAGCTCCGTCATATGTCCGTCCGCGCAGGCGCCCACGACCATCATTCGCATCGGATCGGAACCGGCAGCCGGGCCCGTTTGGCTGAGGCGTCTGAGCTCGTTCTTCAGGTGCAGGACGAGTTCGTCGCCGGGCTTCAAGCGCAGCGTCGGCGCTTCGCTTCCGTCCTTGGAGACGTAGCAATAGCGCGTCCGCCCATTTGCATCGACGGAATTCTGGTAGGCCAGCTCAAGGGTCAGCAGACCGTTCTGGCTAGGGAGCTCTTCCGGCTCGGGAACGGCGCTGCCAGCTGTGGGTCGTGGACACGCCCCTCGCTCCGCGCGCTGGGCGGCGGCTCGGGTCGGCACGCAAGCCACCGCGAGTAGCAAAAGAGGCAGCCAGTGATTTCGTCTCACTCCGTTCACGCACACCAACCCGCCCGCACGATAGCGGGGGAATGTTAGGCTCCTGTGACAGTCCGTTGAAAAGCCGATCGAGCGGCGTTTCCGGAGACTCGGTTCTTGCCTGCTTTTGGGCCTATGCTAGAATGTGTTGGCTAGAGCTGGATTTCCGCTCCTGCCACACTTCCCGTAAAGGTTTGTTCCATGTCCGGACACTCGAAATGGGCCACGATTAAGCATAAGAAGGCGGCTACCGACGCCCGCCGAGGTAAGATTTTCACCAAGCTCATTCGAGAGTTGACGATTGCCGCCCGCGTGGGCGGCGGCGATCCGAATACGAATCCGCGACTTCGGACGGCCATTCTTGCCGCCAAGGGCGAGAACATGCCCAACGACAATATCGAGCGCGCCGTTCAGCGCGGCACGGGCCAGTTGGAAGGCGAAACGCTCGACGAAGTCATGTTCGAAGGCTATGGCCCCGGCGGAGTCGGCGTTCTGATACAGGTCGTAACCAGCAATCGCAATCGCATCGTCAGCGAGATTCGTCATCTCATGTCCAAGAACGGCGGTAACCTGGCCGAATCCGGCGCTGTCGGCTGGATGTTCCAGCGCAAAGGCGACATCGTCGTGCCCAAGGATCAGGCGGACGAAGACAAGATGATGGGCATCGTGCTGGATGCGGGCGCGGAAGACCTGAAGGACGACGGTTCATCCTGGGAAGTCATTACCCCGTCCGAGAATATGGACAAGGTTCGAGAGGCGCTCACGGCTGCCGGAATCAAGCCGGCCTCCGCCGAAGTCGCTTGGCTGCCGCAGAACTACGTGAAGCTGGCGGGCCCGCAGGCGCAGCAGATGCTCAGGCTGGTCGAGGCGCTCGAGGATCACGACGACGTGCAACACGTCTACGCGAACTTCGATATCGACGAAAAAGAGATTCAAGCTGCTGTTGCCAGCTAGCTCCTGGCTCGCCACATCCTGAGAAAAAGTGCTTTCCTCGGCTTCTGCGGCCCACGTACACTTGTGTCCGCCGATATGCCCTCCCGTCCGGCACAGTCTGACGTAAAGTCGCGCAAGCTGAGGATTCTCGGTGTGGACCCGTCCGTTGCGGGCGCCACCGGCTACGGCGTAATTGAGGTGGAAGGTTCCGCGGTTCGGCCGATGCGATTCGGCGCGCTGCGGCTGCCCGACAGCGTCACCTTTGCGGTTCGCCTCCGCGAAATTCACTTCCTGATCTCCGGCATCGTCGAGCAGTTCTCGCCTGATGCCGTCGCAGTCGAATCCGTGTTCGCCGCGCTGAATATCCGCACCGCTCTCAAGCTGGCCGAGATGCGCGGCGTGGTCCTGCTCGCCGCGGCGCAGGCGCGGATTCCGGCGCACAGCTATGCTCCGCGTGAGGTGAAGGCCAGCGTCGCAGGCTTCGGCGCTGCATCGAAACACCAGGTCCAGCAAATGGTGAAATCGCTTCTCGGCCTGCCGGACGCTCCTCAGCCGACCGACGCGGCCGATGCGCTGGCCGTCGCGCTGTGCCACGCGCAAGCGTCGCGTGCGCGCGAACGATTCGAGGCCGCCGCCGGACGATGGCGCGTGGCAGCGGCGGGCTCCAGGGCCCGCGCGGCAGGCGTTTCCATCTCGCGGGGGCGATGACTTCCGTGACGGCCCGCTCGCGGCTCCTCGCTTTGGCTTTTCTTGCTGTCGCCGTATGTCCGATATCTCTCTCCGGTACTCCCGCAACTGGAGCAACGGTCACATTTCGCAAGGTGTTCAAGACCAGCTATCCCGAATTCGTGGAAATCAAAGTCGACGAGTCCGGCGCCGGCACCTGCGACATTCGCCAGCTCGACGAAGAGTCCAATCCGCAGCCGATGAAGATCGGAGCGGCAACGGCGCAAAAGATCTTCGACCTGGCGTCCAAGCTTCACGATTTCGACGGCATCGATCTGGAAATTCATCGTCGCATCGCCAACCTCGGAGAAAAGACCTTTCAATACAATCGTGGCGGCGAGGTTCACGCGGTCACTTTCAACTACACGCTGGACCGGTCCGCAGCGGAGCTGCTGGATATCTTCGAAGCGATCTCACGCCAGCAGACCGACCTTGCCGATCTCGTGCGCACCATGCGCTACGACCGCCTCGGAGTCAACGACGTCCTCGTGCAAATCCAAAAAGACTATGATCGCAAACTGCTGCCGGAGCCCTCGCAGCTTCTCGGTCCGCTCGACCAGCTTGCTGCGGATACCCACTTCATCGATATCGCCCGCGAGCGCGCCCGCACTCTTGCCAGCCGCATCCGGGCCGCCGGGCCGTAGTGCTTGCGTTTCAACGCGGCTGACCGCGCGTACAGGCGAACACGCGGCGCATCGCGCGGCGTGCGTGTGATGCTTTCGCCACAGCTGCGTCCATCCTTTTGGAACCCTGTTAGCATCTGAGCGGAATGAAAAACATGAAACCCAAACCTCTATTCGCACTCATCGTCGCCGTAGTATCCGGCTCGCTTCTGGCGATGTCGGCGCTCACACACGCACAATCGGCGGGCGTCCGCCCGCTCATCACGCAACCGATTGACGAGCGACACCTGGTCGTGCTCCACGGCAATACGCATCCGCTTGCCCGCGCCGAATTCGACCGTGGCGCGGCGCCCGGAGATCTGCCGATGGATCGCATGTTGCTCGTCCTCAAGCGCAGCCCTCAGCAGGAAGCCGCGCTCGAGAAGCTCATGGCCGAGCAGCAGGACAAGTCTTCGCCGAATTTCCACAAATGGCTTACCCCGGAGGAATTCGGCCAGCAATTCGGCCCCTCCGATCAGGACATTCAGGCCGTGACGCGCTGGCTCGAATCGTACGGATTCGGCAATGTGAATGTGGCGAAGGGCCGCACGACGATCGAGTTCTCCGGCAACGCCGCCCAGGTGCAGCAAGCGTTTCATACCGCGATTCACCAGTACGAGGTGAATGGCGAAATGCACTGGGCGAATTCGACCGATCCCTCGCTCCCGGCGGCCGTTGCGCCCGTGGTTGCCGGCGTTGCTTCGCTTCACAATTTCCGCCCGAAGCGGCAAAGCCGCGTGCAGCCGGCTGCGTCGCGCGTCGGTGGCCCCGCGAACCCGAATTCGGCGCATCCGCAAGTCACGTTTACCACTAACGCGCCTTGCGCCCTCACGAGCGTCCTTGCATGTTTCGGATTGGGCCCCACCGACTTCGCCACGATCTACAACGTGCTGCCCCTTTGGAACTCGGGCATCGATGGCACCGGCGAAACGATCGCTATCCTCAACGACAGCAACATCAACATTCAGGACGACCGCGATTTCCGCAGCATCTTCGGGCTACCGGCCAAAGACCCCGTCATCACTGTGAACGGCAGCGACCCGGGCAAGACCGACGATGAGGTCGAAGCGATTCTCGATGTCGAGTGGTCCGGAGCCGTCGCCAAGAATGCGACGATCAACCTTGTTGTGTCTCAGACGAAAGCTAGTTTTGGCGGCGACCTCTCCGCAACGTGCGTCGTCAATGGAACTCCCCCTTGTTCGGCCACTCCTCCTCCGATCATGAGCGAGAGCTTCGGACAGTGCGAGCTCTTCCTCGGCACAACCGAGAACGCATTCTTGAATTCGACCTGGAAGCAGGCCGCCACGGAAGGCATCTCGGTCGTTGTCTCGAGCGGCGACGACGGCGCGGCCGGCTGCGATTTCGTCGCGTCCAACAGCCCGCTGATCGACCCGGCCCAGGGTGGCCTCGCCGTCAACGGCCTCGCGTCCACTCCCTACGACACCGCGGTCGGCGGCACGGAATTCAACGACGTCGCCAATCCGACTCCCTTTTGGAATTCGACCAATGCGACCGGAACCCAGGCGTCCGCGATCGGGTACATCCCCGAGATGACCTACAACGACTCCTGCACTGCCACTGCCGTGATCAATTTCTTCTCCGACCCGGACGCCTTCAGCGCCTGCAACGATGGGACGGTTCAGGCGGCAGGTTTCGTCGAGCCTTCCGGCGGTTCCGGCGGCAAGAGCTCCTGCATCGGCTCCGACGGGACGAATGTTTCCAGCTGCACGGGCGGCTACGCCAAGCCTTCATGGCAGGCCATACCGCGCACGCCCAATGACGGGGTGCGCGACGTGCCGGACGTGTCGCTGTTCGCCGGCGACAGCACCATTTCAGGCAGCTTCTACGTGCTTTGCGAGCGCGACTTTTCCGGCATCAACGGCGCCGCCTGCAACCTCAACAACACCAAGTTCCTCTTCGCCGGAGGAACGTCCGTTTCGGCGCAGGTTTTCGCCGGAATCGTCGCCCTGCTGGATCAGAAGTACGAGGACAAGCAGGGCCTCCTGAATCCCACGCTCTACAACATGGCGGCCGCCAACGCGAACAATTGCGCCTCGGTCGCCAACCCGGTGAGCACCTGCGTCTTCTACGACATCACGACCGATACGATCGCGATGCCGTGCGACGTTTCTCTGTCCGGCTTCACTCCCAGCCCGAATTGCACCAGCAGCGGCGGCGAGCCGATCGGCGTGCTCACCGGATACGCGGCGGGCGCGGGCTACGATCTGGCCACCGGCCTCGGCTCCATCAACGCGGCGAACCTCGTCGCCTCGCCAAGCGTCTGGGCGACGAACTTGGGCGGGGACGATTTCAGTTTGTCGGTCGTCGGCACTCCCGCCGTTACAATCGCGTCCGGCGGTCAGGGAAATGTCACGCTCCTCGCCACGGCCGATGGCGGTTTCAATGGAGCGGTCACCGCGTCCTGCCCCAGCGCGCCGACCGGAGTCACCTGTTCTGGCAGTCTGACTCTCGGGACGGACAGTTTCGTGACGATCAAGTCGAGCAGCACGGCCACGCTCACGCCCACCGGAGTTCCGGCCCGCGTCGGCCCGCTTGGCACGGGCGCGCTCGTGGCGTTTTTCTCCATGCTCGGCCTCGTTCTGTTCCTGATGCATTCCTCGGGCGCGCATCGCCGCCGCTTGCGAGCGGCTTTGGCCATGGCCGCGTTTGCGGTTGTGATCGCGGCCTTCGCCGGTTGCGGAGGCGGTAGCGGCGGAGGCGGAGGCGGCGGTGGCTTCACCGGCACGACCAATCTCGTGGTCACCGCCACGAGCGGTTCGATCCAGCGCTCCGTCGTCGTGACGCTGACCGTGAACTAGCTCACGACGCTGAATCGCAGCTACGTCAAGAGAATGCCCGCGTAGCCGACCACGCGGTCGCGATCGCCGTTGATGTCCGCCGAGGTGGCGTAGCGAATCAGCTGCGCTTCCTTCGCGCCGATCTCTCGCGCGGCGATGAGCGTCGCAACTGTCGCCGCGTAGCCGCACATCGTGATTCCCTCCATGCGCACGGTTTCGTACAGCCCCTGCGGATCGAGTGCCAGAATCCGGTCCACCGCTCGCCGGTCCTTCGACCGAGTGACGGCATCGTTCTCGTAATGATTCATGTCGGAGCTTGCGATCAGCAGCACGGGTTCAGACCGCGCCTTGACCACTTGCGCCACGGCGTGCCCGAGCGCCTCGATCGCGCCGTAACGGTCCGTGGCCAGCACCACGGGCACGAATGTGAAGTCCGGCCTCAGCTTTTGCAGAAAGGGAAGCTGCACTTCCAGCGAGTGTTCCTTCGCGTGCGCCAGTGCGTCTTCTCGCAGCAGCGGACACGCGCGCGCCAGCTCCGCGGCCATCGGCGCGTCGATGGCCGCCTCGCCCAGCGGAGTCGAAAAGCTTCCTTCCGTCAGGATCGCCATCGGCTGGCCCTGCGGAAAATGCCGGGGTCCCAGCAGCACGCATCGCCGGGGAATTTCGATCGCGGCATACACCGCGCCCGCCACGTGGCCCGAGTACATGTATCCCGCGTGCGGCACCACGCACGCGCACGCCGCTTTCTTCGCGCTGGCCCCGCAGAGCGAATCGATTTGTCGTGCCAGCTCCTTCGGTTCAGCGGGATAGAACAGTCCGGCAACGGCGGGCGGGCGAACCATCAGCAGTACTTGTAGCACAAAAGCGCCTCAATTGAATTTCACGGTGGGAGCGACTCAACGAACGAAGCACTTCGGATGGAGCAGCGTCAGTTCGGCTTGGAGGGCTTGCCGTGGATCTTCAGCGCGACCGTCTGCCCATGCGCGTGGAGAATCCTTACTTTGTCGCCGTATTGATATCCGCCCGCATCGAGGGTCGCCTGCATCGTGTCTTTCAGCTCGGGCGAAAAAGTGAACGTGTGAATCATCATGCCGTTGTCCTGCTCGCGCACGACCATGGAATTGGAGTCCGCGCGAATCACTTCGGCCTTGAGCCATTCGGTGCCCGGCGGCTTCGGCTTTGGCTTGACGGCGCCGACGGCCTTGGCAATCACCGGCGCGGCGACTGCCGCAGCGGCGGGCTCCGCCTGTCCCTGCGCGGGGGCAGCCGAGAACGCCAGCGTTCCGGCGAGCGCCATCACTACCGCGGCTATGCTATAGCTCTTCATCGAAGGAAATCTTCAGCGACTTCAGAAACTTGATGTCCTGCGGAGTGATCTCCACTTTCGGCTCCGCGCTCTCTTCATCCAGCACTTCGTCGTCCACCCGTATGTGCAGCGACTCGAGGAATCGACGGTCCTGCGAGGTCATCCGGGCGTCATGCGATGGCCGCCGGGCCAGGCCGATCGTCGCGTCGAGTTTCAGCACGATATCGAAGCCCGCCGCGCGAACATTCGCAATCGCTTCCGCGATGCGCTCGGAATCAGACACCGTGTCGTTGATCGCGTGCCCCAGCTCTCGCAGCAACTGTTTCATGTGATCGTCGAGTTGCAACGGGTGCTACCTCCTAAGAGGTTTTCCTACCCTAATTCTAAAGCGGTGGCAAGCCCGAAACAAGGTGCGCCCCGCGGCGCGACTCGCCGGGGTTACCTGCCCTTGCGCACGGGCTCGATCTGGCCACCCGTCGCGGCCCTTGGGCGCGCGTCTTGTAATAGAATCCGGGGTATGTCCGGCGGCATGATTCTCGCTCTTTGGCGCTCGATCGTCGTCACGATGCGTGCGCTTTGGCGCGTCGCACGCCAGCTCTTCCACGAAACCACCGGCGCGCTTTTCGGCGTGTTCGCCGCCTGGGCCGCGTTCGCCGCCTGGAGGCAATGGAAGCAGCGCCCCGCCCTGTGGCTGATGGGCCTCGCAATCGCCTATGCCATAATGATGGCCGCGTTCTCGTTCGCGTCGTTCCGGCGGGCGCGCCGCGTCCGCTGAACCGGAAGGTCCGTACTGCATCGCGATGGCCAAGGAAACCAAGATTCAGCCGGCGCTGGACGCCAAGCGCGCCTCGACCGCGGGCCTGCCGATGGAGCCGGTAATTTCGCCGAAGCATCTCCCCGCTTGGGAAGCTGAGCGCGAACTCGGTTATCCCGGCCAGTTTCCGTTCACGCGCGGCATCTACCCCACGATGTACCGCGGCCGCCTCTGGACCATGCGCCAGTACGCCGGCTTCGGCAGCGCCGTCGAATCCAATAAGCGCTACCGCTACCTTCTCGAACAGGGCCAGACCGGCCTCTCCGTCGCCTTCGATCTGCCGACGCAGATCGGTATGGACTCCGACCACGCGCTCGCGCAGGGAGAAGTCGGCAAAGTCGGCGTCGCCATCGATTCGCTCGAAGACATGCAGGCGCTCTTCGACGGCGTTCCGCTCGAACGCATTTCGACGTCCATGACGATCAACTCGACCGCCGCGATCCTGCTCGCGCTCTACGTCGCCGTCGCGAAAAAGCAGGGCGCCAGCCTCGCGCGCATTTCCGGCACCGTGCAGAACGACATACTCAAGGAATACATCGCGCGCGGCACGTACATCTACCCGCTCCGCCCGGCCATGCGCATGGTCACGGATATTTTCGCCTGGTGCCGCACCGAGCTGCCCAGTTGGAACGCGATCTCGATCTCGGGCTACCACATCCGCGAAGCCGGTTCGACCGAAGTGCAGGAAGTAGCGTTCACGCTGGCCAACGCGATCGCATATGTCGAAGCAGCCGTCTCGGCCAGGCTGCAGGTCGATGAATTCGCGCCGCAGTTGTCCTTCTTCTTCAACGCCCACAACGAATTCCTGATGCAGATCGCGAAATTCCGAGCGGCGCGCCGGCTGTGGGCTCGCACGATGCGCGAGCGTTTCGGCGCCCGCGATCCGCGCTCGATGATGCTGCGCTTCCACGCGCAGACGGCCGGCTCGGCCCTCACCGCGCAGCAACCGGAAAACAATCTTGCGCGCGTCGCGATCCAGTGTCTCGCGGCCGTCCTGGGCGGCTGCCAGTCGCTGCATGCCAACGCGCTCGACGAAGCCCTCGCGCTTCCCACCGAGCAGTCCGCGCTTCTCGCTTTGCGGACGCAGCAGATCATCGCCCACGAAACCGGTGTCGCGAACACGGCCGATCCGGTGGCAGGCTCCTACGCCATCGAGAAGCTGACGGGCGAGATCGAGTCCGGCGCGCAGGACTACATCTCGAAAATCGACGCGCTCGGCGGCATGTTACGCGCCATCGAAACCGGTTACGTTCAAGCCGAGATTCAGAAGTCCGCGTATGAGTATCAGCAGTCGGTCGAAAGAGGCGAACAAGTGGTCGTCGGCGTGAACCGGTTTCAGGCCGGGCAGGAGACGCAGATCCCAACGCTCCGCATCGATCCCGAGATCGAGCGCTCCCAAATCGAGCGGGTCCGTGCTTTGCGCGCCCGCCGCGACGCTGCCAAAGCCCGCGCTGCCGTGGATGAAGTTGAGCGCCGCGCCCGCTGCTCCGAAAACCTGATGCCCGCCATTCTCGGCGCTGTCGAAGCCTATGCGACCGTCGGCGAAATCTCCGACGCGCTCCGCCGCGTCTTCGGCGAATACCGCGAGTCGGTCGTAATCTAGCGCCAGGCGCTCGAC
>Ga0335080_10005649_pt1 | contig 12898 bp, 12 predicted proteins | sample Lox_Sample_34_FD_206720 | JGI IMG/M metagenome (GOLD analysis project Ga0335080, IMG submission 206720) | Soil microbial communities from Loxahatchee National Wildlife Refuge, Florida, United States - Lox_Sample_3.4 | ecosystem: Environmental > Terrestrial > Soil > Wetlands | place: USA... | reverse complement strand
GAGCACAAGGAACTGCTCGCCACCATCCGCCGCCTGAAGGCGCTCCTGAAGGACCCCAAGAAGATCCTCGCGCTCGTCAAGGACGAGCTCGCCGAGATCAAGAAGAAGTTCGGCGACGCGCGCCGGACCGAGATCCGCGACGAGGCCGGCGGCGAGTTGGACGTCGAGGACCTGATCCAGGAGACCGACGTCATCCTCACCGTCACGCGCGATGGCTACGTCAAGCGTCTCCCCGTCGAGACGTACCGGAGCCAGGGCCGCGGCGGCCGCGGCGTCATCGGCGCGAACCTCAAACAGGACGACATCATCTCCCAGGTCTTCACCACGACGACCCATCACTGGCTGCTCGTGTTCACCAACCGCGGCAAGGTCTACCGGACCAAGGTGCACGAGGTGCCGGAGGCGTCCCGAACCGGCCGCGGCGTGTACGTGGCGAACGTTCCCGGCATGGGCTTCGGGGCCGACGAGCACATCGCGTCGATCATCGACCTGAAGGATTACGCCGAGGCCAAGTACCTGGTGTTCGCCACCCGGAAGGGCATGATCAAGAAGACGGCGCTCGGGGAGTACGACTCGCCGCGCACCGGCCTTGCCGCGATCAACCTGAAGCCGGGCGACGAGCTCATCTCGACGCTCCTCACCGACGGGGGCGACGACATCATCCTCGTCTCCAAGCTGGGCCAGGCCATCCGGTTCAGCGAGGCGAGCGCCCGGCCCATGGGGCGGTCGACCGCCGGCGTCATCGGCATGCGCCTGCGCCCCAAGGACGAGGTGATCGCGCTCGTGTCCACCGGGCACGGCGACGGGCTGCTGACGGTGACCAACAACGGATTCGGCAAGCGCACCGACTTCGAGGAGTACCCGACCAAGGGGCGCGGCGGACTCGGCGTCAGGACCGCCCAGCTGACCGACCGGGTGGGTGTGCTGGCCGGCGCGTTCCCGATCACCAAGGATCAGGACATCCTGGTCATCGCGAACGACGGCGTCGTCATCCGGGTGCCGGCCACGCAGGTTCGCAAGGCGGGCCGAGCCACCCAGGGTGTACGCGTGATGCGGCTCGAGAAGGGCCGGTCGGTGGTCGCCGTGGCGCCCGTGGTGACCCAGGCCGAAGAGTGAGCGGGCCCCGAAACGGGGCCCCCCTTCGAGGACTCTTGGATCGGATGTTCGAAGGACGTTTGGCGGACGAGGTGGTAATAAACTGGTCCGGCGCGGAGGGCGCGGCTCGATCGGTGTCTCCGCGGCGCGGTTTCCTTGAGAGAGAACCCGAGGCCGAAGAGACATGAGCACCGTCATTTCCGCAGGTCCGCCGGGGGAGGCGCGCTCCGGCACCTCCGACCTGATGTCGTCGGCCGGCTCGGCAAGCTCCCGCCGCGCCCGCGTGGTCATCCGCCACCTCGACCCCTGGTCGGTGCTGAAGGTCTCCCTCCTGTTCTATTTCTGCGTCATGATCGTCGGCCTGTTCGCGCTCGCGATCCTGTACTGGGTCCTCGGGAGCATGGGCGCGCTGTCGTCGATCTCCGGCTTCGTCACCGAGGTGACCGGCTCGAAGAAGACCTACGTGATCAACGGCGGGTGGATCTTCGTCCGGGTGTTCATCACCGGCGTGGGAAGCGTCGTGGTGTGGTCGCTGGTGAACCTGTGCCTCGCGATCCTCTACAACCTCATCTCCGACGTGGTCGGCGGCATCCGCGTGACCCTCGGCGAGCCCAAGTAGCCGTCACCACCGGCACGCCGCCGGGACATGCTGGAGGTGGGCGGGAGCGTCTAAGCTGACCGGCCAGGTGCGGGCGTGTAGCTCAGGCGGTTAGAGCGCATCCCTGATAAGGATGAGGTCGTAGGTTCGAGTCCTACCACGCCCACCGGCATCGACGCCCGTGACGGCCGTGACGAGGCCCCGGCGGCCAGCGAGACGGTGCGCTGAAGAACGAAGAGTCTGCGCGCGATCGCGCGCGCCGCCTTCCCCGCGTGATACTTCATCGAGCATGACACGGCCGGCCACCCCGCGGGTCCGGATATGGGTCGTAGCCCGGGAATGGGCTCGGATCGGCTGTATCGGATTCGGCGGCCCGCCGGCGCACATCGCGCTCCTGCGCAAGCTGTGCGTCGAGCGGCGCGGGTGGCTCTCCGATCGCGAGTTCGAGGACGGCATTGCGGCAACGAATCTCCTCCCTGGCCCCGCCTCGACGCAGCTTGCGATCTATTGTGCGTGGCGACTCCGAGGGCGACTCGGCGGGTTGGTCGGCGGATTCTGCTTCATCGCCCCCGGACTCGTCGTCATCCTGGGGTTGGCCGCCCTGTTCCTCGGGCCCCATCCGCCGCTGTGGGTTCAGGGGGCCGCCGCGGGGGCCGGCGCTGCCGTCCCCGTCGTCGCCGTAGGCGCGGCGACCGCGCTCATGCCCGCGGGATGGCGTCGCACCGGCCTGGCTCGCGCCCCCCGGGCTCGCTGGGTCACCTACCTGGTCCTCGGTGGCGTCTCGGCGGCCACGATCGGCCCGTGGCTCGTTCTCGTCATCGTCGGGTGCGGGCTCGTCGAGGTCGCGGCGCAGACGCGTGGACGGAGCACCCCGACCAGGCTGGCCTCCGCGCCGGCTCTCTTGGCTCACGCGGCCACCGTCGGCGGTCTCGGTGCCCTGGTCTGGGTCGCGTTCAAGGTGGGCGCTCTGTCCTACGGAGGGGGTTTCGTGATCGTCCCGCTGATGCAGCACGACGCCGTGATCACCTACCACTGGATGACGGGCGGCCAGTTCCTGGGAGCAGTGGCCCTGGGCCAGATCACGCCCGGACCCGTCGTGCTGACCGTCGCGGTGGTCGGGTATGCGGTCGCGGGTGTCGGGGGAGGTCTCGTGGCCTCACTCGTCGCGTTCGCTCCGTCGTTTGCCTTCGTGCTCATTGGCGCGCCACACTTCGATCGGTTGCGCGCCGACACGGGGGTCCAGCGTTTTCTCACAGGCGCCGGAGCGGCGGCCATCGGCGCGATCGCCGGCTCGGCCGTCAGCCTCGGTCTCGAACTCCAGCACCTCTGGCAGGTTGGCGTGCTGGCACTCGCTGCCGCGTGGCTCTTGGGACTGCGTCGTGGAGTGGTGAGCACCCTCGTCGCAGCCGGATTGATCGGACTGGCGGCGGCGTTCGCCGGTGTCCCGGTCGGGATGTGATCGGTTCGCTCTGCGTCAATTCACGGAAGCGGACCTTTCGCGAAAACAGATCTCAGGCCCGCGCGCTCCCGGCACCCAACGCTCAGCAGTGACGCGGCGGCGGCGGCTCGCACTCGAGGTTTGGGCTTCGGCGGGGGCCGATTCGGTTCCCGCACGAGGGTCGTGTAACGTCGGGCGCCGTGACCGTCGAGCATGGTGAAGCGTTCGCGCCGGCGGGGCAGCTCGAGCGGGTACTCGTACGCGCGCCCGACCCCGTGGCGGCGCCCGCATGGCGCGAGTACGGATGGCGGGCGGAGCCCGACGTCGCTCGGCAGACCGCCCAGCACGACGCGTTCCGCGCGGAGCTCCTGCGCGCCGGCGCCGACGTCGCCGTCGCGAGCGACCCGTCGGTGGCCGCAAACCCCGACGCCGTCTACGTCCGCGACCCGGTCCTGATGGCGCCCGGCGGGGCGATCCTGCTCCGCCCGGGAAAGCCCGGCCGCAGGGGCGAGCCCGCCGCACTCGAGCGTGACCTGACCGACGCGGGGGTTCCGATACTCGGCCGGCTCGAGGATCCGGCGACGGCTGAGGGCGGCGACCTGCTGTGGCTCGACTCGCAGACGCTCCTCGCCGGGCGCAGCTACCGGACCAACGACGAGGGGATCGAGGCGTTGCGCCGGCTGCTGCCGGGTGTGACCGTCATGGCGTTCGACCTGCCGCACCTGCACGGGGCGGGCGACGTCCTGCACCTCATGTCGCTGCTCAGCCCGCTCGACGCCGACCTGGTCGTCGCCCACCTTCGTCTCCTCCCGGCACGGCTGGCCGCAGAGCTCGACGCGCGCGGGATCGCCGTCGTGGACGTCCCCGACGAAGAGTTCGATTCCATGGGACCGAACGTGCTGGCGCTCGGCCCGCGCGTCGCGCTGGCGGTCGACGGCAACCCAGAGACCGCTCGCAGGATGCGTGCGGCCGGCGTCGACGTCCGGACGTACGAGGGCAGCGAGATCAGCGTGAAGGGTGACGGCGGGCCGACGTGCCTGACCCTTCCGCTCGCGCGGACCTGACGGCGCGGTGGCCGCGTTCGCGAGCTAGTTTCCGAAGATGCCCTTGATGGCGGCACCCGCGATGCCCGCCGCGGCCGCTCCGCCGACGCTGCCGCTCGACGTGTCCTCCTGCTGCGGCAGGTAGGGAGCGAGCGCCGCCGCCAGGTTGGAGATCGGCAGGGACTGCAGCCAGACGCGTCCGGGGCCCGTGAGCTTGGCGAGGAACAGCCCGTCGCCGCCGAAGACCTTGTTCTTGATCCCCGGAACGGTCGTCAGGTCGAACGACACCTGCTCCTGGAACAGCCCGACGTGACCGGGGTGCACCCGTAGGCTCTGCCCCGGCTGGAGGTCGTAGATCATGACCTCGCCGTCCAGCTCGATCCACGCGTCGCCGGCACCCTCCACCTTCTGCAGGATGAAGCCCTCGCCGCCGAACAGCCCTGCGCCGAAGCGCTTCTGGAAGCCCATGGTGAGCGTGACGCCCTCGGTACCGCACAGGAATCCGTGGCGGTGGACCATGTAGCCGGGACCGGGCTCGACCTTGATCGGCAGGATCTGCCCGGGGAGCTTGGTGGAGAAGGCGACCATGCCCGGTCCGCCCTGGGCGGTGTACTCGCTCATGAAGATCCCGCCGCCGCCGACCGCGCGCTTCACGACGCCGAGCACGCCCTTGGCGCCCCCGGTCTGCGTCAGGGTCCCCAGCTGGATCGCGTCGCTCATCCAGGAAAGCTCGCCCGACTCGGCGACGAGCTTGTCGCCGGGCTGCAGCGTCATCTCGAGCACCGGGAGAACGGTGCCCTTCACCTCGGCCTGCATGTGAATCTCCCTTCTGCCCCAGCACGAATGGCCGGGAGGATCATTTCCTCAGTTGATGAGATATCGGAAACCGGAAGGGCCGGCTTGACGATCGCCACCCGCCGCCGCGGGACGCCCGTTCTGCGCTATTCGGTCCTTGTGTAGGATGAGGGCAACCGTGGAATCTCGCTCAGGAGGCAGCGCGATGGCCGAAGAGCAGGTGCAGGTGGAAGAGCAGGCACAGGAAGAATCGAAGAAGAAGGGTGGGAAGGTGAAGAAGTTCTTTCTCTTCGCGATCCTCGCAGCCATCGCGGCAGCTGCCGTGAGGTTCTTCCGGGGACGCAGCTCCGAGTTCGAAGAGGACGAGTGGCAGGAACTCCCGCCGCCCGCGGGCGCCTGACCTCACCGCCGTCCAAGCGTCGGCCCGCCGCGAGCGATCGCGGCGGGCCGTTCTCGTTCCCGGCCGCCTGCCGGCCTCTTCCCGGCCGGCCGCAGACGCCCTCCCGTTCCCGCCGGAGGCGCCGCTCAAGCGGCCGACGACCCGCGCCGAAATGAAGTGCGAACGGAGGCCCGCCGCCGGAGCGGGTGACGACCACCGATGTCGGACTACAGCACCGAGGTAGGAGACCTGCTCTTCTCGCTGCAGGCCCTGCTGATTCGCGAGGCGGAGGGAGCGCCGGAATCCGAGGCGTTCCTGATGGACGAGCTCGACGCCGAGGTCTGGATCGACGGACCGGGCGATCCCGGCGACGTCCGCATCGGGCTTCCCTCGCTCGCGGTCGAGCCGGCCGTCACCGTCGAAGAGGCGCCTGCGCCCGCCGTCGCCACCGACATGTTCGGCCGTCCGGTGGAGCCCGAGCCCGACCTGTGGGACCCCTCCACCGGGGCTGCGACGCTGCATGCCCTGAACCGCGAGATCTCGCTCCGCGGCTCGCGTGTGTCCGGGGCGCTCGTGACGATGGAGATCTCGCCGCTGCCGGAGATCCGGACCCAGTACGGGGACGCCGCCGCGGAGGGGGTCCTGAAGGCGATCGTCGAGGCGATTCCCTTCACGATGCGTGCCGAGGACCAGGTCTTCCGAACGGGAGTCGACGAGCTCACGCTGTACGTGCCGCGGTCGACGCTGTCCGACGCCGCGGGAATGGCCCTCCGGCTCCAGCTCGCGGTGAAGGACGTCCTGGTCCGCCGCGAGCTTCCGCCGATCATGCTCTCGGTCCGGCCGTCCGAACGCGCCGCCGCCTGAGTCCCGCGGATCCCCCCTCCCCTCCGCCCGACCCGAGACTCGCCGCGCCTCACCCGAGAACTGGCGCCGCATCCGCTTGTCGCGAGCGCAAACCCGGTGCAGGATGGTGCCACGGGAGAAAGGAGGTGGTCCAGCTTGCAACATAGGCACGCGACCCTCGAGGTGGCTGGCTGCTAGGCCGTCCCTCGGCGGACCGGGGTAGCTGAACCGCCCCGCCCGCTCGCCGGGCACGACCCGGCGGAATCCAACCAGACCACCGAGCCCCCCGATCCCGGGCCGGTCGACCGGGCGAGCGTCCTCGCGGACGCGGGAAGAGTCGGTGGGTGAGTTCGTACGTGAATCGGGAGCCGGGACCCCTGCGGGTCCCGGCTCCCGCCCTTTAGAGTGGCCCGCATGGACGCGAGCGCTCCGTCGGAGGCGTGGTCCGCGGCGACGCGTGCGGCGCACGCCGCGGACGTTTCGCTGCGGCAGATGACGACGCTGGACGATGCCGACCGAGTGCTGGATCTGATCCGGCGCACCTGGGGGGGGCAGGCGCTTCCTCGCGAGACGCTTCGTGCCCTCGAGCACGCGGATACGGGGGTGATCGGCGCCGCCCACGGCGACGTGCTCGTCGGGTTCGTGCTCGGATTCCTCGGAATGTCGGGCGGTCTGCACGTCCACTCGCACATGCTCGCCGTGGCGAAGGACCACCAGCGGGGAGGCGTCGGCTTCGCGCTGAAGCTCGCCCAGCGCGCGGCGGCACTCGACGCGGGAATCGACGACGTGCGCTGGACGTACGATCCCCTCCTCGCGCGCAATGCCTGGTTCAACCTCACCAAGCTCGGGGCGACGGCGACCGAGTTCCTGCCCGACTTCTACGGCGAGATGAACGACCTGCTGAACGCCAACGATCGAAGCGATCGGTTCGAGGTTCGCTGGCGCCTCGGATCCGAACACGTGGCCGCGCGCGCGAAGGGCCTGCCGGTCGAGACCCCCGGCTTGGAGGACGCCACGCCGGTGCTCGAGCGGGACGGCACGGGCGCCGCTGCCCGGCCGGCGCTCACCGGAGCGGCGATCGGCGGATGGGCCACCGTCGCCATTCCCCCCGACTACCCGGGGCTCCGGGCCCGCGACGCCGACCTCGCGGCCGAGTGGAGATCGGCGGCCGCCGAGGCGTTCGGGAAGTGCTTTGCCGCAGGTCTGTTGGCCGCCGAATTCACGCGCGATGCGGTGTACGTCTTCGCCGATGGTCAGGTGACCTGACCAAATGCCGAGTCGATGACCGCCATCACGATTCGCTCGGTCGAGTTGCGCGAGGTCGCCCTCCCGCTCGTTCGGCCCTTCCGGACCAGCTTCGGCGAGGACGCGGAGAAGCGCTGCGTGCTGGTGCGCCTGGACGCCGGCGACGTGACCGGGTGGGGCGAGTGCGTCGCCGACGTCGAGCCCCGGTACGGCGAGGAATGGAACGACGGCGCCCGCGCCTCGCTCACCCGGTTCCTGATTCCCTCGCTGCTGGCCGGCGGGCCGGTGTCGGCGCCCGAGCAGGTCGGCGAGCGCGTGCGGTGGGTGAGAGGGCACCGCATGGCGAAGGCGGCGCTCGAGATGGCCGTGCTGGACGCGTGGCTCCGCGCCGAGGGAGCCTCGCTCGCGGCGCACCTCGGCGCCGTCCGCGACCGCGTGCCGTGCGGTGTGAGCGTCGGTATCGCCTCGACGGTCGATGCGATGCTCGAGGAGATCCGGGGCTACCTCGCCGTGGGCTACCGGCGCGTCAAGCTGAAGATCGAACCCGGGAAGGATCTCGACGTGGTCCGGCGAGTTCGGGAGGAGCTCCCCGACACGCCGCTGTCGGTCGACGCGAACGCCGCCTACACACCGGCCGACACCCCGCTGTTCCAGGCGCTCGACGAGCTCGGGCTCGTCATGATCGAACAGCCGCTCGCGCACGACGACCTGACCGACCACGCGCGACTCCAGGCCCGCGTGCGGACGCCGATCTGCCTCGACGAGTCCATTCGCAGCGCGCACGACGCGGTGGCGGCCATCGAGATGGGCGCCTGCAGGGTGATCAACATCAAGCCCGGCCGCGTCGGCGGGCTCCTGGAGGCGAGGCGGGTGCACGACGCGGCGCGCGAACGGGACGTTCCGGTGTGGATCGGCGGCATGCTCGAGACCGGGATCGGGCGCGCCACCAATCTCGCCATGGCGGCGCTGGCCGGCGTCACGATGCCGGGCGACACGAGCGCCAGCGAGCGCTACTTTCGCGAGGACCTGACGACCCCGTTCGTTCTCGACCCCGACGGAACGATGGCCGTCCCGTCCGGACCGGGGATCGGGGTGGAGCCGCTGCCCGACCGGCTGGAGGCGGCGTCCACCTGGATCCAGGGCGTGGAGACGGCCGCCGAATAGAGAAGTTGTGGAAGACGGATGGCGTCTGGCGTCCCGGCCTCCTCGCCGGGCGGGAATCGTGCTAGGAAGGAAGATGTGACCGGTCCATTGGCACGCTCGCCGCGACTTCGCGGCCTGGCCGTCGTGATGGCCGCCGCGGTGGTCGTGACCGGGTCCGCCTGGCTTGCGGGCGCCGCGCACTCGTCCCCCGCGCTCCCGGCGATCACGCCGGAGGCCCTGGTGGCAAACACCGTTCGCGCCCTCGCCGCGCGCCCGACGGTCTCGGGGTCGGTCGCGGTGCACATCGACCTCGGACTCCCCGACATCCCCGACGTCGGTGCCGGCGCCGGTGGGGCCGGGGCGCTGATCGGCTCGCTCTCCGGCGACCATCGTGTCCGTGTGTGGCACTCGCCGCGCGAAGGCGTGCGGATCTCGGACCTGCTGCCCAGCGGCGAGCGCTCGCTGATCGCGACGAGGACCGACCTCTGGCTCTGGGACTCGTCGTCGACGACCGCCGTTCATCTGCGGGCTCCTCGCGGGATGCCGGCGGGAGAGCGCGACACCGCGCTCCGCGCGCTGACGTCGAGCGTCGATCCGCTGCAACTCGCGCGGCAGACGCTCGCCGCGCTCGACTCCACGACCAGGGTGTCGGTCTCGGGAACGATCTCGGTGGCCGGACGCGCGGCGTACGTGCTGTCGCTCGAGCCGCGGACCGATCAGACGCTGATCGGGCGCGTCGACCTGTACGTGGACGCGACCCGATGGCTGCCGCTGGGCGGCGCGATCTACCCGCGGGGCGCGGGGTCGCCCTCGGTGAGCGCGAGGTTCACGTCGGTGAGCTACGCGCCGATTGCCTCCAGCGTGTTCTCGTTCACGCCTCCCCCCGGGGCGAAGGTCGTCACCGTTCCCACGCGGGGAACGGGGATCGCCGCGCGAACGCCGCTCTCCGGCACCGCCGGGATCATGCCGAAGGACTGTCCGCCCGCGACGGGCGGGTGCGGGGACGGCGCGACGAAGGCTCGCACCCGCCTCATCCGCTCCCGGTCCCCGGTGCACGTGATCGGGACCGGGTGGACGACCGTCGTCGCGGTCGACGTGCGGTCGGTGTCCACCCTTCGAGACGCGCTGGGGCAGACGGGGATCGACCCCCAGTCGCTGTTGCCGTTCTCCGGTCCGCTCTTCTCCATCCGGCTCGCCGAGCACGGCGGTACGACCTGGCTCCTCGCCGGGGCCGTCCCGCAGTCGGCGCTCGAGCGGGCTGCCGCGGAGCTTCCCTGAACGCGATCACCACGCGCGGGCTCGCCAAGAAGTACGGCGCGATCGCCGCGGTCGACTCCCTCGACCTCACGATCGAACAGGGGGTCCTGTACGGATTCCTCGGACCGAACGGCGCGGGAAAGACCACGACGATCCGCATGGCCCTCGGGCTCATCTTCCCGACGGCCGGTGAGGTCGAGGTGCTGGGAGAACCCATGTTTCCGGGGCAGGGTCCGCGCGACCGGGCCCTGCGAAGGGTCGGCGCGCTGATCGAGGAACCAGGGTTCTGGACGTACCTATCCGGCCGCCGCAACCTCGAGTACTTCGCTCGGACCTCCGGACCGGCCGAGGACCGCGGTGCTCGCCTGGACCGGATCGACGACGTGCTCCACACCGTGGGCCTCGCGGAAGCCGGCGGGAAGCGCGTGAAGGCATACAGCCAGGGCATGCGCCAGCGGCTGGGGATCGCGCTCGCGCTGCTCGGGAAGCCGAGCGTGCTGGTGCTGGACGAACCGACCAACGGCCTCGACCCGCAGGGCATGCGAGAGATCCGCACGCTCCTGCGCGGGCTGGCCGACGACGGCGTGACCGTCTTCGTGTCGAGCCACCTGCTGACCGAGGTCGAGGCCATGTGCGACCGGGTCGGCGTGCTCGCGCGCGGACGGCTGGTGGCCGAGGGTCCGCCCAGCGAGCTGCGGTCGTCGGGGAACCTGCTGCGGGTCGACGTCGACGACCGTCCACGGGCCGAGCGCGTCCTCGCCGACGTCGACGGGGTCGAACTGGACGGGAGCGGCACGGCCCAGTTGCGGCTGCGGCTCGCGCCGCCCGCGACCGCCGCCGGCGTGAACGCGGCGCTGGTCGCCGCCGGGATCGCCGTCTCGGCGCTGGTGCCCGAGCACGAGAGCCTCGAGGACGTCTTCGTCTCGCTCGTGGAGGGCGAAGAGACACCGCGATAGGAGGCACGGGGGATGTTTCGCGTCGAGGTCGCACGGGCGTTCCGCCGTCCCCGCACGTACGTGCTGGGGGCGCTGCTCGCGGGCGTGGCGATCCTGCCGTCGATCGTGCTTGCCACGACGTCGGGCGGGTCCGGCGGCCCTCCGTTCTTCGATCAGCTGCGGACCAACGGCCTGTTCGGCGGCCTCGCCGGCGTGGGACTGATCGTCCCCTTCTTCCTTCCGCTCGGCGCCGGGCTGCTGTCGGGCGAGTCGGTGGCCTCCGAAGCGTCGGCCGGGACGCTCCGCTACCTGCTCGTGCGGCCGGTGGGGCGCGTTCGCCTGGTGCTGCAGAAGTACGCCGCCGTCATGACGTTGCTCGCGCTGGCCGTGCTGTGGGTGGCGTTCGCCGGGCTCGTCGCCGGCGGCATCGCGTTCGGCTACGGCCCGTTCCCGACGCTCTCGGGCGACGAGATCTCCGCGGTGGCGGCCCTCGTCCGCATCCTCGGATCGGTCGCGTACGTCGCCATCGGAGTGGCCGGGCTCTCGGCCATCGGCGTGTTCTTCTCGACGCTCACCGAGTCGGGCGTCGGCGCGGCGATCGCCACGGTGTCGCTCGCGATCGTCAGCGAGATCCTCGACGGGCTGACGTCGTTGCACGCCATCCACCCGTACCTGTTGACCCACCAGTGGCTCGCGTTCGCCGACCTCTTTCGGTCGCCGATCGCCTGGGATGCCATGCGCCAGGGGATCCTGCTGCAGGTGTGCTACGTCGTCGTGTTCCTGGTTGCCGCGCTCGCGGTGTTCACCCGCAAGGACGTCACGTCCTGATCGTCAGAAGGGGAGTCCGACCGGGCGCTGCCCCCAGACGAGGATCGCCGGCGCCGCGTGATCGCTGCCGAGGATCGAGAGCGACCCCGCTTCCGCGCGCAGCCGCGCGCCGAGCGTGACGGGGAAGCCGAGGTAGCGCGCCGTCAGCGCACGCAGGCAGTGTCCGTGCGAGAACAGCAGCACGTCGCCGGCCGTGTCCGCGAGGTGCGCGAGGTGCGCGAGAAGACGGTCCATCCGCTCCGCGACCTGGTCGGGCGACTCTCCGCCCGGGCACCCGTCGGCGAACACGTCCCAGTCCGGATCGCGTTCCCGGATCTCCGCGGTGGTGAGACCCTCGTACTCGCCGTAGTCGACCTCGCGGATGAGGTCGCTGATCTCGGGATCGGGGTAGCCGGCGAGCCGCGCCGTGTCGCGGGCGCGCCGCAGGGGACTCGAGAGGGTTCTCGCGAAGGCGCGTCCGGCCAGCAGCGAGCCGAGGGCTTCCGCCTGGCGCTCGCCGTCCGGCACCAGGGGAAGGTCGGTGACGCCGGTGTGCCGCCGCGAGATCGACCATTCGGTGTCGCCGTGACGAACGAGCCACAGCCTTCGACCCTCTGCCATTGATGCGCGTCAGCTCTCGGGTTCCGGTTGGACGCGCGGCATGCGCCATTATGGCAAGAACCCCCGCGCGGTCGGTGAGCCCCGGCCGGGCGCTCTTCGCTCGGTCGAATTCTGGCGGCGGTCCGAAGGGCCTATTGCCAACCCGTCGGGCGCTTGGGTACCGTCGCTGGAGGTGCGGCCGACCGGGTCACGAGGGACCGCACGCGTTGGACCGCCGGACGACCCCCGAGAAGGAGACGCACGAGGATGCCCGCCGACCGCTCACGGGTTCGCATGCGAAGCCTGACCCTCGGCCTCGCGGCGGTGCTGTGCCTGGTCGTGGGCGTCGCCCTTCCGACCGGAGCGCAGACTCGAGTCTCGCCTGCGGGCGTCCGGCCGGCGACGACCCCTCCCAACCTGATCCTGCTCCTCACCGACGACCAGCGCTGGGACGAGCTCGGGCTCACCCACGGCGTGCAGTACATGCCGACCGTCCAGAGTCAGCTCATGGACAAGGGAATCGACTTCACCAACGCGTTCGTCGTCAACCCCTCGTGTTGTCCCAGCCGCACCACGATCCTGACGGGAAAGTACTCGCACGGCACCGACGTGTACACCAACAAGCCTCCCCACGGAGGCTTCCAGACGTTCGAGCCCGAGGAGGGCTCGACGCTCGCGACCTGGCTCCAGGCCGGCGGGTACTACACAGGCCTGGTCGGC
>Ga0335080_10005646_pt1 | contig 12900 bp, 8 predicted proteins | sample Lox_Sample_34_FD_206720 | JGI IMG/M metagenome (GOLD analysis project Ga0335080, IMG submission 206720) | Soil microbial communities from Loxahatchee National Wildlife Refuge, Florida, United States - Lox_Sample_3.4 | ecosystem: Environmental > Terrestrial > Soil > Wetlands | place: USA: Florida... | reverse complement strand
ACCCTGCGAATTGACCCTTCCAGAAGTTCATCCCCGCAGGTATCCTAGCTGGGCTCGCACAAAGTCTCGCGCGGAAGATGGAATGAGCTTGCCAAGGCGCCGATTCCTTCAAGTGTTGTCCTGTGCTGTCGGGGCCGGCTTCATTTTGCCCCGGAATGAATTAGCCACAGCCGCACAGAACCCCACACCGTCGGCGAGTCCTGCTCCGCCTGCGAAGGCAGCTGCCAAACCTGAATCGGGAGGGATGGAAATGGAGAAAGTAGCCGGAATCGGAGGGTTCTTCTTCCGCGCTCATGATCCCAAAGCGTTGGCGAACTGGTACCAGCAACACTTGGGCATCGCGCTCACCCCCACGGGCGAGGGCGAACACGTTTGGCAGCAGGAGGCCGGACCGACCTCCTTCACTCCCTTTCCCGAGACGACCAAATACTTCGGGGATCCTCAGAAGGTCTGGATGTTGAACTTTCGCGTGCATGACATGGATAAGATGGTAGCCCAGCTACGAGCGGCAGGAATTGAGGTCAAAGACCCGGAATCGTACGCCAACATTGGGCGCTTCACTCGTCTGCATGATCCTGAGGGAAATCCCATCGAATTGTGGCAACCGGCATAATTCGGCGCTGTCAGGCCTTCGGGACCAGGTTCAGCAGAGCGTCCCCTGTCATTCGATGGGCTGCATTGTGCGGGCACTCGCGCACGCAACGCGGATTGGGACGCTCTTCGCGACCGGCGGCGTCGCACAAATCGCACACGGCAGCTTTTGGCCGAGCTACCCAATGCGTCTGTCCGGGATGCTCGAGGTCCTGCGCTTCCATCTTTTCGCGATGGTTCGGCGGCATTGAAATATTGCCGTAGGGACAATTGCGCGCACACAGACCGCAGCCGATGCAGTGGTCCTCAATCACAATCTGGAGATGTTTGCCGCGATGGATCGAATCAACAGGACAGCCGATCATGCAGTAGGCGTCCTTGCAGGAGCGGCACGAGGTGGCGACGAGGTAGTCGCCGAACCGTAGCCCCTCCCGCAACAAACGCGTGAGGGGATAGCCGTGCGTTTCGTCGCCGTGCTGCCGGATGCAAGCCTTGACGCACTCATCGCAGCGCGTGCAACTGTTCAAGTCGAGCACCAGCAGACTCTGCCCCTGATAAAGGCCCTGCTCCAGATAGGGAACGGTGACCGCTCGCGTGGGATTACCCAGCCGCTCCAGTGCGATCTCCACCAGGTTGGTAAGAACATTGGGAAAGCGGGCGATCAATTCGAGAAAAGTCTCGCGATCGAGACGCGCCAGCTCAACGTGGTCCAGCGCCTTGCAGGTTGCCGAGCGTCTGCCGGGCGGCAGCACATCGACCAAACGGCCCTTGGCGGCCGAAAGGATGCTGAGCAGCCGGCGAGACACATCGTCAACCGGCAATCCGACATCGTGCGGCGAAACGGCGAGCATTCCGATCTCACCCAGTACGGTGCCCGGCCCCTGGAAGAACACGCTGGCCTCATGACCGTTGCCGTTGCGGGTGATGGACACTCGTACGTGGCCGAGGCGCACCAGATAAAACGCGTCCGCCAATTCGTTCTTCAGGAAGATGGTCTGGCCGGGGCTGACGCGCAGGAACGACAGGCGCGGCTGGAGGAACTGGCTGCACTCGCGGACCTCGGCGACCGTCAATCCGCGGAACAAGTCGGAAGTCTCGAGCGCCGTCAGCAAAGCCCGCTCACGATAGATGCGCTCGAACAGCGCCCGCTGCTTCGGGGAGCGCATCATGCGGTCCAGCACGTTGCGGCGGACTTCCCACACCTCGCCATCATCGACGGCCGAGATGTCGGCACTGCGCGGCATGCCGCTCAGCGATGCCATCTCGCCCAGGATGACGTCGATCTCGGGCGTTCTTACCTGCCGCACCAGCGGTTCGACGGGCCGCCCGTGGCCGTCCACTCGCTTGCCGTGCGGCCACACGCTCACTTCCAAGCGGCCTTGCCGCATCAGAAATGCGGAATGTCCGGGCTCACCCTGCCGGCAAAGCACTTCGCCGGCGCGCAACCGCCGCCGCAGCACCAGGTGCCGTTGCCAGAGAAGAAATTTCGCCGGCACCTCAGCGAACAGCGGGTCCTGCTTGAGTTCCTCGATCGGAATGACCTCGGCATTGCCGCTGCCGTTCACCTTGGCTTTCACCTCGCCAATGGGGCGAAAGGTGATCGCTGATGTCGGACACGACACCATGCATTCGCCGCACTGCACGCAGCTCGAGCCGAACATGAAGTTATTCAGGTCGAAGCCGATGCCGGCACTGCGACCCTTGCCGGTGCGTCCGATGACGAAGTTGTTCTTCACGTCATTGCAGGCGCGCGAGCAGCGATCGCAAAGAATGCAGGCGCTGTGGTCCACGATGAACACCGGCGAGGAGGCATCCAGGCCGCGGCTGCCCACGGGCGGCGCGACTGGCGGTAGCGGTTCAGGCCCGGCGCGCAAAGCGTCGGCAGCAAACCGCGAACGGGTAAGCTCCAGCGTCCTCGCCATTCGGCCCAGCTCGTTGTACTTCGCCAGTTCGGCCGCCGGCGCCGGGGCGGGCGCTTCTTTCAAATGGTCGGCCATTAGCAATTCGGTCACGATGCGCGCCGACTTTGCCGCTTTCTCGGCCGCCCGCTTATCCTCCTCCGATCCCGAACAGCAATGCATGGTCGTGACCTCCATGCCGTTCTTCACCTGATGCTGGCAGGCGGGCAGCAGCTTGCGCTCGGGGGTGCGATGCTCGCCGTCCACGCGCCACACCTGCACCATGCACATGCGGCAGACCGCTACCGGATTCATGTGCGGCTGGTGGCAGAGAATGGGGACGGAAATTTCCTCTTCGCCCGGCCGGCAGCGGCGGTTTAGCTCGATGATGGCGTCGTAGATGGTGGTGTAGCGCGGCGTGGTGCGGCCTTCGGCGTCCTGCAGGATGTTGCCCTGCGCGTCCTTCGACGGCTCGGCGAGCGGCACCTCGACCATTCGCCCGTCGACTTTGATGGTCACGCGCTTTTCGTAATCGGCCTCCACCGGGGCATCCACCCGCACAAGCTGGCCGTTGATGTCGCGACTGAACAGTCCTTCGTCGTAGTCGCGTGGCCCCAGCGGAAGTTCGTTAATGAATGGCATCGCGCTGCTGTCTCACACCCCCACTGCCGCCGCACGCCGCGATGGTTGCGCGTGCGCGAGATAACGATGAAGGTCGTCGGCAAAGAAGTCGATCAGCGTACCGATCGGCATGGGCACCGAACGCCCCAAGCCGCAGATGGACGAAAGGCCCATCACCTCGCACAGGTCTTTCACCAGCGGCAGCAGCGATTCGTTCCACTCCTTTGCATCAATGCGTCCGGCGAGCAGGTTGCCGCCGAGATTGGCAATCTTCTGCGAGCCGACGCGGCAGGGCACGCACTTGCCGCAGGATTCATTGCGAAAGAACTCCACCGCGTTCACCGTTTGTTCCACCATGTCGCGCCCGTCGTGATACACCACCAGACCCGCGCCCAGCGCGTGCGTTGGACTGACGGCGCGGAACAGGTCCAGCTCCAGCTCGAGGTCGAGAATGTCGATCTGTTTGGCGGTGGGATCCAGATGCTGGCGCGCGACGAAGCGCTCCCATTCGTCTCTTGATCGCGGGTCCATCGCGGTCAAAACAGGAGCCGGAATCCTGGCCGGCAGAAATCCGCCCGACGGCCCCGAGGGAGCAAACGCCTTCAATTTGCGCCCGTCCGCGATCCCCTGGCAGTAGCGCTCGCCGCAGATCAACTCCCGCAGCGTCATTCCCATGGGCACTTCGTAAACTCCGGGCCGCGTCACGTCGCCGCAAACCGAGAAAAAACGCCTGCCCTTGCGGCCATTCGCGCCGAGCTTCGCGTAGCTGTCGCCGCCGTTCAGCACGATGTACGGCACCCAAGCGTAAGTTTCGACATTGCTGAGCAGCGTCGGCCGATCGTCGAGGCCGTTGGTTTCGAGACCAGGCGGAAGATTGCGCGGCTCGCCGCGGCGGTCGCTCATGGCCTCAATCAACGCGCTCTGCTCGCCGCAGATGTAGCCGCCCGGGCTGACGAAGACCGACACCGGAAATGGACGGCCCAGCACTCGCGCCTCCATGCCGCAGATGCCCCGCTGCTCGGCGCGCTCGATTTCGGCGCGACACGCGGCAATCTGCTCGGCGAATTCGTGTCGGATATAGATGAACCCTTGCGTGGCATCGGTAATCAGGCCGGCGATGATGACCGCCTCAATCACCAGATGGGGGCAATGCAGCAACAGCTCGCGGTCCTTGAAGGTGCCGGGCTCGCTCTCATCGCCGTTGACCACGACAAACGCCCGGCGATCGGCGTCGCGGCGGCGGCGGGCGAGCTCGACGGCATTCCTCACGTCCTGCCACTTCTGCGACGCAGGGATGCCGGCGCCGCCCATGCCGCGCAGGTTGCCGTGCGCCTTGTCGAACTCGGCGAGCACCGCCTTCACCCAATTGTCCGGGCCATCACCACGCCCCGAATCTTTGCCGCTGTCCACCAGACCGCGAATCGCGTCCAGCACCTCGCCCGCCCTGGCGCCGGAGACGTTCATGGTGCGGCTCAGCGATTCGGCAGCGCGACGCAAATCCTCGTCGCGCGCAGCGATCACTTTCTTTACGGCGCGATAGTCGCGTTCGCCGTTCTTGTACGGATCAACCAGCCAATCGGCAGATGGGTACGTTCGCGCCGCATCGCGGTCGCCCGTCTCGCCCGCGCCTTCCGCGCAGGCCGCGATGAGGTGCTTCAACCCGCCGGCATTACGTCCCAGGCAATAGAACTCTTCATGCCGGCCGGGGCCGTTCGCGGCTGCAATCGAAACTGCGACCGGACGATCGCAGCGCCCGAGACAGGAGACGCCCTCGACTGAAACATGCTCGCCTGCCGCGGCTGCCAGCTCCTTCATCAGCGCTGCGGAGCCGTTCATGTGACATGCCATGTCGCGGCACACGCGCACCGTGACCCGCGACGCCGGGGTCAGCCGAAAATGCGGAAAGAAGCTTGCGACCTCCTGCAGGCGATACAGCGGAATTCCCGAACTCTTCGAGAAGCGCCGCAGCTCATCCGGCTTCAGGTAGCCGAACTGTTCCTGAATTCGGCGCAGGGCAGGCAGTATCCGCGGTTCGTATAGGGCCAGTGAGCTCGGGGTGTTGGGCATGCCTTGGGGTTCGGGGCGCTCCTGAAGGCCCAGCTGCAAAGCCGAACCCTAACAGCACACCCTGAGGCAGGTATCACAGTGGGATCGGGCGCCGGCAGTTCGCCGAAATCGCAAAGCCTTCCGCCTGAATCGTTGGGAACAGCGTTGGCGAAGCATACACCGTAGCCAATCAAGAATTCAATGCAAACGTACGACAGCGCAAGTTGCGATTTCAATTCGGGACGAGCGCTCCACGTTCCTGGCGGCGACCTTACCGCCAAAGCGGGGGTCACTTCGGCATGGTGACCATCGGTCCCGCATCTCTGTAACTGAAGCGCAGGAAGGCACTTCAGGAACTCTGCTTTGCTCGCGAAACCGCTCCGGTCGGCCGTTTCCGCAACTCCGAACCTTACCGGCTCAGGGCAAAATTTCTCGCAGGCGAATCCCGCCAGAACACGGTAAAATAGCGCAAAGGTGATTCCCAAAGATCAACAGCGCCACCCGGGTGGGGAAGTCCGCCCGTTCAGGTATTGCATGAAGCAAATGACCCTCGTTTCCCTCGTCCTGCTCTGCGGAGCTGCGTTGCTCCCCGCTCAAACCCAAGTCAGCGACACCGTTGTTGAAGAGATCGTCGCGCGGGTCAACAACAGCATTATCACGCGTGCCGACATGCGCAAGGCGCGGCAGGAGTTGTATGGCGAGGCGCAGCAGCAGCCCAACGCTGCTCAGGCTGAGCAGCAGGCCAAAGAGCATGAGAAAGACTTGCTGCGCGACCTGATCGACCAGCAGTTGCTGCTGAGCAAGGCGCAGGACCTCGGCATCACGGCTGACACCGAACTGGTGAAGAAGCTGGACGAACTGCGCAAGCAGATGCACGCCGACTCGATGGAAGACATGGAGAAGGCGGCCGAAGCGCAGGGCATCTCGTGGGAGGACTTCAAGCAGAACATGAAGAACAACCTCCTCACCCAGCGCGTGATCGGGCAGGAAGTGGGCGGCCACATCACCGTGACCAGCGCCGAGATCCAGCAATACTACGACCAGCATAAAAGCGAGATGGAGCGCCCTGAGCAGGTGCGTCTCAGCGAAATCCTCATCTCCACCCAGACCACGCCGGCCGTGAAGAATGAGAAGGGCGAGAACGCGCTGCCGGATACGCCCAGCCCCGAAGTCGTCGCCCAGGCCAAGGCCAAAGCCGACCAGGTCTACGAAATGCTGAAGAAGGGCGGCAACTTCGACGACCTGGCCAAGAAGTATTCCAACGGGCCGACGTCGGGCGTCGGCGGTGATCTGGAGTATTTCAAGCGCGGCACCATGTCGAAGGACCTGGAATCCAAGGTGTTCGTTATGAACGTGGGCCAGTACACCGAACCCATCCGCACCAACCAGGGCTTTGTGATTCTGAAGGTGACCGAGCACCAGACGGCAGGCGTGCCTCCGCTGAAAGAGGTCGAGAGCCAGATCAACGAGCAGATCTACGTCACCAAGATGCAACCGGCGCTGCGCGACTATCTCACCAAGCTGCGCGAAGACGCCTACATCGACATCAAGCCGGGCTATCTCGACACTGGCGCCAGCCCCAACGAAACCCAGCCCATCTACACGACCGCGACGGCCGACAACTCGAACAACAAGGAAAAGAAGAAGAAGAAGCTGGGCCTGTTCTGAAGCCCCGCAATCCTCGCGATCCCCGCTCATCAGACCGGGGAGTCAGGCTGCGTGAGATAAAATCCCTGAGTGGAAGCGCTCTCTTCGCGCCTGCAATTGCGCCTCGTCGCGGCCGGCTATGCCGCGGTTGCCGTCGTCTCCGCTCTACTGATCTTTCAGCGCTACCTGCAATATGTCGGTAACCCGCAAGACGTGGCGGCGGCGAGCGGCATGTACGCGGGCGGGGATCTTCTGCTTGAAATCTTCATCTGCTTTCTTCTTCTTATCCCCACGGTCGCTCTGGTGTTGGTTATCAGGAAATCGGAATCGGCCTACACCACCTATGCGAAGGTCTTGCTTGGCTTGAGTTTGACTGCCCCCGTTTCGCTCGGTTTATTGGCCGTCCCCGTCTTCAACCAGTGGTATTGGGGCGATGCCATTATTTTTCGCTTGTTTGCGATTCCCATCGTGGTCGTCGTCCTGATTTTCAGCCAATGGCTGACTCGCTTTGCGCGCGCTCGCCGCTTGATTTCCTATGCCCTGCTGATTGAAGGGCTGACCTTCGTCGTCGCTATTGCCGCTCTATTCCTCTTGTCAAAGGGCCGCCGCGGCTGAGGTTCTTCTCCTGTTCTGCGCCGACAAAACCGCGGACCCGCCCCCTTCCAGAGAATCTTGCAATTCCGCTATACTCGGTCTCCGTGTGGAGGATGGGATGGAATCGCGCCCTAACTTATTCAATTTCGCGTTCGTCAATCGGGCCCTAGCCATCGTTACGCTGTTGGCGATGATCTCGATTTTCTCGGTCACAACTTCTCAGGAGGCGCAGGCGCAGACCTTCAGCATCCTTCACTACTTCACAGGAGGGTTGGACGGAGAAAATCCTTATGCCGGGGTTACGGTTGCCCGTTCGGGAGTTCTGTACGGCACGACGGGAGGCGGAGGAGCCAACAGCGTGGGTACGGTTTTCAAGCTAACCCAGGCTAATTCAGGCTGGGTTGTCAGTCCGTTGTACGAATTTCCCGGGGGCAATGCGGCCCTCCCCTTGGGCGGGGTAGCGATCGGCCCCAGCGGTGCTTTATACGGCACGACCTTTGGCAATGGCGTGGGAACCTTCGGAACAGTCTTCGAACTGACACCTCCGCCTACCATTTGCAGCGCGATACGGTGCTATTGGGACGAACAGGGCCTACACACCTTTTCGGGGATCTCGGATGGCTCCGGACCGCAAACCGAGAATCTAGCCTTCGACAGCTCTGGAAATACCTACGGCACAACCGGCGGAGGAGGTATGTATGACTCGGGAGTTACCTTCGAACTGACCCGTTCCGGCGGAGGATACACGGCGAGCATTCTTCATAACTTCGGCAACGGGACGGACGGCAGGAACCCATTGGCCGGTATCGTCTTCGATGCGATGGGCAATATGTACGGAACCACAAACCGCGGAGGAAGCGGATTCCCCCAAGAATGTAACGGCAGCTGCGGAACGGTCTACCAGCTCATGCCTTCCAGCAACGGCTGGGTGGAAAATGTTCTGGTTAACTTCGACGGCACGAATGGAGATGACCCGTACGGCAACGTGATCGTCGATCGTTCCCAAAATCTCTACGGCACCGCGGCCGGCGGTGGACCAAATGGAGGTGGCGTAGTTTTCAAATTGACGAACTTGGCGGGAGGTTTCACCTACTCTGTGCTTTATTCCTTTAGCTCGTGCGGATCCAGGGGTGGCTTAGCCATGGACGCGGCGGGTAATTTTTATGGCGTTTGCTATAGCGGTGGCGCCCAACAAGACGGCTGGATATTCGAGCTGACCAATTGCAGCCAGACGTGCACCGCGGTCGATCTCCACGACTTCAGCGGTAGTGACGGCATGTCCCCTTACGGGGGCCCCGTGCTCGACGCCAGCGGCAATCTCTACGGCACAACGTTTGCCGGAGGGACCGGCTGCTCCCAAGGCTGTGGCGTAGTGTGGGAGCTTGCGGGCGTAGCCGCTCCGCGTTAAGACTTCAGGTGTGGCCGGAATAAAGCCTGGGAGTGGGTGGGTTAGAACGGTCTAAAGACTGCAACAAATTTGTAAAATACTGCAAAGTCTTGCATTGCATTTTCCCTTCCGTGGTGAGACAATCCCGGCGCGTTCAGAGTTCCTGCTGTCGATTTTCCCAAGATCGTCCCCCCACGATCGCGTAGACAAAGGCAGGCCTGGAGAAAACAATGAAGCACTTTCGCTGCTTGTTGTTTTTGTTTTGCGCAGTAATGCCAATCGTCTCTTACGCACAAGAGTTCAGTGTGATCACCAATTTCGGCGGGGCAAATGGAAACGGCCCTGCGGCTGGCCTGGTTCAGGGCCCAGACGGCAATTTCTACGGAACCACGATCAACGGGGGAATTGGCGACGGCAGTGACATGTGCCTGCCGCCTTATGGCGGCTGTGGAACTGTTTTCACGGCCACGCCTGACGGCACGGTCACCACTCTGTACAGCTTTTGCTCCCAGGCGAACTGCAGCGACGGTAGTTATCCCAGCGCAACACTCGTGCGCGGCCCGGACGGCAATTACTACGGGACAACGGTGCAGGGCGGCATCAATAGTTATGGAACGAGTTATGGAACGGTCTTTCGGATTACACCGACGGGCACATTCGCACAACTGTACAGCTTTTGCGCTCAAAGATATTGCCCCGATGGATTCTGGCCGGTGAATGGGCTAGTGCTGGCCAGCGATGGCAATTTCTATGGAACCACCGACGGCGGCGGCGCTTACGACGGCGGTACGGTCTTCAAGATCACGCCCAGCGGCAGTCTCACTACGATCTACAGCTTCTGCGCGACGCGCGGTTGCCCTGACGGCTCGGCACCGCAAGCAGCCCTGCTACAAGCTGCCGACGGCAATCTGTATGGCACCACCTGGGGAGGCGGAACGGCCAATGACGGCACGGTCTTTCGAATCACTTTGGGCGGCGCGCTGACTACTCTCTACAGCTTCAATGGCCAGGATGGCATGGGCCCTCAAGCCGCCCTGATACAAGCAACCGATGGGAACTTTTATGGCACCACCGAGGAAGGCGGTGTTCAAAACAATAATTGTGGTTCGAATGGTTGCGGCACTGTTTTTAAAATCACTCCCACCGGGGCGTTGACGACAATCTATACCTTCAGCGGCCCCGATGGCGGCCTTGCTGTAGCCGGCCTGCTACAGGCGAAGGACGGCGACCTGTACGGCACAACATGGAACGGCGGCGCTTATAGTGTTGGCACGGTCTTCAAACTAACCACCAGCGGAAGGTTGACCACGCTACACAACTTCACTGGCTTCGATGGAGAAGCGCAGCTGGGAGTCCTGCTGCAGGCCACGGACGGAAATCTTTATGGCACCAGCGGTGCGGGTGGACTCAGCAACGCTGGCACGATTTTCAAACTGACCTATCCGCTGCAATTTGTACCCGTGACTGCCTGCCGCCTCGTCGATACACGTCAGACTGGAGGTCCAATTCAGGGTGGCACCGTACGCAGCTTCAATATTCCGCAACTTGGCGGATGCGCGGTACCTACAGCAGCTGCTGCCTATTCGCTCAATGTGACGGTCGTTCCGCAAGGTCCTTTGGGTTACCTAACCATCTGGCCAGAAGGGGACACGCGGCCCCGGGTGTCGACCATGAATTCTCCTGACGGCCGCGTCAAGGCGAATGCGGCGATTGTGGGAGCAGGCAACAACGCCGTCAACGTGTATGCGACCGATACGACCAACGTCATTCTCGACGTTGATGGCTACTTCGCGCCGCCCAATTCGCAAACCTTGCAGTTCTATCCCCTGACGCCGTGCCGTGTGATCGACACGCGCGGGGCGAACGGCGATTTCGGAGGACCCTATCTGAGGGGCCGGGTTGAACGCGACTTTCCGGTATCGGAGAGCGCTTGCCTTCCGTCAGGAGTGGCCTTCGCCGCCTATTCGATGAACGTCACGGTGGTGCCGCACCACGCTGGTCAGCGGCTGGGATATCTCACCCTGTGGCCGGAAGGCGAGCCGCAGCCAACCGTTTCGACGCTCAACAATCCGACCGCAACGGTAGTTGCGAACGCGGCAATTGTTACGGCGGGGAACGGCGGTGAGATCGCGAGCTATCCTTCCGACGACACCGATCTGATTGTCGACGTCAACGGATACTTTGCGGCCCCCGGGCAGGGAGGTTCTTCCTTTTATCCTGTCGTACCCTGCCGTGCCTATGACAGCCGCAACAACAACGGTCAGCCCTTCACGGGCACGATAATCCTGACTATGATGTACACTCCCTGCCCGCCACCGTCGGATGCGACTTCGTACGCTTTCAATGCGACGGTTGTCCCAAGCGGGCCACTGCCTTATCTGACGTTGTGGCCGGATTCTGAGCAGGAGCCGGTAGTCTCCACCCTGAACGCCTATGACGGGTTGATCACGTCGAACATGGCAATTGTTCTCAATGTGGACGGCGCAGTCGACGCAGACGCTGCGCAAGGACACACGCAGATGATTCTCGACATTTGGGGCTACTTCGCCCCGTAGACATCTTGGCCGCCACGGCTGAGACGCTATAAAGCTGCGCTTCGGCACCCCTCGGGCCGCGCGCAACGCTTTCACTAAAGTGATGCATAATCACACACCATCGTGATAGCACTAACTGACATGTAAGTGTCGATATAACGATCATTAGCCGACTCGCAATTCAAAGAGGAACTCTGACCGCAGCAGATTCGCGCCCAGCAAGCTGGGGAATGTCCTCAAGATCGAAGCCTGTCTGTCCTGCCTCCGGAATCAGCCGGCATATTGCATGCGAAGAGAGGCTATTACTTCGGCAGCTATGCAGTTCAACAATATTTTCGGCAAGACAAGACTCGCCCTGGAACCGGCTGGGGCATGTTCGCTCAGCTCTCCATCTCCGACGCCAATCCAAATCCGTTAGCCGGAAACGCTCTCGTCGGACTTGGCGGAATGGGCTTTTTCACAAAACGTCCCTTCGATCGTGCAGGTATTGGCTATTTTCACTACTTCTACAGCGATGCCTTAAAGCGTGGCCTGCAAGACACGATCCATTACCCACTAGGTGATGAGCAAGGGATGGAGGCGTTCTACAACTTTGCAGTTATGCGGTGGTTTCGCATAGCGGCTGATTGTCAGGTCATCGAACCAGGCGATCGCAGTTTCAATACTGAGCTTTATGCGGGAGTTAGCGGGCAAGTGAAGTTCTGAACCATTTACTTCGCTGCACGCACAACCGAAAAAGGAACATAGCTATGAAGAAGCTAACATTCGTCCTAAGTCTCTGCACGACCGTGCTGATCTTTGCAGCGAGCGCCATCGCAGCCGATAAGGCCGACTATGTCTTCACAAACGGCGCCATCTACACGATCGACGCCAAGAACCCGACCGCGCAGGCCATTGCCATCACGGGCAAGTACATAACCTACGTCGGAACGAACGACGGTGTGCAGCCGTTCGTTGGTGACAAGACGCAGGTCATCGACCTGCACGGACAAATGCTGCTGCCCGGATTCGTCGATTCGCATATCCACCCGACGCTGGCGATGTTCGCAGGTGGCGCCGATTTGCAGTACGACTCCCTGGAAGAGGTGCTAGCATCCGTAAAGAAATGGACTGACGCCCACCCCGATGCCAAGGTGATTCGCGGCTATGGCTGGCGCTATACCCTGTTCCCCACCACTGGCCCGACCAAAGACGAACTCGACAAACTGTTCCCCGACCGTCCTGTACTTCTAGTTGCGATTGACGTGCACAGCGCATGGATAAACAGCAAGGCGATGGAGCTTGCGGGCGTGAACGCCAAGACTCCGGACCCTGCGCCCGGCTTCAGCTACTTCCAGCGGGATCCCAAAACCGGTGAACCTACCGGTTGGGTGGTTGAGACTCCAGCGGAACAAGCCGTGCTGGCCAAGCTGACGCCTCCTACGGTCGAGGCCCAGATTGCTGAAATGGCAGAGTTATTGCCGAAGCTTTCGGCGGCAGGCATCACGGCCGTGTTTGAAGCCGGAATCGCAACCATGCCTGCCGAGGCGGGATACGACGGCTACCAGCAATTAGAGAAAGAAAATAAGCTGCCGGTGCGGGT
>Ga0335080_10005644_pt1 | contig 12903 bp, 12 predicted proteins | sample Lox_Sample_34_FD_206720 | JGI IMG/M metagenome (GOLD analysis project Ga0335080, IMG submission 206720) | Soil microbial communities from Loxahatchee National Wildlife Refuge, Florida, United States - Lox_Sample_3.4 | ecosystem: Environmental > Terrestrial > Soil > Wetlands | place: USA... | reverse complement strand
AATCGTCCACTCGCGCCCCGAGTCTTCGATCAGCCGCTCGATTCGCGCGTGCAATTCCCGCAGCGGGTTGGGCTGCTGGAAGAGCGGGTGCGGCGTCTTATGTGGTGACGAGAGAAACACGATGCGCCGGGCGTGTCTTACGATACGCTCCAGAGCAGCAGAAACCGCAGCCGGGGGCGCGGTCCATACCAGGAAGACAGTTTCGATGCCATCCAGGCACGGATCAAGCGTTTCCGGCCGAGTCAGGTCGCCGCGCATCACCTCAACCTGCGCAGGGAAGTGAGCCGCATCCGGGTTGCGCGCCAGCGCGCGGACTTCGGCCCCCCTGCCGTGCAATTGAGATACGACCTCGCGGCCGACAGTGCCGGTGGCGCCGATCACCAGTATGCGATTCATTTGCCCCTGCTCAGGCCCAGCGCGCGGATCCGCTTGTGCAGGTTGGTCCGCTCCATGCCCAGCGTGCGCGCCGCTCCGGACACGTTCCAATTCGCTTCTTCGAGCGCCCGAAGAATATGTTCGCGCTCGGCGGACTCACGCGCTTCCTGGATGCTGGAGCGCGGGCCGCTATCCCGCTGCACCCGGATCTCCACCGGAATGGCTTCCTTCGTCAGGCACTCGCCCGCTGTCAGGATGGCCATGCGCTCGATCACGTTGCGCAATTCGCGCGCGTTGCCGGGCCACGGGTGGCTTTCGAGCACCGGATACACGGAATCGTCGAGCGTCTTGTGCTTGAAATTGTTGCGCGCGCAGAAGTCGTCCAGGAAGTATTCGGCCAATAGCCGGATATCCTGCGGACGTTCGCGCAGCGCGGGCACGCGGATCGGCACCACACTCAGGCGGTAATACAGGTCTTCACGAAATTTCCCTTGGGCCACCATCGCCGCCAGGTCGCGGTTGGTCGCCGACACCACCCGCACGGCCACGCGAATCGTCTGCTCGCCGCCCACGCGATGGAACTCGCCCTCCTGCAGCACCCGCAGCAGCTTGGCTTGCGAGGCGCCGTGCAGGTCGCCCACCTCGTCCAGGAAGATCGTGCCGCTATCGGCCAGTTCGAACTTGCCGCGGCGCGCCCCAGCCGCGCCGGTGAACGCGCCTTTCTCGTGGCCGAACAGTTCGCTCTCGATCAACTCGGTGGGGATTGCCGCGCAGTTGACTTTCACGAAAGGTCCGGCGGCGAACGGACTGGCCTGGTGAATGTGCGCCGCCAGCAGTTCCTTTCCCGTGCCGGACTCGCCGATCAGCAGGACCCGAGCATCCGAGCGCGCCGCCATGCTCGCCTGTTCCACCGAGCGCTGGAAGGCGGCGCTGGCACCGATCATCTTCGAGCCACCGCCCACGAGTTCGCGCAGGCGCTCGTTTTCGGCTCGCAGGGTGGAGTGATCGAGCGCGTTCTTGACCGCCAGCAGGACTTTTTCGCGGCTTAGGGGCTTCTCCAGAAAGTTCAGCGCGCCGGCGCGAGTGGCCTCCACCGCGTCGGCGATGGTGCCGTGTCCGGAGATCATCACCGCCGGCGCGGGGTTGCCGTTCTGCCGCACGGAGCGCAGCAGGTCGATACCGCTGCCATCCGGCAACCGCATGTCGAACAGGAAGACGTCAGCGCGCTCGGCATCCGGGTGCTTGCGAAACTCGGCGGCGGAGCGGCACACTGCGATGGCGTAGCCTTCTCGCTCCAGAATCAGGCGGAGCGACCGGCCGATGTTCTCTTCGTCATCGACGATCAGGATGCGCTTGGATGCCATGGCATACCGCGGGCAGCAGGACGCGAAACGCCGCGCCGCCCAATTCTCCTTTCACCAGCACAATGTCGCCGCCAGTCAGCAGCGCGCCCTTCCGCGAGATGGAAAGTCCCAACCCCATGCCCCCCTTCTTGAACGAGATGGAGGGCTGAAACAAAGACTGGCGGGATTGTTCGCTCAAGCCCGGGCCGGAATCGTGCACTTCGAGCACGGCGTTGCCGTTGCTCCGCGCCGTCAGCGCCAGGACCCGCCCGCCGGCGCCCGCGGCTTCGGCTGCATTTTCCAGGAGATTCGTCAGGATCCCGTTGACCAGGTCCTGGTCGGCCATGGCGGTGGGGTGAGCCGCGTCCAGCCGCAAGTCGTAATTCACTTCCGGGTGGCCGCTTTTCAGGAACTTGATGCGCTCTTCGAGCAGCGCGTTCAGATCCAGGGACTGAGGGCTGACCGGCGGTTCAGCGGCGAACTGCGAGAAGGCGCGGATGCGGCGCTCGAGGCTCTCCACTTCCTCCACCACAATCTGGGTGGCCTGCTCCATGAAGGCGCTGTCACGCTCGCCGCTGCGCGCTAGCATTTCCTCCACCGTAAGCCGGATCGGAGTGAGCGAGTTCTTGACTTCGTGCGCCATCTTGCGCGCCAGCGTCTGCCAGCTTGCCAGCTGCGTGAGATAGACCAGGCGCTCGGTGCTCTGCTGCAGCCGCTCCGCCATGTCGTTGAAAGCCCGCATGGCGCGGCCGATCTCGTCTTCGTGGCGGACCTCCACGCGCGTGGCCAGATTTCCCGCCGCCAGCTGCGAAAGGCCGGCGGTGAGTTGCCGGATGGGCCGGCTGATGCGATGCGCCAGGTAGACCAGGAGCACGCACGATACGATCCACACGCAAGCCGCCAGCAACACGTAGGTATAGGTGAACCCGCGGAGCAGGTCGCGGGACTCGCGCTTCTCGACGATCTCGCGGGCGCTCCGATATTCGCGCGACAGGCGGTCGAGGCCCACCTCACCCAGACTCGTGGACCACAGCCACACTTCCCCGCCCCGCCGCGCCAGGTAGTCGATGTGATCGCCATCCTGGCCCGACAAAACGAAGCGCTCGGCGTCGCCGCTATCGAAGAAGGCACGCACGCCCGCGGGCCACCGGGCCTGTTCCGCGGCAGTGTAACGCATGCGCGCCAGGTGCCCGGCGAGCGCCTCCTGGCGCAAACCGTCGCGCGCGCGCTGATACAACTCGCGGCCGGTCTTCTGCAAGGCGCGCGACAGGCGGTCGAGTTCTCCGGTGGAGGCGTAGCTGAGGCTGCGGTCGAGCAGCGAAGTAGTGATCCAGAGCGTGGCCGCCAGCGGCGCCAGGGTAGCCGCGAGGAAGATCGCGATGAGCCTGTTGCGCAGGGAGTTCACAGGTTTCGCGCGGCGCGCCCGCTGATGCGCTTCAGGTCGCCGAGGCGCAACGGGCCGGCTTCGGCGCTCCAGTGCGGCTGCTGGTCGCGCGGACGGCGGCTGAAGATCTCGACCAAACGGGTCAAATTGATGCCGGCATCGCCGATCACGGCCGCTTCGTCTCTAGGCTCGGCCGCGCGCAGTTCGAAGCGCAGCCAAAAGGGGCGATCGGGCGCCAGCCCGCTGGCGCTGATGGCCAGGTTCTCCACACACCACGCTTCCGCCGCCGCGGAGGAGAGATGCGCGATGGTGCGCGAGGCTGGTCCAAGCTTGGTTACCGCGAAGGTCTCCTCCCACAGATCGTAGCTGAAGGCGAACCGCTCGGGCGCGCGCCGCATCGCCGTAGAGAAGTTGTCGGTAGTGAGGGTCAACTGGGTCAGGAAGACTACCGTGGCGCCGTCGTGCAGTCTCTCCAAAGGCTTGCCGGTAAGGAAGTGCAACTGCGGCAGGTTGACGCACAAGTCGTCACCTTCCCAGGTAACGTCGAGACGCAATGCGGCGCGCGCGCGAGACAAGGATAGGGCTAGGCCGGCCAGAAGCCAGCGCCTGCGGCTAATCTCGACCGCTTTGGCTCGCGCCATTCAATAATTCATGCCCACCATGAAGACCGGCTCAATGTGGCCTTCCCGCACCGGGAACGCCAGCGCCACACACAATCCATTTTGCCGGATGCCTATGCCGAGCGAGTGCCGTATCACCGCTGTTTGCCCCGGGTCCCACAGGGCGCCGCTATCATAGAAGACTTCCACCTTGCCGTACCGGTATGCCACCGAGTTGTGAACGAGGCGGCTGCCACCGAGCGGGTCCAGTTCAAACTTGTTCCAACCCCGCAGCAGCGATCCATTCCCGGCCACGAAGCGCTCGAATAATGGCGCGCGGCCGGTGAGCAGGCCGACGTTCACTGTATCGCTGATTTCGCTGCGGCCCCAGGAATAGACGTAGCGGACCTCTCCCAAGTGACGCACATACGCGAAATCGCTGGCCAGCAGGCTGGTAGCGGCACGCAGATTGTACGCGGCGTCCCAATCCTGCTGGTTGGCATCTTCGCCTTCCAGATGACGGTGGTAGTGCAGGGTCGAGATAATGGCATTGGCCATCTCGGTCCGGGTGGCCGGCGAAAGGGGCTGGAGGCGCTCAAAACTGGCCCCGACGCTGAGCGTCAGGGGCCGGGCCAGCAAGAAAGTGGCGACCGGTTCGAGGTCCTGGCGCGTTCCGTAGAGTGCGGACGAAGGGGCCGCCGGGCCGCGATTCACGGCATCAATCGTCTGCGAGTCCCACTGTTCGCGATAGCTTGCGAACTGGAAGCGCAGCCGCACCCGGTTGGATGCCAGTGTGTCCTCCAAACGCGCCACCACTCCGGTATACCGCTCCAGCAGTTCGTCGCCGTCGCTGACCAACCCGATCGTCCAGGCCCGCGAACCCACGGTGGCCGTGCCTTCGACCGCTCCGCTGAAGCCGCTCTGCGAGCCGTACAGGAACTTGGGCACGGAAGCCTCGAACCTGGCCGGGCGGCCACGCACATCGAACACCACTCGGACATGTTCGGGGGTTTGCCCGCGCAGGACGCGATGCGACACGGCCCGCACGTGCAGTTCGCGGCGGATGCGCCGGGCCAGGTCATCCAGGGCCGAAGGATTCAGCTTCTCACCGACCATGCGGACCAGTTCGCTGCGCAATCCGGTGGAAATATCGGCGGGTTTATCGCCGGAAAGCTCCACGCTTTCGACCGTGTAGCGCGTGTTCACGTTCGCATCCTGCTCCGGCGAACCGGCCAGGAGCAGGCTGCCCCACAGAACGCAGCCCAGGCGGACCAATTTCATAAAAGTGAACAATGCAGGTGGTTGCCCAAAAAGAAATGCGCTGAAAGGAAAGCAGGAAAAAGGCTTGACGCTGTGACTGTGATTCACAGGTGTGGGACAGGCGTGGTGCGGTGGCCCGGCTTACAACGCCTTGGCCAGTTCGGCGCCAAAAGCAGTCTTGGGAGTCTGGTCTTTGCCGCCCCGCTTGCCCTTACGTCCGTTCCGCTGCTGGACGCGGTCTTGCGGCTTGGCTTCTTTGCCCTTCGAAGGCTGTGCCGGGTTGGCCCGCAACAACCGATCTTCAAGGGGCGCCCGATCGAACCGGCGGATGATCGCCTGCATTTCGTCGGCGGTAGGCGCTTCGACGAAGGCGAAGCCCTTGGACTCTTGTGTTTCGTGGTTGCGGATTACTTTTACCGAATCCGCGACCAGATTCTCCGCGGTCAGCCACGATTTGATGTCATCGGCGGTCACCCACGTGGGAAGGTTGCCGAGAAAAACAGTAAAGTTCATTCAGTTGATTGGTGTTCTCCGTTTTTGGATTGGTGGCGCACTTCAAGGGAAGGATCTGCCACCTAGATAGTATCAGACCCGGCTGGCGAAGCGCAAACGCATTCCGTGGGGCGGGCAATCCTGCCCTCAGCCGCTCTTTCAGGCGGCTTACGCTTGCTCGCTGTCCAAGCCGGCAGCCAGCCGCATGCGCCGCAGTTCCTCTTCGGCGCGCGACCAATCCGGCTCCGGGCGATCGTCCGGAAAGCCGCGCATCTCCCACTCCCACCTGGCGAGACTGGCCAGTTCCTCGCGATCCACGACCTCTTCGGTGGTGGGCGCTTCCAACTCGTATTGTTCCGCGACCGGCATGTGTTGCCTCCTCGCGCAAAGTGCGCGTTTCCCGCGCCGCCATTTAACGCAGGAACCGAATGGATTCAGGCGGCGCGGGGCGCCCGTTTTGCGCGGTTCCTGGAAAGGACGGACCCATTCCTTGGATAATAAGATTATGATTCGCGGCAGAATCGGAGTCAAGGGTCTGATACAGCTGAAATAGCATGGCGGAAGAAATCCAGGCCGTCCAGTTGAGGCCCGAAACGCTCGCGGCGTTCGAGGCCTATATTCGCGAGGCCGAAGCCGCCATGGACGAGACGTTGCAGGGTCCCCGGTTCCTGTGGTGCGACGCGGAAGCCAAACGCAGCGAACAGGTGCGGCAAGGCAAGATTATCGCTGAGTTTTGCGCCGGCAAGGGGCCTGCCAAGGTTCCTTCGGGGTTGATTCACGACTGGGTCGGAGCCGCCTTTGCGCCGGGCGGCACGGTGGCAGGCCTGCTGGCTGTCATCCAGAATTACGACAACCACAAGAACACCTACCGGCCGGAGGTGATCGAATCGAAACTGCTCAACCGCAACGGAAGCCACTTCCAGATCTATCTGCGGGTCTTGAAGAAGAAGATCATCACGGTGGTCATCGATAGCGAGCACGATGTGCACTATTACGTTGTTGACCCGCTGCGGCAGGGCTGCCGCTCGCGTACGACGCGCACCTCGGAGGTGGATGACGCCGGCACGCCGCGAGAGCGCGTGAAGGCTCCGGACACCGGATATGGCTTCCTCTGGCGGCTCAATTCATATTGGCGATTTCTGGAACGCGACGGCGGCGTCTACATGGAATGCCGCGCGGTCTCGCTGACGCGCGACATACCGACGGTCTTCCGGTTGATCGTGGGACCCATGGTGCGCAGCTTGCCCAGGGATGCGTTGATCCACACTTTGCGCGCCACGCGCGAGGCGGTTGTTGCGGGGCAGTAGTTCGGGCGATGGCAGCGAGTCTTGGAGCCCTTTACCCGATCGGCGGTCTGTTGTTCGGCTCCAAGGCGCCTGGCTCGTTTTAAGCTGGTTACGGACACGTGTGCTTGTCCGATGTTCTTGAGGAAACCTAATGCAGCCTATGAAGACACGAGTAGGTGGATCGGCTTCCATCGCGTTTTTGGTTTGCTCGGGCACTATCGGGTATTTCTTGCTTAAGGACCCAGGTCGCCTGGCAGACCGGGCCGAGAGGTTGGGCTGGTGGATACCGCCGCTTGAAACTCTCGGACTCGGCTGGGACGAATCCAACTCCGCCTTCTCGGAGCGCTGTTCCTCCTCCTAAGCTCGCTAATTGCCATGTTCATTCTGTATACAATGCTGTCCAGCTGAAAGCTGAAAGGCTGCGAATGCGGATCGAGTTGCCAGTGGTCGCGTCTGCCGCCGTCGCGATTGTGGGACTTATGTTGTTCTTGTGCCCGCGCACCACTATGATGTTGCTCAACAGGATCAACACGGGTCAGCGACGGCTAATGCCCTACGACGTTCGGCTAACTCAGTCCCGCGGTCTGCGTTTGGCGGTTCGCTTCTTCGGCCTCGCATTCTCGATCATCGGGATGTTATTCCTATGGCGCGTGCTCCGCTCGCCAGCCCGGTAAGCCGGAAGACGCGACAACGACGCCGCGTCAACGAAGCGACCTTGGGAACACGGCCGAAAGCGATTCGGAGAATGTCCCTGGGAGTTGCAGGAGGTGAGCAATAATGGGATGGGCTGCCGCTCATGAACCACGCGCACATCGCAAGTGGATTACGCCGTCACGCCGCGAGAGCGCGTGCAGGCTTCCGACACCGGATATGGCTTTCTCTGGCGGCTGAATTCATATTGGCGGTTTCTGGAACGCGACGGCGGCGTGTACATGGAATGCCGCGCAGTCTCGTTGACGCGCGACATTCCGGCCATCTTGAGGATGATCATGGAGCCAATGGTGCGCACCTTGCCCAGGGATGCATTGATCCACACTTTGGGCATACGCAAGAATAACTATTCATCCATAGTCGTACTTTTATCATTATGCTGGTTTGGGCGTCCCGGATAGCGGGCGAGGTAAACGTCCTGGGCACCCTGTAATAATTGCCTTTCCACGGCATCCCTCCATTTCCAGCACCCGATCGTCCAATGTGTTATAGTTCCGATTAGAATGAACCTCGCGATCGGAACTATAACATTATGCGAACCATCTCCTTCGACCCCCAACTCCTCCGCAAACACCTCCTGCGCCATAAAATCGCCACCCTGCCCGAACTCCAGCAGGTCCTCGGTGCCACCGCTTCCCTTACCGTCTTTCGCAAATTGAAACCCCTCGACTACCTGTCCAGCTATACCCATCGCGGACGTTACTATTCCCTTCGTGAAGTCGCGCGCTTTGACGATGCGGGTCTCTGGTCCCACGATGCCGTCTGGTTCTCCCGTTACGGCACCCTTGTCGCCACTATCGAGTCCTTCGTCCAGCAGACTCCTCGCGGTTGCTTTGCCGACGAATTGGCCGACGCCCTGCATGTCGAAGTCCAGGATCCTCTCCACGACCTGGTCGCCGGCGGGCGCTTGCGGCGATCCCAGGTGGCCGGCCGCTTCCTCTACACTTCCGCCGATAGCCGGCAATCTCGCGATCAGATCCGCGCCCGACAAACCGCTAGCGCCGTGCCGCTGGTGGCGGATGCCGCGGTCCTCCAAGTCTCCCCCGAGGAACTCAAGGCCGCCATTCTGTTGTTCTACAGTCTGCTGGACGAGCAGCAGCGCCGCCTCTTCGCCGGCCTGGAGTCCCTCAAACTGGGCCCTGGCGGCGACGCCATCCTGGCCGAGTTTCTCGGCTTGGACGCGCACACGGTTGCCCGCGGCCGTCAGCAACTGCTGGATCAGACTGTGACGACTGGGCGTACGCGCCGTTCCGGTGGCGGGCGCAAGCCGGTCGAAAAAAAACCGCCGACATCGTCACGCTGATCGAATTCCTGCTCGAATTCGATACCGCCGGCGATCCCATCACAGGCCTCAAGTGGTCCCGCCGAACCACCGCCAAGGCGGCCCTGGCACTGAGCGATTTCGGTATCAGCGTCAGCCCTAACACAGTGGGCCGTCTGCTCCATCAGATGGGCTACTCCCTGCGCGTCAATCACAAGAAGCTCTCTACCGACCACAGTCCTGATCGCAACGATCAGTTCCTCTATCTCAGCGATCTTCGAGAACGTTTCCAGCGCCGCGGCCATCCCATCATCAGCGTCGATACCAAGAAGCGTGAACTGGTGGGTGCCTTCAAAAATCCGGGAGCGCGCTGGGGTCTATCTCCGCGGCTGGTCAACAACCACGATTTCCGCTCCGACGCCATCGGTGTTGCCATCCCCTATGGCATTTACGACCTGCTCGCCAATCGAGGCTCCGTGGTGGTCGGCATCTCACACGACACACCCGCTTTCGCCGCTCATTCCATTTCCCATTGGTGGCAGCAGGAAGGATCACTCCGCTACCCGCGGTCCCGCCAAATCCTCATTCTCAGCGACACTGGCGGCAGCAACGGCTATCGCTGCCGCGCCTGGAAGACCCAACTCCAGGCGCAACTGGCCGACTCCTTCGGGCTGACGCTGACTGTTGCCCACTATCCAACTGGCGCCTCTAAATGGAATCCCATCGAACATCGCCTCTTCTCGGAAATTTCCAAAAATTGGGCTGGCGAGCCACTCGACAGCCATCAGAAAATCCTCTGCTTGATTCGCTCTACCAGAACTCAAACCGGATTGTCCGTCTCTGCTCACTTGGACCGCCACACCTATCCAACCGGCACCGAACCGACTGCTGAGGAACTTCAGGCCCTCCGCATCAGACCGCACCAATTCCTGCCCAAGTGGAACTACACTATCTCACCCAATCTGTGAAGTTGTTTTTTGAGTGTTCCCTTAGGCCTGCTGTCCAGTTCACACGCAGGATCAGGAGCGTGTTCTCCTCGCTAAAAGTGTTAATCACGAACTTGCTTCCATCGGGGGACACATCGTATGGCGCGGTAAACGGGAACGGCGGTATCGAAACCGCGCAAGTGAACAGAGCCTGCACCGTCTGCACAACGATGCCATCGCCCTCCTCCTCGACTTTGGCGGCCATTAACTGGCTCGTGGGCGACAGGTAGAAAATCTCCTTGCCATCCTTTCGCCACCTCGGGCAACGGCCGCCGGCGGTTGAAACCAGCCATCTGCCCGTACGGCCATCCTCAATTGGGCCGCTTCCCTCAGTCTGAATTCTGCCCGGCTCGAACGGCACTACATAAACCTCAGCTCTGCCAAATTGCTCGGATGTATAGGCCACCCATTTGCCGTCGGGGGAAAACTGACCGTCGTAGGCGCGTACCAGCGCGGGCACAAAAAGACGAGGCTTTTGGTCTCCAACAGCCGGTAGAACCCATATCGCGGCGCCTTCCTGCTTTGAAGGACCGGAGGTACACGAGTACAGAATAAATCTGCTGTCAGGAGACCAGCTCGTCGGCCAGAGCGTTGTTTTGTCGTCTTCAGCCACCAGCAGTTTCGCGTCACCTGCGCCGTTGTAAGATCTCTGGTAAATTCCACTCCGGACATGCGGTCCCCACTCGTGAAATGCGATCTGGCTGCCGTCCGGCGACCAGACCAGCATGCCGTGATCGGTGTCGGGGTCGATGGTCAGCCGCCTCCGTACCGAGCGCGCCAGGTCGTCCACCCAGATCTCGCTGTACGGAGTACCCGCGTTCGAAGCAAGTTTTTGCCCGTCGGGGGAGAGCCGGACGTCAAAGTAGTCTCCAGCCTCGCCTGCCGGCCCCAGGTTTCTGCCGGTGCGGTCAAACCAAGTCAATCTCTTGTCGTTCGCCCCGCGATTCGCCCTGTATATCAGGACACCGTTTTCGGACGCATCAAACACGCCGCGAACGTAAGCTCGCGGGATGCGTTCGGCAATATGGTAAGCCTGGTCGCCTTTGAGTGCGCCCCTGTCTGCGTCGAAGGCCTGGGCCACAAGTATGCCATCGCGGAGATAGAGCAACTGCCTTGAGGCATACACGGCGGATGTTCTGCCTCCCACCACGAAGCGCTGTTCGTTGCCGTCCAATGAGGCAAAATACGTGCCCGGTCCGCGATCGCCTTGGAGTGACATAAAGAGGAAATGTTTTCCATCCGGCAGAAACCTGGGCGAGGCGAAATACTCCCACACGTCGTGAGGATGCGCTCGTATGACCGGCATTGGCTCTCCGCCCGTGTCTGCCACCTTGTAGATACCTCTTCCGAAATCCGGGACAAACAGGATGGTTCCATCGTGGCTCCAGCTTCCCCCGGCTTCATTGACGCTGCTATTTGCTACGACGACCGGCGCGCCGCCCTCCACTTGGATGGTTTTCAGCTTGCCGCCCGCGAAGAACCCGAGTGATCGGCTGTCCGGGGACCAGAACGGGTCCGCCGCTCCTTCCGTTCCCGGCAAGGACCGTGCTGCCGGCGAGTCCAGGGAACGAACCCAAAGAATGTTCGTCCCACTTTCCTCCGCGCCGCTAAATGCCACGGCGCGCCCATCGGGAGACATTGCCGGCGCTCCGCCAAGCACGCCTGGAAGGAACCGAACCTTGTCGGGTGGCGTAATCTCAGCGGTGATGGCCGCCACCGTAGCGCGTGGCAATTTCCAGTACGCGACACCGCTGGTAACTACAGCAAGAATCAGAACGGCCGCCAGCGCCCAATACAGCAGTTGGCTGCTGCGAATTTTGCTGGACTTGTGGTTCGCCTGCGCCAAAGTCCCACTCGCGTCAGCAATCCACCTCAGTTCGCTTTCGAGATCGCTGGTGCTCTGCCACCTAGCCTCCGGTCTCTTGGCGAGACACTTTTTCACGAGTCTTTCGAGCGCGGGCGGGCTCGGCGGCTGCAACGGACCATAAGGTTCGGGATTCTTATCCAAGATGGCGTTCATCAGTGCGATCTGGCTTTCGCCCACGAAAGCTCTCTTGCCGGTCAGCATCTCGAACAGCATCGCGCCAAAAGCGAACACATCACTGCGGAAGTCTGCTTCTTGGCCACGAATCTGTTCGGGGCTCATGTACTGCACCGTCCCCATTACCATGCCTGCCGCCGTGATGGGTGCCGATATATCGCTTACTTCTTTTTCCGCTGGGGCTGCTGCCCGTATCTTAGCCAGGCCGAAATTTAACAATTTCGCTCCGGATTTCGTCAGCATGATGTTGCCTGGTTTCAAATCGCGATGAAGGATACCGGCCGCATGCGCTGCCGTCAGCGCGCTGGCGATCTCAGTCGCTGCCTCCAGCATCTTGGACAGTGGAAGTGCTCCTCGTTTCAGCCGCTGTGCCAGCGTGTCTCCTTCGAGAAGCTCCATCACCAGGTAGTCAATCTCGCCTTGGCGGCCGATATCGTACAGCGTGCAGATGTGAGGATGGTTCAGCGAAGAGATCACCTCGGCTTCCCGCTCCAGACGCTGGCGCCAACCGGCGCTATCCGCCAGTTGCGGTGACAGAACCTTCAATGCAACCGTACGGTGGAGGCGCTTGTCCTTGGCTCGATACACCTCGCCCATGCCACCGCCTCCCAAATAGGCCTCGATCACGTAGGGCCCCAGTTCGAAATCCGCTGTAAGACGATGCTGGCTACCGCTCGCTGGCGAGGCCAGCATCGCCGCGGCCTGCCGCATGACCGGTTCGTCCAGAAAGCAGCCGGTCGCCAGGTCGGCCGACAGCAGGGATTCGACCTCCCGTCGGAGTTCCTCGTCACCCGCACACCCCGCGGCCAGAAACGCCGCCTGCTGTCCAGGTTCCCGCTCGCGCGCGGCGTGGTACAACTCCTGAATCTGTTCCAGGCGTTCCGGTGTCACAGACTCCTCACCGTGATCACCTTTACCTTACGCTGTCACTCACGGGTTGGCAACCAGGTTCATTTGTTGTGACTCGAGCGCGCTCGCAGGCCGTTATAAATCAGGGTGACATCTTCCGGTGCGAAGCCCAGCGGCTTGCGCCGCATAGCTGCGTAGTCCTGATCGTCCCATTTCTCTTTCATAAGGCCGGTCGCCGAATGCCGGGTGATTCCTTCCAACACGTGCGTGATCTCATGAACCAGCACGTGAGCCAGTATGGACGGTCCTCCCTCGG
>Ga0335080_10005643_pt1 | contig 12903 bp, 7 predicted proteins | sample Lox_Sample_34_FD_206720 | JGI IMG/M metagenome (GOLD analysis project Ga0335080, IMG submission 206720) | Soil microbial communities from Loxahatchee National Wildlife Refuge, Florida, United States - Lox_Sample_3.4 | ecosystem: Environmental > Terrestrial > Soil > Wetlands | place: USA: Florida... | reverse complement strand
GGCAGCCACGCGAGGCGCCGGCTCGCTCGTTGTCTTGGGCATGGGTTCGGGTGCCATCAGGAACTCGGTGACCGTCAGTCGGGCGGGCGATCACGGCGGTGATCGCGGCAACGTGACATACAGAGCGAAGGCTCGCTTTGCTGATACCTCAGCGTGTAGTGTTCGCTCCGTGGGGGTTGCCGTGGAGTTGATTTTCCTCGGCCCGTTCGAGGTATGCGTCGACAACGAGACGGTCGACACAGGTGGACTACGCCAACGAGGCCTTCTCGCGATCCTCGCCCTGAACCGGGGTGAGGTGGTTTCAACCGACCGCCTTATCGACGAGCTATGGGCAGGCGCGCCGCCGTCCACCGCCCTGCACACAGTGCGGGTATTCGTCTCTCGTCTGCGGAGGGCGCTGGGCGCCGCCGCCGATCGCCTGGTAACCAGAGGCCCCGGATACGCCCTCGAGATCGATGCCGACGCGATCGACGCGGATCGCTGTGAGCGCTTGTACACAAGCGCTAGGGCCGCGCTCGCAACCGGAGACTACTCCCACGCGGAGAGCCTGCTGCGGGACGCTCTGGCGCTATGGCGTGGGGTTCCTCTCGCCGATTTCACCTACGAGCCGTTCGCGCAGGCCGCTATCGCTCGCCTCGAGGAGTTGAAGCTGAGCTGTCGCGAAGAACTGATCGAAGCCGAGCTCGCCTTGGGACGCCATCGGCAGTTGATGCCGGAGCTGGAGGCTTTCGTGCGCGAGCAACCGCTTCGCGAGCGTGCCCGAGGCCAGCTTATGCTCGCGCTCTACCGGTGTGGACGCCAGGCCGAGGCGCTCGCGGACTTCCACGAGGCGCGCCAGAAGCTGATCGACGAGCTGGGAGTCGAGCCCGGCGCCGCATTACGAGAGCTCAACGATGCGATCCTGCGGCAGGACGCAAGCCTCGACATCTCCGTACCGCCCTCGGAAAGCACCCCCCCGGTCGCGCCCAAGGCCGGCAACCGTGACACGGAAATGGCGGTCGGGACCGATACACCGCGTCGGGTCCGCACGGCACGCAAGGTCGTCACGGTCCTGTTCTCCGACCTGGTTGACTTCACCGGCCTGACCCGCCGGCTGGATCCCGAAGCTCTCCATGGCCTGATGTCGCGGTACGTCAGTGAGATGCGGGCAGTGCTGGAGCGTCACGGCGGGACTGTCGAGCTGTATTTCGGTGACGCGGTCATGGCCGTCTTCGGCGTTCCCGTCGTGCACGAAGACGACGCGCTACGCGCAGTGCGGGCAGCCGCCGGCATGCGTGACGCGTTGTGCGATCTGAACCAGGAGCTGGAGCAAACGTGGGGTGTGCGGCTTGGCATCCGCATCGGCGTGAACACGGGTGAGGTCATCGTGGGCGATCGCGTTGGGGGTGATCCATTGGCGGCAGGCGCGGCCGTCAAGTTCGCCAAGCAACTCCAGGAGGCCGCGGCGCCGGACGAGATCCTGATTGGCCAGCAAACATGCCGGCTTGTCACCGGTGCCGTGCAGGTCGAGCGCGCCGAGCGGAGCAGCCAGGATGGCTCTGGAGCGATCGACGCCGTCCGCTTGGTGGATGTGCTTCCTCCCGGTTCGCCCGGTCGTCCTCGCCGTTTCCACTCGCCACTGGTGGGCCGCGTGCGCCAGCTCGAGGCCCTCTCGAGTGTGTTCTCCAACATCGCGGCCGACCGAGCCTGCCACCTATACACGCTGCTCGGGTCTGCCGGCGTAGGGAAGTCACGATTGGGGGTGGAGTTCGTCGAACGGCTCGGTGACGACGTCACGGTGCTGGCGGGGCGATGCCTCCCCTACGGCGAGGGCATCACCTACTGGCCACTCGCCGACGCGCTACGCGATCTGGTGAGTTCCGGTGGGCGTCTGGGCGCAGAGCTGTCGGCCGAGACGATCGCCGAGCAAGTCGCCGACGAACCGAAGGCGCAGTTGATCGTTGAGCGAGTCGCCGCGGCGCTCGGAGTCGGTGACCCCGTGGCGTGCGCTCCGGAGGAGACGTTCTGGGCGGTACGGAAGCTTCTCGAGGCGCTTGCGAGCCGCCGACCGCTGATCGTCGTCTTCGATGACGTGCACTGGGCGGAGCCCACATTTCTCGATCTCATCGAGCACATCGCGGATTACTCCCGCGGGTGCCCGATCTTCATTCTGTGCATGGCGCGGCCCGAACTACTGGACGCGCGCCCGGGGTGGTCGGGTGGCAAGCTGAACGCCACCTGCGCACTGCTGGAGCCGCTCAGCTACGACGACTGCGCGGAGTTGATCGCGAACCTGCGCGGGGCGGCACCGCTGTCCGCAAAATCCGAGGCGCGAATTGCCGAGGCGGCGGAAGGCAATCCCCTGTTTGCCGAGGAGCTCCTGGCGATGGTCGTCGACGACACGCAGGTAGAGCGGTCGACGGACGCGTCCCGGCTGTCCCTCCCGCCCACCATCCAGGCGCTGCTGAGCGCACGGCTCGAGTTGCTGCCCGACGACGAGCGCGCGGTGATCGAGTTCGCCTCAGTAGAGGGCACCCAGTTTCACCGCGGCGCGGTCGAAGAACTCGATCCGGGTCGCTCGGAAGTCTCGCTGGACCGCAGCCTGAGCGCGCTTGTTCGCAGGGACCTGATCCGTCCAGATCGAGAGACGTTTGCCGGGGAGCAGGCGTTCCGGTTCCGTCACGTGCTGATCCGGGACGCCGCCTACGAGTCGCTGCAAAAGGACGCACGCGCTGAGCTGCACGAACGCTTCGCGGCCTGGCTCGAACGCACGACGGGAACGCGGATACATGAGTTCGAGGAGATCGTCGGCTACCACCTCGAGCACGCCTATCGGTATGTCCAGCTTCTCCGAGGCGCCGACGCGGACGCTCGATCGCTGGCGGCTCGAGCGTCGCGGCGTCTGGAATCCGCGGGGCGGCGAGCTCTGAGCCGAAGCGATCTTCCCGCGGCGATCGGCCTGCTCGAACGCGCGGCCGCGCTGCCAGTCGACGACGATCCGCTCCGCGCGACCTTGCTTGTGGACCTCGCTGCCACTGAAATCGAGGCGGGCAAGCTCACGAAAGCCAGATCCGTGCTCGTCAAGGCCGGGCAGCTGGCGGCTGTGAACCACGACGCGCGCGCGTCCGCACACGTCGAAGTCGAGCGCCAATTCCTACAGCTCGAGGAGGTCACGGATCAGGGGACCAACGAAGCCAACCGAGTCGTCGAGCGCGTGCTCCCGGTATTTGAGAAGGCAGGCGATCACCTCGGACTCTCACGGGCACTGCGCCTCCGGGCCTACCTGCACTGGATCGAAGCGCACGCCGGCGAGGCGGCCAGCGCATGGGAAGAGGCGGCCGAGCACGCACGTCTCGCCGGAGCCGAACGGGAGCGGATCGAGCTTCTGATGTGGGTCGCCTCCTCGCTCTTCTTCGGCCCGACTCCGGTGGACGAGGCCATCAACACCTGCGAGCAGATCCGCCGCGAGGTCAGCACCGATGCTGCGGCCGAGGCCGCGATGCTGCATCCGCTAGCCGGGCTACACGCGATGGGCGGCCAGTTCGCACTCGCCCGCGAGCTGTTGGCCACGAGCCGGGATCTTCTCGCCGACATCGACCCGATGCTCAATTTGGGTGTCTCCCATCCCAGGGCCATCGTCGAGATGCTCGCCGGCGATCCAGCTGCCGCAGAGATGTATCTAAAGGAGGACTCCGACACTCTTGACGAGATGACGGGGCTGCTCTCGACCACGGACGCGTTCCGCGCCGAGGCGCTCCTTGCGCAAGGCAAGGATGACGAAGCAGAGCATTACACGAAGCTGAGCGAGCAACGAAGTGCGAAGAGCGATCTACTCACTCAAATCATCTGGCGGTCCGTCCGTGCCCGTGTTCTTGCCAGGCGCGGAAGCCTCGATGAGGCCGAATCGCTGGCCCGCCAAGCGGTCAGCCTAGCGATGCAGACTGACTTCCTCAATCACCGCGGAGACGCGCTGCTCGACCTGGCGCACGTCCTCCACCAAGCCGGACGCCCAGACGCGGCACGCGCCAGCGCCGCCGAAGCCCTCGATCTCTACGAGCGGAAAGGAAACCTGGTTGCTGCTGAGAGCGTTCGTTCGTTCCTCGCTCGTATCGGCGACGACATCACCCGGCAGAGCGGTTCGTCCGACACTCTTGCCGCCGGACCCGTCGTAAGCCATCAAGCCAACGACTCACCTAGGGGGTAAGTCAATGCCAGCATCAAGGATCGACTCGGTCGACCTAAACGAGGACGGCTCGGTCACGATCAAGGGCACGCTTGTGGACATGGATAACCGCAAGGTCACGTTGTTACATATTTGGCTCGCCCAGCAGGGTGGTCGTGGGCAGGCAGGCGTTGGTCTTGCCGTCGATTGCCTTGACACGAAGAACACCAAGGACGCGCTTGGCGCGAAGGCGATGAAGGATACCGATAGCGAGGGCTGCGCTCCGTTTGAGGTAAAAGACTTTGGCGCCTATGAAAAACCCGGTTACACGGCCGGTGAGAGCGCTGCTGCTGAGGCCCTCGACCCTCCCGATAGCGCAAGGTTCCGTCCCGGACCGGCGACCGTGTCGGCGATAGCCGTGATATCTCCGGTGAACTCAAGCGGGGGTGACGCAATAGTCCTCCAGTGGGGCCGTATGCTTACTCTGCCGGGGTACGGGAAGAAAGAACTCGCTGAGAATATTCCGTAGCCCAGGGGGCTCGACGTTCTCACTGGTTACGCGTCGGCACGCTTTCGAATTCGGGTACCGTCGAGGACGTCCCGCGTCTAATGCGCGCGGCCCGGGCCAGCTGCGCCCGGCCATCCGGGTCGCGCGTCGCATACCAGTGAAACACGATTGAAATTCGGGCACGGACTGCCTCGGAGCGACCAACGAGGAGGACTCTGTGATGGCAGACCGTGTGGAGATCCCAGGGAGTGCACGAGTAGCCGCCCCGCAGCACGAGCGGGTCGGCGAGGTGGATCAGGACAAGCCGATCGAGGTGACCGTGTACCTGCGGCCGTCGGGCTCGCTCGACTGGGTCGATCAGGAAGCCGGGCAGCCACCGTCGGAGCGGCGGACGATGTCGCGGGAGGAGCTTGCGGACGCCACCGGCGCGAGCGATGAGGACATCGCCGCCGTGCGTTCGTTTGCCGGCGAGTACGGCCTCGAGGTGACGGGCGTCGACAAGGGACGCCGGGCGGTGACGCTGCGCGGCACGGTCGAGGCGGTCTCGAGAGCGTTCGGCGCGCGGGACCTGCAGGTGTTCGAGCACCCGACCGGCGGGCAGTACCGCGGCCGGCAGGGGCCTTTGACCGTTCCGAGCAGGCTGGGTGACGTGATCACGGGTGTGTTCGGGATCGACGAGCGCCCGCAGGCCCGAGCGCACCTGCGCCAGAGCGCGACGCCTGCCCAGTCGTACACGCCGCCCGAGGTCGCGGCCGCCTACAGCTTCCCCACGAGCGTCAACGGCTCAGGTCAGACGGCGGGGATCCTCGAGTTGGGGGGCGGGTTCAGTCAGACCGATCTCGACACCTACTTCAAGAGCCTTGGGCTGACGCCGCCGAGCGTCAGCGCGGTGAGCGTCGATGGCGGCAAGAACTCGCCGGGGACCGACACCGATGCCGACGGAGAGGTGATGCTGGACATCGAGGTGCTCGGCTCGGTGGCGCCGGGGGCCAAGATCGTCGTGTACTTCGCGCCGAACACCGACCAGGGGTTCATCGACGCGCTTTCGACGGCGGTGCACGACACGACGAACAAGCCGTCGGTGGTGTCGATCAGCTGGGGCGGACCAGAGGACTCCTGGACCCAGCAGGCCCGGACCCAGATGGAACAGATCCTGACCGAGGCGGCCGCGGTCGGCGTGGCCGTGACCGTGGCCTCGGGCGACAGCGGCTCGACGGACGGGGAAAGCGACGGCAAGCAGCACGTTGACTTTCCGGCTTCCGCGCCGCACGCGCTCGGTTGTGGCGGCACGACGCTGAAGATCGAGAACGCCAAGATCGCGAGTGAGACGGTCTGGAACGAGCTTCCCAACCACGGCGCCGGCGGCGGGGGCATCAGCGTCGAGTTCGCGGTGCCGTCGTATCAGTCCGCGATCAAGATGCCGACCAACGTGGACACCGGCAAAGCGGGTCGCGGTGTGCCCGACGTCGCCGGCAACGCCGATCCCGAGACCGGCTATAAGGTCCTGGTCGACGGAAGCCAGCAGACGATCGGTGGCACGAGCGCGGTGGCTCCGCTATGGGCCGGCCTCATCGTGTTGCTCAATGCCTCGCTGGGGAAGCCCGTCGGATTCCTGCAGCCGCAGATCTACGCCGCCTCGGCTGCGACGGGATTCCACGACATCACCCAAGGCAACAACGTCGGATACCAGGCCGGACCAGGCTGGGACGCCTGCACCGGGAACGGGTCGCCCGATGGCGCGGCGTTGCTCACGACCCTGGGCGGATAGCCGAGCCGCGGCGACCGATCTCCGCGCCATCCTCCCGAGCGAACTCGCCCGGGCGTCGACGCGCAAGGCGGGGAGTGGCGTCTGAGGCTGCGATCAGCTGGGTGCGCCACCGGGCGAGCTGGGCCCGCTGGCACTCGGGGCACGTGCCGACGTGCCGGGTGTGGCCGCAGGCTCTCATCGGATCACGCCTTCGGTGCCCTGGACGACGCGGCTTCGGCGCGCTTCGGCGAGGCGCCACGCGCGCTCGAGTTCGCGCGCGGCGGCCTCTTCGCGCTTGAGCGCCAGGCGGTACCTTGAGTATGCGGCGGCTCGCGCGGAATCAGCGCGCCGGGACCAGGCGTGAAGCGCCAGTTCGCATTCGCACTCGGCGCTGAACCAGGCCAGATACGCGTCGTCGAGCAAGCAGACTCCCGTTGCGGGGACTTCGGTCATGGCGTTCTCGATCATTTCCTGCCTCCGATCAGTCGATCATCAGGTTGAGCGTTTGCTCGCCGTCGAGCTGCTCTCGCAGTCGCGTGAGCGCGCGTTGCCGGGTTGGGCCGATGCTTCCGATCGGCATGTCCAGCGCGGCCGCGATTTCGTCGTATGAAGGGGCCGGGTCGGCTGTCAACAGCCGAAGGAGCGCCTGGTCGGCCGCCCGCAGGCGGGAGAAGGCGCGCCGCAGCGCGTCGTCGCGTTCGGCGATGAGCAGCGCATGGCCGGGTTCGGGATCGGGTGACTCGTGCTCGGGACAGTCGTCGCCGAACAGCACGCTCCGCTGACCGCCGCGCAGGACGCGCAGGCACTCGCGGCGAGCGGTCGTCGCGATCCAGGCGCCCACGCCGGCCGGGTTGTTGAGCTTTTCAATGTGCCGGAGCAGAGCGAGCCATGTCGCCTGCGAGACGTCCGCGGCGTCGGCGTCGCCGAGGCGGTGCGCACGGGCGATCGCCCAGATCAAGCTTCCGAACTCCTGAACGAGCCGATCCCAGGCGCGCTGGTCACCCGCGCCGGCGCCGTCGACGAGGCCGGTGATCACTTCCGGCGAGAGGCGCTCGCGCGGGCCGCGAGGCGTTGGTCCTGGCTTCTTCGGCGTGGCGGTCATCGTCATGTCCTCGGTTCACCTACGTGAGTCGTGGTTGATCACGGCACGCAGGATGCGAGGAGCCGGTCACCGGCCGATCACAACCGGTCACCAATCGCTCACCAGAACCTCAAACGGCCGGTGAGATGGCGATTTCCGAGGCGAGTGGCGCTCTGCCGGACAGGACGCTCGGTTGCTAGCGGACGGCGACCTGGGACGCCGTCGTAACGCGCGCGACCCGTGCGGCTGCCCCCGGGTCGGTCTGGGTCGCGTGCGTTACGTCGATCAGAGCGCCGCCGGCCGCCCCCTGATACACGGCTGCGCTCCAGGTGGTGCGACGCCCGGGCCCGGACTCTGGCGTTGAAGTCACGTATATGTCATGCGCATCGCCAAAGTCTGACCTGGGCGTCGGTGGCAGACTGCCTTGTGGCGGCGAAGGCTCAGCCGAATTCGACGCCCTGCGCCAGCGGAAGCTCGTCGGAATAGTTGATCGTGTTGGTCGCGCGGCGCATGTAGGCGCGCCAGGCGTCGGAGCCGGACTCCCGCCCGCCGCCCGTGGACTTCTCGCCACCGAACGCGCCGCCGATCTCGGCGCCCGAAGTGCCGATGTTGACGTTGACGATCCCGCAATCCGAACCGTCGGCGGCCAGGAACCGCTCGGCCTCGCGCTGGTCGCGCGTGAAGATGCTCGACGACAGGCCCTGGGGCACCCCGTTGTGCAGGGCGATCGCGTCCTCGAGCTCCCGGTAGGTCATCACGTACAGGATCGGCGCGAACGTCTCTCGCCGAACGACTGCGGTTTGGCCCGGCATGCGAACCAGTGCCGGCTCGGCGTAGTAGGCGTCTGGGGCGCCGTCGACCTCACGCCGCCCCCCGCCGGCGACTACCTCGCCGCCGTCCCGCCGCGCCTCGTCAAGGGCCGAGACCATCCCGGCGTACGCGCGCTCGTTGATCAGCGGACCGACGAGCGTGTCGTGGGCCGACGGGTCGCCGATCGGGAGGCGGTCGAACACGTCGCGCAGACGGCCGACGAGCTCGTCGGCGACGTCCTCGTGCGCGATCACTCGACGCAGGCTCGTGCACCGCTGGCCGGCCGTGCCCGCCGCGGCGAACACGATCCCGCGGGTGGCGAGCTCGAGGTCCGCGGACGGCGCCACCACCGCGGCGTTGTTTCCCCCGAGCTCGAGCAGGACGCGACCGAGGCGGGCCGCCACGCGGGGCGCCACCTGCGCACCCATCCGCTCAGACCCGGTGGCGCTCACCAAAGCGACGTCGGGACTGTCGATCAACGCCGCGCCGGCATCCGCGTCGGCGAGAACCAACTGGTGGAGCCCGACGGGAGCCCCGGACTCGGCGCACGCGCGGTCCAATACCGCTGCGCACGCCATCGAGGTCAGCGGAGTCATCGGCGAGGGCTTCCACACGACGCTGTCCCCGCACACGAGCGCGATCGCGGTGTTCCAGGACCACACGGCGGCCGGGAAGTTGAACGCGGAGATCACCGCCACGACCCCGAGCGGGTGCCAGGTCTCCATCAGCCGGTGGCCGCGTCGCTCGGACGGCATCGTGCGTCCCTCGAGCTGGCGCGAGAGACCGACGGCGAAGTCGCAGATGTCGATCATTTCCTGAACCTCGCCGAGCGCCTCCGACGGGATCTTTCCCGCCTCGATCGTGATCAGCTCGGCGATGTCGGCGTTGTGCTCGCCGAGCAGTGCGCCGAACCGCTTGACCAGCGCGCCCCGGCGCGGCGCCGGTACGGTGCGCCAGGTCGCGAATGCGGACTTCGCCGCGGCAATCGCGGCCACGATCTCGTCAACACCGGAAGCGGGCACCTCGAACAGGTCCTCGCCGGTGATAGGCGAGCGGGCCATCACGGTCGGCCCGGGCAGCAGCACCGGCTCCGCGCCGCAACGCTCGAGGCTCCGCCGGGCGCGCTCGGCGAGCGTCTCGGTCGAGGAGACTGACAGCGCGGGCGAGCTCATCCGCGCCGGTACCACCGTGGCGAGGTCGTTGGCGGCGGCTTGAGCCGGGCGCTGACCACGAGCATCCGGGGCTCGCCGGCCTCCACACAAAGGTTCAGCTCCCGCTCGAACTCCGGTCCGAAGCCGTCGATCGTCGTCGCCGGCACGCCGAACGACGCCGCCAGCGCGGCGAAGTCCGGCCTCACGAGGTCGACGCCAAACGGCTCCTCGCCGGCCAGTTCCTGGTCGAACCGCAGCATGCCGTAGCCGCCGTCGTCGATGAGCACGATCGTCAGCGGAATGCGTTCCTGCACGACGGTCGCGAGCTCGCCGCACGCGTACATGAAGCCGCCGTCGCCGACCAGGCACACCGTCGGGCCCGCGCCCGCGAGACCGGCCCCGAGCGAGGCCGGGAACCCGAACCCGAGTGTGCCCCAGCCCAGCGGGTAGCCGAGCTTTCGCGGCTGCGGCACCCGCCAATATCCGGCGAGCCAGTAGCCCGGGATGCACATGTCGGTCACGACGACCGTTTCGGGCGGCAGGGCGCGCTCGACGATCTCGAGCATCCGAGCGGCCTGCGGCTCGTCTTGCGCCACCCATGCCGCCACGTCCGTACCGATCTGGGCGAGCCGGTGCTCGAGCGCGTCCAGCCCGTCGCGGGCACCGACCCGAGGGAGCAGCTGGCCGACCATGGCGCGCGCGTCGCCGACCAGCGTGACGTCGCAGGCGTAGCTCTTGTTCGCGTCGGCCTCGTCGACATTGACGGCGATCAGCGCCGGCGGCTGAGGCATCTGCCAGTTCTGGGTGTTCGTGCCGTCGAAGTCGGTCCCGATCGCGAGCACCACGTCGGCTTCGTCCCACAGCCGTCCGACCTCCGGAGCGTGCGCGGGCCCCGGGACGGCACACGGATGGTCGGGCGGGAGCAGCCCGCGACCCATGAACGTCGTGATCACCGGCGCGGCCAGCTTGATCGCGAGCTTGCCGACGGCCGTTCCGCCGCCGGCACGCAGCGCGCCGCCGCCGGCCCAGATCAACGGACGCTCGGCGGCCTCAAGTAGCTCGCAAGCCCGCTCCACGCCGGCCGGGGGCTCAAGGGGCGTCAGGCTCGGTCCGCGCCGCGGCGTCGGGTCCGACGCCACGGGTTGCGAGAGCAGGTTCGTCGGAATGCCCAGGTAGACAGGGCCCGTGGGGGCGGCGAGAGCGACCGAACCCGCATCAAGGACCGCGTCGCCGATCTCGGCCGCAGTGTCGACCAAACGAGCCGCCTTCGTGACCGGCGCGAACATCGCCGTCTGATCGCGCGTCTCATGCAGCGTCCCGCGATATACGCCCTCGCGGCGAAGAGCGGTGGAGACGTCGGTGGCGATCACCAGGCTCGGGGACCCGGCGGCCATCGCCTCGCCGGTGGCGCCGAGCGTGTTCGCCGCCCCGGGGCCGGTAGTGACGAGCGCGACGCCGAGCCGGCCGGTGGCGCGCGCATACCCGTCGGCGGCGTAGGCCGCCGTCTGCTCGTGACGGACGCCGACGAGCCGGATCTCCGAGTCCGACAGCGCCTTCCAGATCGGGAGGTTGTGGACGCCGGGCAGGCCGAACACGAGCTCGACCCGGAGCTGTTCGAGCATCTCGACCAGGCGCGTGGCGCCGGTCGCGGTCGGTGACGCTATCTCGACCACAGACGTATTCCTAGACGATGTTGTACTCCGGCCGCAGCGCGGCGGCGTCGAAGCGCTCGACGCTGAGCGGCGAGACGTCCACGAACGTTGGGCGGCGAAGGACCATGTCGCGCAGGATCTCACCCACCGCCGGGCCCTGCAGGAAGCCGTGGCCGGAGAACCCGGTCGCGTACAGGAAGCGCGAGGTGCCCGGGGTCTCGCCGATGATCGCGTTGTGGTCGGGCGTCATCTCGTAGAGCCCGGCCCAGCCGCCGCGGATGCCGACGTCCGCGATCCGCGGCGCGCGCCGGCGCACCACGTCGATCAGCCCGGGGATCCAGTCCTCGGTGGTCTCGACGCTGAACCCCGGCCGCTCGTCCGGATCTGACATCCCCATCAAGAGGCCCGGACCCTCGCGGTGGAAGTAGAAGCTCGAGGAGAAGTCGATCGTCATCGGCAGCTCAGGCGACAGCCCCTCAATCGCCTCGGTGAACAGGATCTGCCGGCGCAGGGGTGTGACTGGCAACTCGACGCCGACCATCGCGCCACAGCTTCGCGACCACGGACCCGTGGCACAGATCACGGTGTCCGTCCGGATCGCACCGTGAGTCGTGACGACCTCGGTGATCCGGTCGCGGCGGTCGACATCGATCGCGACGACCTCGCAGCCGGCACGCACATGTGCGCCAAGAGCGCGGGCCGCGAACGCGTAGCCCTGGACGACCCCCTCGGGGGTGGCGTGCCCGTCGCCGGGCGAGAACGCTGCCGCGAGGATGTCGTCGCCCTCGAGCAGCGGGCACAGCTCACGCGCCTCGGCGGCCGTGAGGATCCGCGACTCGAGGCCGCACTCGTTCTGAAGGGCGACGCTCTGCTCGAATTCCTCGACGTCGGACTCGGTCGCGAGCACGAACAGGTAGCCCACCTGCTTGAGCTCGATCTCCCACCCCGGCCGGCGCCCGAAGTCGCGGAACGCGGCGAGGCTGCGCTTTGCGATCTCGATGTTCAGGACGTCCGAGAACTGGGTGCGGACGCCGCCCGCGGCCTTGCAGGTGGAGCCGCTGCCAAGTTGCGCCCGCTCGATCAGGACCACGTCGACGCCGGCCTCGGCGAGGTGGAACGCGGCACTTGCGCCGATAACCCCGCCGCCGATGACGACGACGGACGCGGACTCGGGGAGCGGCGACTGTCGCGGCATCAGGCGATTGTCGCGAGTCGGGCCGGTCTACTGGCCGACGCGACGTTCAGTACAGCGCGCGCAGGCCGGGCACGAGGTAGCCCGGAAGGTTCATCTCGTGCTCCAGGCGATCGAGCCAGCCGGCGTCGTCCGCCACCGTCAGCGGATCAAGCTGAATCGGCCCGAGCAGGGATGAGATCGGCGGCGTGCTCGACTCCGGCTTGTCGGTTGGCCCTGTCACCGCCCCGTCAAACAACAGATGAGGACGCTGGGTGAAGTCGGTGTGCTCGAACTCGTCGAGCGCGAGCCGCGGATGGCCCGCGCGCACGGCTGGGGCCGCGGCCAGCGCCTCGGGACTGCGCCCGCGCTCCTGCTCGAGGCGCATCGCCTTGATGTTCTGCAGCGCATCCGCGAGCTTGGCCTCGGCGTTGGCGTAGCTGAGCGCGGCGACGTCCGGGTCCTCGGTGGCCTGCGCCAGATACAGCACCCGTGGCTGCCCGCCGACGGCGAGGGTCTCGATGCCCGGGCCGTCGGCGACCATCAGCGCGGGCGTGCCGTACCGCGGGGTGCCGTTGATGGCAACCAGCTGCACCGTCCGCTCGTCGCCCCCGAACAGCGGCGAGAGCGGGGCGGCGTCAT
>Ga0335080_10005642_pt1 | contig 12904 bp, 10 predicted proteins | sample Lox_Sample_34_FD_206720 | JGI IMG/M metagenome (GOLD analysis project Ga0335080, IMG submission 206720) | Soil microbial communities from Loxahatchee National Wildlife Refuge, Florida, United States - Lox_Sample_3.4 | ecosystem: Environmental > Terrestrial > Soil > Wetlands | place: USA... | reverse complement strand
AGATCGACGTGACCCGCAGCTCGCCCGACGAGGCCAAGGTGCGACTCACGAACAAGAGCCCGCATACCGCCACCTCGCTCACGATTGCGGTGCCGGGCGCCACGCGCTCGCTCGAGAAGCTCGAGCCGGGCGCGAGTCAGGACTTCGACCTGCCGCTGCCCGCGCAGCCCAAGACGATCACGATCGCGCAGGTCGGACCGTGGGCGCAGCGCCGCGTCGACGTGCCAATTCCCGAGAGTCACGCGCAGTACTCGGTGCCCGAGGTGGTGCTCGACGAGCGCTCCAGCGATGTCGCCCTGAAAGCGCACTCCGCCGGCGGCCTGCGCGACGGCTGGATCTCGCTCGACGGTCAGAAGAAGGCGCTGACCGGATTCGAAGGCAAGCCGGAGGGCGAGCTCGACGTGCCGGTCGCGGCCGGCGAGCACGACCTGGTGACCAAGGTCGAGACCTCGGACGGCGTGGCGATCTTCGACCTGCGCCGGCTGTCGCGCGAGGGAGTCACAGCAGAGTCAACTGCCGCGGCGCATCAATGACCTCGTCGAAGTCCAGCCCGATCTGAGACAGGATCGCCTGGGCGATCGGCCGCACCACCTTGTCGACGTAGTGCGCGCGGTCGGGCTCGAGCGCGAGCTCGGCGCCCGGCTCGACCGGCTCGGGGCCGGCGCGCGTCTGCACGTAGTGCACGACCCGGCCGACGTCACCGCCCGCCTTGCGCGCCGCCTCGACGTGCGGCGGGGTCGAGGCGGTGTAGCGGTCGACCGCGCCCTTGCGCAGGCCTTTGCGGATCACGAGCTCGCGGTCGAGCTTGCCCGCCAAGAGGTCCGCCACGGTCTCCTTCACGAACGGCGCCACCGGCTCGTCGCGGAAGAGCCGCTCGAGCATGCCGCGCTGCAGCCGCCGGCCGAGCTCGGGCCAGTCACGCCGCACCGCCTCGAGCCCCACCACGTGCAGCGTTCCCTCGCGCAGCCCCGCGTAGCGCTTCTTGCTGCCCGCGGTGCCGCCGCGGATGCTGGGCTGGAAGAAGCGCTCGTAGACGTACTCGAGCTCGAGCTCGAGCCGCGGCTCCACGGCCCACTCGGCGCGGATCGCCTCCGAGAGCTCGCCCTGCACGCGCGCGCGCAGCCGTTCGGCCTCGGCGTGCGCGGCCTCGGCCGAGAGTGACTCGTCGACGTGGACGAAGATCGAGTCGGTGTCTCCGTAGAGCACGCGCGCGCCCGCGGCCTCGAAGCCCCGGCGCGTGCGCTCGAGCATGAGCCGGCCGAAGCTCGTGACCGCGTTCGCGACCTCGGGGTCGAAGAAACGGCCCGACGGCGCGCCCAGCACACCGATCATGGCGTTCATCATGATCTTGATCGCCAGGTCGGCGTGGCGGTCGTTGCGCTGCTTGGCCCACTCACGGCGCTCGGCGAAGCGCGCCAGCACCTCGGGCAGGATCGCCTCGCTGCGCGAGAAGCGCGCGCCGTTGGGCGCGGTGATCGCGTCGTCGCCCTGCGCCACCGCGTGCGCGAGCGGATCGAGGTTGAAGGTGCGCATCAGGCTCGGATACAGGCTCTTGAAGTCGAACACCGCCACGTTCTTGAACACGCCCGGGTGTGAGTCCATGACGGCGCCGCCCGAGACCGGCGCGCTGACGCGCTCGCTGCGATTCACCGACGGGGCGACCCGGCCGCGGCGGCGCAGCTCGGGCAGATACAAGAGGTCGAAGGAGGCGATGCTCGCGCCCACGCGGTCGAGCTGCATGCCGCACAGCAGGCTGCGCTCGATCGCGAGCTCGAGCAGTGACTCCTGCTCGAGGATCTCGAGCACGAGCACGGCATCCTCGCGGTTGTAGGCCACGAAGCCGGGCGGGTCCTCGCGGTAGAGCCGCAGGATCTCGGCCACGCGCGCGCGGCCCGAGCCGTGGATCCGCTTGCCGCGGCCGAGCAGCGTGCGGCCCGCGGTCTCGAGCGAGAAGTCGTCGAGCGCGATGAAGGCGTCGCGCACCAGCGCGATGCCGTCGAGCACGATCCGGCCGGGAATCTCGGCGCGCTTCTGGCGCGTGAACGAAGCGTCCTCGGTGATCGCGAGCGCGCCTGGGGCGCGGCCGATCTCGAACGCGATCTCGAGCGAGCGCGCGCGCGCCGCCAGCACGTCCAGGTCGAACTCGACCACGTTCCAGCCCGTGATCACGTCGGGATCGAGCGCGCGGATGCGCTCGGCCACGCCGCGCAGGAGCGCGCGCTCGTCGGCATGATGGACTGCGCCGGCGACCGGCGCCTCGGACAGCACGTGCACCTCGTCGGCTCCGGCGCCATAGAGCGCGGCCGAGAGCACGCGGCTGGCGTCGGGAAGCGTCTCGAGGTCGAGTGACAGCACGCGCAGCTTCGGGTGACCCGTGCCCTGCGTCAGCTCCGGGTCGCGGAAGCGAAGCAGGCCGCCGGCGCCGCGCTCGGGCTCGCCGTGGATTTCGACCGCTGCGCGGAGACCGCGGTCGATCAGGAAGCGGTACGGGAAGCGGATGTCGGCCTCGAGCGCTCGCGCGCCGCGCGACTCGAGCTTCTCGCGCAGCCGCGGCACCGCCGGCGGCACCGGCGCGAACACGCGCACCAGCGGCGCGCCAGCGAAGTCCACGAGCTCGCTCGGCGCGATCTCCACGTCGCGCTCGTCTGCGAGCAGCTTCGCCGATTCGGGATGCGTGAAGAAGTACGGGCGGAAGCGCGTGTCCTCGACCAGGAACGGCTCACCGCTCGCCAGTCGCCCGAACAATTGCACCACCGCGCGGTTGCTGCGCAGACGGTAGGTCGGGTGGACGATGAAGCCCGAGTGACTCATGGCGGAGCGCCGAAGCCGCCACCGCCCGGTGTCTCGATCCGCACGCGCCCGCCGGGCGCCACGTCGAAGGACGCCTTGCCGCCCACGTCGCGCCCCTGGTGCGTGTTCCGGCCGCGCGCTCCCGGCAGGCCGTCCTCGAGCCCGAACGGCGCGCGCTCGCGGCGCTCGGACAGGATCGACACGCGCATCGGCTCCAGGAACTCGAGCTCGCGCACCAGGCCGTCGCCGCCGCGCCAGCGCCCGTCGCCGCCCGAGCCCGCGCGCAGCGAGAACTCGACCACGCGCACCGGGAAGCGGCTCTCCAACACCTCGGGGTCGGTGATGCGCGTGTTCGTCATGTGGGTGTGCACGCCCGAAGCTCCGTCGAAGCCCGGCCCGGCCCCGGCGCCGCCGCCGATCGTCTCGTAGTAGCCGAAGCGCTCGTTGCCGAACGTGAGATTGTTCATCGTGCCCTGGCAGGCGGCCAGCTTGTCGAGCGCGCCCAAGAGCACGTCGACCACGCGCTGACTGGTCTCGACGTTCCCGCCGCAGACCGCGCGCTCGGGGTCGGGATCGAGCAGCGAGTGACTCGGGATGCGCAGCGCGACCGGCCGCAGGCAGCCGGCGTTGAGCGGGATCTCCTCGCCCACGAGCGCGCGCAGCACGTAGATCACCGCGGCCACCGTGACCGCGCGCGGCGCGTTCAGATTCCCGGGCACCTGCGCGCCGGTGCCGGTGAAGTCGATCTCGAGTGCGCGCCCGCGCACCACGAGCCGCACGCAGACCGGCGTGCCGTCGTCGAGCGTGTCGGCGAAGCGGTGCTCGCCCTCGGGCAGCTTCTCGATCTCGTCGGCGACCTTGGCGGCCGCGTTGTCCTGCACGTGGCGCATGTAGGCATCGACCGTCTCGTCGCCGTGCTGCTCCACCATCTCGAGCAAGAGCCGCGCGCCCGCGCGGTTGGCGGCGATCGCGGCCTCGAGATCGGCCAGGTTCTCGCGTGGGCTGCGCGCCGGAAAGCGCGCGGCGCACAGCGTCTCGAGCACGAGTGACTCGTCGAGCCGCCCCTGGCGCACCACGCGCAGCGCGCGCAGCACCACGCCTTCCTCCTCGAGCGTGTGCGAGAACGGCGGCATCGAGCCGGGCGTGATGCCGCCCACGTCGGCGTGGTGGCCGCGGCTGGCGCTGAAGAAGCGCAGCGCCCCGCGGGCGTCGTGCACGGGCGTGACGACGGTGACGTCGGGCAGGTGCGAGCCGCCGCCCGCCGGATCGTTGGTCACGAACACGTCACCCGGCGCGGGATTCGGATGGGCGGCCATCACCGCGCGCACCGACTCACTCATCGCGCCCAGGTGCACGGGGATGTGCGGCGCGTTCGCCACCAGGCCGGCCTCGCGGTCGAACACCGCGCACGAGAAGTCGAGCCGCTCGCGGATGTTGGTCGAGAGCGAGGTACGCCGCAGCACGATCCCCATCTGCTCGGCGATCGACATGAACAGGTTGTTCATGATCTCGAGCTTCACGGGATCGACCGCGGTGACTTCGGGACCGCGCGCGACCGCCAGCGCGCGGTCGCTGAGCACGATCCGACCCGCGCCGTCGATCTCGAGCTCGAAGCCGGGGTCGACCACCAGCGTGCTCGTGGCCTCGAGCACGAGCGCCGGGCCACTGAGTCGCGTACCCGGGGCCAGCGCCTCGCGCTCGAACACGGGCACGTCCTCGCGGAACGCGCCTTCGCAGAACATGCGCGTCCGCCGGCGCGGCGGTGCGCTCGCGCTCGAGACGGGGCCCGCGCTGGCATGCGACACCACCGCGTGTCGGCCCAGCACCTCCGCGCGCGCCACCGTGGCCTCGATCGGGTGACTCGGGCGCGCGTAGCCGAAGGCGCGCTCGTGGGCCGCTTCGAAGCGCGCGCGCAGCTCGCCCGGCCCTTCGATCGGCAGCGTGAGCGAGGTCTCGGTGCCCGCGTAGCGCAGGTCGATCCGGCGCAGGCAAGTCACTTCAGAAGGCGCGAAGCCGTCGCTGGCGAGCGCCGCCCGGCCGCGGGCCTCGAGCTCGGCCCAGGTCTTGTCGAGCGCGCGCGCGAGCCCCGGCTCGAGCGGGGCGCGCCCCACGTCGGCTTCCCCGTGCCAGGCCACGTCGGCCAGGCCCATGCCGTAGGCCGAGAGCACGCCCGCGAGCGGATGCACCAAGACGCGCCGCATGCCGAGCCGGCGCGCGAGCGCGCAGGCGTGCTGTCCGCCAGCGCCGCCGAACACCACCAGCGCGTACTCGCGCACGTCGTAGCCGCGCGCGACCGACACCTGGCGGATGGCCTCGGCCATGTTCGCGTTCGCGATCTCGAGAAAGCCGCTGGCAATCTCCTCGGGCGCGCGCGGCATGCCGGCCTCGCGCAGGCGGCCCGCCATGCGGTGGAGCTCGGTCAGCACGCGCTCGAGCTGCAGCGGGAAGGGAAAGCGATCGCCGACCAGCCGGCCGAGCGCGAGATTCACGTCGGTCACGGTGAGCTCGCGCGCCTGCGGGTCGCCGTAGCAGAGCGGCCCCGGGTGCGCGCCCGCGCTCTCGGGGCCGACTCGGAAGCGGTGACCGTCGAAGCGGCAGAGCGACCCGCCGCCCGCGGCCACCGTGTGCACCGACAGCATGGGCGCGAAGATCCGCACGCCCGCCGTCTCGGTCTCGTACACGCGCTCGAACTCGACGCGTCCGTCGGGACCCGTCTCGACGCGACTCACGTCGGTCGAGGTGCCGCCCATGTCGAAGCCCACCGCGCGCGGCGCGCCGAGCTCGGCGGCGACCTGCGCGCAGGCCACCACGCCGCCGGCGGGGCCCGAGAGAATCGAGTGCGGCCCACGGAACTGCTGCGCGCCCGCCAGCCCGCCGCTCGACTGCATGATGCGCAGCGTGCTGCCCGGCAGCTCCTTCCGCAGCTCGGCGACGTAGGCGCGAAGCAGCGGCGTGAGATAGGCGTCGACGCAGACGGTGTCTCCGCGCGCGAGCAGGCCGATCTCGGGCGCCACCTCGTGAGACAGCGCCACGTGCCCGAACCCGACCTCGTGCGCGAGATCGCCGATCGCGCGCTCGAGCTCACCCCCGCGGTAGGCATGCAGCACCGCCACGGCCAGGCTGTCGAGTCCCGACGCGCGCAGCCGCAATAAGTCGGCGCGCAGCCGCGCGGGGTCGGGCCGCTCGAGGATCTCACCGTGCGCGTCGGCCCGCGCGTCGACCTCGAGCACCTCACGGTACAGCAGCTCGGGCTTGGTGATGCGCAGGTCGAACAGCTTCGGCCGCGCCTGAGTCCCGATCGCGAGCAGGTCGCGGAAGCCGCGCGTGATCGCCAGCGCGAACGGCGCGCCCTTGCGCTCGAGCAGCGCGTTGGTGGCGAGCGTCGTGCCCATGCGCACGTCGCAGGGTGGAATCGGCGCTCTCTTCGACAGCCCGAGCAGCTCACGGATCGCGTCGAGCGGCGCCCGATCGGACGACAGCAGCTTCGCCACGCGCAGCTGCCCGGTCGCCGGATCGCGCGCGATGCAGTCGGTGAACGTGCCGCCGCGGTCGATCCAGAACTCGAAGCGCCCGCGTGACGTCATCTCATCCGCCGGGACTCACTCGCACATCTCGAGCGTGCCGGTGCAGCACTCGCGCACCTTGGGATCGGTCTCCTTCGCGCACTGCGGCTGCATGTTGGGCAGCATCGACTCGTCGCAGTTCATCTCGAGTGAGTGCCAGGCGGCGCAGCGCACGCTCGGATCGGGGTCCGCCGTGGCGGTCACCAGGCCCATCGACGCGACGCAGCCGTCGGCGTCGGCGAGCTGCTCGGCCACCTTGGCGCGCACGCGCGGGTCGGCGTCGCTCGAGAGCGTGTCGATCAGGGTGTGCAGCGCCGGGCCTTCGGGCTCGATGTCCGCGGCCGCCTGGATCCGCATGTCGGGGCTCGAGCTGCGCAGCTCTTCCAGCGCATCGGCCTGCGTGCGCGCGTGCTCCTCGCGCCGCGCCGCGGCGTCGGCTTTCTGCTTCTCGGTGGGCTTGTTGTCGCGCATGGCGCGGAAGCGCTCGCGCAACGCCTCGCCGAGCTTCGGCTTGTGACTCGCACTGGCCGCGGCCGGCACGTCGCCGACCTCGAGCTTGGCGAGCAGCGTGCGATCCTGGTCCTTGTCGAAGCGCCATTGTGCACGGTACGAGGTGCCCGAGAGCAGCGGCGGAATCACCTGCTCCATGCTCACGTCCTGGAGCTCGAGGTTGGTCGGCTGTGAGTCGAGATCGCCGGCCAGCTGGAAGCCCGCCTCGCGCGCCAGCCGCTCGACCACCAGCCCGCGCGGCGCATCGTGAGCCGTCACGGTGACCTTGCCGTCCTTGAACTGGACCTCGACCTCGCCGGTCGCCACGGTGGTCGTGGTCGGCGCGGACCGCTCCGCCTTCGAAGAACCGCCCTGTGACTTGCTCTTGCCGCCCGGCTCGCACGCTCCGAGCGCCAGCAGCGCCACCATCGCGAAGACTACCGCTCTCACTCGCCTGCCCTCTCCATTGCACGTCCCCCGATCTTCCACACTTGGCGCGCCCGGAGGGACTCGAACCCCCAACCCTCTGATCCGAAGTCGCACCCAGCCGTCCAGGCGGGTCCTCTCGCGTCCACAGGGTACGGAGTTTCGCGGACTTAGCACGCGCCGCGCTGTGCTTGAACGCCCCATTTCCAGCGTGTCCGGACACCCTGCACACCGCCTGCACACCGCAAGAGCGCCCTCTCGACGGCAGCGTGTCGACGTGCAGACACAGACGCGGCGTCCGGCATCGCGAGCCAGCGCTGTTGCGAGTTCAGCTGAGCTCCGTGGACACCCTCGCGGAACGCGGGGCGCATTTGCAGGAGCCCACGCAACACCTCTGCATCAGTCATGATCTGGGGGCCGCCCTTTCGCTTCGGCTCAGGCGAGTCGCCGCTGGCCATCAGACCTCGCCATTGACTCAGCGAGCGCGGTCACTTCAGAGTACGAACCGTGAGCAAACACCTCGCCCTCTGGAGCACGCTCTTCCTGCTCCACGCCCTCTCAGCTCGCGCGCAGGCGCCGCTAGCGATCGTCGCGGGCGACTCACTCGCCCGCGATTACATCAACCCCACCGTGAACATCCAGGGTTGGGGCTACGAGTTGCCGCGCTACTTCGGTCCAGGTCTCGCCTGGCGAAACGACGGCTGGGGCGGAGAGAGCACCACCAGCTTCATCGCCGAGGGTCGCTGGGCGAACACACTGGCCGCGAAGCCGCGCTTCATCCTGATCATGTTCGGGACGAACGACTGCTGCGAGGCGGGTCAGTACGCCGACCCGAACACGACCTACCGCACGAATCTGCACCAGATGATCACCGACGCGCGCGCCATCGGCGCCGAGCCCATCCTGGTGCAGTCACCCCCGATCCGGACGCCAGACTACGACGGAGTCCACGTCCTGAGTCCGGGCTTCGTCGCGCCCTGGGCGCAGGCAGCCGCCGAGCAGGGGGCGGAGGACGGAGTGCCAGTGGTCATATTGTACGACGACTTACTGGCGATCTACGAGAATCTCGGACAGCAGCAGGCGCAGATTCTTTTCGGGCTCGACAACCCACCGGGGAGCCCAGACCTCCTCCACTTCAACCCCTACGGGGCGGAGTGGATCGCGCAGCAGATCGTGAAGCAGCTCCCGGGCATGGCGCCAGACTTGGCGGCCTATCTCGTGACGACGAAGCCGGTGCCGACGTTCCCCTACGAGGCTCACTGAGCTTCGCCGCGCAGGTGTTCGGCTGAAGAGAGATCGCCCGGGCCTGGGAGCTCCTGCGGAAGTCGGCGAACGGCCGTCCAATCCCAATCCGCTAACTCTGGTCGGGGCGCCCGGATTTGAACCGGGCACCTCTGTGCCCGTCCCGCCTGGCGCGCCCGGAGGGACTCGAACCCCCAACCCTCTGATCCGAAGTCAGATGCTCTATCCATTGAGCTACGGGCGCGCAGAAAACTTCAATCGGGACGCGGACTTTAGTCCTTGGACGCGGCTCGCGCGAGGGGCTTCGCTAGGGCAGACCGCGCGACAGCGCGTAAGCACGCAGGCTGCCCGCGTGATGGACGACCTCGAACTTCAGTCCATCCGGCCCGAGAAAGTAGACCGCGTACCAGCCCGTCGGGTCGTACGGGAACTCGCCCGGGCCATCGAGGATCTGGCCGCCCAGCCTTTGGACGAGCTCGCACGCCCGATCCACCTGCTCGCGTGTGTCGGTGTTGAAGGCGATGTGGTGCAGGCCGACCTCGTAGACGTGAAACGGGTGGCGGGCGAGCTCGGGCTTGGCCTCCCAGACATTCAGAGTGGCCCCGTTCCCGGAGTTGATGTTGACGCTCAGCCGCTGGCCGCTCGAGGGGTCGCGGATCAGCTCGGTCTGGTCGTAGCCGAGAAATTGCAGGAACGGCCCGAAGAACTGCAGCGCGCGCTCGAGATCACTGACCGTGATCGATACGTGGTTCATCGATCCGAGGAGCGGCATCGTTCCGACCTCATTGAGCAAAGCCCGTCGGACACCGATCATATCGCCCATGGATCTGCCCCTGCCGCTGGCTCTGCGCTCGCTCTCCGACGAGGTCGAGGAGCGACTGTCGCGCATTCCGACCTCGATGAACGAGTACGGCTTCGACCCGTTCGGGGCGAGCCTCGACTTCGCGCGGCGGGCGGGAACCGTGGCGGCGTTCTTCTACCGGAACTACTTCCGGGTCGAGACACGCGGCATCGAGAAGGTACCGGACGGGCGCGTGTTACTGATCGCGAATCACGCGGGGAACACCATCCCGTGGGACGGCGTCATGCTCGCCATGTCGATGCTGCTCGACGCCGAGCCGCCGCGCTTCGTGCGCGGCATGGCCGAGTTCTATCTGCCGCGCATCCCGTGGTGGAGCGAGGCGATCCACCGCGCGGGCGCGGTGGTGGGCACGCCCGAGAACTGCGTGCGCCTGCTCGAGCGCGAGGAGGCGATCATGGTGTTTCCCGAGGGCGCGCGCGGGTTCATCAAGCCGTTCTCCGAGCGCTACAAGCTGCAGCGCTTCGGCACCGGCTTCGCGCGGCTGGCGCTGCAGACGCGGACCCCGATCGTGCCCGTGGGCATTGTCGGCTCCGAAGAACAGAGTCCGGGGCTCGTCGACTCGAAGCGGCTGGCGCGGCTGATCGGCGCGCCCGCCTTTCCAGTCACTTGGTTCTTCCCCTGGCTCGGGCTGCTGGGCTTCCTGCCGCTGCCGGTGAAGTACCGGCTCCACTTCGGTGACCCGATCCGACTCGAGGGCGATCCGAACGACGACGACCAGAGCATCTCGCAGTCGGTGGCGCGCGTGAAGGACGAGATCGCGCTCTTGCTCGAGGAAGGGCTGGCGCAGCGCGACGGCTGGTTCCGGTGACCGACTCGATGCAGCCGTTCGTGTGGCTGGTCGTGTTCGTGATCTCGGTGACGGTTCACGAGGCTGCGCACGCGCTGGCGGCGCATCTCGGCGGCGACGACACCGCGTACCAGGGCGGGCAGGTGAGTCTCAACCCGATCCCGCACATGCAGCGCGAGCCGATCGGGATGGTGCTCGTGCCGTTGGTCACCGCCTTCACGATGGGCTGGCCGATGGGCTGGGCGAGCACGCCGTTCGATCCGTCCTGGGAGCTGCGCCATCCGCGGCGCGCGGCCTGGATGGCCCTCGCGGGGCCGGGCTCGAACTTCGCGCTGGCGCTCGGGGCGGTGGTGTTCATGCACGTCGGCGTTCGCGCCGGCTTCTTCGTGCCGATCGACGAGCCCCACTTCTATGCCCACCTGATCACGGCTCACGTGAAGTGGATCGACGGGATGGCCCGCTTCACCTCGATGATGTACGTGATGAACACCACGCTGTGTCTCCTGAACCTGATTCCGTTCCCGCCGCTGGACGGCGCGAGCGCGATCACGTTGCTCCTGCCCGAGGACCTGGGGCTGCGTTTCCGCCAGGCGCTGCGCCAGCCCGCTTTCTCGTTCTTGGGCCTGCTCTTGGTCTGGTACGGGTTCGGGCAGGTCCTGTCACCGGTGCTCGGCCGCGTGACTGACCTGATCCTGCCCTGAATCGCGCGCTATCTCGGCTCGGCGCGCGCCAGCGCCAGCGCGCTCGCGCGCTCGTCCCAGCTGCCCTGCAGCCGGCCCATCGGGCTGCGCGCGAAGCCGGGCGACATGCCGCCCAGACCCTGGATCCAGACTTCGCCCAGCAGGGGCACGCGCGCGAACGACTCACTGACTCGGGGCTCGGGCGGTCCGTCGCTGCGGATCTGCGTCCCGGTCACGCGCTCGGGCTCGAGCCGGGCGAGCGCCCGCGCCACCGGCTGAGTCGAGGGCGAGGCCAGGATCCACACGGCGCGCAAGTCGAGGATCTCGATCAGCACCGCCAGGTCGGCCGCGTGCGAAGCCACGACGTCTGCGGGAAGCACCTCTGGCTTCTCGGACAGCCCGAAGCCGACCAGATCGGGTGCGACGATGCGCGAGCCCTCGCTGCGCTTCTCGAACAGCGGCGCGCACTCGAGCGACCAGCCGCCGTTCGAGTGGAGACACAAGAGCGTCTCCTTCTCGCCGCGGCCTTCGTCCACGAAGTGCATGCGCCCGTGCGGAGTCAACAGGAAGCGGTGCTGCAGCGGATAGTCTTCGGAAAGATTCAGGTGCTCGAGGATGTAGCGCGCTTCCTCGTCGGTTCGGGGCTCGGTCGAGATCACGGGCTGGGTCGAGGCCACGGCGTAGATGCCCAGGCCGACCGCGTAGGCGAGCAGGGCGACACCAAAAAGTGCCGCCGTGACGATGCCGAGCCCCCTCATCGGGCGCCTAGCTTACCGCAGGCGTCCCGGTCCGGCTCGACCTCGAGCTGAGGAAGATCACGGCGAGCAGGATCGCCAACAGCACCAGCGAGGAGCCCACCGTGCCGAGATTCAGACCCCCATGCTCAGTGGGCTTGGTCAGCACGTCGCCCAGCGTCGCGCCGAAGGGTCGAGTCAGTACGAACGCGACCCAGAACAGGAGCACCTTCGAGAGCGTGGTGAAGAAGTGGGCGAACAGCACGAGCGCGAGGAGCGCGGCGATCAGCGCCGCTCCGCCGGCAAAGCCCAGCCCCGAGTCGTCTGCCAGGAAGTCGCCGAGCGCCGTGCCGAGCGTGTTCGAGAACAGGATCGCGCTCCAGTACACCGCCTCTTCTCGAGGTGAGTCGATGTCGTTCACCGAGAGCGAGCCCCGGCCGAGTCGCCAGCTGGCGAAGATGCAGAGCAGGATCGTGACCAGGATCGCGGAGCCTGCGGCATACCCCAGCCCCAGCGTGCGATCCATGTAGTCCGACATCGTCGTGCCCGCGGTGCTGGTCGACAGGATCACCGACCAGTAGAGCAGCGGGTGGTAGCTGCGGGAGAGCAGCTGCAGAGCGAGCGTGACTGCGAAGACGGAGAGCAGGATCAACGAGCTCGCGGCATAGCCCACGTGCAGCGTCATGGACAGCAGGTCACCCGCCGTCTCCCCCAGCGTGGTGGCGCAGATCTTCATGACCCAGAACGCCGCCGAGATCGTAGGAAGCTTGCTCACGAGCCGCCGACCATACGAACCATGACCCTCGCGAAGCTACTGGAGCGCTCATTGGATCTCCCTCATGTAAGCTCCTACACGGCCCTGAGACGTATCGTCAGTCACCACAAGGCGATTCCGACCTGGCTCGCCGTCGTGCTGACTGCGGCGTCGGCGGCGCTCATGGCCTGGGCAGCCACGCATTCCTTTGCGAACGACGTCGCCGAGAAGCTGCGCGAGTACGCTCTGGTCCTCGGATTCGGCGTTGCGATCGGCCTCCCCATCCAGTGGACGATGGCCGGCCGCTGGTTCGAGCTCACCGACGATGCCCTGCGTTCTTACCGGCGAGAGCGGCTGCTCCGGGTCGCGCGACTCACCGCCAAGCGTTCAGCGAGCTGAGGAGCGAGCGATCACGGCGCAGGCGGCAAGGATGAGGAGAGCCGCGGCGCCTGGCTCCGGCGCGGAGGAGCTGCGCTGGCGAGACGCCTCGCTGATGATGCCGAAGAAGATCGTCCCATCGATTTCGGGAGACCCCGAATCGGGGGGAACGATCACCGGAGGAGGACAGGGGGAGTAG
>Ga0335080_10005638_pt1 | contig 12907 bp, 10 predicted proteins | sample Lox_Sample_34_FD_206720 | JGI IMG/M metagenome (GOLD analysis project Ga0335080, IMG submission 206720) | Soil microbial communities from Loxahatchee National Wildlife Refuge, Florida, United States - Lox_Sample_3.4 | ecosystem: Environmental > Terrestrial > Soil > Wetlands | place: USA... | reverse complement strand
GAGGTCGGTAGCGGTTACCAGGCGGCACTGCTGCCGCCCTGGCAGGTGCGGCTCAGCCTCCTCGTCTACACGCTCGCGCTCACCGTGACGGTGCTTTCCTGGTACGACTTCGGTGTGGTCCGCGGCGTCGCCACGGTGGTGGCACTGTTCGGCGGCTCGCTGGCGTGGCGGATGGTGCTCCCCGAGGGGCACAGCCGGCACTACCTGAAGCTGATCGTCATCTCGATGGGACGACGCTACGCCGACTGGGTGCGGGCCGGCGACTCGGTGCGCGCGGCCGCGATGGCGTCGCTGATGCGCAAGATGGGACTCGATCTGCCAGCAATCGGCGCGCGTCGCGAAAGCCCCCTCTGAGCCGTCCCGCACGCGGACGACGGCGCTGCCGGGCCGACCGGGCGAGCGGCTGATCGCCACCCGGACTATAGTCAGCCGCTGTGCGGAGATGCACAGCCTTCCACGCGATATCGTCCGCTGCCTGTCTGATCGCCGATGTCCGCCCTCGCCCTTCCGCCGCTCGCCCTCTACGTCCACTTTCCTTGGTGCGTGCGCAAGTGCCCGTACTGCGACTTCAACTCCTACGCGCTGAGCGGGCAGCTGACGGCGGAGCCGTACCTCGAGCGTCTGGTGCGCGACTTGCGGGCGCAGGCCGCGCACGTCGAGGGACGCGAGGTGATCAGCGTGTTCCTCGGCGGCGGCACGCCGAGTCTCTTCCCGGCCGAGGCGATCGGGCGGGTCCTCGAGGCGGCGGCCCGGCAGCTGCGCCTCGCGCACGACGTTGAGGTGACCCTCGAAGCGAACCCCGGCACGATCGAGCGTGGTGCCTTCCGCGAGTACCGTGCCGCAGGCGTCACGCGCGTGTCGCTCGGCGCGCAGAGCTTCGACCCGGCGACACTCAAGGCCCTTGGGCGCATCCATTCACCGGCGGAGACGCGGCGCGCCGCTGAGGAGCTGCACGCCGCAGGGCTCACGAACTTCAATCTCGACCTCATGTACGCGCTTCCCGGCCAGGTTCTGCCCGGGGCCCTGCGCGACATCGGGGAGGCGCTCGCGCTCTCGCCCGCGCACCTCTCGCACTATCAGCTGACGCTCGAGCCGGGAACGCTGTTCGCGGCGCAACCGCCCCCGCTGCCCGATGAGGACCTCGCCGCAGACATGCTTGCCGAGTGCGGCGCGCGGCTTGCTGCGGCCGGCTTGCGCCAGTACGAGGTGTCGGCTTATGCGCGCGAGGGCGCGCAGTGCCGCCACAACCTCAACTACTGGACCTTCGGCGACTATCTCGGGATCGGCGCCGGCGCGCACGGCAAGCTGACCGTTCCCGCGCCCGCCCTCATCGAGCGCACCACTCAGCCGCGCGAGCCCAGGCGCTACCTTGCCGCTGCCGACGCTGTGCTCGCACGTCGCGCGATCGCACTCGACGAGCTGCCCTTCGAATTCATGCTGAATACGCTGCGGCTGACGGACGGATTCGATGCGGAGCTCTTTGCCGCGCGCACCGGGCTCGAGTGGCACCCGGTCGAGCGGCGGCTGCTCGCGGCGCGTGAGCGCGGACTCATCGAGACGACGCCGGCGGGGTTCCGGCCGAGCCCGCTCGGGCTGCGTTTTCTCAACGAGCTGCTGCTCGGATTTCTGCCGGAAACGCCGAAAAAGTCCGCTACTTCCCGCTTGTCAATGGCCATGCCCGAGCTTCGCCCGAGTAACTGAGACACCGTTATTCACAGCCCCGGGGTATCGTTCCGGAGAATGAGTAAATTACGTGGCAATTCACCCAAGCTGCTGGACATCATGTCCATAAATCATTGAGGCAACAGGTGAAAATGGCCTGGTCATTTTTTGACCAAGGTAACAAATATGCAATGTGGCTGCGAAATCGCAGCCTCGCGCTGCGAACCTTCCACAGAGTTGTCCACAGCTTCTGTGGATAAGGAGCGTGGGCGCGGCCGTGCCTCGGCACGGCACGCGGGCGCGCCGCTTGAGCGGGCACGGCCGTGCCGCTACACTCCCGCGCCCTTTAACTCTCGAGCATCCCGCCCCATTAAGCGGTGTGTCCGATCCACTCCCGAGCGCCCGAGCCTGCCATGAAAGCCGCGATCCACCCCGAGTACCGAGAGATCACCGTCATCTGCACGTGCGGCAACACGTTCAAGACGAGCTCGACGCTCGGCCACGATCTGCAGGTCGAGGTGTGCTCGAACTGCCATCCCTTCTATACCGGCAAGCAGAAGATCGTCGACACCGCCGGCCGCGTGGACAAGTTCCGCCGCAAGTACGCGAACGTCGCGGGCGCAAAGTAAGCCCGCTGCGACCCACCGCCGTCGCGGGCGGCACGCACGCTTACCCGCGTCATCCTCCCTACTCCTGAGTAGGATTGGCCGCGTGCCTTGATTCGGCGCACGGACCATGTAACGCTCCTTCGCTCGTGCGCTCACGCCTCGCGAACGCCCCGCATCGGGCGGGATCCAAGTAGATAGCTGCGGGTATGACGGATAAGACCGGTAAGACCTTCAAGCTCACCGACCCGGCCGGCGGCCGCAGCGCGAGTCTGCCCGTGCGCCAGGGCACCATCGGCCCGGCGGCGCTCGACGTTACCAACCTGTACCCGGAGCTCGGCGTCTTCACCTACGACCCGGGCTTTGGCATGACGGCGGCGACCGAGAGCCGCATCACCTACATCGACGGTGATGCCGGCGTGTTGCTCTATCGCGGCTACCCCATCGAGCAACTCGCCGAGATGAGCTCGTTCATGGAGGTCGCGTACCTGCTTCTGATCGGGGAGCTGCCGACGGCGAAGCAGCTCACCGAGTTCACCGGCAACATTCGTTATCACACGATGATCAACGAGTGGCTGCTGCGCTTCTTCAACGGGTTCCATGCCAACGCGCACCCGATGGCAATGGTGTCCGGCGTCGTGGCCTCGATGGCGGCCTTCTACCACGACACCATGGACATCCATAACCCGCGCCACCGGGAGATCTTCGCGCACCGCATCATCGCCAAGATCCCGACCATCGCGGCGGCCGCGCATAAGCATTCCCTCGGGCAGCCGTTCATCTACCCGCGCAACGACCTCACCTACACCGGCAACATCCTCAACATGCTGTTTGCCGTGCCGTGCGAGCCCTATCAGCTCGACCCGGTGGCCTCCGAGGCGCTCGACCTGCTGTTCGTGCTGCACGCCGACCACGAGCAGAATGCCAGCACCTCGACCGTGCGCCTCGCCGGCAGCACCGGCGCCAATCCGTACGCGGCGATATCCGCGGGCGTCTCGGCACTGTGGGGTCCGGCCCATGGCGGCGCCAACGAGGCGGTGCTCAGCATGCTCGAGCAGATCGGCTCGGCGGAGAACATTCCCAAGTACCTGGCGATGTCCAAGGACAAGTCGAACCACTTCCGCCTGATGGGCTTCGGCCACCGCGTCTACAAGAATTTCGACCCGCGCGCCAAGATCATCCGCGCGATGTGCCACAAGGTGCTCGCCAAGCTCGGGCGTACCGACAGTCCGCTGTTCGAGCTGGCGCTGCGCCTCGAGGAGATTGCGCTCAAGGACGACTATTTCATCGAGCGCAAGCTCTACCCCAACGTGGATTTCTACTCCGGGGTCATCTACAGCGCCATCGGCATACCGCGTTCGATGTTCACGGTGATGTTCGCCATCGCCCGCACCGTCGGCTGGGTGGCGCACTGGCAGGAGATGATCTCCGATCCCGCCATGCGCATCGGCCGCCCGCGACAGCTGTACACCGGACCCACCCGGCGCGACTACATCGAGATCAGCAAGCGCGCTTGATGCGAAGCGAAGCGCCGCACGCGGCGGCGCGGTGAGCCGGTCAGTCGCGCGTCTCGGCGATCGTGCGATCGTTCAACGGCTGGACGGGGCGGGCATCGTGCGGGTAGCGCGCTGCGAACTGCTGCACCTGCGCCGCGGAAGCCTCGACGGCGGACTTGAGCACGAACCAGCGCACGTGCTCGGTGCACGGCGGGGTCGTCAGCGAGCCGTCGAAAGTGTAGTAGCCGTGTTGCTGCGGCAGGAAGTCAGCGAGGTTGAGCGTCGCCCCGGGTACCGAAGCCTCCGCTGTGCCCTTCGGCGGGAAGTGGTCGAACACCTGCTTGAGGAACGCGTTCGGATTACCGGTGCGAATCAGCACCGCGACCACGGCCAGCTCGCCCTTGGCATTCTTGTGCACGAGGTGCGCGACCATGGCCTGGTGGTGTCCGTGGATCTCCTCCTCGCTCGGTCGGTGGAAGTGGAACTGCACCAGGTCGTAGTGCTCGCCACCGACGGACAGGCCTCCGCTGCCGGGCGCGGCATTTACCTGGAACGAGTGGCCGGTATCGGTGACGGTCAGCGCCATGGGCTGATAGGCGAACTCGATGGGCGGTAGTGCCTCGAGCACCGCTTTCTCGATGTCGATCGGCGACTGGTGCTTGCCGCTGCCGCAGGTGGTGAAGGCCGGGTCCTCGCTCGCCCAGTGCGTCGGACCGGTCGCACCGGAATAACTCCAATGGTGCGTGCCCTCCTCGGCCGCCGCCCCCGGTGCGTGCACGGCGAGCACCGAACTGCACAGCAGCACGCACAGGCCGCGGATCCAGGAGCCCGGCAAGTTGCTCATGATCGTCTCCCGTCGGCCACTGCTGCCGAATCCCGCGCGACTATATACCCGAACGCACGCCCCACCGGGCCCGGCGGCCCGGGCCGCTCACTGCTGCTGCAACAACGCTTCGACTTCGAAAGTGCTCGCCCGCCGCATCGGACGGCCATCGACCGGGCTCACCGGCGCCTGGCGGATGCCGTCGGGCGGGAACACGGTGACCTCGATCGACTGCTCCTCCATCTCGAAGCGCACACCGGGGAAGGCGCGTACCTGCTCGGCGTCGAACCTGAGGCGCTTCTCGGTAACCTCGTGGGGAATGCCGTGGTCGAGAAGCTTCAGCGACACCGATTCGGCACGCTCGGCGAACAGGTGCAGCTGTACCCCGGAGTGCTCGGTGGCGGTGCCCGAGAGCACCGCGCCGACCAGCCGCGGGGAGAACTCGTGCAGGTAGCGCATCGCCGAGAGCGCCGCCCGGCGCTGCGCGTTGAGCGCGGTGAGGTGCGATTCCCCGCCGAACAGCCGCTGATACTCAGCCAGCGCGCTCTCGATCTCGCTGTTCTTAGGCAGCAGCGCCGCCCCGTCGACCACGCCGAGCCGCTCGGCGGCCTTGCGCTTGGCGACCAGGAAATCGCGAATGCCATGCTCGGCCATGATGCGCGCGGCCTCCTGCGCCAGCGCGCGCCGCAGGTTATCGCCGCGCGTGGGGTGTCGCTTCACACTCACCCCCGGATCAGAAGATCGGCTCGCTGTTGGCCTGGCCCTCCGGGGCCTGCGCCGGGTTGCCGTTGTCGTTGGTCGCCGGCAGGTGATTCACCATGAACATCTCCGGGATGCCTTCTGCGTTCTCGGCGCTGACCAGCGTGCCGTTCTCGGGTGAGATCCGCAAGGTGACCAGGCCGTCGGGCATGCTGCGGCCCTGCTCGGGCACGCCCTGCAATGCCTCGCGCATGAACTGGATCCAGATCGGCAGCGCGGTGCGCGCACCCTCCTCGGCCTCACCGAGCGGCCGCTCCTGGTCGAATCCGACCCATACGGTCGCCACGAGGTTGCGCGTGAAGCCGTTGAACCAGGTGTCCTTGGCCTCGTTGGTGGTGCCGGTCTTGCCGGCGATGTCAGTGCGGTTGAGCGCGAGCGCCCGGCGGCCGGTGCCGCGCTTGATGACGTCGGCCATCATGTCGTCCATCAGATAGGCGTTCTGTGCGCTGATCACCCGAGGTGCGGCCTCGGAGTCCGGCAGCGGCGGCGGTTCACCGTGGCTGCTGCCGCGGCCCGGGTCGGCATGCGCCGGATCCGAGATGCGCAGCGCCTGGCCGCCGGCGGTCTGCACCTCGCCCTGGTCGCATTGCGTGCATACCATGCGCGGGGCGGCGCGGAACACCACCCTGCCGCCCGCATCCTCGATGCGCTCGATGAAGTACGGCGGCACGCGGTAGCCGCCGTTGGCGAACACGGCGTACCCGGCGGCGACGTCGAGCGGCGTCGCCTCGAGCGTGCCGAGGGCGAGCGTCAGGTCGTGGGGCATGGTGCGCGGATCGAAGCCGAAGCGGCTGATGTAGTCGATCGCCGTGGGGATACCGATCTCCTTCAGCACGCGGATCGAGACGAGGTTGCGCGAGTGCACCAGTGCCTCGCGCAACCGTGTCGGGCCGCCGAATTCCTTGGTGGAGTTCTCCGGGCGCCAGGAGTCCTCGCTGCCGTTGCTCTCGAGCACGATCGGCGCGTCGAGCAGCACGGTAGCGGGTGTGAGACCGTGCTCGAGCGCGGCCGAGTAGAGGAACGGCTTGAAGCCCGAGCCCGGCAGGCGCCGCGCCTGGGTGACGCGGTTGTACTTGTTGGTGAAGTAATCGAAGCCGCCGACCAGTGCGACGATGCTGCCGTCGTTCGGGTCGAGCGCCGCCAGCGCCCCCTGTGCCTCGGGGATCTGCCCGAGCTGGGCATGACCGGAATTGTCGGCCACCACGTAGATGACGTCGCCGCGACTGAGCACCTGGGCGGCGTCCTTCGGTGCGGGTCCGAGTCCGTCGTTGTGCAGCTCGCGGCGTGCCCACGAGAGGCCGTCCCAGTCGATCTCCACCGCACCGAGGGTTTTCACGTAGGCACGCACGCTGCGCTCGGCCACCGCCGTCACGATCGCCGGCGCGAGATTGCCGATGGCGGCGTACTCATCGACCAGCTCGGCGTAGTCCGACTCGCCGTGCGCCGGCAGATCGACGTGCCCGGCGGGGCCGCGCCAGCCGTGGCGGCGGTCGTACTCGATCAGTCCCACGCGCACCGCGCGGTTGGCGGCGGTCTGCAGCCGCCCGTCGATGGTGGTGTAGACCTTGTAGCCGGCGGTCTCGGCGTTCGGCCCAAAACGCTGCCGCAGCTCGAGGCGCGCCATCTCCGCCACGTACGGCGCCTCAACGTCGTAAAGGGGCGCGTGCGCGCGCGCCTGCATCGGCTCCTTGTTGGCAGCCTCAGCGGTGGCGTCGTCGATGAAGCCGAGCTCGCGCATGCGTCGCAGCACATAGGTGCGGCGCATGGTGGCGAGCTCCGGGTTGACGATCGGGTTGTAGCTCGAGGGTGCCTTCGGCACCCCGGCGATGGTGGCGGCTTCGGCGACGTCGAGCTTGTCGAGCGGTTTGCCGAAGAAGGCCTCCGCGGCCGCCGCGACTCCATAGGCGCGCTGGCCGAAGAAGATGACGTTCAGATAAAGACCGAAGATCTCCTGCTTGGTGAACTCGTGCTCCATGCGATAGGTGACGAAGGTCTCCTGCAGCTTGCGACGCACGGTCTTGTCGAGCGTGAGAAACATGTTGCGGGCGGCCTGCATGGTGATGGTGCTGGCGCCCTGGGTCTTGTGACCGGAGATGACATCGATGGCGACCGCACGCACCACGCCGAAGTAGTCGATGCCATGGTGCTCGAAGAAGCGCTCGTCCTCGGCGGCGATGAAGGCGTGCTTGACGAGATCGGGGATCTGGTCGTAGCTGACGGGGATGCGCCGCTGCTCGCCGATCTGCGCGATGAGCGCGCCGCTGCGGGTGTAGACGCGCAGCGGCACCTGCAGCTCCACGTTGCGCATCGCCTCGAGCGAGGGGAGCGTCGGCACCAGGTACACATAACTGCACGCCAGCGCATATGCTCCGACAAGTGTGACCAGCATCACACTCGCGCTGATGATCGCCAGCGCGCGAAACCAATTCCATTTCACAGAAACAATCTACCTCTGCTTGCGCTCCCTGCGAGGGCTATGCATAGTAGCTCGCGATTCTTGGGCAAACTCACCGAAAGGTGGGGACGCAAAGCCTCCGGTCTACGGGACATGGGTGCCTATGACAGCGGGGTTGCCGGCTCGAACGTTAACGCACTCCGGTTCGCCGGGCCACGCGGCCCGCCTGGACGTGTAGTTCGGCCGACCGATCAGCGCAGTCCTGGCAATCCCCCGTTCGAGGCCCCCGTCCCCTAGGACGCTTGGACAAGACAAAACCGCATTCGTTGACCGCTCGCGACCCGGGCGCCGCACGTGACGTAACGCGCGGGGTCTTTGCTGCGCTGCGCGCGGGCATGCAGATCCGTGAGCGCCCTCACGTTCAATTTAACTATGCGCTGATATATAGTGTCTCCGGATATATACAGGGCGGTCATTTTCAGGCGTAATGTCCTGAAAAGGAAATAAAAAATGTTCCTTCTCCAGCGCAAGTATCGCCCGTTATTGGGACTCGACATCACCACCTCGTCGGTCAAGCTCATCGAGCTGGCGATGGCGGGCGGACAGTACCGCGTCGAAGCCTATGCGGCCGAGCCGACGCCACAGAACGCGATCAACGAGAAAGCGATCGTCGATGCGGAGGCGGTCGGCGAGGCGATCCGCCGCGCCGTGAAGCGCGCGGGTGCCAAGAGCAGCGAGGTGGCGGTCGCCATCTCCGGCGACGCTGCGATCACCAAGGTGATTCAGATGCCGCGCTCGTTGCGCTCGGGCGATCTCGAGTCACAGGTCGAGATGCAGGCCGACCAGTACATCCCGTTCCCGATGGACGAGGTCAGCTACGACTTCGAGGTTCTCGGGCCGAACGACAAGGACCCCGACAGCAACGACGTGCTGTTGGTGGCGACGCGCACCGAGAACGTCGAGCAACGCCAGGCGGCGGTGAAGGCCGCGGGCTTGAGCGCGCGCATAGTCGACGTCGAGGCTTTCGCGCTGGAGAACGCCTGCAAGCTCATGACCCACCAGATGCCCGACGGCGGCATCGACCGCACCATCGCGGTGGTCGACTTCGGCGCGAGCAGCACCACCTTCAGCGTGCTGCGCAATCTCAAGGTTGTATATACGCGCGACTTTGCCTTCGGCGGGCAGCAGCTCACCGAGGAGATCATGCGCACCTACGGACTGGCGATGGAGGAGGCGGGTCGCGCCAAGAAGGAAGGCGGCCTGCCGGGCAACTACCAGTCCGAGGTCCTCGACCCGTTCATCGACGACATGACGCAGCAGGTGAGCCGCTCGCTGCAGTTCTACCTGGCGTCCGGCTCCGGGCGCGAGCAGCCGGAGAAGATCCTGGTATGCGGCGGCTGCGCCAACATCCCGGGGGTCGCCGAGGTGATCGCGAGCCGCGTGGGCATTGCTGCAGAGAAGGGTGACCCGCTCGGGCAGATGAAGCTGTCCTCGCGCGCCAAGGCGCAGGCGGTGCAACGCGATGCCACGGCGCTGCTGACGGCCTGTGGACTCGCACTGCGGAGTTTCGACTGACATGCCTCGCATAAACCTACTTCCCCACCGCGAAAGCAAACGCCGCGAGCGCAAGCTCGCGTTCATGGTCACGCTGGTCGCGGCCACCGGCGCCGGCATCGTCACGTCGTTCGCCGCCTACCTGCTGTACGGCTCGATGATCGAGGCGCAGCAGCACCGCAACGACACGCTGCGCCGGGAAATCAAGACGCTCGACAAGCAGATCGAGGAGATCAACGACCTCGAGAGCGCCAAGCAGAAGTTCATCGCGCGCATGGAGATCATCGAGAAGCTGCAGCGCTCGCGCCCGGAGATCGTGCACGTGTTCGATGAGATCGTGCGCACCTTGCCCGAGGGCGTGTACCTCACCGCGGTCAAGCAGAACGGCATGCGGCTCAAGTTCGACGGCGTCGCGCAGTCGAGCACGCGCGTCTCCTCGTTCATGAAAAACATCGACGGCTCGCAGTGGCTGCGCAACCCCGAGCTCGAGGTGGTGAAGCAGGAGAAAATCTCCGGCTCGAGCTTCACGCTCACCGCCGACGAGGTGACCACCACGGGCCCGGACAACGCGGGCGGCAAGTCCGTCAAGGGCAAGATGCGCAAGGCGAGCCTCGCCGGCGGGGGGGCACAGCAATGAATCTGCTCGAGGAGCTGCGGTCACTCGATCCGCGCGATCCGGGACGCTGGCCGCTGCCAGTGCTCGCCGGTGCCGTGGCGCTCGCGTTCGCGGCGGTGACGCTGGTGGGTATCTACCTTCTGGTGTGGAACGAGCAGCGGCCCGAGCTGCAGCGCCGCGAGGCCGAGGAGCAGGCGCTGCGCCTGGAGTTCAAGGACAAGCACTCCAAGGCGGTGAACCTCGAGGTCTACAAGCAGCAGCTGAAGGACATCGAGCGCTCCTTCGGCGCCTTACTGCGCCAGCTGCCGGGCAAGACCGAGGTGCCGAGCCTGCTGGTGGACATCTCGCAGACCGGCCTGGCGGCGGGGCTGCAGGAGAAGCTGTTTCAGCCGCAGGCCGAGCAGAAGAAGGACTTCTATGCGGAGCTGCCGATCAAGATCCGCCTCAGCGGCAACTATCACTCTTTCGGCGAGTTCGTGAGCGGCATCGCGGCGCTGCCGCGCATCGTCACGCTGCACGACATCGACATCAAGCCGGACACCAAGGATGCCTACGATCAGTTGTCGCTCGAGCTCACGGCGAAGACCTACCGTTACCTGGATGAGGATGAGATCGCCGCCGCCGAGGCGGACAAGAAGAAAGACGTCACCCACCGCCCGCGGCCGCCTGGTGCGGGCTGACGGTCATGAAGCTGCGATCGCGGTGCTCACGTATGAATAACACGACCTACCGACCCGGATTCCGCCTGCTGTGCGCGGTGCTCGCGTGCGGCTATGGCGCACTCACCGCCTGCTCGAGCGCCGACGATGAGCTCTCGCGTTTCATCGAGGACACCAAGCACCAGCCGGGCGGTCGCGTCGAGCCGCTGCCCGAGATCAAGCCGTACGAGTCGTTCGTCTACAACGCCTACGAAATGCGCTCGCCGTTCCTGCCGAGCAGTCCGGGCTCGGGTGCCGGGCTCGGCGTGCGACCGGACCAGAAGCGCAACCGCGAATTCCTCGAGCAGTACTCGCTCGACACACTGAAGATGGTCGGCACGCTGCGCCTCGGCGGCCAGATGTTCGGCCTGGTTGAGACCAAGGACGGGTTGGTTCACCGCGTCACCACCGGCAATCACATGGGGCAGGCAGAGGGCAAGATCACCGAGATTACGCCCTCGAAGATCAGTCTCATTGAAATCGTTCCGGACAGCCTCGGCGGGTACATGGAACGTCCCGCGGCGCTTGCACTGAACGAGTAGAGGTCCAGCAGGGAGTCTCCAGAATGCATCCGTCTAGCCTGATCAAACGTCTCCTCGGCGCGGCAGCGTGGCTGATGCTCGCAGGAGCACTCGGCTTCGCTCCGGCAGCAGCGGTACGCGCTGCGGATCAACCCGCGCTGCAGAGCATCGACGTGCAGCCCCTGCCGGGCCAGCAGCTGCAGCTCACCATGCGGCTGTCCGGACCTGCTCCGCAGCCGATGGCATTCACCATCGACAACCCGGCGCGCATCTCGGTGGATCTGCCGAACACGACTCTGGCGCTGCCTTCGCGCCGCATCGACGTGCACACGGCGGGCCTCGACAACATCCTCGCGGCCGAGACCAAGGATCGCACCCGTCTGGTGCTGAACCTCGACAAGCTGGTGCCGTACGACACGCGCGTCGAAGGCAACAACGTCATCATGGTGCTCGGCGCCGGTGCCGCCAGCGCCGCGACCGCAGCCCCGGCGGCCGCCACCGCGGGCGCCGTGTCGAGTGGCGTACGCGAGCTGCGCTCGATCGACTTCCGGCGCAGCGCCGACGGTGCCGGCCGGGTCATCGTCAAGCTCTCCGACCCGCATATCCACATCAACCTGCACCAGGTCGGCAACGAGATCGTCGTCGACTTCAGCGATGCCGCGGTGCCGGCGAACCTGGTACGCCGCTACGACGCAACCGACTATGGCACCCCGGTGAGCGGCTTCGACGTCACGCGCGTGGGCAGCGGCTCGCGCATCGCGATCAGCGCCAACGGTGACTACGATCAGCTCGCCTACCAGTCCGACGACCAGTACGTGGTCGAGGTGTCGCCGCGGCGCCGGGTTGCCAACGCCCCCGAGGATAAGCCGGTGTACACCGGCGAGCGGCTGACGCTCAACTTCCAGGACATCGAGACGCGCGCCGTGCTGCAGCTGCTGGCCGATGCCAGCGGGCAGAACATCGTGGTGAGCGATTCGGTGAGCGGCAACGTGACGCTGCGCCTGCAGAACGTGCCCTGGGATCAGGCACTCGACATCGTGCTGCGCACCAAGGGGCTCGACAAGCGGCGCCAGGATAACGTCATCATCGTGGCGCCGGCCGCCGAGATCGCCTCGCGCGAGAAGGCCGAGCTCGCCGCCCGCAAGGAGACGCAGGAGCTCGCGCCGCTGCGCTCGGAATACCTCCAGGTGAACTACGCCAAGGCGAAGGACATGGAGGGCCTCATCAAGACGCAGACCAACTCGCTGCTGTCGCCGCGCGGCAGCGTGACGGTCGATGAGCGCACCAACACGCTGCTGCTGCAGGACACCGCCGACCGCCTGGCCGACATCCGCCGCCTGGTGGCGACGCTCGACATCCCGGTACGGCAGGTGCAGATCGAGGCACGCATCGTCATCGTCAACAACGACTTCCAGCGCCAGCTCGGCGCGGTGTTCGGCTGGACCAACGTGCAGAAGAACGGCGCCAGCGGCCTCGTGACCACGACCGGTACCACGACCGGCACCGACCAGATCATCGGCTCGGGGCTGACCAACACAGCAGCCGGAGGCCCTGCGGTCGGCCCCGGCTTCCCAGTCTCGATACCGACCGGAAGCGCGGCCCTGAACCGCTACAACGTCAACCTGCCGGTCAGCCCGGCGGCGGGGTCCTGGGCGCTCGGTATTCTCGGTAGCAACTTCATCGTCGACCTCGAGCTGTCGGCGGCGCAGGCCGAGACGCAGGCGAACATCATCTCCTCGCCGCGCGTCATCACGGCGAACCAGAAGGAGGCGGTCATC
>Ga0335080_10005637_pt1 | contig 12907 bp, 10 predicted proteins | sample Lox_Sample_34_FD_206720 | JGI IMG/M metagenome (GOLD analysis project Ga0335080, IMG submission 206720) | Soil microbial communities from Loxahatchee National Wildlife Refuge, Florida, United States - Lox_Sample_3.4 | ecosystem: Environmental > Terrestrial > Soil > Wetlands | place: USA... | reverse complement strand
CTACATCGTTCTCGGCGTGCTGTACGAGAGCTATATACATCCCATCACGATCCTCTCAACGCTCCCGTCCGCGGGCGCCGGTGCGGTGCTGGCGCTCAGGCTCTTCGGGCAGGAATTCGGCATCATTGCGTTGATCGGCCTCTTTCTGCTCATCGGCATCGTGAAGAAGAACGCGATCATGATGATCGACTTCGCGCTCGAGGCGCAGCGCGGGGGGCGCCCGCCGGCGGATGCGATCTACAGCGCCGCGCTGCTGCGCTTCCGGCCGATCATGATGACCACCATGGCGGCGATGCTGGGCGCCCTGCCGCTCGCCTTCGGCAGCGGCGATGGCGCCGAGACGCGCCAGCCGCTCGGCATCGCGATCGTCGGCGGCCTCGCCGTGAGCCAGGTGCTGACGCTCTACACGACGCCGGTCATGTATCTCTATCTCGATCGCTTCGGCGCCTGGTGCAGCCGGATGTGGGCGCGGATCTATCCGCAGCGCCCGCCCGCCTCAGCCGAGCCGGCGCAGGTATAGGCAATGCAACGACTTCACGGACACTTCCCGCAATCTGCTCTGCCGGTCGTGACGGCCGCTGCGCTCCTCACCGCCGTCGTGGCCGGCTGCGCCGTCGGCCCGAACTATCACCGCCCGGCGGCCCCGGTGCCGGCCCACTTCAAGGAGGCCGAGGGCTGGAAGCCGGCCGAGCCGCGCGAGGCGGCCAGCGGCTCGGACTGGTGGTCGGTGTATGGCGATGCGACGCTCGATTCGCTCGAGAGGCAGGTCGATATCTCCAACCAGACGCTCAAGGCCTCCGAAGCCGCATGGCGCGAGGCGGTCGCGCTCGTCAGCCAGGCGCGCTCGGGGCTCCTGCCGACCGTGGGCGTCGCCGCCACGGGCACCCGCTCAGGCGGTGCGGGGTCCGTGCGCAGCTCCGGCTCCTCCGCGGTCGGTGCCTCCTTTCACCCCGTCAACGAGTTCGAGCTCCTCGGCACCGGCACCTGGGACATCGACGTCTGGGGCAAGATCCGCCGTACCATCGAGACCGACGTCGCGAACGCCCACGCCAGCGAGGCGGATCTCGCGGCGGCGCGTCTCTCGGCGCAGGCGACGCTCGCGACCGACTACATCGCGCTGCGCGTCGCCGATGAGCAGCAGCATCTGCTCGATGAGACGGTCGAGGCCTACAAGCGCTCGCTCGAGATCACGGAGAACCAGTACCACGTCGGCGTGGTCGCCAAAGCCGACGTCATCACCGCCGAGACGCAGCTCGGGGGCGCCGAATCGCAGCAGATCGCGATCGGCGTCACGCGCGCAACGCTCGAGCACGCGATCGCCGTGCTCATCGGCAAGCCGCCGGGCGACTTCTCACTACCGCCCGCAACGCTCGGCACCGCAGTGCCGGTGATCCCGCTCGGCGTGCCCTCGACGCTGCTCGAGCGGCGGCCCGATATCGCCGCGGCCGAGCGGCGCATGGCGGCGGCGAACGCCGCGATCGGCGTGGCGATGTCGGCCTACTTCCCGGATCTCACCCTGACCGGCACCTTCGGGTGGGCGAGCAACGTCGCTTCGGGACTCATCGCGGCGCCGAACAACCTCTGGTCATTCGGCGGCGCGGCGACCGATACCCTGCTCGACTTCGGGGCGCGTCCGGCGCAGGTGCGCCAGGCCCGCGCCGCCTACGACGCCGCGGTCGCCAACTACCGTCAGACGGTGCTCAGCGCCTTTCAGCAGGTCGAGGACGATCTCGCCACGCTGCGCATTCTCGAGCAGCAGGTGCAGGTCCAGGAGCAGACCGTCAAATCCGCCAATCTCGCCGTGCAGCTCGCGCTCAACCAATACAAGGCGGGTACGGTCGCCTACACCTCGGTGATCACGGCCCAGACGATTGCGCTCGGCGACGCCCAGACGCTCCTCAACATCCGCCAGACCCGTCTCTCTGCGAGCGTCGCCCTGATCGAGGCGCTCGGGGGCGGCTGGAACGCAGCCTCGCTCGGTCAATCGAGCGGCACTGGAGCTGAGCTCGCAGCGCAGGAAGCGGCGCTGCGCGGACACTAGCGGACACTGAGCCCGCGCGGCGCTAGGCTGGATTCTCCAGGCTGAACGCCTGGGCGTGATCGTCGTAGGCGAACACCTCGGCATACCGTCCCCAGCTCACGATGGTGCGCAGCGTCTGCTCGGCGGCCTCCTCGGCCATGTAATCCTCGAGCTCGTCGAAGAAGCGGCTCTTGGGGGCCGTGTGGCTCGCACGCTCGTCCAGCACCCGGCGAATGTGCGCCGCGAGCGGCACGTAGGTGATCAGGTGCCGGGCGAAGAGCTTCTTGCGCTCGTCCGTCTCGCCGCGCGCAAACTCGAGTCCGGCGTCCGTCAGGCGGATGTCGCCGCCCTCGACCTCTGCCAGACGCAGCAGCTGCAGCGCCTCTGCCGCCGGAAAGAGCTCATCGACCTCGAGGTGCTGCACCTCGGCGATCACGGGCAGGTCCGCCTTGCCGTTGTAGGGCGGCGCGCTCACCTCCTCGATGAGGCCGGTGAGCACGTTGGAGGAGACGTGGGTGAGCACCGTGCCGATGCCGGTCCCGGGGAAGCGCTCCTTGGGACCGGCGCGCACCTCGCCGCGGGGCCGCGCGGTCATCTCCACGTACACCCGGTCGATGAGCGCGCGCATGCGCGGATCCTGCGCGTGGCGCGGCTGGGGCAGATCGACGCTGATCTCGCCGATCACCCTCCCCGGGTTACTGGAGAAGATCAGCATCCGGTCGCACATCTGCACCGCCTCCTCGATATTGTGGGTCACGAGCAGCACTGCCTTGATCGGCAGCTGCCCCTCCCCCCAGAGGTTCAGGAAATCGCCCCGCAGCGTCTCGGCGGTGAGGATGTCGAGCGCCGAGAACGGCTCGTCCATCAGGATGATGTTGGGATGGACCACGAGTGCGCGCGCAAAGCCGACCCGCTGACGCATGCCGCCGGAGAGCTCGCGCGGGTAGGCGGACTCGAAGCCGTCGAGTCCGATGAGGTCGATCGCCTGGAGCGAGCGCTTGCGCATCTCGTCCTCGGCGACTCCCTGTGCCTCGAGCCCGAGCTGCACGTTCTCGAGCACCGTGAGCCAGGGAAAAAGCGCAAAACTCTGGAACACCATGGCGATCCCCGAGGCCGGACCCACCACCGGGTGCCCGAGGTAGCTCACCACGCCGCTGCTCGGCGCATCGAGACCGGCGATCTGCCGCAGCAGCGTCGACTTGCCTGAGCCCGAGCGCCCGAGGAGCCCGACGATCTCGCCGGGGCGCAGCTGCAGGTTCACCTTCTCGAGCACGACCAGCTCATCGCCGTCGGGCTTACGGAAGGACTTGCACAGGTCCTGCACGTCGAGGAGCGGTGCCAGGTTGAGTGCGGGAGCGGTGGCGTTCACGGGCGTCTCCTGAAGGTCCTCGGACACTCAGCTGATGCGGAACTTGCGCTCACCGAGCGCGTACAGCGGACGCCAGAATACCCGGTTGAGTATGACCACCAGCAGGCTCAGCACCATGATGCCGAGCACGTTGCGCTGGAAGTCGCCGGCGGCCGTGGCGTCGGCGATGTAGGCACCGAGTCCGTGCGCGCGCACGGTCTCGGTGCCCCAGGCGGCAACCTCGGCGTTGACGCTCGCATTCCACGAGCCTCCCGAGGCGGTGATCGCGCCGGTCACATAGAAGGGGAACACCGCCGGGAGCGCCACCCGGCGCCACCACAGCCAGCCGCGCACTCCGAGGTTCTCGCCCGCGTAACGCAGCTCCGGCGCGATCGCCGAGGCCCCGACGATCACGTTGAAGAGGATGTACCACTGGGTGCCGAGGATCATGAGCGGGCTCAGCCAGATGTCGGGCATGAGCCTGTAGGCCACGATGGCGGACACCACGAACGGGAACAGGAGATTCGCCGGGAAGGCCGCCAGGAACTGGGCGATCGGCTGCACCACGCTCGCGACCCGCGGCCGCAGTCCCACCCATACGCCGATCGGTACCCAGATGAGGCTTGCGAGCGCGATCAGCACCGCGACCCGCACCATCGTGAAGAATCCATAGAGCAGCACCCGGGCGATCTCGGCCGGCCGGACCTCCCCGAGGATGAACAACGACACCCGCCACACCGCGGCCAGCCCGATCAGTATCAGGAGGCCGTACCAGGCGTAGTCGAGCCAGCGAGAGCTCCAGACGGCAGAGGGTTGCCGGCGGGCGGCGCCCCAGGTGGCGACCGGCCGGATACCGGCGCGCAGCATGGCGGCAAAGCCCGAGGCGAACAGCCGCAGCAGCTGCGAGCGCCGCATCATGGTGAGCGCCCAGGAGCGGTTAGGGGTGAAGCCGGCCTCCTGGTCGAGGCGGAACCAGTCGGCGCTGGCGTTCAGCGGGCGGAACAAGAGCTGATCGAAGGCCAGGATCACGACGAACATGGCCGCGATCGCCCAGCCGATGGCAGCGAGGCTCTTCTGTGCGATGGCAAGCGCGATGTAGGAGCCGACGCCCGGGAGCGAGACCGTCGTGTGGCCGACGGTGATGGCCTCGGAGAACACCAGGAAGAACCAGCCGCCGGACATCGACATCATCATGTTCCAGATGAGCGCCGGCATGGCGAACGGCACCTCGAGGCGCCAGAAGCGCATCCACGGCGAGAGCTGGAAGTTACGCGCCGCCTCGACCATCTCGTCGGGAATGCTGCGCAACGAGTGATAGAAGCTGAACGCCATGTTCCACGCCTGGCTCGTGAAGATCAGGAAGACGGCGGCGAGCTCCGCGCCCGCCACCCGCCCGGGCGTGAGCTGCAGAAACAGCAGCGTGAAGAACGAGAAGCCGAGGATCGGCACGGACTGCAGGAAATCGAGCAGCGGCACCAGGATCACCTCCGCGCGCCGGCTCTTGGCCGCGAGCGTCGCGTAGGTGAAGGTAAAGAAGAGCGAGGCCAGCATCGCCACCACCATGCGCAGCGCCGTGCGGGCCGAGTAGCCGATGAGAGCCCGCGGGTCGAGCGAGATCGGCGTCGCCTGCAGCCGCGCCAGCGAGCCGGTCAGTCCGCGCGCCGCCTCGGCGCAGTAGATGAGGAAAACAAACACCAGCAGGAACGCGAGCAGGTCCCAGCCGCCCGGAACGTAGCGGGTGCGCAATACGGCGATCGGCAGCCGCTCGAGACGCATCCACCGAGTTTGCCCGAATGCCTTGACGATTGGCACCGCAAGTCGAGGGCGTGACCATGCGCCCGTGCGGCGACTGTCGTACGATACGCGCCCATGAAAATCACCCTGTTTGCTGCGGCGGCCGTGGCTGCGCTCACCCTGACGGCGCGGAGCCCGGCGCCGGCTCAGGAAAGCGCGAGTCCGGGCGTCACGGGCAAGATCGAGGAGGATGCCAGGGCCGTCGGTCACGCCGTGGCGCACGGCGCCGAGACCGCCGGGCATGCGATCGCCGACACCTCGAAGAAGTTCGGGCACGAGATCGCCGACACCTCGCGCAAAGTCGGACACGAGATCGCCGACACCTCGAAGAAGGTCGGGCACGAGGTGGCGGAGAAGACCGCGCCCGCGCGTCAGGCGGTGGCCGAAGACTCGAAGAAGGCCGGCCACGCGATTGCGCATGGTGCCGAGCAGGCCAAGGACGCCGTGACCGGAAAGAGCGGCGACTCGAAGCCGAAGAATTGACGACTCGACCGTGCCCCCGATGCGCGCCCCCGCCGGCCTGAACCTCGATTACCTGTCCCCAGCCGAGTACCGCTCAGCCGGTTGGGCCGACGTGCTCGGCATCGCGAGCTTCAGCGGCCCGCCGGCCCCGGTCCCGGGAGCTGGCGAGATTCCGGTGGCCGAAGTCAACATGCCCGTGCTCCTCGGCACCGCCGACGTGTACGAGGTGTGGCGCTCGGACCAGCCGGCCGAGTCCGGAAGCCGCGACCGGGTGCGCTTCCGCCGCAGTGAGAACCTGCTCTTCGGCTGCATCGCCGTCGCGGAGTCCGACATCGCCTCCGGGCCGAGCGCCGCGTCCACCGCCCCGTCGGCACTGCACGCGGCCACCGAGCAGGCCTATCGCGAGATCTGCGCCACACTCGATGCGCTCGGCTATCCGCACCTGCTGCGGGTGTGGAACTACCTGCCGGACATCAACCGCGACAGCGACGGGATCGAGCGTTACCGCCAGTTCAACCGCGCGCGCCAGCACGCCTTCCGTGCCAGCGGCCGCGCGCTCACCGGCAACGTCCCGGCGGCCTCGGTCCTCGGAGCGATGAGCGGCAGCCCCCTGGTCGTGTACTTCCTGGCCGGGCGAACCGCCCCGGCCTTCATCGAGAATCCGCGCCAGCTGAGCGCCTACCGCTACCCGCGCCAATATGGCAGCCACAGCCCGCTGTTCTCGCGCGCGACGCTGCTGCGCCAGGGCGAGAGCCTGACGCTCTTCATCTCGGGGACCGCCAGCATCGTCGGTCACCGCTCGGTTCACGTCGGCGACATCGCGGCCCAGACGCGCGAGACGCTCACCAACATCGCGGCTCTCCTCGAGGAGGCCAGGCGGATGGAGCGCGCGGCGCGCTTCTCGCTCGGATCGCTCGCCTACAAGGCCTACGTGCGCCGCCCGGAGGACCTGGCGGTGGTGCGTGCCGAGCTGACCCGCGCGCTTGCGCCCGCTGCGAGGGTGATCTACCTGCAGGCGGACATCTGCCGCCAGGACTTGCTGGTCGAGATCGAGGCGACCGGCACGTGTGCGCTCAGAGCCGACGCTTAAGGGAGTGACGCGCTCCGCCACTCACCTGGTGCTCATCCCGAGCTACAACCCAGGCCCACGACTCACCGAGACGGTACGGGCGGCGCGCGCGCATTGGGATCCGGTGTGGGTCGTCGTGGATGGCAGCACCGATGGCTCGGCGGCGCTGCTCGCCGAGCTCGCGCGCGGCGATCCGGGTCTCTCCGTGCTGGTGCGCCCGCACAACGGCGGCAAGGGCGCCGCGCTCCTCGACGGGCTCACGGCAGCTCGCCGCGCCGGCTTCACCCATGCCCTCACCATGGACTCCGACGGCCAGCATCCCGCGGAGTGCATTGCCCCCTTCATGAGCGCCTCGGCCGCGGCGCCCGAGGCGATGATCCTCGGGGCGCCGGTCTTCGACTCGAGTGCGCCGCGCATTCGCCTCCGCGGCCGCCGGATCGCCAACTGGTGGACGGAGCTCGAGACGCTCGGGGCCGGGATCGTCGATACCCTGTTCGGCTTTCGCGTCTATCCGATCGCACCGCTCCTTGCGGTGATGCAGCGGACGCGCTGGATGCGGCGCTTCGACTTCGACGCCGAAGCGGTGGTGCGCCTCAGCTGGCAGGGCGTGCCGGCGCGCAACCTGCCGGCCCCCTGCCATTACTTCACGCCCGCCGAGGGGGGTGTGTCGCACTTCAATTATTGGCGCGACAACCTGCTGCTCACCTGGATGTACACGCGGCTGTTCTGCGGTTTCCTGGTGCGCCTGCCCCGGCTGGCCGCCCGCCGCGGCGCCCGCTGACTGCCAGCGGTTCCGGCCCATGGTTGCCGCGCCCGGGGCTTGTATAATTTGGCCAACCTTTATCTTGCCCCTGATGCAACGATGTCCGACAACGTGTCCCCCTTGCGGCAGCCGGCCGGATCCGCCGAGGTCGCCGCCCTCACCCGCGAGCTCGCGGACCTGATCGTCGCAGCCCTGAACCTCGAGATCCCGGCCTCCGAGATCGGTCCCGACCAGGCGCTCTACGGCGAGGGCCTCGGGCTCGACTCGATCGATATCCTCGAGATCGCGCTGGTGGTGTCCAAGCAATACGGCGTGCAGCTGCGCGCCGACAGCGAGGACAACGAGCGCATCTTCGCCTCGCTCCGCCACCTGGCCGAATACGTCAACGCACACAGGACGAAGTAATCACCTCTCCCAGGCTGCCGCTGATCGCGCATGCATCGGCCGACGCGGTGCTCGCCTACCGCGCCGGCAGGCCCATCTACGTCAGGGAATTCCTCGCTGATGTCGAGCGCGTCGGCGCCGTACTCGGCAGCGGCGCCCATGTGCTCAACGTCTGCGCCGATCGTTACCGCTTCACGGTAGGGTTCGCCGCGGCGCTCCTCGCCCGTAAGATGACTCTCCTGCCCCCGACACCCACCCCGGAGGTCATCGCCCACTTGCAGCGCCTGGCCCCGGACGCCTGCTGCCTGACCGACGAGGACGAGTGCGACATCGAGCTGCCGCGGGTGCGCTTCCCCGAGGGGGGTGCGGACACGAGCGGCGCGGGATCCACGGCCGTGCCCGGCGTCGAGGCCGGACAGCCAGCGGCCTGGGTGTTTACTTCCGGGTCGACCGGGACGCCGGTACCTCACCCGAAGTCCTTTGGCAGGATCCTCGAGTGCATGCGGGTCGCGGCGCTGCGGCTTTCACTGCGCGCCGGGGTCTCGTACGCCATCGTGGCCACGGTGCCGCCGCAGCATATGTACGGCTTCGAGACGAGCGTCCTGCTGCCGCTCGCGCACGGCGCTGCGCTCACCGCCGAGCGGCCGTTCTACCCCGCGGACATCTGCGCCGCGCTCGCCGCCGTCCCGAGGCCGCGGATCCTCGTCTCGACGCCGCTGCACCTGCGGGCACTCCTGGCGGCGGATGTCCGCGTTCCCGAGGTGGAGCTCCTCGTGTCCGCCACGGCGCCCCTCTCCCCCGAGCTCGCGCGCGAGGCGGAGCAGCGACTCGCAACGCGCCTGCTCGAGATCTACGGCTCGACCGAGACCGGCTCGATCGCCGTGCGCCATACCACCGAGAGCCCGGAGTGGCACCTCTGGCCCGCCGTCACGCTCGAGCAGCGCTCCGGCGGGACCTGGGCGAAGGGTGGCCACATCGAGCAACCGACGCGCCTGTGCGATGTCATCGAGATCACGGGTGGCGATCGCTTCCTCCTGCACGGGCGCGAAGCGGATCTCGTCAACATCGCCGGCAAGCGCAGCTCGCTCGCCTACCTCAACCACCAGCTCAACTCCATTCCCGGCGTGCTCGACGGCGCCTTTTTCCATGGCGACTCGCGGGCCGGCGAGGCGGCGGTGAGCCGGGTCGGCGCCTGCGTCGTCGCCCCCGGGCTCGACGCCGCCGCCATCGCGGCCGACCTCCGCCGCCGCATCGATCCGGTCTTCCTGCCGCGGCCGCTGCTCCTGGTCGCGAGCCTCCCCCGCACCCCCACCGGGAAGCTCCCCGAGGAGGCGCTGCGGGCACTGGCGGCCTCACAGCACAAGCCGGCCCCCGGCTGACCCGCCATGAGTGTCCGGACGACGCTCAAGATCGACCCCGGGCACCCGGCGCTCGCGGGCCACTTCCCAGGCGCGCCGGTACTGCCGGGCGTGGTGCTGCTCGATGAGACCCTGCGGGCGGTCGAGCAGGCCGAGGGCGGCGCGGGCCGGCGCTGGACCGTCGGCGCCGCGAAGTTCCTCAAGCCCGTCCTTCCGGGAGAGACGCTGATCCTCGAGTGCGCCCCGCTGCCGAACGGCTCGATGCGCTTTGCCGTCTCGAGCGGGCGCCTTCCGGTGGCGAGTGGTGTGCTGCGCCCGTCCGCCCCCGCGCGAGCGGCGGCAGCGCCACGCGCGAGCGATGTCCAGTGGGCGGGCGCGCGCGAGCGCGGCAGCGCCACGCTGTTGCGGGTCATGATCTTTCTGTCGCTCACCCTCGGCCGCAAAGTGGCACGCGGCCTCCTGTATGGCATCGCCGCCTACTTCTTCGTGGCGGCTCCCACGGCACGGCGCCACGCGCGCCAGTACCTGCGGCGGGTGCTCGGGCGGTCGCCGAGCCCGCGCGATGTCTTCCGCCAGGTGTTTGCCTTCGCCTCGATCATCCTCGACCGGCTGTATCTCGCGAACCAGCGCTACGAGCTCTTCGACATCACGTTCGAGAGCGAGCCGCGCCTGCGCTCGCTGGTGGAGCGCGGTACCGGCGCCTTCCTGCTCGGCGCCCACCTCGGGAGCTTCGAGATCGTGAGCGCCCTCGGGCGGCGCCAGCCGGGACTGCGCGTCGCGATGGCCATGTACCAGGACACCGCCAGCAAGCTGAACGCGCTCGCCGCGGAGAAGCCCGCCTCGGCACCCGAGATCATCCCGCTCGGACACCTCGAGGCGATGCTGCGGATCCGCGACTGCCTCGAGGCGGGCAACGTCGTCGGCATGCTCGCCGATCGCACCATCGGCGAGGCGCCGGCGCAGCGGGTGAGCTTTCTCGGGGCGCCGGCGCTCTTTCCCTCCGGCCCGATGCGCGCCGCGGCGGCGTTGAGAAGGCCGGTCTTCTTCATGTCGGGACTCTACCGCGGCGCCAACCGCTACCACGTCGTGTTCCGCGAGATCGCGGATTTCTCCGCGGCGCCGCGCGAGGGGCGCGAGGCGCAGGTCGCGGAAGCGATCCGCCGTTACGTCGCGGTGCTCGAGGAATGCTGCCGCTCGGACCCCTACAACTGGTTCAACTTCTACGATTTCTGGCACGAAGCCGGCGGCGCGACGGCCGGAGCCGCGGCGTGAATGCCGCGCGCACGCGCGGCGCGGCGTGGCTCGCGCTGCTCGTGCTGGCAGGCCCGCTCGCCGCTGCCGCGCCCGCCGATTCCGATCGGCTCGCTGCCCTCATGCGCGAGCTCGGCGCGCGCCGTCACGGTCACGTCGCCTTCACCGAGGTCGAGTACCTCGCGGTGCTCGACCGCCCGCTCGAATCCTCGGGCGAGCTTCTTTACGAGGCGCCCGACCGGCTGGAGAAGCGAACCTTGAGCCCGCGGCCCGAGACACTCGTGCTCGCGCACGGAACGCTGAGCGCGACCCGCGGCAAACGTACGCGCACGCTCGACCTCGCCGCCTACCCGCAGCTCGCCCCCCTCGTCGAGGGCCTGCGGGCGACGCTCGCCGGGGATCGTGCGGCGCTCGAGCGCCTCTTCAGCGTGCGCCTGGACGATGACCCGCCGCGCTGGACGCTCGCCCTCGCACCGCGGGATGCGGCCTCGGCGCGACTCGTGCGCGAGGTGCGCATCAGCGGTGAGCAGGCGGACGTGAAGACCGTGGAGGTTCTTCAGGCCGACGGCGACCGCTCCCTCCTCACGATCGGGCGGGAGCTGCCGTGACGCGCGCCGGATGGACCGGGACGCTGCTCTTCGCCCTCCTCGCAGCGACGGCCGCCACGCTCGCGGTGCGTGCCCGCTATACCGCCGATCTCTCGGCCTTCCTGCCGCGCGCCCCGACCGTCGCTCAGCGCCTCCTGACCGAGGAGCTGCGCGCCGGATTCGCCTCGCGGCTCCTCATGATCGCAATCGAGGGAGCCGATGCCCATACCCGGTCGCGCGTCGCCGCCGACCTCACGCGCCGGCTGCGCGAGAGCCCCGCCTTCGTCGATGTGAGCGACGGGGACTCGGCGGGCCTTACGCGCATCGAGGACTTTCTCCTCGCGCACCGCTACCAGCTGAGCGATGCGGTGACGCCCGAGCGCTTCACGGCCGAGGGGCTGCACCGTGCGATCGGCGACACCCTCGGGCTCCTCGCCTCGCCCGAGGGACTCCTGGTGAAACCGCTGTTTGCGCGCGACCCGACCGGCGAGACCCTCCATCTCCTCGACGGGCTCGACGCGCCGCAGATCGCGAGCTTCGAGGGCGTGTGGAGCTCGCGCGACGGACGGCGCGCGCTCCTCCTCGCGCAGACCACCGCCCTGGGCTCCGACACCGACGCCCAGGAGAAGGCCTGCGCTGCGATCCGCAGTGCCTTTGCCGCCGCCGCTGCGGCCTTCTCCCCGCCCGCGGCGCTCAGCCTACGGCTCTCGGGTCCGGCGGTGTTCGCCGTCACCTCGCGCGCCGTGATCCGCGCCCAGGTCATGCGCCTCTCGACCCTCGGCGCGATCCTCATCGCGGCGCTGCTGCTCTTTGCCTACCGCTCGCTGCCGGCGCTGCTCCTGACTTTTGTCCCGGTCGCCGCCGGGGCGCTCGCGGGGGTAGCGGTCGTCTCACTCGGCTTCGGGGTGGTGCACGGCATCACGCTCGGCTTTGGCATCACACTCATCGGCGAGGCCGTCGACTACGCCATCTATCTGCTCATCCAGTCCGGGGAGGAGCCGGTGAACGAATGGCGCCGCACCCTCTGGCCGACGGTCCGTCTCGGCATGCTGACCTCGGTGTGCGGCTTCGCGGCGCTCGTGCCGTCCGGCTTTCAGGGGCTCGCGCAGCTCGGCCTCTACTCGATCGCGGGGCTCATCGCCGCGGCCGGGGTGACGCGCTTCGTGCTGCCCGAGTGGCGCCCGCGCTCTCTGCGCACCCGGGACCTCACCGCGCTCGGCGCGCGCCTCGCCCGTTTTCTCGCCGCGCCGCGGCACGCGCGCAGCGCGCTCGCGGTGCTCGCGCTCCTCGCCGGCCTGGTCCTGATCGGGCACCGCGGCGCGCTTTTCAGCCGCGAGTTGAGCGACCTCTCACCGATCCCGGTGGCTGATCAGGAGCTCGACGCGACGCTGCGCGCCGACCTCGGCACGCCCGACGCCCGCTATCTCGTGGTCGTCTCGGCGCCCGGCACGGGAGGCGCACTCGCTGGCGCGGAAGTCCTCTCCGCACGCCTCCAGACCCTGGTCGAGGCCGGCGTGCTCGCCGGTTTCCAGTCGCCGAGCCGCTTCCTGCCGAGCGCTGCCACCCAACGCGCGCGCCAGGCGAGCCTGCCGGCGCCCGATGCGCTGGCGGCACGCCTCGACCAGGCGCTCGCGGGAATGCCCGTGAGTGCCTCGCGACTCGCGCCCTTTCTCGCCGACGTGGAGGCAGCCCGCACCGCGCCGCCGCTCACGCCGCGAGAGCTCGCCGGAACGCCCTTCGGCAGTGCGCTCGATGCGCTCCTCACCGTGAGCGGTACGCGCGCGACCGCATTCCTGCCGATCTCGGCGCCTGGCGGGGCTGATCTCTCCACGGCGGCGCTGCAGGCCGTGCGCGCCGCCGTTGCCGCGCCG
>Ga0335080_10005636_pt1 | contig 12909 bp, 10 predicted proteins | sample Lox_Sample_34_FD_206720 | JGI IMG/M metagenome (GOLD analysis project Ga0335080, IMG submission 206720) | Soil microbial communities from Loxahatchee National Wildlife Refuge, Florida, United States - Lox_Sample_3.4 | ecosystem: Environmental > Terrestrial > Soil > Wetlands | place: USA... | reverse complement strand
CGCGAAGGCGGCGCCTCTGGTGGTGACCATGCCTGACCTGGGCCGCCCGACCCTCCAGCCCGGTCCGGCGGGGGCGCTGGACACGGCCGGGCGGCCGGCCGTGCCCGTCGATTGGCGGCCCGGCGCCGCGGGGACGCTGGCCGTCGGCGCCCTGGCCATCCTCGGCCTGGCCGCAGTGCGCTTCGCCCGCTTCCGAAGGCTCCTGGCCACGGCCCGGCCGGCGCCTCACTCCGTCGCGGAGCGGGCCGAGGGCCTCGCGGCGCGCATCGGCCTGCGGCGCTGCCCGCGCGTGCGCCAGGTGGCGGCCGGGATCCCGCCAATGCTGTGGCCCGACCCCGGGGGCCCGCTCCTGCTGCTGCCCGAGAAGCTCCTCCCCACCCTGCGTCCCGACGAGCTCGATGCCCTCCTCGCCCACGAGCTCGCCCACGTGCGGCGGCGGGATCACTGGGTGCGCCTCGTCGAGATCGCGGCCACCGCCCTCTTCTGGTGGTACCCCGTCACCTGGTGGGCCCGAAAGGCGCTGCGCCGCGCGGAGGAGCGCTGCTGCGACGAGTGGGTGCTCCGCCTGCTACCCCGCTCCGCGGAAGCCTATGCGAACGGCCTCTTGAAGAGCCTCGCGTTCGTCGCCGACCCGCCCGTCCCGGCCGTCGCCTCCGGGGCCGGCCCCGTGGAAGACCTCGAAGCGCGACTGAAGGAGATCCTGATGACTCGCCCCGTCCCGCCGCTCTCCGTCCCTCTGCGCCTCGCCCTCGCCATCGCCGCTGCCCTCGGGCTCGCCGTCTTCCCGACGCACGCCCAGTCGAGCGCGCGGAAGGACGAGCCGGCCGCGACTCCGCGGGCTGCCGAGGCCATGCCGACCGCGGCCACGGCGGCCGCGACTCCCGCCCCCGACGCGACGCCGGCCGCAGCCCAGGCCGGTCCGAAGGCCACGCCCCGTCCAGCCGTCGCCGGGCCCGTGGCCGCGCCCATCGCCTCGCTCCTCGCGACGCCCCGGCTCGCGCCTCTCGCGGCGGGTGTCCGCGGCGGCGTCCTCGCCGGGGTCCCTGGGGGAGTCGTCGGCGGGATCCACGGCGGTGTCGTCGGCCCGCTCTCCCTGCTCGCGCCCACGGCCGCCCTCGTCGTCGCCGAGGACGAGAGCCTCCCGGAGGCCGAACGGCGGGCGTTCGACGAGCAGCGCCGGGCGCTCGACGACAAGCGCCGCACGCTCCAGCAGCAGGAGCGCGAGATCGAAGGCCAGTCGCTGGAGCTGGAGGGGCGGGCCCGCCAGGCCGAGCTCGACGCCGAGCTGAAGCGCGTCCGCGCCGAGGGCGACGCCGCCGCCGTGGCCCGCGTCGAAGCGCAGGGGAGGCTGAACGCGAGGCGCCTGGAGATCCAGCGCCGGCAGCTCCAGCTGGAGGCGGAGCAATCCCGCCTCGAGGCCGAGATGGAGAAGGCGGACCGGGAGGGCGGCGAGCGCGCCGCGGAGGCGGTCCAGAAGAAGCAGGAGGCCCTCGAGGCGCAGATGCGGCAGGCCGAGGAGCAGCTCCAGGCCCTCGAGGCCGAGGAGCACGTCCAGGAGCTCCGAAGCTCGACGGACGAGCTCGTGTCCTCTCTCAAGGGGCAGCTCGACTCGCTCAGGGAGGCGCTCGCCACGGCTCCCGCCCAGAAGGCCGACCTCGAGCGGGAGATCAAGCGCCTCGAGGCCGCGCTGGCGGCCCTCGAAGGGAGCCAGCCGGCTTCGAGCCCCAAGGCGAAGACGCCCGCCGCCCAGCCCTGAAACGAGGCCGGAAGGTCGAGCTCGCTTCGTTCGAGCGGCGGCCGCGACCGCCTTCGCGGGCTAGACCGTCGCCGGGACGGCGTGCTCGACGCGCGTGCCGAGGACCTTCAGGAACTGCGCGAGCCAGGCCGGGTGGGCCGGCCACGCCGGCGCGGTGACGAGGAAGCCGTCCGTCACGGCCTGGTCGACCGGGATGTCGGCGTACGTCCCTCCGGCGCGGGTCACGTCCGGCCCGCAGGCCGGGTAGGCGCTGCAGCGCAGGCCTTCGATCACCCCGGCCGCCGCCAGCACCTGCGCACCGTGGCAGATCGCGGCGAGCGGCTTCTTCGCGCCGGCGAAGTGGCGGACGATCTCCAGCACGCGCGGGTTCAGGCGGATGTACTCGGGCGCACGTCCACCGGGGATCACGAGCGCGTCGTAGGCCGCCTCCTTCACCTCGGCGAACGCGAAGTTCAGCGCGAAGTCGTGGCCGCGCTTCTCGCTATAGGTCTGGTCGCCCTCGAAGTCGTGGACGGCGGTGCGGACCTTCTCCCCCGCCTTCTTCCCCGGGCAGACCGCGTGGACGGTGTGCCCCACCATCTGCAGGGCCTGGAACGGCACCATCACCTCGTAGTCCTCCACGAAGTCGCCCACCAGCATCAGGATCTTCTTCCCCGCCATGCGCTCCTCCTTCGGCGATGCCCTCCGGACAGTCTGCCTCGAAGGCGGGCTCCCGGTCGAGGGTCGGACGGCGAGGTCAGGCCCGGACGATCTGAGGCAGGTGGTCGAAGTGGCGGTCGCGGTCGTGCAGCCGGAGATTGTGCTGGAGGACGAGGGCGGCGATCCAGAGGTCGTTCGTCGGGATCGGCATGCCCTGCAGGCGCAGCTGGCGGTAGGCCGCCGCATGGTGGTGGGTGGTCTGCTCGTCGGGATAGAGGACGGAGACCCCGGGCTTCAGCGAGAGGCGCCGCAGGACGCGCTCGTTCTCTGCCGTCCGCTTCGCGAGCACGAAGGCCGCCCTCAGCTCGGCGAGGACCACGAAGGGCAGGAAGACCGCCTCCGCCGTCGAGACGAGTCGCACCGTCTCGTCGACCCCCTTGCAGAGGTCCACGTACCGGTTCGTGTCGAGGGCGATCCTCACTTCCAGAGGTCCTCGCCCACGTGATCCTGGGCGGCGAGGGCGGCCTCGACGGCCGCGTCTCTCTTCCAGGTCCCGATCACGTCGGAAACGTCGCGACGAACGAGCGGGATGTCGCCCAGGCCGAGGCCCTCCGCGAGCGCCTCCACGGCGACCTCGTTCAGGCTCTTCCCCTCGGTCCGGGCCCGTTCCCGGACCGCTTCGTCGAGGGCCGGGGGAACGCTCCGGATCGTGTATGCATACGTGCATCATTGCCATTGCCTACACTGGATGCAGGCACTCGGCGGTGCTCGCGCCGGGTCGAAGGGGGTTCCGAGCCGGGAGGGCGCCGCTCAGGCGCGGATCAGGTCGACCGTGAAGCGGGGCGCCTGGCCCTCGCCGCGGCCCGAGACGAGGACACCCCCGTGGAGGGCCACGATCGCGTGGACGACGCTGAGCTCCGCGTCGGAGAGGTCGGGGCCCCGCTCGGGGGCGGAGATCACCGACGTGCGGCCGCCGCCCTGGATGTGGACGAGGACGGCGTCGTTCCTCTCCTCCACCTTGACCGACACCTCCGGGATCTGGCCCCGCTCCAGCGCGTCCGTCTCGCACTGGCGCACCAGGCTCGCGAACGTGAAGCGCAGGAGGGCCGCGTCGCCCAGGACGGACGCGGAGGGCGAGGCCACGTCCACGGCGATGCCGGGGACGCGCAGGGGGGCGAGGACCTCGGCGAGCCGGAGGGGCTGCCGCCGCGCGAGCTCGGAGGGCAGGCGCGTCAGGAGCGAGGCGACCGCCGCGGCCGAGGCGCGGGAGAGCACGCGGAGCCGATCGCCGGCCAGGGTCGCCTCGCGCGCGGCCAGCGCCTCGAGCGGCGAGGACAGGACGCGGGCGAGGAACCCGAGGTGGACGAGCCGGTCCCGGGTGGGCAGGGCGGCGTAGGGGTCGAAGTAGAGGAGGGCCAGGCCCAGGAGGCGCTCCGCCGAGCGCAGGGGCACGAAGGCGACGGCCTCGAAAGGGGGCACTCCACCGCGCAGGACCCGGGCCAGCTCGCCGGAGAGGGCCGCCTCCTCCAGTCGCGGCGCGCCGAGCTCGCGGAGCTCGTCGACGTGGGCCGTCCCCCACACGGTGCGGGAAAGGGGGTCGTCCACGAGGGGAGGCAGGGCGAGGACCTGGGGGGTCTCGCCCGTGTAGAGCAGGAGCGTCGCTGCGGACGCTCCACCCCCCCGCGTCAGCACCTGAAGGATCGCCCGGACCCGCACCTCCACACCGCCGTCGCCCGGGGCCTCCGTCGCGAGCTCCAGGGCGCGCTGGACCTCCTGTAGGCGGACCCGGAGGAGGTCGCGCTCCTCCCGGACCTCGGCCACCGCGAGACCCAGCTCAGCGGACGCCTCGGCGTAGGACTCGGCGAGCGAGTCCACCGGCCGGCCCTCCGGTGCCGCAGCGGGTCCGCCGGCCGGCGCGTCCTGGGCGGTGAAGATGCGGAGCTTCAGGTGGCCCTGCTCATCGGGGACGCCCTCGTCCAGCTGCGACACCGGAAGCTCCACCGTCTCCTCCGGCTTCGGGGGCTCGAGCCGCGTCGTGCCGAACATCCCTTCGACCGCCTGCGCCGTCCACGCCTCGACGGTCTGGCCCTCGGGCAGCTGGAGGAGGGCGTAGGAGCGGCGGAGGTCCTCGACGACGAGGCCCAGGATGGAGGAGAACGTCTCCAGGACGCCCTCGCCGGTCGGGGCCACGGCCGGGAACTCGGGGGCGCGGCGGTCGTTGAGGGCTCGGGAGAGGTCCGCGATCGGCATCACCGAGGGCAGGTCGCGCTTGTTGTACTGGAGCACGAGGGGGATGCGGCGGGGATCGAGGCGCTGGGCCAGGAGGTTGGCGTGCATCTCCTGCAGGCACTGGAGGTTCTCGTGCCAGCGGTCCATCGCCGAGTTCGCGACGAACACGATTCCGTCGACGCCCCTCAGGATCACCCGGCGGCTCGCCGCGTACATCGCCTGGCCCGGCACCGCGGCGAGCTGGAGCTTGAGCTCGTAGCCGCGGAAGCCGCCCGAGCGGAGAGGCAGCAGGTCGCAGAGGATCGTGCGGTCCTGCGCGGAGTTGATCGACAGGAACTGGCCGCGCCGCGGGCAGAGCGCCCGGTCGAACAGGACCTTCAGGTTGCTCGTCTTGCCGCCGACCGCGGGGCCGTAGTAGACGATCTTCGCCTTGATCGTCCGTTCACGGTGGTTGATGTCGGCCATCGTGGGGTGCCCACCCGCCGACCGCGCGGGCGGGGGAGCTAGCGTAGCACGGCGGTCGCGGGTCCCTCCGCTACGCGAGGTTCCGCAGGTAGCGCAGCGACTGCCGCAGGGCGGCCTTCCGCTTCTCCGCCGAGCCCTCGTAGGCCCGGTCCTCGACCTCGACGCAGACGGGGCCGTCGTAGCCCGTGTCCGAGAGCACCGAGAAGAAGCGGCCCCACTTCACCTCCCCGAGCCCCGGCAGCTTCGGCTGGTGGAACTCGAGCGGCGTCGCCAGGATCCCGACGTCGTCCAGGCGCTCGGGGTCGAGGCGCACGTCCTTCGCGTGGACGTGGAAGATCCGCGCCTTGAACTCCCGGAGCGGCTTCAGGTAGTCCATGTGCTGCCAGACGAAGTGCGAGGGGTCGAAGTTGAGGCCGAAGCTCGGGCTCGGGATGTCGGCGAACATCCTTCGCCAGATCGCCGGGCTCGTGGCCAGGTTCTTGCCGCCCGGCCACTCGTCGGCGGTGAACAGCATCGGGCAGTTCTCGATGCCGACGCGCACGCCCTGCCGCTCGGCGTGGGCGACGAGCGGCCTCCACGTCTCGAGGAAGCGGGGCCACTGCGCGTCGACCGACTTCGTCCAGTCCCGGCCCACGAACGTGTTCACGGTCCGCACGCCGAGAAGTCTCGCCGTTCGGATGACCGCCTCGAGGTGCTCGACGTAGACTCGCGCCTCGGCCGGGTCGGGGGCGAGGGGGTTCGGGTAGTAGCCGAGGGCGCTGATCGAGACCCCGTGCTCGCTCAAGAGCTGGCGGATCCGGCCGGCCCCCGCCTCGTCGAGGGCCGTCGCGTCCACGTGGGTGACGCCGGCGTATCGGCGTTCGGCCTTTCCTCTCGGCCAGGCCATGAGCTCCACGCACTCGAACCCCTCGGCGCCCGCGAAGGCCAGGACCTCCTCGAGGGACAGGTCGGGCAGGATCGCGGAGACGAAGCCGAGCCTCATCGCGTCGTCTCCTCGACCTCGACCCAGCCGCCCTTCCGATGGCTCCGGAGCACGGCCTCGCACAGGACCACCTCGCGGTGGCCGTCCCGGAACGTGGCGAACGGCGGCAGGGCCGCGAAATCGCCCCTCGCGACGTATCCGTAGAAGGCCCTGAAGTGCTGCTTGAACGTGTCGGCGTAGCCCTCGGCGTGGCCGCCGGGGACGCCGGCCGCCAGCCGGGCGGGGCCGGAGAGGATCGACGGGTCCCGCATCAGGAGCTCGTTCGGTCCGCCGCGCCGGCCGATCCAGAGCTCCTCGGGGTTCTCGCTGTTCCAGGCGAGGGCGCCCTTCTCCCCCGCCAGCTCGTAGCGCAGGCAGTTCTTCCGGCCCGCGGTCACCTGCGAGACGACGAGCGAGCCTCGGGCCCCGCCGCGGAAGCGGAGCAGGATGGCCCCGTAGTCCTCGGTCGTGATCTTGACGGGCTCCAGAGCCACTCCCTTCCCGAGCTTGCCGCTGAAGGTCTCGACTTCCCCCTTCGGGCGCCGGCGGACCGGGTGGACGGTGAGGAGGTCCGCGCAGACCGCCTCGACCTCGAGGCCCGTGATCGCGTGGACGAGGTCCAGCCAGTGCGTCCCGATGTCCGCCACCGCCCGCAGCTCTCCCCCCTCGGCGGCGAGGACCCGCCAGTTGTAGTCGGTGTCGAGGAGGAGCCAGTCCTGCACGTAGCTGCCGGAGACGTGGTGGACCTTGCCCAGCCCACCCCCGCGCACGCGCTCCCGGGCCTCGATCGCGAGCGGGTAGAAGCGGATGTTGTAGTTGACGGCCGCGGCCTGCCGGGGTCGCTTCTGCGCGAGCGCCACGAGGCGTGCGGTCTCCTTCGAGGTCATGGCCAGCGGCTTCTCGCAGAGCACGTGCTTGCCCGCCTCGAGCGCCGCCTTCGCCATCTCGAAGTGGAGCCGGTTCGGGGTGGCGACGTGGACCGAGTCCACGGCCTCGTCGGCGAGCAGCTCCTTCAGCGATCGGTAGGCCTTCGCCCCCCCGAGCGCCGTCGCGAACCTCGTGGTCTCGGCCTCCGAGACCCCCAGGACGCCGACGACGTCGCACCCCGCCCGCCGCAGCGCCTCGGCGTGCACCCCGCCCATGAATCCCGCCCCCACGACCGCCGCGCCGATCCGCGCCATGCGCCCCTCCTGTGGACGGCCGATGTCTACACCCGGGCCGCCGCCGCCCGCAAGATGCAGAGGGACCTCTCCCGCCGACGGGGGACGGTTCCGACCCTTCAGTTCGCGACGACGCCCACCCGCACGAACGAGGGCTGGCCGGCCGTCCGCCACACCCGCTGCGTCGCCTTCCTGAAGTCCGCCTCGGTGGCTTCGTTGACGTTCACGAAGGCCTGCGGGTTCAGGTTCACGAGGGGGAACCACGTGCTCTGGACCTGGACCATCACGCGGTGCCCGCGCCTGAACGTGTGGAAGGCGTCGGGCATCGTGAACTCCACCTTCTCGACCTGTCCCGGCACGAAGGGCACGGGCTTCTCGAAGCTCCTCCGGAACTTCCCCCGGAAGGGCTCGCCGCGGACGAGCTGCTCGTATCCGCCCATCTTCGAGTGGACGGAGCGGTCTGCCGCCGCCGGCCCCTCTCCCGGCTGGAGCGGGTAGTCGTCGGGGTAGACGTCGATGAGCTTCACCACCCAGTCGGAATCGGTCCCGGTCGTGGAAACGTGGAGGCTGGCCGTGATCGGTCCCGCGATCGTCACGTCCTCCTCGAGCGGCTCCGTCTCGTACACGAGCACGTCCGGCCTCCGGCCGGCGAACCGCTGGTCGTCGACCATGTACTCGATCGTCATCCCGACGCTCGTCTCTTCGATGAAGGGCACCGGCTTCGCGGGATCGCTCACGTACTCGTCGAACGCCTCGCCTGCGTCCGAGGGGGCGGTCCGGGCCAGTGCGCCCTTCGCCGACAGGTAGAGCTCCACGGGCTTCGCGTCCTTCGGCGGCCACGCATCGAGGGCGCGCCACTGGTTCTGGCCGGTCTCGAACACGTAGGCCTCGGGCAGCTTCGGGTCTTCCCCGCCCTTCAGGTGGTAGCGGAAGAAGGGCAGCTCGATCTGCTCCTGGAAGAAGGCCGACGTCGCCTGGCCGAACCTCACCCGTCCGAGGGCCTCCCCCGTCGCCCGCGACCAGCCGCCGTGCGACCACGGGCCCATCACGAGACGGTTGTCGGCGCCGGGGCTCTGCCGCTCGATGGCCTTGTAGGTCTCGAGGGCGCCGAAGAGGTCCTCGGCGTCGAACCAGCCGCCCACCGTGAGGACGGCCGGCTTGATCCCCTTCAGGTGCGGGCGGGTGTTCCGCGCCTGCCAGAAGGCGTCGTACGTCTCGTGGGCGAGGATCTCCTTCCAGAACGCGACGTCGCCCTTCAGGTACTTGCGGTCGTAGGCGGGCATGGGCCCCGCCTCGAGGAAGAACCGGTAGCCGTCGGCGGTCTTGTGGTCGAAGCGGGCGGGCGCCTTCGTCGTCGGCTCGGGACGCGGCCGGCCGAACGCGGAGATGAAGTTGAACGCGTGGGGGAGGAAGAACGCGCCGTTGTGGTGGAAGTCGTCCCCGACGAACCAGTCGGCGATCGGGGCCTGAGGCGAGACGGCCACGAGCGCCGGGTGGGCGTCGATCGCGCCCATCGCCGCGTAGAAGCCGGGGTACGAGATTCCCCACATCCCGACCCGGCCGTTGTGCCAGGGGAGCTTCCGGACCAGCCACTCGATCGTGTCCCAGGTGTCGCTCGACTCGTCCACGTCCCGCGGCCCCTTGCCCGGCCGGTAGGGGCGCACGTCCACGAACTGCCCCTCGGACATGTAGCAGCCCCGCACGTCCTGGTAGACGACGATGAACCCCTCCTTCGCGGCGGCCTCGGACGGGCCGATCGTCTCGGGGTAGGCGTCCGTCCCGTAGGGGGCCACGCTGTAGGGCGTGCGGTCGAGGAGGATCGGGTACCGCCGGTCGGGCCCGGCGTCCTTGGGGACGTACACCGAGGTGAAGAGCTTCACCCCGTCTCTCATCGGGATGCGGTACTCGTACTTCGTGTAGCGCGCCCGGACGGAGTCGGCCCCCTGGGCCGCCGGTCCACGGGCGGGGGCGAGGCCTTGAAGGGCGACGACGAGGAGCAGCGCGGGGCGGGCGACTCGCATTCGGACCTCCGGAGAGCGCGGGACGCCGAACGATACCAGAGGTCGGCGGGTCACCGGTGTGCCGGCTCGGAGCGTCCCGCGATCAGGAGACGCCGTAGCGGTCGCGGAGGACGTTCAGGTGGTGGCGAGGGTGACCGGCCATGACGAAGGCCAGGGCGCGGACCGTCACCGCCTTTCCGCTCGCCGTTCCCACGCGCCCCCACTCGCCCTCGCCGAGCCGGCGGAGGAAGGCCAGGTTCGACTGTCGCACGAGGGCGAGCTCCTCGACCAGCTCGAGCAGCGGGATCCGGTCCGTGCCCGCGGCGGCGACGTACTGGTTCTCGTCGAACGACGGGAGCGACGCCGCCTCGCCCCGGCTGAAGCAGAAGGCCCGGTAGCCGAAGACGCGCTCCCCGTCGACGAGGTGGCCGAGGACCTGGCGGATGCTCCACTTGCCCTCGGCGTACCGCTGCCGCTCCCTCTCCCCGGTCACCGGAGCCAGGCGCCGCCGGATCTCCCCGACCTGGCCTTCGAGGGCGGCGAGGACGTCCGTCTCGGGCACCAGGGCCACGTAGCCCGCGTAGAACGGCGCATACTCCGTGTCGCTCGGTCTCTGCATGGGGAACCTCACCCCGAGCATAGCCGGTCTGCCGGGAGGTTGCCTGGCGGCGTGGCGAGGGTAGAATGCCGGCGCGGTCCCCGCGAGGGCCGCGACGGCATTCATCGCGCAAGGAGCCCTGTCCATGACCGACGCCCTCAAGCCCCAGCCCGAGCACAAGTTCACCTTCGGCCTCTGGACGGTCGGCAACCCCGGCCGCGACCCCTTCGGCGAGCCGGTGCGCCCGGTGCTGAGCCCGGTCCAGATCGTCCACCTCCTGGCCGAGGTGGGGGCGTACGGCGTGAACTTCCACGACAACGACCTCGTGCCGATCGACGCGACACCCGCCCAGCGCGACCAGATCGTGAAGGACTTCAAGAAGGCCCTCGCCGACACCGGGATCAAGGTGCCGATGGCGACGACCAACCTCTTCAGCGACCCCGCCTTCAAGGACGGGGCCTTCACGTCGAACGACCCCCGCGTCCGCGCCTACGCCCTCCAGAAGACGATGAACGCGATCGACCTCGGGGTCGAGCTGGGGGCGAAGGTCTACGTCTTCTGGGGCGGCCGGGAAGGGGTCGAGAGCGACGCCACGAAGAACCCTCTCGATGCCGGCAAGCGCTTCCGCGAGGCCCTCAACTTCCTGACCCACTACGTCAAGGACCGGAAGTACGACCTCGTGTTCGCCCTCGAGGCCAAGCCCAACGAGCCGCGGCACGACATCTACCTCCCGACGACCGGCTCCTTCCTCGGCTTCATCGAGACCCTCGACCACCCCGAGATGGTCGGCGTGAACCCCGAGGTCGCCCACGAGCACATGTCCGGGCTCAACTTCATGCACGCCGTGGCCCAGGCCTGGGACGCGGGCAAGCTCTTCCACATCGACCTCAACGACCAGGCCTTCGGCCGCTACGACCAGGACCTGCGCTTCGGCTCCCACTCGATCAAGGGCTGCTTCTTCCTCGTGAAGTTCCTCGAGGACGTGAAGTACCCGGGGATGCGCCACTTCGACTCCCACGCCTACCGCACGGAGGACGTGGAGGGCGTCAAGGACTTCGCCCGGGGCTCGATGCGCTCCTACCTCATCTACAAGGAGAAGGCGAAGCGCTGGAACGAGGACAGGGAGATCCAGGGCCTCGTCCGCGAGATCTCGAACGTGAAGACGGACGGCCTGCCGGCGGTCGGCGCCTACGACAAGGCCACGGCCGACGCCCTCAAGGGCTACGCCTTCGACCGCAAGGCCCTCGGCGCGCGGGGCCTCGGGTACGAGAAGCTCGACCAGCTCACGCTCGAGGTCCTGCTCGGCGTGCGGTGAGCGGTCGTCCCGAGGCGCCGAGGTGCTGACGGGCGCCGAGGGATCCGCTCGTAGTGACCGCCGGGACTGCTGAGGTGAACGACATGGCGCGGTACTTCCTGGGCATCGACGTCTCGACGACGGGCGCAAAGGCGCTCCTGATCGACGAGGGGGGTCGAGTCGCCGCGTCGGCCACCACGCCCCTCACCCTCCAGACCCCGAAACCGCTCTGGTCCGAGCAGGACCCGCGCGAGTGGTGGTCGGGAACGGCGGCGAGCATCCGGAAGGCGCTCGCCGAGGCGGGGGCGACGGGCGAGGACGTGGCCGCGGTCGGCCTCACCGGCCAGATGCACGGCCTCGTCCTCCTGGACGCGAAGCGCGAGGTCCTCCGCCCGGCGATCCTCTGGAACGACCAGCGGACGGGCGCCGAGTGCGCGGAGATCGAGCGGCGCGTCGGCCGGGCGGAGCTCGTCCGCGAGGTCGGCAACGTCGCCCTCACCGGCTTCACCGCCCCCAAGATCCTCTGGGTGCGGAACCACGAGCCGGCGGTGTACGCGAAGGCGCGGCTCGTCCTCCTTCCCAAGGACTACGTCCGCCTGTGCCTCACCGGCGAGGCGGCGATGGACAAGGCCGACGGCTCCGGCACCATCCTCTTCGAGCTCAAGGCGCGCACGTGGTCGAAGCTCGCCCTCGAGAAGCTCGACATCCCGGCCGAGTGGCTGCCGCCGACGTTCGAGGGTCCCGAGGTGACGGGGAAGGTGACCGCGGACGCCGCGGCCGAGACCGGCCTGAGGGCAGGGACGCCGGTGGTGGCCGGGGGCGGCGACCAGGCGGCGGGCGCGGTCGGCGCCGGCGCGGTCCGGCCCGGCGTCGTGTCGCTGACCCTCGGCACGTCCGGGGTCGTCTTCGCGACCACCGGCGCCCCTCTCGTCGAGCCCGAGGGCCGCCTCCACGCCTTCTGCCACGCCGTGCCCGGGAAGTGGCACTTCATGGGAGTGACGCTCTCGGCCGCGGGGAGCCTGCAGTGGTACCGCGACACCCTCGCCCCGAAAGAAGGCTTCGCCGACCTCGTGGCCGAGGCCGAGGAGTCGCCGGCCGGAAGCGAGGGGCTCCTCTTCCTGCCCTACCTCTCGGGCGAGCGCACGCCCTACCCGGACCCTCTGGCCCGCGGCGCATTCGTCGGCCTCACCCTCCGCCACTCGCGCGCCCACCTCACCCGCTCGGTCCTCGAAGGCGTGGCCTTCTCGATGAAGGACTGCTTCGGCCTCCTTCAGGGGGCGGGGCTCGGGTCGGTGAAGGAGGTCCGGATCGCAGGCGGAGGCGCCAAGGGGGCGCTCTGGCGGCGCGTCGTCGCGAGCGCGCTCGGCCTGCCCATGGTGACCGTCAACAGCACCGAGGGCGCGGCCTACGGAGCCGGCCTCCTCGCCGGAGTGGGCGCCGGCACGTGGCCGACCGTCGAGGCCGCCTGCGACGCGACGATCAGCCTGACCGGCCGCGACGAGCCGGTGGCGGAGTGGTCGAATACCTACGAGAGCCTCTACCCGCGCTACCGGGAGCTCTACCGCGCGCTCAAGCCGACCTACGACGCGCTCGCCGGCTGAGAGTCGGCTCTCGAGAGCCGATCCCCGCGCGGCGCGGCGCCAGGGCTGGAATCAGGCCGTCGGGCGGCCCAGGCAGCGCCCGATCTCGGCCACGAGCTGCTCCGGGCGATAGGGCTTCTGGATGAAGCCGGCCGGGCCTCGCCCCCCGAACCGGCCCTTCGCCTCGTCCCGGTCGTACCCGGACGACAGGATGACGCGCACGCCGG
>Ga0335080_10005634_pt1 | contig 12911 bp, 8 predicted proteins | sample Lox_Sample_34_FD_206720 | JGI IMG/M metagenome (GOLD analysis project Ga0335080, IMG submission 206720) | Soil microbial communities from Loxahatchee National Wildlife Refuge, Florida, United States - Lox_Sample_3.4 | ecosystem: Environmental > Terrestrial > Soil > Wetlands | place: USA: Florida... | reverse complement strand
CCTTCCGTGGCCCTCGTTATATGGATGTGGATGCCACGATCAGCAAATCGTTCGGCTTGCCGCACATTCCGGTACTTGGCGAAAACGCTCAGTTTGAGTTCCGGGCCAACGTCTATAACCTTTTCAACAACCTGAACATGAACCCGACGCAGATGGACAACATCATTACCGACCAGTATTTTGGTTCCGCGAAGCAGGCCCTGGGCTCTCGCACCATGGAACTTCAGGCGCGCTTCAGCTTCTAACACTTTCCGGGGGCGCTTCTGACGGCGCCTCCGCTCACGCCCAAAAGAAAGCTGCCAACGAGCCCCCTTTCACCCCAACTCGTTGGCAGTTTTTCTTTTACACTGGTTCCCGTGCACTCGTTCTTTTCATCTTTCCGCCAAATCTTTGTGCGCCTGGCCGTTCCACTTCTCTTTCTTTCCGGCGTTTTCTTTGTCGCCCCGCTGCCTGCCGCCGGGCAATCGCAGAGACCTTCCGTTAACTTTGACTCGCTGGCCAAGCAGGCTGCCGAAGCCCGCGATGCTAATCAACTGGACCGCGCGGCTTCTCTCTACAAGCAGGCGCTCGCGCTGCGGCCCCAATGGGCAGAAGGCTGGTGGTCGCTCGGCACGCTGGAGTACGACCGCAACAATTACGCGGCCGCTGCTCGCGCGTTCCAGCGCCTGCTGGTTCTGGCTCCGAAGAATGGCACTGCGCACGCGATGTTAGGTTTGTGTGAATTCGAGTTGGGGCAGGACGACAACGCTCTGAAGCATATTGCAGAGGCGCAAACGCTTGGCGTAACCAACGATACGCAGTTGCGCCGCGTGGTGGTCTACCACCAGGGTCTGCTTCTGCTTCGAAAAGATAAGTTCGAAGGCGCTCGCGACTCCTTCGGCCAATTGTGCGCCCAGGGTTTGCAGGACGATTCCGTTACCCTAGCCATGGGCATGGCAGCACTGCGCATCAGCGGCAAGAACCCGCCTCCCGGGAATTCCCCAGGCGCCACCGTTGTGCAACGCGTTGGACATGCCGCTTGTGGTGCAGCGGCAAAAAAATACGATGAAGCGGGCCCAGAATTTGCCGCTCTCGTCGTCGAGTTTCCGGACTATCCGAACATCCACTATGCTTATGGAAGATTTTTAGCCGACTCGAACGACGTGCCTGCCGCCGTCGAGCAATTCAAGTTGGAGATCAAAAACAATCCAGCCGACATCACCTCGCGCCTACAGATTGCGGCCACTCTGTACAAGGTTGATTCGGCTGCAGGGCTGCCTTACGCGCAGGAAGCCGTAAGGGTCGACCCACATTCCGCCTTCGCACATTATCTTTTGGGATTATTGTGGCTGGACACGGACGACTATCGGAAGGCTATCCCGGACCTGGAAATCGCCGCAAAAGCCTTTCCCCACGACGCAAAGATTTTCTTTGCCCTGGGCTCCGCATATTCCCGCGCCGGACGCAAGGAGGACGCCGCGCGCGCCAGAGCAACGTTCCAGCGCTTGAATCAGGAGCCCTCGGAAGAGGCAAAACCGGGCTACTGAGATTTGCCGTGGCGCTAGGTGGGTTGGAATCCCACTTTCTTCATTGCTGCTCCCGCTTCCGGATTCTTCATGAACGTATCCCAGACCAGGCTGGTGCGATGGTTCTCTGCCATCACCATGGTGATTCCCAAGTCGATGCCCAGCACGTCGGTGTCGTACCAATTGGTCAGCGGATTGAACGCGTCGACGTAGCTGTACAGGCCCCAGGCTTTTGGCGCGTATGGACCGCGAATGGTTCGCAGCACGCGAAGGCAATCCGGGAACAAGAACACCAACGATCCGCCCGTGGCGCAGGGTACAATCGACCCGTCGATTGGGCCCTGCCTCGGCGGGCCGCCCCATGCCGTATACCCCTTCTCGTAATCGGAAGCGGAAATGCCCCACAGATCCTCGGAATAATCGGGAAACTCGGATTTCAGCGACAGGCAAAACAGCTTGTGCGCCCTTGTTGCGAGAATGGAGTTGTCGAAATAGTTGGCGTACGCATCCCTCTTATTTCGGAAGTCGTACCACGCCTGCGAATACTGGTGCGTGAAGATCGGATCATTTCCGGAAATATAGGTGATGCCCTGATAGGTGATGGTCGGGCGCTTCCAAGCTTTCCAGGTCTCCGCGGGCACCGGATTCGTCGGCGAACCAATTCCCAGCAGGTAGATCATCATCAGTTCGCAGTAGTGTTCCCATCGCGCGTCCAAAAAGCCCGACTCCGGCATCCAACCCATCGAAAATGTCGAGCCGCCGTTGAGCATCCACGGCCATTCCACGCGATTATAAATTTTCGTGGCCAGGTCCTGAACCTCCGGGTCCGCGAAATACGCGCGGGCCGTCAAGGTTCCGCAAAGCAGCAGGGAAGTATCGATGGAAGACAGCTCACACTTTTCCCAGCGCTGCCCGTTGTCCATATTCACAAAGTGATAGTAGAAGCCGTGTACCGTAGGCATCTGATTTGCCAGGAATCGCAGCGTGACGCGAACACGTTCCAGAATATCGCTGTGCGCTGCATATCCGCGGGCGTCACCGATGCACAACGCCGTCAGTCCAAACCCGGTTGCGGCGATGCTGGCCATCTTGCGCGTATCTTTTCCGTTCAGAAACGCGCGGTCTTTTACCTGCCCGGTTTTGGGATTTGTTTCATTCCAGAAAAATTGGAAGCTGCCTCTCTGAATTTCGTCGAGCAGCTGTTCGTCGGTTCCCTGAAACGGCACGCCACCGGGATTTTGCACCACCTTCGGCGTCGTGCGACCGCAGGCCATTAGCGACGCAAAGGGCGCCAGCGCGAGCCCGCGCCCGCACAGCGCCAGCAAATCTCGCCGGCTCACGTTTCGCTGTTTGGTCACGCCGTCCTCCCCCAAGTTACTCCTCGATTTGTAACGCCGCGCCTTCGCCGCCGCGAGAAGAATCGGGGCTTACCCAGATGTGCACCGCGCTCGGCTCGACGGCCAGCTCATTATGTATGTCCCAAATCGCAAATGCATCCGGCGCAAGCTTGAACGTGACCTTCTTCGATTCGCCCGCGGCCAGCGACACCCTTTCAAACGCCTTAAGTTTTCGCAGTGGTTCTACAACGCTAGTCCCTTGCAGCCGGACGTACAACTCCACCACTTCCTCGCCGGCGACCTTGCCGGTGTTTTTCACTTCCGTGCTTACCGTCAGCACGTACTTATTGCTTGTGGCCGGCTGGCGCAGCGCCTCGTTCAATTTCTTCGCGCTCAGTTTCTTGACGTTTAACTCCGTTGGCCCGTAAACGAATTCTGCATATGACAGCCCATATCCGAAAGGGAATTGCGGCGCGTTTTGCTCATCGATATAGCGCGATACCATCTTTTCCGGAACGCCGTGCGGCACGCGCGTCAAATCCGCGTGATCTGCGGGGCGCCCGGTACTCATCGCGTTGTAATACAGCGGTTCTTGTCCCACGCTACGCGGCCAGCTGATCACCAACTTTCCGCTTGGCACCGCTTCTCCAAGTAGCGTCCTCACGATCGCAGGCCCGGCCTGTACTCCCGGGAACCATACGGCCATCGCGGCAGGCACGTGTTCGAAAATCCATGGCAGCGTCAGGGCCCGGCCACTGAACAGCAGCAACACCACTGGTTTGCCGGTGGCTACAATTCTCTCCACGAGCTCCTCTTGCCGGCCCGGCAAATCCAGATGCGCCCGCGAAGCCGCTTCACCCGTCATCTCCGGCCCGTCCTCGCCCAGGGCCAGTATCGCGACGTCGGCATTTTTCGCGGTGGTGACGGCTTCCTCGATTTGCGCATCGCTCGCCGTGCTGATATCCCCGCCTTTCACGAAATTCACGCGCTGAGCGCCCAGCGCATCGCTCAACGCCGCTTTCACGGTCACAACATCCTGCGGGCGTCCTCGTCCTGCCCACGATCCCAGCATTTGCGCTGCATCGTCCCCAAGCGGCCCGATCAACGCAACACTTTTCACCTCTTTCGTCAGCGGCAGTATTGCGTGGCCTTCCCGCGCGTCATTCTTCAACAACACAAAAGATTGCTCCGCAGCGGTCCGTGCCAACTCCAGATTTTCCGTCGGCAACGGCCCGTCTGGGTTGGCCAGTTTTTCGTCCGTGTAGGGCTTCTCGAACAACCCCAGCGCAAATTTCACGCGCAACACGTGCCGCACCGATTCATCGATCTCCGCCACCGGTACTTTCCCGCTGCGCACCAGTTCACCCAAATGTTCGTGGTACAGGTTGCTCTCCATGTCCATGTCGATGCCCGCCGCAAACGCCCTCAATGCGGCCGTCTTTCCATCGTTGGCTACTCCGTGAGGAATCAGTTCGCCTACCGAAGTCCAGTCGCTCACAGCCAATCCGCTGAACTTCCATTCTTTACGCAAAATTTCTTTCAGGGTGAACGGATTGGCAGTTGCTGGCACGCCGCCCAAACTGCTGAATGCGCTCATGATCGTCGGCGCGCCTTCATCCAGTGCGGCATAGAACGGCGGCAGATACACTTCTCGTAAAGTGTGCTCCGAAATTTCCACGCTGTTGTAATCGCGACCGCCCTCCACGGCTCCGTATCCAATATAATGTTTCGGACAGGCGGCGATGCTCCCCGGCGCATTCAACTTCTTCCCCTGGTAACCGCGCACGTAGGCTCGCGCTATCACGCTGTCAAGATACGGATCTTCCCCCGCGCTTTCCACAATTCGGCCCCAGCGTGAATCCCGCGAAATGTCCACCATGGGTGAGAACGTCCAGCGTACTCCGTCAGCAAACGCCTCGCTGGCTTCCGTCCGTGCGACCTTTTCCACGAGTTCTGGATCCCATGTCGACGCCATCCCCAACGGAACCGGAAACGTTGTGCGGTATCCGTGGATCATGTCCAGCCCGTAAAGCAGCGGAATGTGCAGACGCGACTTCTCAACCGCGATGTGCTGGAAACGATTCGCCGATTGCAGCCCGGGGACGTTAAATAACGAACCCACCTCGCCCTTCGCTACCATCTCTTCATAGTCGCCGCGCCCGGTGCCCGGACCTGTCGGTGTTCCCACGGAATATTGCACTAGTTGCCCGATTTTCTCGTCCAGGGTCATTTGTTTCAGAAGCGCTTCCACTCTTTGCTCGATGGAAGCACTGGCGATTTGAGAGGGAAGCGGCGAGCCGCGGTATTCTGATTTTTCTGCGCTGGATTGTGCCAGAGAAGTTGGCGCCAAGAATATCGTTATTGCAATTGATAGGGACCACAGCAGCATCGCAGCCCATATTGTGCGCAGATGCTCCTGGAGTTCTACTATTGCGTTGTCGCTTGGCGAGGCCGCGAGGAGAGACATTCCGGGTTCCTTCTGGGGTACCGACGGCATCTTGCTAACCGCTACCATACCCTTCAATAAATCGATTTATTAGAGATAATCTACCACAAACTCGCCACCGCCTCCACTCCCTCTCCTCCCGCTTCAGCGTCCTTGCTCCTGCCGCCATCCTGTGACAGACTACGCTCGAGTCCGTCGGCATATGCCCCGTTCGAAACCAGAAAAACGGAGTCCCTCTCCCGACCCGGCACAAGGCTCCATCAGCCTCAAGGCTCTGGCGGAGCACTTGGGCTTGTCTTCCGCCACCGTTTCGCTCGTCATCAACCGTTCCCCTGCCGCGAAGTCCATTCCTCCCGTCACCCAGGAACGGGTGCGCGAGGCTGCCCGTCAGTTCAATTATCGTCCCAATCTGATGGCTCGTTCGCTGCGCCAGAAACGCAGTTTCACCATTGGCGTCATCGTCCCGGAAATCAGCGAAGGCTATGCGGCGTTGGTAATGTCCGGCATTGAAGATCATCTTCTCCAGGAAGGTTACTTTTACTTTGTGGTCAGCCACCGGCACCGCAAGGATCTCATTGAGGAGTACCCATTTCTTCTGCAGCAGAGAGCCGTCGAGGGGATCATCGCCGTCGACACCGTTTGCAACGAGGCTGGCAATCTGCCTATCGTGGCCATCTCCGGTCACGAGGAAGCTCCCGGCGTGACCAATATCGTTCTAGACCACAATCTGGCCGCCCATCTTGCGCTCGAACATTTGCAAAAACTGGGACACCAGCGCATCGCCTTCATCAAGGGACAGGACTTCAGCTCCGACACGGAAACGCGCTGGCGCGCATTGCATTGTGTTGCGGATCAGATGGGCATCAAGGTTCGGCCTGAGCTCACCGCGCAACTCAACGACGACTCCCCATCGCCGCAGGTCGGCTACAATGTCACTCGCAAGCTTCTGGAACGCGGCGAAATCTTCACCGCGCTATTTGCCTTCAATGATATTTCCGCGATCGGCGCGATCCAGGCCCTTCGTGGATTCGGTAAGCGCGTTCCGGAGGACGTTTCCGTCATTGGCTTCGACGACATTCAAAGCGCCGCTTATCAGAACCCCAGCCTCACTACCGTCCGGCAACCGCTGCGCCACATGGGCGTAATCGCTGCCGAGACCATCCTCGAGCGCATTAATTCTTCGCGCGAACGAAAATATCCCAAGGAAATTGTCGTCGAGCCGGAACTCATCGTCCGCGGCACCACCATGGCGGAAGCTGCAAAAGCCGTGCACCTCTAAACAAGAAGCCCAGCGGGACATCTCGTTCACTTCTCTTTAGCCGGCGAGGTTCTTCACCACAACTACTTCGATTTCGGCGGATAACTCTTGAATAGTTTTTGCACCCACTGTTGCGTCTGTTTCGCATCGCCCTTTTCGGAATTCGACGCGTTTTCCACGGTCGCCTGCCCACCCCATACCAGGTTATTGTGCTGTGCGTCAGCCAGGTCCGCCGTCAGAATCACAATTTCTCGCGGGTGTTCCGAAGTGCACGTAGATTCTTTCTCAGGCGTGCAACAAACCCGCGCAACGACCTACCGGGGTTGTTCATCGCCGCCCTGCGATAGGTGTATTATGTCGTGTGTTGTTCCACCGTCTCTGATGCAGACTCGCCCCCTGTTCAGTGAATCCCGGAAATCTGTATTGGCTGGAGGAATGCCAATATGCTCACGCCGCTAGGGCGACGGAAGATTTGCAGCTTCGGTCTCTTTCTCGCGTGTCTCCCGGCGGTGACTCTTGCTCAGTCCGTTCCCGCCACTTCGCCGCAGAAATTGTCGTTGACCCTGCGGCAAGCCGTCTTGCTCGCGCTGAAACAGAATCCCCAACAGATCATCGCGCTACTGCAAGTGCAGCAGAGCGGGCGCGATTCGCAGATTGCCCGCGCGCCGCTGCTCCCGCAGGCGGATCTGTACGCCACTGCTGGTGTGAGCCAGTACAACTTTCAAAGCGTGGAGCGTTTGCCGGCGCCAAAACCCGCGGGACCGTATCAATATTTTGAGGGAGGAACGGATTTTTCCCAGACGCTTCTGAACCTCCCCGCAATTCGCAGGTACCAGATCGGCCGCGAAGGCGTTGTAGCGGCGCGCGCAAATGAAAAGACTTCGCGGGAAAACGTCACCGCCGTCGTGGTTACGCAATACCTTCTGGTCTTGCGCGCCATGGCCAATTACGAAGCAACCAGCGCGCGTGTGGGCCTCGCGCAGCGCCTCTATAACCAAGCCGTCGAACTTCAGAAAACGGGAATCGGCCTGAACATCGATGTATTGCGCGCCAACGTCGAATTGCAAAGCGAGCGCCAGGCTCTCATTCGCGCCGATACCGACACGCGCACCACGCGCTACCGCCTGGCCGAGCTGCTGGACCTGCCCAGGGACCAGGAGCCCGAAGCCGCGGATCATCTCGAGTTTTTCGATGTGCCCAGCTTCGATCGCGCCATCATTCTTGATAAGGCTCTGGTCACCCGCCCGGAGATGAAAGCCATTGCCTCTGAGCAGCGCATTGCCCAATTGACGCAGAAATCCGCTTCCGAACAACGCCTTCCGCAGCTGGACTTCGACGGTTACTGGGCGCCTCAAGGAGTGCATGTGAATGACACCATTCCCGCTTACACCTACGCCGCTACGATTCGCTTGCCGTTGTTTGTAGGAGGACGCATCCACGCTGAAGTACAACGCGACAAGCTAGTCCGGCAGCAAATCGACGAATCTCGCAAGCAACTCGAGGCGCGCATCATCCAGGAAGTGAAATCGGCCGCGGACGAACTGGATGCTGCGCGCACCGCCGTTGAAGTTGCGAATCTCGCGCTAAAACTTGCCAACGAGGAAGTGGCGCAAGCCGAGCGCCGGTTTCAAGCTGGGATTACCACGAATATCGAAGTCATCACCGCCCAAACCTCTCTCGCCCAGGCTAACGACAACCAGATCGAAGCGCTGTACAACTTTAACCAGTCTCGCGCCAATCTCGCCCGCGCCATCGGCGAGATTGAGAACACCTATTCCAAGTAGGAGAAGCGCTGCCGATGGATAATTCCTCCGTTCCGCAAAATCCAGTTGCAGCGCCGACAGCCGGTGCGCCTCCGCCGCAGATTTCCTCGCCTCCGATTATTCAAAGATTGCGAAACACCAGTCCGCTGACGAAGGGCATCCTCACCGCCGTGCTCATTTTATTGATCGCTGCGTGGTTCTATTTTGCTGGCCAGGTATCCACTTCCGACGCACAACTGGATTGCCACATCACCACGATTGCGCCGCAAGTTCCCGGCTATGTTGTTGAACTTAAAATCGACGACAATACTCCCGTTAAGTATGGCGAAGTGCTCATTCAGATTGACCCGCGCGAATATAGGGCACGTGTCGACGAAGCCAAAGCCGCTCTCCTGTTCGCGCAAGCCGCCGCGGATTCGGCCGAGCTACAGATTCCTCTCACGCGTGAAACCACGGTGCACAGCACCGGGGGTGCCGCGGCGCAGAAGGAATCCGACGCGGCAGACTTTGCCACTTCTCAAACGCAACTGGAGCAGGCCGCCACCGCAAATCTTCTGCAAGCCAAGGCCAACGTGGCCGCCAAGACTGCCACCAACGAACGAGCGCAAAGCGATCTGGAACGTTACCGGCCACTTTTAACCACGGGTGACGTCTCGAAGTTTCAGTTTGACGCTGTGGATGCCGCGGCACGCGTAGCCAAAAGTGACCTGGACGCCGCCCAGCAGCAGCTTGCCGCCGCGCAACAAGCCGTCGACATTGCCCGCTCCAATTCCAAATCTTCCCAAGCCCGTCTGGCTCGCTCCCAATCGCTGTTGCTGGTGACGCGCGCGAGAGAGCGCGAAGTTCCCATCACGGAGGCCGCTTACAAATCCGCCGTCGCTAATGTCGAACGTGCCAAAGCGAGTCTGGAACTGGCTGAACTGAATCTCGCGTACACCACCATCCGCGCGCCCATCACCGGCCAAGTCGCGCAGAAAACCGTTAACCTGGGCAATTATGTCTCGGCTGGACAACTGGCTTGCACCATCGTGCCGCTCAGCGAGGTGTACGTCACCGCGAATTTCAAGGAAACACAAATGCATCATGTGCGCCCAGGGCAGCGCGCGCGCATTCACGTGGACACCTATGCAAAGGATTATGAAGGTGTGGTGGACTCCATCGCCGGCGCTACCGGTTCTCGCCAGGCGCTGCTTCCACCTCAAAATGCCACGGGAAATTTCGTCAAGGTTGTCCAACGCATTCCCGTGAAGATTCTGTTAAAGCCCGGCCAGGATCCGCAACTCACTTTACGGCCGGGGATGAACGTGGAAGCGACTATCTATACGAGGTAACAACATAAGCACTCAGGAACGCCATGCAGAACAACGAACCACAGCAAACTTCGCTGCCCCAGCGCTTTGAAGACTGGGAAACCCGGCGTCTCCAGCGTCTTGATGAATTCGCCCAAGCCGTTTCTCGCGCCGATCGCTGGACCATTCTAGCTGCTTTGAGCATCGCTACCGGCATCGAACTCGCCGGCAGAACCGCCGGCTCGATTCTTCTTACCGATTTGCAGGGCAACGCCGGTGCCACCCTTGATGAGTTGAGTTGGGTATTGATCGCGTACAACACCGGGTACATTTGTTCACTGGGCGTCAGTGCCGGCTTCGTCCGCAGCTTTGGCACCCGCAAGCTATGGTTGACCGCTCTCATCCTGTTTGCCGTCGGCAATATTCTTACCTTTTTCAGTCACGACCTTACCCCGCTGCTCATCGCACGCAGCATTGCCGGACTGGGTGGCGGTGTCTTCCTGGTCCGCGCCATCGTGTTCATGCGCGAACTGTTCCCAGCGACCGAGAGGGCGCGCGCCATCACGATGTTCAATATCCTGGTTTTTTCCATCAGGGGGGTGTGGCCCATATTGATGGGAGCGGTCACCGATTCCTCCAGTTGGAACAATGCTTTCCTTACGCAGATTCCTGTCATTGCCCTCAGCTACTTCATCATCAGGCGCTATATGCCGGCGCGTTTGGTGCGTATTCAAGAGCTTCCTCCGGCGGACTACGCTGGTGTGGGCTTGTTGCTGGCCAGTATGGTGTGTTGCCAGATTGCTCTCAGCCGCGGCGAGCGCGACATGTGGTTTCAATCGCCGTTCATCGTTTCGCTTCTGGTCGCTTCGGTCCTGGGTTTTATGGTTTTTCTGTGGTGGGATTCCCGCGAAGACAATGCCAACCCCGTTTTCCACATCCGCACCATACTCTCGCAACGCACCTATACTGCGGCATTTGGCCTGGTGTTGCTCTGTGGCGTGTTTATCGGCGCCGGGCTCTATGTCATTCCTCAGTATCTGCGGATTCTCCAGCCCTACAACGCGCAGCAAACCGCGGTTTTCTACCTGGTCGATTCTGTCGGCACATTTATCGGCGTAACCGCCGCCGTATGGGTTGGTGTTCCGAAGTTCGGCGGAGCGAAAACCGCTGGCCTTGGATTCATCCTCTTCGGCATCGCCAATGCCATCTTTGTTTTCATTTGGACCGATACAACTCCCGGCAGCGATATCAGCTACGTTCTGTTTCTTCATGGTCTTGGCTCGGGGCTATTTTTGGCCAGCATCTCTCTTCTTTCCACCGGGACGCTCGAAAGACGCTTCCAGAATGAAGCTGCCAGTTCTTATTTCTTTCTTCGCCAAGTGGGATCGAGCCTGGGAGTAACGGCGGCTGCGGTGCTAATCGATCAGAGAATGACCGTACATTCTACTCGCCTGCTCGATTCCGCGAATCGTCTCGATCCCACGGTCCAGATGGTTCTTCGAGAGTTTGCCTCGCTGATCTCTGCGCGCGCCAATGGCACCAGCGTTCCCGACCCTGGGAACTACCAACTCTTTCAGGGTTTGGTGGTCACGCAAGCGCGATTGTTGGCTTTCATCGACATCTGCTTTTGCCTTGCCGTTGCCGCTGGGATTGGCCTGATCGTCTTGGCGGTTGTCCGCTGGCGCCAGCTACACGCCGTCGAGCATGCGCATTTGTCGTGCATCGCACACTAGCGGGCTCGGAATTGCTATTCATCTCCCTGCAATCAGGAGATGGAACTATCGAGTTCAGCAGGCGGCAATGATTTGCCAGCAAATTTCCCGTTCTTTTGCGCACCAAGTTGCATCAAATCTCTCGGCGGCAGAACTAAACCGGAAGGGGGGTCTTTATGAGCACCAAAAGCATTCCAGTCACATCGAAAGAGCGCGGACCCGACCACTTGACTAAACTGCTTGTCCAATACGGATGTGGCCCGATCCAATTTTCAGGTGTTTCTGACGCGCTTTATGAACGCCACCTGCTATTCGACAGAGTCATCGATCCGGCAGAGACTACCGCCCGCGAACACTACGAGGCCTGCGCCCGCTCCGTTCGCGACATCCTGTCGCAACGCTGGGTGCTTACTGGCAGAACCTACAACCAGGCCAACGCCAAGCGCGTCTACTACCTCTCCATGGAGTTCCTCATCGGCCGATCCCTTACCAACAACATCACCAACCTGCTGCTGGAGCCTCTGCTGAATGATTTCATCAGCAAAAAGAATGTCGATTGGCGCGCGCTGGTTGAAAAAGAGCCCGACGCAGGTCTTGGCAATGGTGGGCTTGGCCGTCTGGCTGCCTGTTTTCTGGATTCCATGGCGACCATGCAACTTCCCGCGAGCGGTTATGGGCTTCGCTACGAGTACGGCATGTTCAAGCAGACCATTCAGGACGGTTGGCAGCACGAGGTGCCCGACAATTGGCTGCGCCGCACCGACCCGTGGGAGGTGGCTCGTCCGCACCTGCGCGTCGACGTCGATTTGAACGCATCGTTTGTCATCCGCGACGGCGTGCTTCGCGCCATTCCCGGAAAGCCTTCTCGCCTTTTCGGCATTCCCTATGATCGGCCGGTTGTGGGATATGGCGGGAAAAACATCAACACACTTCGCCTGTGGTCCGCGGCGGCCTCGGATTACTTCGACTTCCAGGAATTCAGCAGCGGCGATTTCGTGGGCGCGCTTGCGGAGACCCTGGCCGCGGAATCCATCACCCGCGTGCTTTATCCCGACGATTCCACCAGCAGAGGCCAGGCGCTGCGCTTCGTGCAAGAATACTTCCTGGTGGCCTGTTCGCTCGCCGACATCGTTCGCCGTTTCCGGGTCAACAATAAGGACTGGAACACTTTCCCGGACAAGGTCGCCATTCAGCTCAACGATACTCACCCCACCATGTCCGTACCCGAATTGATGCGCATCCTCCTCGATGACGCGCGCCTCACTTGGGATCAGGCCTGGGACATCACCCTAAGAACTCTCGCCTATACCAATCACACCTTGCTTCCCGAAGCTCTTGAAAAATGGCCGGCAGAGTGGTTCCAAAGGGTTGCGCCGCGTCTGCTGGAAATCATCTACGAGATCAACCGCCGTCTCCTCGACGATGTGCGCAAGAAATATCCCGGCGACGAGGGCAAACTCTCCCGCATCAGCCTGATTGAGGAAGGCCCCGTCCGCAGAGTCCGCATGGCCAATCTCGCTATCGTTGGTTCCCATAGCACCAACGGTGTCGCCGCGATTCACTCGAAGCTGCTCCGCACCATGACCGTCAAAGATTTAGCA
>Ga0335080_10005633_pt1 | contig 12912 bp, 15 predicted proteins | sample Lox_Sample_34_FD_206720 | JGI IMG/M metagenome (GOLD analysis project Ga0335080, IMG submission 206720) | Soil microbial communities from Loxahatchee National Wildlife Refuge, Florida, United States - Lox_Sample_3.4 | ecosystem: Environmental > Terrestrial > Soil > Wetlands | place: USA... | reverse complement strand
CCCTGGACCCCCGCTTTCGCGGGGGAATCAACGGAGCTTTCACACGCGAAGATCCAGCCAGCTGATCCCACCGCTTCGGAGAGCGCGCTAGCCGATTTCAGCGCGGCAGCAGGCAGGGTATCGCCTGACGGCCGTGGCGGCGGTAGATGCGGAAGTCGGCATCGGTCGTGAGCAACTGCACGTCGCCGGCCGTTTCCGTCATCCGCACGAGGCAGGCGTCGGCCAGGCTCATCGGCACCTGCGCGTACTTCCGCATCAGCCGCAGGACGGATTCCAGATCGTCGGAAAGACGGAAGGGAAGAACGCATGCACCCCGCTGCAGCAGGGCATCGAGTGCGACGCTGCCACGCGTTCCCGCGAGGTAAAAGGCTTCGGACAGAACAGCCTCGCAGGTTCGCCAGGGTGGCGGCAGACGACGCGCCTGCAACGCCGCCCAGGGATTGTGGGAATCGTCGCGCCGCACGAGCGCTACAAGGAAGCCAGCGTCAACGATGACGCCGGGGACGGCCATAGCCGGTGACCCTCAGATAGTGCTTGTAGCGCGCGCTGAGATCGGTTGGCAGGTTGTCGTCGACGACCGACCCGATGAGATCGGCGATGGCCGCGAACGAGGGCGGCGTGCGCGGCTTCTTGCGCGGCTTGCGCTCCAGGCGCTCGCGGACGACATCGGACTTGGAGATGCCGCGGTCGCGCGATTCCGCCTCGATCTCGGCGGCGAGACTCTCGCTCAGGCGGACGGTGAGGGTTTTCATTCGGCCAACGTATTACACACCTGCCACCAGTGCAAGACAGCGCCCAGGGCAATGCGGCGGATGGAGGGAGGGCGAGCGCCGCTCGCCCCTATGCTTCGACTTTCGCGAGTGCGCCGAGACGGTCGGCGAGGCGACCGAGGTCCCAGTTGCGCGCGAGGGCGGCGCCGGCGGCCCAGTTGGGAACCTGGTCCGGGAGCCGCGGGAGCGGCGCCGCGACGTTCATGGTGGCGATCCGGCGGTAGAGATTGAGCGCCTCCTGCTGGCCGGCGAGGCGGGGGTCGGCGAGGGCGGCCTCGAGCGTGCCGTATTTCTGCAGCAGGGTCGCGGCGCCCTTGGCACCGACACCCTTGGCGCCCGGGATGTGGTCCGACGGGTCGCCGCGCAGCGCGATGAAGTCCGGCACCTGGGCAGGCTCCACGCCGTAGCGCTCGCGCACCTCGGCCGGACCGATGCGGGCCATCTCGCCGGCGCGCACCGGCTGCAGGATCATCGTGCGCGCCGAGGCCAGCTGGAAAGCGTCGCGGTCGCCGCTGGCGACGAGGGCGGTGCCGCCGCGCTGTTCCTCGGCGGTCGCGGCGGCGGCGAGGAAGTCGTCGGCCTCGTAGCCCGGCGCCTTGGCGCAGGCGAAGCCGCAGGCGGCGACAAGCCGCGGCAGGACCTGGAGCTGGTCGACGAGCTCGTCGTCGAAGCGGCGGCCGCCCTGGTAGTCCGGCAGCGCCTGCTGGCGCCAGGTCGGCGCGTCGAGCGTGTCCCAGGCGGCGAGCACGGCGCGCGGACGCTCGTCGGCGTAGAGCTTGAGCAGGATGTTGGCGAAGCCGAGGATGGCGCCGCCGCCCTTGCCGCCGCGGCTGCGGATCGTCTTCGGCAGGGCGTGGTAGGCGCGGTGGGCGAGCGAGTCGCCGTCGATGACAAGCAGCGGGCGGGTCATGCGCAGGAGACTACCGGGAGCCGTGAGCCGCAGCCAGGGCGCCCAAAAGAATGGCCCCGCGCGGCGGCGGGGCCAGGTCTGGGAGGGAGGCTCGCGCCAGGAGACGAGGGAGCGCGCCGGTGTCGCCCTGGGGGGAGGGGAAGCCTTCGAAGGCGCGCCGTCCCTCGTTCCTGACGTACCGAATATGGCGGCCCCGGCCTCGCGACGGAAATGCCGATCGGCTATGGGTTCGATAGCCGGCGGCGATGGCGGCGGAATGGATTCGCACCCTCACCCCGACCCTCTCCCGCAAGCAAGCGGGAGAGGGAGTCACGGCGCCAGGATGCCGCAGGCGTAGAGGAGCGCCAGCGCGATCAGGATCTGCACCACGGTGGCGGCGATGCCGATGGCGAAGCCGTGGCGGATCGTCGCGCCCAGCGAGGGCGGCGGCACGGTGGCGGGGGCCGCGGCCGGCCCGGAGCCGGCGGGGGAATGAACCTGTCCCGACGCGATGGCGAACATGACTTGCTCCACGCTGCTCCGCCGCTGTTTCTTCGGTCTCGATTCGGCGGATACTTCGCGAATAGTACGCCATTTCGCGGTATTTTTGAAGCATTCAAGTATTGAGAAACAACGTAAACGCGACATACAGAACAGGGTTAATCTGCGGCTTCGCTTGTCAGCCGGCGCGGACCTGTTAACGTTTGCCTCGACGGAAACGAAACGAAAAAGGGGGAAGCGCCATGGCGACACCGCAAGCGGCCGGAGCACCCGCCGGCAAGCTGGTGATCAAGGACATCGGGCTGCTGCTCTCCGGCGACCTGCGGCAGCCGATCCTCGATGCCGACACGATCGTCTGCGAGAACGGGCGCATCACCGGCGTCGGCCGGTTCAAGGACGTCAACGCCGAGGGCGCCAAGACGGTGGTAAGCGCCAAGGGGACGACGGTGGCGCCGGGCCTCATCGACAGCCACGTGCACCCCGTGTTCGGCGACTGGACGCCGCGCCAGCAGCAGCTCAACTGGATCGACAGCTTCCTCAACGGCGGCGTCACCACCATGATCTCGGCCGGCGAGGTGCACCTGCCGGGACGGCCGAAGGACATCATCGGCGTCAAGGCCCTCGCCATCACCGCGCAGCGCGCCTTCGACGGCTTCCGGCCCGGCGGCGTCAAGGTGCTGGCCGGCGCGCCGGTCATCGAGAAGGGCATGGAGGAGCAGGACTTCAAGGAGCTGGCGGCGGCCGGCGTGCGGCTCCTGGGCGAGGTCGGCCTCGGCAGCGTCAAGGCCGGCGACGAGGCCCAGAAGATGGTCGCCTGGGCGCGCAAATACGGCATCCAGAGCACGATCCACACGGGCGGGCCGTCGATCCCCGGCTCCGGCCTCATCGACAAGGACGTGGTGCTGGCGGCCGACGCGGACGTCATCGGCCACATCAACGGCGGCCACACGGCGCTGCCGCTGGATCAGATTCGGTGCTTGTGCGAACAGTGCGAGCGCGCGATCGAGATCGTCCACAACGGCAACGAGGCGGCGGCGCTCTACGCCGCGCGCACGGCCTGCGAGATCGGCCAGATGCGCCGCGTGATATTGGGGACGGACTCGCCGGCCGGATCCGGCGTGCAGCCGCTCGGCATCCTCCGCATGATCGCCATGCTGGCCTCGTTGGGCGACATCGCCGCCGAGCAGGTGTTCTGCTTCGCCACCGGCAACACGGCGAAGCTGCGCAACCTCGACTGCGGCGTCATCGAGCCGGGCCGCGCCGCCGACTTCGTCATCATGGACAAGGCGCAGCACTCGGCCGGCAGGGACCTGCTCGACAGCGTGAACAAGGGCGACATCCCCGGCATCGGCATGGTCATCATCGACGGCGTCGTGCGCTGCCAGCGCAGCCGCAACACGCCGCCGGCTGAGACGGTGGCGGAGGTAATCGTGTAGATTTGGACGGCGTTGCGCTGTGAGAGACGACCTTGAGGCACTTTCCGACGCCGAGCTGATCGACGCTGCCGTTGAATATGTCGTTCGAAAGGTCGGCGGGGATGCAGAGAATCGGCTGGAACTCCTTAGCAGCCTCCCGGAGGGACTGCGGGCGTTCTTTGCCGTCTGGACGGTCGATGCCGAGGTCAAGAACGGCGGCTTCAGCCAATACTTTTGGAATCGCGGCAATAGCGGAGCGAGCGTCGCAGTCTTCGGCTTCCAGCTCCTCGGTGCGGAGGATCACGCGGCGCTGATGGAAGAAGCCATCAAGACATGGGAACGGGAGCGCCCGATCATGTCATCATTTGAGGCGCGAGGGACGCCGGAAGCCTTCAGCGAGTGGGCGCAGCATACGGCGTTGCGCCCTCTGGATATGCAATACTACGGGTTGTCCGATATTGAGCCGGCCCTGGCTCGATTCCTTCGTGCGCACCCAGAGTTGTTTGACGACGAGTCGGGCGCCGTATCAAAGGTGACGAATGGTTGAACAGCATCTGATGAAGCCGGTCGCCATCCCGATCGAAGCGATCTATATCCCGATGGCGCTGCGCAAGCCGGTGGATGCGAAAAAGCTCGAGGAGATCGCGGTGAGCATTGCCGAGATCGGGCAGCAGACGCCGATCCTGGTGCGGCCGGACAAGGAGCGTTACGTGCTGGTGAGCGGGCTGCACCGGCTCGAGGCCTGCCGGGCGCTCGGCGAGACGACGATCAAGGCCAATATCGTGCAGGCAAGGAAGCATTAGGGGTTTGTTGGAGCTTGATTCCCCCGCGAAAGCGGGGGCCCAGGTCCTTCGTACCCGTCACTTCCCCTGGACCCCCGCTTTCGCGGGGGAATCAAGAGGTGCGGCTCCGGGGGCATTACCGAAATCCTTACCACTGCGGCGATACAAAGGACGGCTTCCATGGAGGGGACCGATCCATGCGCCGTCACACGCCCTCGTTCATCCTGGCCGTCTGGACGGCGCTCGCCTTCGTCGCGGCGATGCTGGTGTTTGCGCCGCCCGGGCGCACGGCCGACAGCAATGCGCTTCCGCGCTTCGAGAAGGTCGATTGCTGGTTCGTGCCGCCGAAGACGAAGCAGGTGGCGTGCGGCTATCTGATCACGCTCGAAGACCGCACGAAACCGACAGGACGGCAGGTGAAGCTGCCGATCGTCGTGATCAAGGCGACGGGCGGGCAGCGCAAGCCGGACCCGGTGGTGTTCCTTTCCGGCGGCCCCGGCCAGGGCGTCGGCCTCGACAAGAAGCAAATCGAGGAGTGGTGGAAGTACGACAAGTACTGGCCGTGGATGACGAACCGCGACCTCATCCTCTTCGAGCAGCGCGGCACCGGACTGGCCGAGCCGAGCCTGAACTGCACCGAGATCGACCAGCGCGGCATCGAACTGCTGCAGAACATGCGCGATGCCGCCCACGTGCGCGCCATCTATGCCGAGGCGACGGAAGCCTGCCGCAAGCGGCTCGTGGCCGCCGGCATCGACCTGGCGCACTATCTGACGCGCGACACGGCAACCGACCTGGCGGAGCTGCGGCAGACGCTCGGCATCAAGCAGTGGAACCTGATGGGCGTCTCCTACGGCACGCGGCTGGCGCTGGCGACGATGCGCGACCATCCCGAGGGCATCCGCTCGGTCGTGCTCGACTCGGTCTACCCGCCGGAGGTGCATGCCTATGAGAACCGGCAGGAGGGCACCGAACGCGCCTTCCTGAAGCTGTTCGAGGCCTGCGCCGACAACGACTTCTGCCGCTTCCACTATCCGAGCCTGGAGCCGTCGCTGTTCCAGACCATCGCCTGGCTCGACGAGCATCCCCTGCCGGTCACCGTCGACGATCCGCGCGACGGCACGCCGGTCAAGGTCCTCGTCACGGGGCAGACGCTGATCGAGCTGACGCGCTATTCGCTCGCCTTCTCCGACGCGCGCTACATGCTGCCCGTGCTGCTCGACGGCGTGGCCGCGGTCGATCCCGGCGTGCTGAAGCCGGTGATGACCAACATGGTGTCGAGCGCGCTCGGCCTCGGGCTCGGCGACGACTTCAGTGTGGGCAAGTACTACGCCGTCGAGTGCACCGAGGAGATCCCGTTCAACGACCCGCAGGCCGTGCACAAGGACGACATGGCGCACCGCCGCTTCGCCGGCTTCGCCTACCAGCTCGAGGACATGGCGTCCTGCACCAGCTGGTCGAGCGGCACGCCGGACCCGAGCCTGAAGGCGCCGATCACGAGCGCCATCCCGACGCTGATCCTCTCCGGCGAGATGGACCCGATCACGCCGCGCGAGTTCGCGGAGGTGGCCGACCGCCGGCTGAAGAACGGGCATCTCGTCGAGGTTCTCGGCGTCGGCCACTCGACCCTGACGACGGCGCAATGCGCGGCGACGACCGCGGCGGGGTTCCTCAACAATCCCGGCGCCCCGGTTGCGGAGCACTGCTCGGATTGAGTCACTGCCTCTAGCTTCTCATCGATTCCCCCGCGAAAGCGGGGGTCCAGTGCAAGTGACGTGCGGTCCCCCCTGGGCCCCCGCTTTCGCGGGGGAATCAATAAGGAGTTGGCTCGGTGCCAAAAGGACAGCTGCGGGCGGCCTCCTGTATAGTCCAGGGCATGCGCTGGGTAGTCATCGTCGGCAGCATCCTTCTGGCCGTTGTATCGGCCGGGCCGTCGAACGCGGCGGAGTATCCGTGGCTAGCGCATGCCCTGACGCGCAGCGTGGCGACGGCCTTCGATCCGCCGGCGGGGTTCGTGCGGGTGCCTGTCGAATCCGGCAGCTTTGCGGATTGGTTGCGCCATCTGCCGATCGAGCGCGGCGATGCGCGTCTCGTCCTCTATGACGGGCGGCCGGTCGTCGACGACGGCGGCGCGGCGGCGGTCGTCGATATCGACGTCGGCCACAGCGACCTGCAGCAGTGCGCCGATGCCGTGATGCGCCTGCGCGCCGAGTATCTCTATTCGCACCGGCTCCCCGGCCTCATCGGCTTCGACCTCTTCGACGGCGAGCGCTATCGCTTTCTCGCCTATGCCGAGGGCACCACGCCGGTCGCGACGGGCGAGACGATCGCCTGGCAGAACGGCCGGCCGCGCGACGCGACCCATGCCGACCTCCGGCGCTGGCTCGACATCGTCTACGGCTTCGCCAGCACGCGCTCGCTGGCGCGCGAACTGCGCCCGGTCGGCCGCTTCGCCGACGCCGCCATCGGCGATGTGCTGGTGCGCCCGGGTTCGCCCGGCCATGCAGTCGTCATCGTCGACATGGCGAGCGACCCGGCGAGCGGCCGCCGCATGGTCATCATCGCCGAGAGCAGCATGCCGGCCCGCAGCGTCCGCATATCGCGCAACCCGCAGGACCCCGCGCTCGGCCCCTGGCTGCCGCTCGATGACAGCCGACCCCTGCTGCTCCCGGGCACGAGCTTCGACGGCAGCCAGCTGCGGCGGTTTTGAATGCCGCTATTGGCTCTAGAAAAATTGTCATGCCCGCGAAGGCGGGCATCCATCGTGGAAGTGGTCGACCGTTGACCCATGGCAAACGGCGGAGGGGCGCCGCTGGATTCCCGCTTTCGCGGGAATGACATCGTTGATCGTTGGTTTAGATGTTGAGTCTTTCGTAGAGATCCGAGCAGGTCGGGTTGTCCCCTTCGATCAGCGCGACTTTCCAGGCTCGGCGCCATTTCTTGATGGCCTTTTCGCGTGCGATTGCTTCGCGGATATCGGCGTAGGTCTCGTAGTAGACGAGACGGTGAACGCCGTAGCGCTGGGTGAAGCCTTCGGTGAGGTCGCCTTTGTGCTCGAAGACACGTCGGGCAAGGTCGTTGGTCACGCCGACATAGAGCGTGCCTTGGGGCCGGCTCGCGAGACGTTGGAATGGTCCCGCTACCGCAGGCCGTCCTCGCCCTTGATCTCGTGCTTCTGGAGGCCGCCGACGCGGGGGAGCGGGCGGCCGGAGTCGGTGACGGCGATGGCGACGAGGATCTCGCCGGCGCGCGGCGCGTCGGGCACCCGCACCTCCATGCCGTCGAAGTGGCTGCGTCCTTATGACCCAAGGGCACATCGATGGGCGTGCCGGGGCCGCCCATCTTCTTGGCCGAGGGGATGAGGGCGGCGCCCTTCTCGAGCACGGCGCGCACGGGCTTGCCCATCTGCGGATGCAGGATGGCGGCGGCGTGCTCGAGCTCGCCCTTCTCGCCGACGATGGCGGCCTTGCCATAGCTCTCGGCCTTGCCGCCGGGGATGCCGAGCGCCTTGACGGCGCGCTCGGTCAGCAGGCCGCCGAGCTCTTCGCCGATGTCCATGAGCGGCTTCAGGTCCTGGACATACTGGCCGGCGAAGGGATTTTCGATGATCGCGATGGCGGCGGCCTTGCGCGTCGGCGGCATGACCGCCTTGCCCATCTCGGACTGGGTTTCCTCGACGCTGACGATCAGCTTGCGGATCTTGGCCTTCATCGCAATCCATCCTCTCCCTTGATCTCCGAGGCCTTGAGGCCGCCGGCGCGGTCGTGAATGCGCGCCCCGGTGGTCATCACAAGAATCAACACCATCTCGTCGGCCTGTGGCGCGTCGGGCAGGCCCAGCTCCATGGCGCTGAAGTGGCTGCGCACGTAGGAGGCGTTGATGTGCGTGACGGGCACGTCGAGGCGGGCGCCGGGACCACCGACCTTCTTGGTCGAGGGCACGATCGCCTTGGCGCCGCCGAGCACGTCGCGCATGGCGTAGCCGCCGGGCGCGTGCCACAGGGCGCCATGCTCGAGCTCGCCGGCGGTGCCGACGATGGCGCCTTTGCCGTAGCCCTGGATCTCCCGCGGGGTCACGCCGATGGCGGCGATCAGGCGCTGGGCCATGGCGAGGCCGAGCGGCTTCAGGTCCTCCATCAGCGGCTGGATGTCCGGCACGTAGCGGCCCGCATAGGGATTGCGGATGACGGCGAGGCAGCCGCCCTGCCGCAGCGGCTGCGCCGCCGGCGGGCCGCCCTCGTGGAAGATCTCTTCCACGACGGTCGCAAGTTTTCGGACGGCGACGAGCGACATGCTCCCCCCATAGGGCCGGTTCTGCTGGCGTCATTAGCGGGCGGATGACGCCGGGAATCAATATTAACCGATAATTAGCCGAAATTCGCCAAGGTGGCGGTCCGTGCCGGCGGCTGTCTCGCGCCCCCGGTGAACGCACTTGTCGTGGGTTGCAGAAGTGACTGACATGCCGGAGCCGGTCTCGTCAGGGCGACGCCAGAGATGGCACGTGCTCTACTACGTGCTGGCCGCGATCAACGTCCTGACCATCCTCGGCAGCCTCTACCTCAACCACTCGGTGATGGGCATCTATCGCCGGTCGGTTGAGGTGAACCAGGACTGGACGCAGCACCTCTCCGACCTGATGGAGCTGGGCACCCTGGCGCAGGCGGCCGGCGCGCCCGGCAACGACATCTTCGACAGCCACGATGTCGGGAAGGAGACGGGCCGCCGCGACGCGGCGCTGGCCGCCTTCGAGACGCGCATGACCGACGTGAAGCGCGCCCTGCTGAACGATCCGTCGGGGGAGACCAAACCCCTCCTCGCCTCCCTGGACAAGATCCAGGAGGCGATGGACGAGATGATGACCAAGACCGACCTGATCTTCATCTACTTCCGCGCCAACGACGCGGAACAGGCCGGCCGCTACATGGCGACCATGAATCGGGCCTTCGCCACGCTGACGCAGGAGATCGCCAACGCGCAACGGCTGGTGCAGGACCATCAGAATGCGCAGTTCGAGACGCAGATCAAGGAGGCCGGCAAGCTCGGCCGCTTCGAGTACCTGATCGGCGTTGTCATCGTGATGATCGTGATCTTCGCGATGTTCTATGGCGTGCATATGGCCCGCGCCGTCAAGGCCGCCGAGGCCGAGCGCCAGGAACTGATCCGCAAGTTGCGCAAGAGCAAGGCCAAGGCGCAAGGACGGCTGGCCGACGCCATCGAAAGCCTCAACAGCGGCTTCGTGCTCTACGACGCGGAAGACCGGCTGGTGATGTGCAACGAGATCTACCGCGCCATGTATCCGCAGACGGCGGACCTCAACGTCGTCGGCACGACGTTCGAAGACCTGATCCGCGCCGACGTCGAGCGCCGCCAGGTGCCGGAGGCGATCGGCCGCGAGGAGGAATGGCTGGCGGAACGGCTGCGCGCCCATCGCGCAGCCGAAAACACGAGCGAGCAGGAACTCGGCGACGGACGCTGGATCCTGTTGAGCGAGCGGCGGACGACCGAGGGCGGCGTCGTCGGCATCCGCACCGACATCACGGCGCGCAAGAAGACGGAGCTCGAGCTGCGCAAGGCCTTGGACGACCTGCACGCCGCCACGGACAAGCTGGCCAAGCAGGAGCGCCTGTCGATGCTGGGTCAGGTCGCCGGCACGGTGAGCCACGAGCTACGCAACCCGCTGGGCGCCATCCGCAACTCGATGGCGCTGCTGCGGCAGATCACGGCCGGCAAGGGGCTGGGCGCCGAGCGCGCCCTCGACCGCATCGACCGCAACGTCGAGCGCTGCACGCGCATCATCGGCGACCTGCTCGATTTCACGCGGTCGCGCGAGCTGAACCGCGAGCCCACTGCCATCGACGCCTGGCTCGGCGAGGCGCTTGACGAGATGACGCTCATGGACGGCGTGGCCCTGCGCCGCGAACTGACCTCCGGCGGCGAGGTGGCGGTCGACCGCGACCGCTTCCGCCAGGTCCTCGTCAACCTCGTGGACAATGCCGCACAGGCGCTGACCGACCCGGCCTGGACGCCGCCCGACGCCCGCCAGCGCACGATCACCGTGCGCACGGAGACGGCCGGCCCGCACCTGCGGCTGTCGATCATCGACAACGGCCCGGGCATTCCGGCCGACAAGCTGCCCAAGATCTTCGAGCCGCTGTTCACCACCAAGAGCTTCGGCGTCGGCCTCGGCTTGCCGACCGTGCGCCAGATCGTCGAGCAGCATGGCGGCACGATCGACGTCGAAAGCACGACCGACGAGGGCACCGCCTTCATCGTCTGGCTGCCGCGCCAGGCGGGGGAGACGGCGGGCGGCGGCGCGGTGCCAGCGCGGGCGCTGGCGGGGTGAGAGCGCCGACTAGACTAGCCTCACTCACACTCTGGCAAGACTTCCCTTGATTCCCCCGCGAAAGCGGGGGTCCAGGGCCACCGCACGTCGCTTACTCTGGACCCCCGCTTTCGCGGGGGAATCAAGCTGGGATAACGGTCCTACGCCGCCAGCATCAGCATGGAGCGGTCGCCGCAGATGAGGTAGCGGCCTTGGAGGGCGAGGACGGCGCCGTGGATGAGGCCGTTCTCACGCAGGCGCTCGGCCGTCTGCAGGCCGGCGGCCAGCGCGGCATCGATCTCGGCCGGCTCGAGGCTGCCGACGGCCAGCGTGATCTGGCGGTCGCCGAGGTCGCTGTCGGGATCGATGTCGGAGGCCGGGCGGCGCACGATGGCGGGATGCTCGGCCAGATCGACGGCGTTGCCGACGACCGTCGCCGCAGCGTCGGCAGCGGCGGCATCACGGGCCAGGACGGTCACCGCGTCCGCGATGCCCATGGAGAAGCTGCGGCCGCCGCTGCCCTTGGTCGCAGCGCCGGAGGTGGCGATTCCGCGCACGGGCATGTCGAAGGTGAGCTCGATCTTGCCCTCGATGGCGGCGGCGCTCACGTCGGGAACGACGCCGCAGACGAGCCGTTCGCCCGGCGACAGGTGGGCCGCGATGTCGCCGCCGTCGTTGACGTAGGCGCGCGCCAGCGAGCGGCCAGCGAGCAGCGCCGCCAGGACGTGGTCGGCGACGGCCCCGGCGACCGCCGCCATCGGCGTGATGAACCCCTGGCGATAGGGTGAACAGGCGGCGAGCATGCGGCGCGCCACGGGCCCGTTCACTGGCGGCTCGATGGCACCGAGCGGCTCACGCAGGGTCGGCAGCTCCGCGACCAGCCCCGGCAGCACCTCGCGGAACGCCGCCACCGCCTGGTCGTAGGCCAGCTTGATCTCCCCGGCATCGCCCCAGGCCTCGAGCACGATGTCGATCGGACCGTCATGGAGATGCAGCCGGCGGCCATCGGGCAGCAGGGCGGCCTGGATCGCCATCAGGCCTCTCCGGCGGGTGCCCGCAGCGGCCAGGGGTTGGTCGGCGACCAGGCGATCGGCTTCACGCGCTCGACGCCGCGGATGGATTCGATCGGGCGGATGCAGTCGACATGGCCGCCGAGGGCCGCATAGGCAGAGCGGGTCATGGTGAACTCGATGGGGCCGACGATGGCCGGAGTCGGCACGTAGCCGAAGGAGTTGTCGGGCATGGTGGTCACGTCGACCATGTAGGTGATGCCGCCGCCCGGCCACACGTAAACGGGCGCGCCGCCGGAGGTGACGCGCGTCAGCGCATGTCGCACGGAGCGCGTGAGCTTCACGGGGTTCTCGGTGACGCCAGCGCGCAGGCTGCCGCCGGCGCCGGCCATGAACAGCACGGTGCAGAGGGCGGGCTCGCAATTCTCGCCGATGCGCTCGACCACCTTGCGGATCGGTTCCGGCATGGCGCCGGGCTGTGGCGCGAGCTTGTCGTCGAGCACGAACCAGCCAGCGTGCTCGCCGGTGGTCGATACCATGAGCAGGCGGAGGCCGGGCCACGCCGTCTTCGCGTCGATCTTCTCGATGATCGCCAACGGATCGGTGATGTCGGTGCCGCCCCAGCCGGTACCGGGGTTGGCGACCTGGAAGTAACGGCCGGGGGTGGAGCGGCGCCCGCGCACGCGGATGCCGGCATGCGGCATGTCGAGGAAGCGGCCGGCCTGATGTTCGGTGAGGACGCCGGTGATGTGGTCGTCGACGACAATGACCTCGTCGACATGGCCGAGCCATTGCCGCGCGAAGATGCCAATGGTGGCGGAGCCGCAGCCGACGCGCATGCGCTCCTCGGCGACGCCGCCGATGACCGGCGGCCTGCCGGCCTGCACGAGCACGGACGAGCCGCCGTCGATACTCATCTCCACCGCGCCCTTGTTGCAGAGCGCCAGCAGGGTCTCGCAGGTGACGACGCCTTCCTTCTTGCTGCCGCCCGTGAGATGCCGCACACCGCCGAGCGACAGCATCTGCGAGCCGTATTCGGCTGTCGTGACGTGGCCGACCTGCTCGCCATTCACGCGCACGGCGGCCTGCTCGGGGCCGATATAGCGGTCGGTGTCGATCTTCACCTTGATGCCGCAGTAGCTGAAGATGCCCTCGGTGACGACGGTGACCATGTCGACGCCGTCGGCCTCGGACGACACGATGAAGGGCGCCGGCTTGTAGTCC
>Ga0335080_10005632_pt1 | contig 12912 bp, 5 predicted proteins | sample Lox_Sample_34_FD_206720 | JGI IMG/M metagenome (GOLD analysis project Ga0335080, IMG submission 206720) | Soil microbial communities from Loxahatchee National Wildlife Refuge, Florida, United States - Lox_Sample_3.4 | ecosystem: Environmental > Terrestrial > Soil > Wetlands | place: USA: Florida... | reverse complement strand
CGGTGGCGGCGCGGCTGGTGGTGGGGGTGGCGGTGGTGCCGGCGGTGTCACGGGCGGTGGAGGGTTGCGTGGCATTACTACGGTCAATCTTTCCCAGGATGTCAGTATTGTGGCGAGAAACTTCTTTACCACCTTGGGAGTGGACATGGCCAATCCTCCCGGCAAATCAGTATTCTTTAATGACCGATTGGGCCTGTTGTTTGTGAAGGCAACTTTGTCGGACCTGGACACGATTGAACGCGCCATCCAGGCCTTGAATCAAGTGGCGCCGCAAATCCATATCAAGTCGCGGTTCATTGAAGTGCAGCAGCAGGATAACGCAGCGCTGGGCTTTGACTGGTATCTGGGGAATTTCATCAACGGCACGGTGGTTGCCAATGGCGGCAGCGCACCCTCGCTCAACGTGCCGGTCTCCGCCGCCAATCCGCTGGGCACTTTCCCCGGCAACACGACGGCCAGCCAGATCCCGCCTTCCTCGGGCGACCAGCTTTTGACGGGCGGCCTGCGTAATTCCGGCCCGGCCCTCGCCACGCTGACCGGCATTCTGACCGACCCCAACTTCCGGGTCGTCCTGCATGCGCTGGAACAGCGCACTGGGTTTGAAACCCTGGCGGAACCGGAGGCGGTCACCACCAGCGGACGTCAGACCGAAATGCGCGCGACGCAAATCATCAATGTCATCACCGGCTTCAACTTCCAGCAGGCGGTCGGCGGCATCGGCACGGCCACCGGCGGGGCCACGCCATAAAACCTTTTTCCAACTCGCATTATGAAAACGCGTCACTCCTTTAAAATCCCTGCCAAAGCCTTGACCGGCGGTCTGGCCGTTACGATGTTTGCCGCGGCCACCGCCGTGCGGGCGCAAGTCGTTTCCGGCGCGGTGGGAACCGGCGCCATCACCGTCACGGTGCAGCAGATTGAAACCGGTCCCATCCTGGACGTTGTGCCCGTGGTTTTGTCCGACGGCTACACCATCAACCTGACCTTGATCCCGTCGTTAACCGATTTCAACGGCTATGACACGCCGCCGAACATTCCCAACGTCACCAGCGGCCTGAATGTCGTGCAGTTGCCCGTCGTCCTGCCGGACTTTACCGTCCGCCAGGTCGTCACCACGGTGAATGTCTGGGACAACCAGACCGTGGTCATCGGCGGATTGATTTCCTCGTCGGTTCAAAGCACCAAGGACAAAGTGCCGGTGCTGGGCGACATCCCGCTGATGGGGCGCCTTTTTCAAAGCTCGAGCAAGACCACGCTGCGCAAAAATTTGATGATCTTTGTCACGGCCACCATCGTGGATCCGGCCGGCAATCGTGTGCACACGGATGACGAATTGCCGTTTGCCCAAAGCGCCATTCCGGCGCAGCCGCCGGGGGCCGGTGAAGCCACAGAAACGACCAAGACGGTGACGATGCGACCCCAGCAGGCGGCGCCGGGCCAGACGTTTGTGCCCGCCGAGGCGGCGGGCGCAACCGGAGCGACCACCACTCCACCGGCAAAATGATGCAACCATCCTGCGGGCAGGATCATCGTAACCATGGGCGGGCGGGTTTTGCGTGACGGATGGATTTGTGGATCGGTTGCTGATTATTGACGGTCACGCTTACGCCTATCGCGCGTTTCACGCGATACGCAGTTTGCGTTCGCCCGCGGGGCAGCCGACGAATGCCATTTACGGGTTCGTCAAGATGCTGGCCAAAATGCGCTTGGCGATTGAGCCGACGCATTTGATCGTCGTCTGGGATGGCGGACTGAGCGCTGAGCGGGTTTCGGTTTTGCCGGAATACAAGGCGCAGCGGCCGCCCATGCCGGACGATTTGAAGCCGCAACTGGACGAGATTGTCGGTTATTTGCGGGCGGCCGGGGTGGCCTCGTTTTGCCGCGACGGCGTGGAAGCGGATGATTATATCGCGTGCCTGGCGCGGCGCGCGGCGGGAGCGGGCATGGCCGTGGTCATTGCCAGCTCCGATAAGGATTTTATGCAGTTGGTGTCGGCGCGGGTCGGCCTGCTGAATCCGGGCGACAAGAGCGAAGCGGTCTGGACGGACGAGCAGGTGCGGGCCCGCAGCGGCGTCGAGCCGTCACAGGTCCTGGACTGGCTGAGTCTGACCGGTGACAGTGTGGACAACATTCCGGGTGTGCCCGGAGTGGGGGCGAAAACGGCCGCCGGGTTGCTGAAACAATTTGGTTCAGTCGCGGAATTATATGGGCGGCTGGACGAGGTGAAGTCCGACAAATTGCGGGCGGCCTTGCGCGGCGCGGCGGACGCAGTCCGGCGCAACCGGGAGTTGATCAGGTTGCGGGACGATTTGCCTTGCGAATTTTCGCCGGACGCGCTGGCGCAGAAAGCGGCCGATGCCGGACGATTGCGCGAGTTGTATCAGCGCTGGGGATTCAAGGGCATGCTGGCGGCGCTGGAAGAATCGCCGCGCGAACAGCAGGCGGTTTTGATTTAAAAAATGAATTTGAGAAACCGGACGGTAAATTTGTCCGCGGGGGCTGGTTGCCCGCCGCGGCGATCGCATTTTGCCAAAGTAATTTTTGGACAAGACCGCGGGGTGTGTTTACAATTGGAAAAACCTTTTATGTCGTTGCTGTCGTTCACCCGCAAGACCGCCGTTTGCCTTTGCCGGGGCTTGGTTCTCGCGCTTCCCGTTGCCGCTCTGGGCCAGACCAATTATTATGCCACCAACGGAACCGAATACGCGATTATCGGCTCGTTGCCGGGCGATCAGGTTCTGCCCGACGTGGCCGTAAACACCAGCGGCGGCTTTGTTGTCTGGCAGGATAACGCCACGGACGGCGACGGCTGGGGCGTGAGCGCGCGGCGACTGGATAGCACGTTGTCGGGCACCCTGAGCACCTTCCGGGTGAACGCCCAGGGCGCCGGCGATCAGGAAAATCCGCGCGTGGCCCTGCTCAAAAACGGCGGCGCGGTGTTCGCATGGCAGGGCGGCGCGGAAGGAGCGCAACACATTTACGCGCGCTGGCTGACGCCGACCAACACTTTTTTGACCACGACCGACCTGCTGGTGAGCACCTTTGCGAACAATTTCCAGATCAATCCGGCTTTGGCGGTCCTTAACAACAGCAATGCGGTTCTGGTGTGGAGCAGTTTCGACGAAGCGGGTCCCAGCAGTTTGCAGGATGTCTATGGCCAGGTGCTTTCGCCGACCGGCCAGAAAATCGGCGGTGAATTCTTAATCAACCAGTTCACCGACTTCAACCAGCGCACCCCGGCGGTCGCGGCGCTGGCCAACGGCGGATTCGTCGTCGCCTGGGTGTCGGAACAGGAACGCACGGCCTTTAATTTGGGCATTATTGACGAAACCAATGGAACGCCTTCAACTCCGGTTGGGTCGCCGAGCGTGGACATTTACGCGCGACTTTACGACAACAATGGTGTGGCCCAGAGCGGCGAATTTCTGGTCAACACCGACCCGTTTCCTTGTGCGAATCCCGCGGTGGCGGCGGCGGCGGACGGCAGCTTCATGGTGGCCTGGGGCGAATTCGATATGGCCAATCCGAGAACCAACAGTTGGGACATTTACGCACGGTCATTCACGAACGCAAATGGCGGCGCGGTGGTGCGGGTTAACACGCATCTTTACGGTGATCAATACCTGCCCCGCCTCAGTGTGATCGGCAAGGATTATTGGGTGGTCTGGACCAGCATGGGCCAGGATGGCTCGCGCGAAGGCGTCTATGGACAGTTTGTGCATGAGGGCGGTTCGCCCGTGGGCGGTGAGTTTCGCGTGAACACCACGACGGTCGGCCAGCAAATGCAGCCGGCGGTGACTTCCGATGGCGTGAATCAGTTTCTGGCGGTGTGGACCAGTTTCACCGGCTTTTCCTCCAGTTTTGATTTAAATGCGCAACGTTACCTCAACGTATCGGCGCTGCTGCTGCCGATTAACTCGGTGTACGTGAACGCGCCTTTCACCCTGAGCAATGGGGTTTATCAGCCACAGTTGCAGGTTTCGTGGCCGCCGGTGCAGGGTATTTCGATTTCCAATTACGAGGTCTATGTGGATGGCGCGACGACGCCGATGGCGATGACCGCCGGCAATGTCTGGACGATGACAGCGGCGAACGGCCTGACGAAGGGCAGCACGCATTCGTTCCAGGTGGACTATGTCACGACCGACTTGCGGCGTTCACCCTTGTCGCCCTCGGTCAGCGGCACGACATGGAGTGGATTGAATTGGGGCGGAATTCCGTTTGAGTGGATGGAGCAATACTACGGCGACGACGTGGGCCAATGGCCTACGGCGAACACCCGCCTGGCGCCCAACGGACCGACCTTGCTCCAGGTGTTCTGGAGCGGAGGCAATCCGCTGGATCCCGCCACGTGGCTGCAGACTGTGCTGACCCAGACAGCCCAGGGCATGTTCCTCGGTTGGAATACCCAGCCGGGACTCACCTATCAAGTGCAGATGACGACCAATTTCGTCACGTGGGGGAATGTGGGCGCGCCGCGGTTCGCGGCGGGCACCAGTGATTCAATGCCGGTCGGGGGCAACGGGCTGGGTTATTACCGCGTGATGCTCCTGCACTAAGGAAATGAGTATGCCGCAACTGATTAAACGATTTGCTTGGGTGGGGCTGCTGGTGTTGAGCCTGCAAGGCGCTTGGGCCTTTTCGCTGCTGGGACCCGTCCGCAATGGCGGGGACGGCTGGCAAGCGACGCAAATAGGTTATAACCAGCTCACGCTTTCCGCCGCGCCGCCGTTTTTTATTGATGGTCTCCTGAGCGGGCCAAAGAACTTGGGCGAGGAATACCGTCGGAACACGCCCGTCTTGTATTACGCGGCCGACGCCAATTTCCTTGATTATTTCGGTTCCAACGGTGTCGTAGCGTTGGACAACGCTTACGCTCTTCTGAACGCGCTGACGAACGTGGACAATTTTCGCACCGACCTTTCGGATTTTCCACTGGCGTCGTGGCATTTGAACTACCAGGCGGAATCTCTGTTCCTGGTGGATCTCAAATCGGAGACCCTCGTGTTGATGCTGGAGCAATTGGGTCTGGCTGATTCGGTGCGTTATACCTGGGCGTTGCATGATCGTTACAATCCTCCGGGATCCTCTTGCCCGCAGGGTGGACCCGCTAATGGCTATGTATACACGGTCATCCAAAGGAATTTCGACGAGACGGCCAGCCCGCTGAACCAGATCCAGTACTCACCTTACGTCAACGGCGAGCTTTTCAGCTATTATGTTTACGAGAACTGCGGTTTAGCGGGCGCGTCGCCGCCGGACGCAGATGCGCTGGAAATCCCCGTTCAACCGTTGGATTTCAATCTGCCGGTGGCCTCGGCCAATGGCGAAGTGGGCTTTGCTGCCGGGGAATATTTTACGGGCATCACCCGTGATGACGCGGCGGGTTTGCGCTATCTTCTGAGCACGAACAACCTGAATACGGAAAGCCCGACGGCCGGCAGCTTCCTCTGGGTCACCAATTTCTCGTCTCCCCAACTGATCACGACGACCAATCTCGGCTTGTTTTTGCAGCAGGCACAGACACTGGATCCCAACACGCTCCTGGCATCTTATCCCGGGTTGATTATCACGGCCACGATCACGAACTACTTTACGTCTGCCTATACTACCAATATCACCGCCTTCTATACCAACCAGCCGGGACCGGCCAACACGAACTTTGCCACGCTGCAACTGTTGACCAACAACGATCTCGCCTTGTTCTCATCGCTCATCGTGACCGACGCCCCGGCTGTCATTCAGGCCTTGTATCCGAATCTCGAAATCTTAAGCTCCCAAATCGTCGGCTTCACCAACATCATCACGACCAATTTCATAACGTTCCTGACCAATTGGATTGGTGGACCGGCCGGTTCGTCCAAGCAAGTGACGGAAATCGATCCCAATAATCCCTATAACTACAGCATCCTGCCGGTTTACAGCTACGTCTTTGGGAATATTGTCACGAACGTTTATTCGCCTAATAGCATCGTTACCAATCAAAGCATCTCAGTCACTAATTTGATTGGCGCGCCGGCGGGCAGTCCGCTCGCTACCAATATCATCATGAAGCGCCTGACGCTCACGAACGTGGTCAGCGGTGACTTTTTCATCATTCCCACCAACTGGTGCGGCTATACCGTTCAGGCGACCCAGTTGGTGCGGGTGCTCCCCAGTTTCACCAACACTGTTGTTGCGACGGGTACCACCAATTCACAATTTGGCTCGGCCCAATTCACCCAAAACACCATCTTTTACTACACCAACCGCATCTACGCGGTTTACCCGGGTGTCTGCGAGCCGGTGCTGGCCTTTGCCACCAATATCATCATCGGCAGTATTATTACCAACTATGTCGAAACCTTCGGCAACGTGGTGACGAACAGCTATTTCACCAACAGCACTTTCACCTTCCTGACGACGAATATCTTTTTGCCCCCGCTCACACCGACCAACACGCCGCTGGTCACCAACATTACCACAGTGACCGTGGTGAGTAATGTGCCGTCGGGTGATTTCTGGATTGTGCCGGCTGCCTGGAACTGCGGTTATACCATTCTCTCCGTGCCGTCCACCAACACGGTGGGCAGCACGAACACCACGCTCGTGGCGACCATTCCGCCCGGCATTGCCAACATCGGCCAGCAGTATTCGATCACCACGATTTTCAGTTACACCAACCACAGTCTGCTGATTCAACCCATCATTTGTCAGACCCAGCCTGCCGTTCCCGGCCTTTATCAAGGCATCGGACGGATGCAATTCGTGCGGGCCAATTTTGATTCGCTGCTAGGCCAGCTCTTCCAGCCTATCACCAATATCTACTCGATGGTTATTGTGACCAACGGTCAGACGGGCGTCCAATTCTTCCAGCGGATCGTGAGGACACCGGACTTCCTCTTTTCTGCGGCGGATTTGGCCCCCGGTCCGGCGGCTTTGTTGAACAACAATGCGTATACCCGCAATGTCAACTTTAACCAGAACAACATATACCCCCAATTGGCGGGACCGGGAACGATTGATCCGTCCACCACCGTCACCTTCAACAAGGTCGGCCCGGTTTACGTGAATACCGGCCCGTCTTTTGTGATTGGTCCGCGGGACCCGAACAACGCCACCTTGTTGGAACTTTATTTTCTGTGGGGCTCGTTTGACGGCACAACCAATGATCCGGTCGTTTATCCCAACGGCACCAGTATTGCAAATCTGGCCAACGAGGTGCTGATTCAGATTTCGCCAACCACTCTGCCCAATGGTGTCAATGGCGTAAGTTATCCGGCCGTGCCATTAACGGTTACCGGCGGGCAGTCGCCCTACACCTGGTCGCTGGCGTCAGGAACGACCCTCCCGCCCGGGTTGAACCTGTCTGCGAGTGGCGTGATTTCCGGCACCCCGACACAGAGCGGCTCCTTCGTGGTGACGATTCAGATGACGGATGCCGGCGGAAGAACCGTGTCCGTGAATTACGCAATTACGATCAACTAACTGATGACGGTGGTATGAAATTAACGTTTTCCAGATTCGCGGGATGGCGCCGGGGCAAGTCGTTGTGCTTTTGGTTGCCGGCGGGCTTGCTGCTGGCGCGCGCGGTGTCGGGCGCGGATGCGTTGTATCAGAACGATGGAGTCATTACTTTTCCCGGCACGGTCAGTTTCCCGCCGCAAATTGACGCAACCAATTTCGTCAATAACGATATATTTACCATCAACGGGATCGGGGCCCCTTACGAGACGTCGGACACGCTCAACTACACCAACAATGGTTGGATGAGCAGTGACGTTGGTTTCTGGTTTGACACGCAGACCACCGGGATGATTCCGCGGCAGATGGCGGGCAATTTCGTCAATCTCAGTGCCCATGAGGTGGATTGCGGCTATGACTTTCTGGTCTGGGCGACCAATATCGTGAGCCCCGGGACGCTGAATGTGCCGGGCATCATGACCGTCATAAACTATCGAAATCAAAACTCGCCGGTGTTTGGTCTGGTGGCCTCGGTGCAATTCACCGGTCAGAATGTGGATTTGACCCGGGGCGTCGTCACGGTGGGGGGCGGCCAGGGAAGCGCCCTGGCCATCGGGTTTTTGGGGCAGACCGGGATGGACACGAACAGTGATTGGGACGCCAGTGTTGATTTGGGCCCGACGTTCGCGTTCCCGTCGCTGCCCACCGCCGGGTTGTTGCCACCGCCGGCCGGCTTCGGCTTCCCCAATCTGCCGCTCAATACCACCGCCTATTTTAATTTCGCCGCCATCAGCACCAATCAGGTCATCATCCGGTCGGTTTTCGTGCAGGACACCAGCAGCCCAACCGTCCGGTATAACGTTTATTTCGACAGCGCCGGCCTCGGGGCCGGCGGTGGCAACGCCACCGTCGAATGGCTCGGCGGATATGTGGACCCGCCGACCGGCAATCTGCTTACCAATTATCTGTATCTCAACGACAATTATGTGCAGAGCGTCGCGACCAACGATCTGCTGGATATCAATGGCATACCGATTAATTTCACGTTCACGCAAAGCCCCACGCAGTTGTTCCTCGGCACGCCCACTACCCCCGGGTTTGTCCCGGCGTTCTTTTCCGGGTTTGTGAGCAATCGCTTCGCCTATGTCAGCGCGCAGTTGATTGACACGAGCGTCGGGACCAACGCTATCCCCAACGGCGCCATCACCAACCTCCCATCCCAGATTCAGATCAACGCCAGTGGCGAGCTGAATCTGGAACTCGCCCAGATTAGCCAGCCGGATTATTTGTCGCTGCAAGCCACCAATCAATTTGACGGCAACGCCGGCGCGCACATCGCGGCGCCCTTCAGCGATATCAACCTGGGCGCGACCAACGGATTCCTGACCATCACCAATCTCCTGCCGCAGTCGTTTCCCACTTGGGGCGGCACGGTTCAGGCCTGGAGCACACGCTGGCTGGTCACGACCACCAACACCCTGGATGGCACGAACTTCTTTAGCGTCACCAATGATTTCCGCGTCGAGCTGGTCGCCAGCCAGCTCGCGCCCACGGCGCCGGCTCAGATCCGGGACTTGATTCTGCGTGGCACCAACAGCGTGGTGATCAGCGACGCATTCAACGTCATGGACACGCTGTCCATTGACGCGCAAAGCCTCACCCTGACGACCAATGCCTTCAGTTACGGGGCTCGTTCGGTGGATGGCGAATTAAACCTGGAATCACCCAACATGTTTTGGGCCAGTTCCCTGCCGAACTTGCGCTGGCTGACCAATAACGGCGTCATCAGCACGGCGAACCTCGCCAATTACGGCTCCGGTACGCAGCCGTACGGGGCTTTTGTCAATCGTGGGCGCGTAAGTAATATGGGCGGCTCCAGTATCTGGGCGAATGATTTTGAACACTACGGGACGTTCTTCAGCGGCACCAACGGCAGTTTTGTGCTGCAATCCGTGACGACCACCATGACCAACAGCGCGATCATTGCCGGCGGCGATATCTCCATTACGGCGGACAGTCTGGTGACCAGCAACCTGCTATGGCAGGCCGGACGTTCGCTGACCTTGCGAGTGACTAATCGGTTGACTGACAACGGCGTGACCAATGGCAACGTCTGGACGCTGGGGGGGACGAGTCTGGTGGGGCTGAATTTGCCACTCTTCCCCAACAACCCCACTAACTGTGGCGACCTGTTGGGCACGATGATTTCCATTGCGTCGCCTCCGCCGAACAAACTCGTTGCCAACACGTGGGCCGGGCAGGACCGGGGCGTTTCCAATTCCGGTTACACGAATAATGTGGCCATCGGGGTCCTGACCCTGGACGCGCTGGGAGCCAACAGCGCGTTTAAATTCAACGGCGCGAGCGTGAGCAACGCGTTGTATGTGGACGAACTCCGGTTGCTCGATTTCGCCAGCTACACCAACCACGACGCAGGCGGCAACCTGCCGGCGCTCGTTTTCAATACCAACCTGGTGCTTTACTACGCGCAAGCCATCACCGCCGACGGCACGTCGGTGGCCGAAAAATTGGATCACAAGAACAATGACCATCTGCGCTGGGTGTTTAGCTACGCCGGCTATTTCAGCGGCACCAACATCGTGTATCCCGACGGCAGTACCAATGGTCCCTTCAATACCGCGCTGGCACAAAGTCCGGATATTGATTCCGACGGCGACGGCCTGGTGAATGGCAGTGATCCCACGCCGTTCGCGATATCTCCCATGGTGGTAATCACGCCGGCGTTTGCAAATGGGATGGCGCTCCTTAAGTGGCACTCCATTCCGCTGGCGACCAATTGCGTGCTTTACACGACCAATTTCGTGACGTGGCAGTCTTTGACGAATTTTGTTTCACCGGGAACAAATGCCACGGCAGTTGATCCGTCGCCGGGCGGCAAGTTTTATCGAGTGCGGATCGATCCGTGGTTGACGTATCCATTTTAGTGGTCCGGCGCGAGTGCGCACGCGGTTAGATTTGTTTGCGGCCGGCCCGGGGATGGGAAACCCCGGACCCGGCGAAGACGTTGTCATCGAAACCCAGGAAAAATTTATGAGTTGGAAGCTGCAAAACCTCACGAGCAGCACCGGCTGGGCGAAGCTGGGGTTGCTGATTTTGGCCGGTCTGATCGTAGCGAACACCGGTCGGGCGCAATTTAGCTTTTACACGCCGCAGGTCGTCACCGGCGACAACGGTTCCGTGACCAACGATAATACTCTCGTCGCCAAACCGGATCCCGGTTTCCAGGGCGTCGCCGGTTTTCCGCCGTTCGCACCCCTGTGGTATCAGTGGACCGCGCCATCCGACGGCGAGATGGAAATGGACACCGTTGGCAGTGCGAGCGGTACCAACGGCCTTCCGTTGGACACAGTGCTGGTGGTGTTAACCGGTACCAATGTCACTGCCTTGAGCCTGGTGGCGGCCAATGACGACCTTTATCCCATCAGCAGCTCAATTCCGATGAGCCTGATTAACGAGCGCATCAGTGATCCGCCCTACTCGGTAAGTGGCAGCGGCGATTATGGGTGGGCTGCCGGTGAAGGCAACGAGCCGGTATTCACCTATATCCAGCCTTACTACGGCCCCAGCCACCTCCGTTTCAATGCCAAGGCCGGAACAACTTACTTCTTTGTGGTGGACTCAAAAAGCAGTTCCGGGACCGGGTTGATTTCATTGCAATGGGCCTATAAATCCTCGGGCGTCTTCCGGTTTGCCGGCGAGGACATTGATGTGTGGACAGGATTGACGGTTTATCAGGCAGCCGATACGGAAAGCAGTTACCAGGTGAAATATGTTCCGGTCGGTAACTCGCCCTTGTTCACCTATTATAAATACAATGTGCCGGGCGTGCTGGTTACCGTCACTCGCGTCGCCGGCTCCACTGGACGCGCCACGGTGAATTACACGACGGTGGACGGCACCGGCCTGCCAATGCTGCCGCTCAACGATGTGGGTGCGCTCTCGAACGTGGATTACACCCCGGTCAGCGGCACGCTGGTCTTCGATGATTACGAGATGAGTAAGAACATACTCATCCCGATTAAAAGTACCGGCGGCAACGGTTCCGGCGGCAACCTGTACAACACCGTTTTCGGTGTGCAGTTGTCCAGCCCCGGGATGGATCCAAATGAAAGCGGCGATGTCGCTCCCGCCCGCGTGGACTCCAATTTCAGCCTGGCACTGGTCAAAATCCTGAATACGAGCGCCGACCCGTACGGGCCGGACATGATTCCGATGCTGGTGACCAATCCTCCACCACCAGCGACCAATGGCGTGGTCACGACCAATTACGTCATTGCCCTGTTCCCGACCAACCCCATCGTCAACTTTCAAAAGTGCAATTTCCGCGTGCCGGAAGACGTCAACGATCCGAACAATCCCCTGGGCTATTCAACCCCGGTCACGATTTACGTGGAGCGCTCACCGTCGGCCACCAACCATGCGTCCATTACGGTGAACTATCGGGTTGATAATTTCATTTGCGACGATTTTGCCGCCGACGACAACTGGAATAACTGGTTCCCGCTCCAGCCGGCCTCCGATTACGCCATCCCGGGCGCGCCGCCGAACACGCCGCTCCAGGCGAACGGTTCCGACTTCAACATGGTGGCGAACGGCAGCATCACGTTTCCCGCCAATGGCGTTGACGAGTTCTTTCAGCCCATCACCTTTACAGTGCCCAACACCGCCCTCACGAAATTCAACCGGGATTTTAAGGTCCAGCTTTACAAGACAGTCACTATCAATGGCCAGACTGTGCCGGATCTGGCCGGTGAGATCGCTGAAACCACTGTGACCATCCTGTTTAACGACCAGCATCCGCCCGCCGGCTCGGTGGACGAATTCTACAACGCGGATTTTAACGGCAGTCTGGCGCTTGCGCCCAATATCGTCCCCATCACTGCTCCGCCCAACAACCCCAACCCGGGCGTGGCCGGTCTGGTGAACAGCGTGCTGGTGCTGACCAATGACGAGACGCTCATCGCCGGTGACTTTGCCTCTTACAACGGGTCCACTTACAACAATTCACATCCCATCAACGGCATCGTGCTCGCCGCCACCAACGGCGCTTTGGATCAATCGTTCGCGCCCACTTCCGGGGCCGACGATGGACCGATCAATTCAATGGCCTTTACGCCGAGCGGGAGGTTTGTCGTCGGCGGTAATTTTACGTCCTTCAACGGGGTGTCGCGCGGCCATGTCGCCCGCGTGAATACCGATGGTTCGGTTGACCTGGGTTTCAACGCGTCCGCGGACGGAAATGTTTATGCCGTCGCCGTCCAATCGGATCGCAAGATTTTGATTGGCGGCAATTTTCAGAATGTCAACGGCGTGACGCGTGAGTATCTGGCCCGGCTGAACAGCGATGGTTCGTTGGACACCACGTTTGACCCCAGCAACACCTTGAATGGTCCGGTCTATGCGCTGGCGTTGCCACCGGTGATTACGGTGAAGTTCGCCAACAGCGGG
>Ga0335080_10005630_pt1 | contig 12912 bp, 10 predicted proteins | sample Lox_Sample_34_FD_206720 | JGI IMG/M metagenome (GOLD analysis project Ga0335080, IMG submission 206720) | Soil microbial communities from Loxahatchee National Wildlife Refuge, Florida, United States - Lox_Sample_3.4 | ecosystem: Environmental > Terrestrial > Soil > Wetlands | place: USA... | reverse complement strand
TCGTTGGGCAGTCCGGCGCCGGCCTTCTGGCCGGTCAGCGGATTGAGCTCGATGCTCGGCGTGCCCTGCCGCAGCTCTTTGGCGACGTCGTGCGGCGAGACCTTCACGCGCTTCTGGTCGTACCGGATCAAAAGATGAGGCACCACGTTGGCCGGGACCGTCGGAATGGCCACCTTGGTCTCGATCGTCGGGATGCCTTTCAACTGCGCGGCGATACGGTCGGCGCGGCGCCGGAATTCGGCCTCCATGCCGGCGTCGGTCTGCGTCACGAACCAATCCAGCGCGGCCACCATGCCTACGATCTGCTCCTTGGAGACTTTCATGCCGCGGCCGATGGTGTCCGAGTTCGGATTGTTGTTGGCCGCCGCCGCGGCAATCAGGTCCGCGCGGCCGAGCAGCAGGCCCGCATTCTGCGGACCGCGAATGCCCTTGCCGCCCGAGAAGGTCACCAGGTCGAAACCCATCTTGGTGTAGTTCCAGAGATTGGCGATCGGGGGCACGTCGGCCGCCGCGTCGTTGAAGCACGGCACGTTGTGCGCGTGCGCCACGCGGATCCAGTCTTCCCGGCCGATCTGCCCGCTCTCGGCGGCGTTGAAGAAGTGCGCCATCACGGTGCGATCGTTGAAAGCCGCCTCGTACTGGCCGAGCGTCTCCACCTCGACGAAGCGGATCCCGCAGTTGATGAGCGCGTGATCGTATCCATAGCGGTGGGCCTTTTGCACGACGACCTCGGTCTTGAGGCCGGTGAGATCCACCGGGATGCGGCGGATGGCGTCCCGCTTGCCGAGCGTCATGCAGGCTGCCGTGCCCAGGGTGAGCGCCGAGGCCGCGCCGTCGGTGACCAGCGCCGCTTCCGAGTGCACCAGTTTGGCGATATACTCCCCGGCGGCCTTTTGCAATTCGTTGAGCCGCACCGGATGTTTGGCGGCGCGCGCCACCGCCGCCTGCACCGATGGCGGCATGATGGACGCCGTGAGCGCGGTGTACGTGCCGGCCGCGTTGATGATCGTCGGCACGCCGAGCTTGGCGTAGTAGTCTTCGCCTTTGGCCTCGGGCACCGTGCCGGCCGCCGGCAGCCGCGTGGCAGAAATCCCCGCGGCCGCCAGCAGACGGTTGCCCCAATTCAGAAACGTGCGCCGTGTCGCTTCCATACGCACCTCACAAACACGCAATGACGTCGATTTCAACCAGCGAATTGCCCGGAATCCCGCCCGCCGCGGCGATGGTGGTCCGCACCGGCGGCTCCGGCCCGAAACTGCCGCGGAAGACTTCGTTCATCGCGGCGTAGTCTTTGAGGTCGTTCAGGTACACGTTACACTTGAGCACTTTTTCCATCGAGGAACCGACGCTTTCGAGCTGCTTCTTGATGGAATCCAGGACGCCCTTGGTGTGCACCTTGATGTCGCCTTCGGAATGGTAGCCGACTCCGGAAATGAAGATCAGGTTGCCGTACGCCACCGTGCTGTTGAAGAGCGGCGTCTCCTTCGGCTTCTGCCCGTTGCGGTAGATCACGCGTTTCTCGGGCTTCTCCTGCGCCTTTCCGCTCGCCGCCACCACCGTGGCCGCCGCCGCCCCGGCCGCGCCGCGGGTCAAGAACTTCCGTCGATTCGTGCCTGCCATGAAACCTCCTTCAGTCGGAAAAAGCTCTGTTCCAGTTATGGTACCCCGCGCCAGGCATCGCGTGTGGGATCGGCCTCAACCGTCTTACCCTCCCTCGGAACCCTTTGCCTGTATCTGCGTATAACGCTACATGACCAAACTTGCGGCGATGCTGTCTTTGCCCGTGTTCGCCCTGGCGGCGGATGTTTCGGGTCTATGGAATGTGCATGTTACGCGATTCGGAGATGATGTGGCGGCGGCCCGGGTGGAGTTGAAAGCCGAGGGGAACAACCTAACCGGTACCCTCAACGAGCTGAAACTCACCGGAACCATAGAGGGCGACCAAGTGCGCTTCACGGTGGTGCGGCCCAACCAACAGGAATGGGGCAGGTTCGAAGGCCGGGTCACCGGCGACCAAATGACCGGCACGGCCAAGCGCGGATCGGACGATTTCGCCTGGACCGCGCGGCGCGCCCCGGCCGGCAGCACCACCCCGAAGACTCACGTTTTCGAGCCCACCAAATTCCAACGGCAGTTTTCGGGCGGCATACCGGCGGCTCTGCACGTGAATCCGGGCGATACCATCAAAACCACTACCGTGGACGCCGGCGGCCGCGACTCCAGCGGCACGGCGCGCTCGCTGGGGGGCAATCCCGAGACCGGGCCGTTCTATATCGAAGGCGCCATGCCGGGCGACACCCTGGCCATCAAGTTCACCCGCATCCGCCTGAATCGCGATTCCGCAGGCAGCGGCGACCGGATCGTCCCCGGCGCGGTGGAGCCGTGGTACTTCCGCGACGCCAAGTTCGACGAGAAGTTTGACAGCGGGTGGAAGCTCGACCGCGAAGCCGGCCTGGCCATGCTGGCCAAGCCCACGGACCGCCTCAAGAATTTCAAAGTGAAGATGCAGCCGATGCTGGGCTGCGTCGGGGTCGCGCCGCCGGCCAATCAATCCTACCGTGCGGGCTGGCTGGGATCATGGGGCGGCAACATGGATTACAACGGCCTGCGCGAAGGCGTGACCGTCTACCTGCCGGTCTACCAGGAGGGCGCGATCCTGTTCGTGGGCGACGGGCACGCGCTGGAAGGCGACGGCGAGCTGAACGGCGATGCGCTGGAGACTTCGATGGACGTCGAGTTCACCGTGAACCTGGTCCGCGGCAAGAGCACGCAGGGGCCCCGCTTCGAGAACGACGAGTACCTGATGGCCTCCGGGATCGCGGGCTCGCTCACCGACGCGCTGCAAATGGCCACTACCGAGCTGGCCCGCTGGCTGGAGCGCGATTACAAGCTATCCGCAAACGAATCCAACATCATCCTGGGCACGTCGATCCGCTACGACATTGCAGAGGTGGTGGACCCGCAGGTTCACATCGTCGCCAAGGTGAGCAAAGCGGTGCTGGCGTCGCTACAATAGGAGCTCTCAGCCATCAGCATACAGCCGTCAGCCAAGCCGCTTTGTCTGAAAGGTGACGGCTGAAAGCTGAGAGAGCCTGCCCGTGATTGGAAACCGCGGGCCAGGTCCGGCCCGCCTCACCACAAGATCCCGTCGACCGGAGCCAGCGGTTCGGGAACGTCCTTTTCCCCGATCATCTGCCTCAGGTTGATCTCGATGGTCCTTGTGATCGCGGTCAGCGGAAGATCGTGCGGCAGATTCTCGAAAGGCGTCTCGAGATCGCGGCCGATTTGATCCAATGCCAGGAAGATGACTCCGACCAAACTGGAGCCGACCGGAGTCAGCAGCTTCAGACTCTCCACCATTCCCAGGGGCAGCAGCAGGCAGTAGATACCGACGACGTGCCGGATGAAGATGTCGTACATGCGGGGCATCGGCGTATTCTTGATTCGCTCGCATGCACCCTGGCAATCCATCAGGTTGCTCAGCGTCCGGTCCAGGCTCGCCCAGCGGATGTTGTCGATCCAGCGGGACTGGTAGCAGCGCGCCACCATGCCGGCCATCAGTTTTTGAATGGCGAGCGGAACGTTGTTCTGACTCTTCAAAAGCTCCATTTCGCCTTCGGGAATCAGGCCTTCCAGCTCCTGCCAGGGAGAGGTGCCCCGCAGGTGGTTGCGCAGGGCGTGAACATGGGCAACCTGGAGCAGAACCAGCCTGTGTTTCATTTCGCCGACTTCGCGTTCCGCGGCGGGGCCGGCCTCGGCGGCGGCGACCATCGAAAGCACCTCGCGGGCAAAGCTCCGCGAGTGATTGACGATTCCACCCCAGATGGTCCGGGCTTCCCACCATCGGGCGTAGGCGCTGCTATTGCGGAAGCCGACGATCACGCTAAGGACGCCGCCGAATATCGAGAGTGGGACATCCGGCAGGGCCAGCCACTTCCAACCGGCGAACACGTAAGCCGCCGCGACCGCCACATCGAAAGCGAACAGGACCAGGAGAGGACGCCCGACATAGCGGATCAATCCGCTCGGCTTCGCCCTCTTGATGACGATCATGTGCCCGGACTGCCGGATCCCGCCCGGTCGCGAGCCGTAACCGGCAGGAACTTTCGCTGCTCTTCGCTGTAGATGCGGACCGCCCCGTGGGCGATGTCGTAGACCCACCCGGAGAGCGCCAGAGTGCCTTTCGCCAGCCGTCCGGCGACGGACGGATGCGTTTCGAGGTGACGCATCTGCAACAGGACGTTTTCCTCGATCAGCTCTTCGAGGGCGGCGGCCTCGTCGGGGGCCGATTCGCGGTGGCGCACGATGCTCAGAGCGGTGTCGCCATTGCGCAGCCAGGACTTCACGATGGGCAGCTTCGCGACCTTTTCCGGATGCAGCAGCCCGATCATGGCGCCGCAATCGGAGTGTCCGCAAACGACGACCTGGCTGACTTGCAGTCCGGCCACGGCATACTCCACGATGGCCGACACGCCGCCCAGCACCTCGCCGTAGGCGGGAACCAGGTTGCCGATATTGCGGCAAACGAAAATCTCACCCGGACCGGATTGTGTGATCAATTCCGGGTCGATGCGGGAGTCGGCACATGTGATGAATAGCGCGTGCGGCTTCTGGCCTTCGCTTACCGATTGTTGATACGCGGCCTGGCGCTGGGGATAGATTTCGCGCTGGAAACGCAGAACTCCGGCGCGCAGCCGTTCACGCGATTCGTCGATGTCGTTCTGAGGCATGGCTTGAAGAGGGATGTATCGGAGGCCGCCCGGATTTATAAAGATTGCGGTTCGAGACCGATCATTGTCCTACGCTCGCCTCGGCCATGGTGAGAAACACGTTGCGAAGGCTGTCGGTGCCGGAATCGGCGCGCTGGATCAGCAGAATTGAGATCAGGCCGTTGGCCGGATCGATCCAGCCCTGCGTGCCGAACGCGCCGCCGTGCCCGTACGCGCCCTTGGTGTGGCCGGCCAGCTCGCCCAGCGGGTCCGTGACCACTTCCCACGCCAGGCCGTAATCGGCGCCGCGCATCCAGCCCACCGGCCGGATCCCGGTGGTTTGCGCTTCCGTCATGACGCGAACCGAGTACGGCGAGAGGTACCGGCGCCCCTGGTAGGCGCCGTGGTTCAGCATCATGCGATAGAGGTGAAGCAGGTCCTCGGCGGTGGAGTACATGCCCCATCCGGGAGCCGGGAACACCGCGCCCTGCCGGTACTTCGCGGGATCGCCGCCCAGGATGCTCGCCGGCGCGCGCACCAGCTTGCCGTCCTTCTGCACGTAGACCATGGCGATGCGCGCGACCTTGTCCGCGGGCGGGTAGAAGAACGAGTCCTTCATCTCCAGCGGACGAAAAATACGGCTCTCGATAAAGTCTTCATACTTCTGTCCCGAGCACACCTCGATGATCCGGCCCAGGATCTCGATGCCCGGACTGCTGTAGCTCCACTGCGTCCCGGGTTGGAACAACAGCGGCTGGCGTGCGAGGCGGCTCACGACCTCGGCCAGCGGCACATTCATCAACTGCGGATAGTCGTGGATCGCGGCGGGCGCCGGGTCCTGAATTCCGGCGGTGTGGGTAAGCAGGTCGCGGATGGTGATGGGGTGCTCGGGGACGGCGAGGCGGGCGGCGTCGGGCCCGGTATTGGTCGCGACCCGCTGGTTGCGGAACTCGGGAAGGTATTGCTCGACCGGATCGCGCAGGGCCAGCTTGCCTTCCTCGGCCAGCATCATGATGCCGATCGCCGTGACCGGCTTGGTCATGGACATGATCTGGAAGATGGTGTCCTTCTGCATGGGCCGTCCGGCCTCGATATCGGCCATCCCGACCGCGTCGAACTCGGAAATGCTGCTGCCCCGGGCCACCAGGGACACGACCCCGGCTACTGTCTGCCCGTCGACAAATTGCTTCATCCTCTGGGGAATCTGTGCCAGGATCGCCTGGTTGGTTCCGAGGGCGCTGCCGGGCTGGGACGGCGCGGGTGTCGCGGCCAGCGCCAGTATCAACAGGTTGAGAAATGCGGTGCGCACGGGAGACAGGATATCTGAAGGCGAAGCAGGCCGCAAATGTGAGACGGTAGCCGCCGCGCCTTGCGTCAAGCTGCCAATGAGAAGTGCGGGTTAAGATGATGAGGCGTGAACCTTCCGGTCAATCCGCCTGTCCTGCCGATGTTGGCGAAACGCATCGATGCGCTGCCGCCGGGCGATGCATTCATCTTCGAACCTAAATGGGACGGCTTTCGCGCCCTGGTCTTCAAGGACGGCAACGAAATCGAAATCCAGAGCCGCGAGGAGAAGCCGCTGAACCGGTACTTCCCCGAACTGCTGGGTCCACTCGGAGAGCGACTGCCGGCTCGCTGCGTGCTCGACGGTGAAATCGTCATCGTCGCCAGCCACGGCCTCGATTTCGATTCTCTGCAGCTTCGCCTGCATCCGGCGGCTTCGCGCGTGAAGCTGCTTTCCCAACAGATGCCCGCGTCGATTGTGTTCTTCGATCTGTTGGCCGAAGACCACCGCGACTTGCGGGGGCGCCCCTTCGAGGAGCGGCGGGCGGAGTTGGAGAGAATCCTGGCTGCTGCCGAGCCGCCCATCCATCTGACGCCCGCGACGCGCGACCGAGACCTGGCGGCCGAGTGGTTTCGCCGCTTCGAGGGGGCCGGGCTTGACGGAGTGATCGCCAAGCCGGTGTCCGGAACCTACGAGCCGGATAAGCGCGTGATGTTCAAAGTGAAGCACGAGCGCGATTGCGATTGCGTGGTGGCCGGCTTCCGCTGGTATAAGGACGCCGGCCAGAAAGCGATCGGTTCCCTGCTGCTGGGTCTCTACGACAACGGCGGCGCGCTGCAGCACGTCGGCGTGTGCGCCAGTTTCAGCACGGAAAAGCGGCAGGAGTTGGTACACTTCCTGGCGCCGTATCGCCGCGATGCGCTGGCGAAACATCCATGGAAGGAATGGGCGGGCACGGGCGAGGGCCAAAGGATGCCCGGCGCCCAGAGCCGTTGGAGCCAGGGCAAAGATCTTTCGTGGGAGCCATTGCGGCCGGAGTTGGTCGTAGAGGTCGCCTATGAGCACATGCAGGGCCCGCGTTTCCGCCATATGGCGCATTTCCGGAGATGGCGCACGGATAAGAGCCCGGAAGAGTGCACCTACGCGCAGTTGGAAGTCGTGCCTCCGGCAGAGCTGTCGCGGATATTCGCCGCCGGCCGGTGACGTCAGGAGCGTTTCGCAGCGCGCCAGGCGCGCCATTCGCGTGTCGGATCGTCATCCGGATCGGGCGTTTCCTGCTCCGGCCGCATCTCTTCCGGCACGTGACGGAGGTTGACGCGAATGCGCGTCCACGTCGAAGAGCGGCCGCGCATGGAATCGACCAGGACGTCGTCCACCGCCAGTTTTTCGGCGGCATCGGCATGGCGTTCCTTCCACCGTTCGAGTCCCGCCAACGCAGCGGTTTTGTCTGGCGAGTTGGCCACCGTGATCAGAGGCATCTTCTCGCGCGGCGGTTTCCTGGCGGCGGACTTCTTGCGCGACGGCGCCACCCGCGTGTCCTCTCCTTCCATCTTGCGAAAATGAGGCGGCCACGGCGCATCGGCCATCCCCGCGGCCTCGTCCTTGGCGGCCAGCTCGAGCAGCGGTTCGAGCGAGCAGGGTGATGCGTTCATGCCGGCGTGCGGATCGGCGACGCGCTGGAAGCGTTCGGGCATCGTGCGGATATTGAAGTCCGCGGGGTCGCACGCGGCAACCTCGTTCCATTCCAGCGGTGCGGAAACGCGCGCATCTTCCAGCGGCCGCACGGAGTACGCCGAGCAGGTAGTGCGATCCTTGGCGTTCTGGTTGTAGTCGAGGAACACGCCGTGGCGCTCCTCTTTCCACCATTTCGAGCTGGCCAGCGCGGGCACGCGCCTTTCGACGGCGCGCGACAGCGCCACCGCGGCGCGGCGCACTTCGGCGAACGTCCAGCGTGGATGGATGCGGACGTTGATGTGCATTCCGCGCGAGCCGCTGGTCTTCGGCCAGCCGCGAAGACCCAGTTCGTCGAGCAGCGCTTTCACCTCGAGAGCCACCGTGCGCACGTCCGCCCACGGAACGCCGGGGCCGGGGTCGAGATCGACGCGCAGCTCATCGGGATGATCGAGATCGCCCGTGCGCACCGGGTGAGGGTGCAATTCGAGACAGCCCAGGTTGACGATCCAGGCAAGGCCCGCGTCGTCGTCCACCACCACCTCTTGGGCGGTGCGGCCCGAAGGGAAGGAGAGCGTCACGGTGCGCATCCAGGCCGGCAGATCTGCCGGTGCCCGCTTCTGGTAGAAAGCCTCGCCTTCCGCGCCGTTGACGAAGCGCTTCAGGACGATGGGGCGGTCCTGAATTCCGTTGAGTGCGCCGGGGGCCACCGAGAGGTAGTAGCGCACCACGTCGATCTTGGAAGCCCTGGTCTGCTTCGAAAAATAGAGCTTGTCGGGGTGGCTGATGCGGACGTCGCGCCCGTCGATCGTGAGCAGTTCGGCGGCTGCGTCCTTCTTCACTCCCACAGCTTATCGCAAGCTCCTCGGTCCGGCTGGAGCGCCGTCCTTCCCTACGAGCTCGCGAGGAGGCGCAATTCGGGCACGTGGCGCAGGCGCCTCCTCTGTTCGCGGCGCGCCGCCGAATGGCCGGCGCGCCGGATCCGCCCAAGAAATCTTACGGGACCTGCCGGAAACTAGCGCCGATTGGCGTACGCGATGCCGGCCTCGACCTCGTGGATAGCCGAATTGGTGAGCTCGATCGCTTTGGCGCGATGGCCGCCTTTGTCCTGCTCCGCCGTCTCCAGCGATTGCCTGGCCGACCGCAGATGGTTCAACGCGGCTTGCATGTGCGGCTGGGACGCGGCTTTCCCGAGGCCCGCCGCCAGGCCGCCCAACCCGATTGCCGGAAGAATGTGCTGCAACGTGAGCCTGCGTGAGATCGTCATCGTGTTCCTTCCCCCAGGCGGAAGCGGCGTCCGCCAGGACCATCCGGGACTTCCGCCTTAGTTCCCCGGAAGCGTGCAGTATAGCTCCAATCGCCACCAATCGATTGACTCGCCCGGCCCATCCCTATTCACGGCTCTTCAGCAGCAGCTCGGACTCCGCCTCGAAGGGACGAAAGGGCCCGTGGAGGTCCTCGTCATCGATCACGTGCACCGAATAAGATCCGCCGGGTTCGGCAGCCTCCAGTCTGACCGACCGTTCAGACCCGCGCCGCGGGCACATCACGAAGGATATGTATGTGAGCGGGCAGATTAGTCGCGCATTGGGGTCAATGGTGTCAGCAAGCGCTACGTGATCGTGAATGTGAGGGTCACTGTAGCGGTTTGGGACGGGCTGCCGGAATCGGTCACTTGAAATGTCACTACACTTGTTTCGGCGTAAACCGGTGTCCCGGAAATCTGGCCGGTGCGATCCAGGGTAAGCCCCACCGGTAATCGGCCGGCGACTATCGACCAGGAATATGGAGGGGTTCCGCCGGTAGCGGCAAGCGTTTGGGAATACGGTACGCCCACGTTACCGTTCGCAACGGATGTTGTTTTGACACTCAGGACTGATCCGCTTCCTGAGGACGACGGTGCCGCGGTTGCAGACCACGTTGCCACGACTGTGCCGCCCCCTGCGATGTAGTTCAGAAGGTTCGGAATCGTAACCGCCTGACCGTTCGGAAGCAGGCCGCTCAGTTGGGTTGTGAAGATCGAGCTATATGCAGTCGCAGTATTGTAATTCACGCCGCTGGTACCGGTGTACGCCTCTTCGGTAACGCTGAACGACATCGCTATCTGATTGGCGGTTTGCTGGAACAGGACAAACGGCGAACCACCGCCCGGGTTGCATACTGCGGAGAGCGCGAACGTGGTGCAGTTATTTCCTGCAGGTATGGCCGGGATCGTGACGCTGATCAGGTCAAAATGCACTAGGCCGCCAGGAAGCGGGCTTTGGGCAGTCATGAAATCCACCAAAGGAACAACGACCCCGGCGGGGAAATCTTTGATGGTGTCCTGTGGGGTAGAGCCTACCGTGAACACGGCGGGATCCTGCCCTGATACCGCATCCTGGACAGATCCCGGCGGATTGGTGCAGGTGGCAGCCGAGTTCCAGTTAATGCAGGCATTGCTTATTCCGACCAAACCGCCGACCATGTTGTTGATTTGTAGAACCCCACCACCGGCCAGCGGTATGGGAGTCGCGTAAATGCCCGCTGGCGCCATCAGCAGGGCAATAGTGGCAAAAACAACGGATAATTCGCGAAAGATTCTCATGGCTACGGACGATACTCTAAGTGCCGTGTGCCCGCAATTGCGCGGACGACGTAGTTCGGACGACGTAGTTCAGACGCCAACGGAGGCGATACGGATTCCGCCGCTCGACCTGTATTACCATGGCGGCTGTCCGGAGGCCCCGTGACCCGACGAACGTTTCTTGCTTCCGCCGCGGCCATCGCCGCGCGCGCCGCCGCAACGCACCCGCCCAACATCGTCTTCATCCTATGCGACGATCTCGGCTTCGGCGACCTCGGCTGCTACGGCTCCCGCATCCGAACCCCCAACCTGGACCGCATGGCCGCCGAGGGAGTCCATTTCACCAACTTCTGCTCCGCCGACCCGGTCTGTTCGCCCTCGCGCGCCGCCCTTCTCACGGGCCGTTACCCCACGCGCGTCGGCGTTCCCCGGGTGCTGTTCCCGCAGGATGCCGGCGGCCTGGCCCTCGATGAAACCACCCTCGCCGACGCGGTCAAAGCCGCCGGCTACCGCACCATGTGCATCGGCAAGTGGCACCTCGGCCGACCCGAGCGCTACCTGCCCACCAGCCGCGGGTTCGACGCTTACTTCGGCATCCCCTACAGCAACGACATGACCCCGCGCGTGCTGATGCGCAACGACCAGGTCCTCGAAGAGACCGCCCCACTCGACAGCCTCACCCAGCGCTACACCTCGGAAGCCACACAGTTCATCGACAAGTCCAAGGCCGGCCCGTTCTTCCTTTATATGCCCCACACCTTCCCGCATATCCCGCTCGGCGCCTCGCCGCGCTTCCGGGGAAAATCACCCGAGGGCCTCTACGGCGACGTGGTGGAGGAGGTGGACTGGAGCGTCGGCGAAGTGCTGAGCGCACTCAAGCGCAACGGCCTCGACCGCAACACGCTGGTCATGTTTTCGAGCGACAACGGCCCGTGGTACCAGGGCAGTCCCGGCACACTGCGTGGCCGCAAGAACACCACCTACGAAGGCGGCGTCCGCGAGCCCTTCATCGCGCGCCGGCCCGGCTTCATCCCCGCCGGACGCACCTGCCATGCTCTTGCTTCCATGATGGATGTGTTCCCGACCGTGGCCAGGCTGTGCGGAGCGAGTTTGCCCTCCAAGCCCCTCGACGGCATCGATATCTGGCCGCTGCTCCACGGCGACAAGGAATCCATCGAGCGCGCCCCGCTGCTCTACTTCGACAACTGGGACCTGCAATGCGCCCGCTCCATGAACTGGAAGCTGCACCTCGCGCGCCACAACACCGCGGCATATGCCCCCGCGCCCGCCGAGGGCCGCCACAGCTACCTCCTGCCCAAGCCCGAGCTCTACAACCTGGCCAACGATCCCGACGAAAGCTACGACGTGGCCGCCGAAAACCCGGGCGTCGTCGCGGACCTGACGGCGAAGATCGCTGAAATGCTGCGCACGTTCCCCGAGCCCGTGCAGCAAGCCTGGGCTGAAGCCCGGTCGCGCCCGGTGCAGCCCGCCACGCCCACGGGAGCTTATCCGGTTCCGATTCGCAAATAAAATAGCTGTGTGCTCCAGGTTGAGGGGATTGAGCCGGTGGCAACCGGCCTCCGTGATATAGTGTTGGGCATTCCGGGGATCGCTTCCTATGAGGGTTCAGCGGCTCGCCAGGCTGGTGCTGTTCTTGGGAATCCCAATCCTTGCGTGGACCCAGACCGGCAAGGATGAAGCTTTCATCGGCGCGCGCGGAAGGTACTGGGCATTTCAAAAAGTCATCCGCCCGCCAGTGCCTCACGTCACGGACGCCGCCTGGATCCGCAATCCGATCGACGCCTTCATTCTCGATGGTCTCCGTCAAAAGCAACTGGAGCCGTCGCGGCCGCTGGACCGGATTGGGTTGATCCGGCGGGTCACCTACGATCTCACCGGTCTCCCGCCACTGCCCGCCGATGTGGACGCGTTCCTGAAAGACAAGTCTCCCGAAGCATACGAGAGAGTCGTCGATCGCCTGCTTGCTTCCCCGCAATACGGCGAGCGCTGGGCATCCAAATGGCTCGACGTGGTGCGCTACGCCGATACCAACGGATTCGAGCTCGATCTGGAGCGCCCGCACGCCTGGCGCTATCGCGATTACGTCATTCAGTCGTTCAACGCGGACAAGCCATACGACCGCTTCATCCGGGAACAGATTGCCGGCGACGAGATGTTTCCGGGAGACAAAGAGGCGCTGATTGCCACCGGTTACCTCCGCGCCGGTTCCGAGCACCTCGTGTCCGGCAACATCGACCCCGAGGAGAGCCGCCAGGAGGTGCTCACCGAGATCGCCACCAACGTCGGCCAGGCGTTTCTGGGCCTGACCGTCAATTGCGCCCGCTGCCACAATCACAAGTTCGATCCGATTCTGCAGTCGGATTTCTACGCGCTCCAGGCGGTCTTCGCCGGGGCCAAAGGCAAAGACGTCGAGATCGCCACGACGGATGAAAAAGCCGCGTTCGAGGCGGCGCAGAAGGCTTATAAGGAGAGACTGGCGCCGGTCCAGAATGCCCTTAAGGAGCTGGCGAGGCCTTTCGAACAGAAGATCGTCGAGGAGCGCAAGGCGGCACTCGATCCCAAGCTGCTGGAAGCGCTGAATACGCCGAAGGACAAGCGGACGCCGGAACAGAAGCGCCTCGCCTCCGACGCCGACGCGCAGATCAAGCCCGCCTGGGACGAGA
>Ga0335080_10005629_pt1 | contig 12913 bp, 7 predicted proteins | sample Lox_Sample_34_FD_206720 | JGI IMG/M metagenome (GOLD analysis project Ga0335080, IMG submission 206720) | Soil microbial communities from Loxahatchee National Wildlife Refuge, Florida, United States - Lox_Sample_3.4 | ecosystem: Environmental > Terrestrial > Soil > Wetlands | place: USA: Florida... | reverse complement strand
TACCGGTCTGCTGCACATCGATCACATGGTAGGGAACGTAGGCTGGCACGCGATGGATGAGTGGGTGAAGTTCTACTCCGACGTGATGGGCTTCTCGCTCTATCAGCACTTCGATGACAAGGACATCTCGACGGAGTACTCGGCGCTGATGTCGAAGGTAATGGCCAACGGCAACGGCTACGTGAAGTTTCCGATCAACGAGCCGGCAGAGGGCAAGAAAAAATCTCAGATCGAAGAGTACCTCGAGTTCTACGGTGGTCCGGGGGTACAGCACATCGCACTCGCCACAAACGACATTTTGCACACGGTAAGCAGGCTGAGTGAACAGGGAGTCGAGTTCCTGCACGTTCCGCATACGTATTACACGGAGCTGCAAAACCGCGTGGGCGCGATCGACGAGCCGATCGAGGAACTCGAAAAACTGGGGATTCTGGTGGACCGAGATGACGAGGGCTATATGCTGCAGATCTTCACGCGGCCGGTGGAGGATCGGCCGACGCTGTTCTTCGAGATCATTCAGCGCAAGGGCAGCCGAAGCTTCGGCAAGGGCAATTTCAAGGCGCTGTTTGAGGCAATTGAGCGCGAACAACAGGCGCGGGGCAACCTGTAGGGGATCCGATGAAGACCGAAACGCTCACAGCCGCCGCTCCGTACCTCATCGAGCAGAATTACTTCGCCTACTCGGACGAACAACATGCGGTCTGGGCGGAGCTTGTGGGCCGCGTGCTACCTGAATTGGAAAAGCATGCGGCTCGCGCTTATCTGGACGGGTTCCAGGTCATCGGCTTGCAAAGAGACCGCCTTCCCCGCCTCTCTTCAATCAGCGCTCGCCTGGAACCGAGGACGGGCTGGAATTCCACTCCGGTGAGTGGGTTCCTGCCCGCGCCTGCCTTCTTCGAGATGCTGGCGGCACGCCGATTTCCTACAACAACCTGGTTGCGCAGCCGCGAGTCGCTGGAATACACGCCAGAACCGGACATTTTTCACGATGTCTTCGGGCATGTGCCCATGCACTCACACAAGGTCTTCGCGGATTTTCTCCAACGCTACGGCCGGGTTTGTGCATCCATCGAGAACGAGGCGGTGCTGGAGCGGCTTGGCCGTCTTTTCTGGTACACGGTCGAGTTCGGCCTGATCCGCGAAGGAGACGGAATCAAGGTTTACGGGAGCGGCCTTATCAGTTCCCACGGCGAGTGCAAAAGCGTGGTCGAAGGACATTGCGCTGTCCATGAATTTTCATTGGACGAGGTTCTCAATACTCCGGTAAAAGTGGACGAGTTCCAGAAGACGCTCTTCGCAATCGACAGTTTCGACCAGATGTACGAGGCCATGCACGAGGCAGAGCATCGCGTTCTCGAAAACAGCTTGTAAAGGTGAAGAAGCATGCCCGATGAGATCCGGTATCAGACCGGTTTTGGAAACGAATTTGCGACTGAGGCTGTTGCGGGTGGCTTGCCGCAAGGACAGAACGCGCCGCAAAAGCATCCCCGCGGACTCTACACCGAGCAATTCAGCGGAACGCCATTTACCGCTCCCCGAGCCACGAATCGACGGACCTGGACCTATCGCATCCGTCCAACGGTTACGCACCGGCCTTATGAGGAGATTCCGGCGAAGCTGATTCGCAGCGGTCCCTTCCTTGAGGTTCCGACTTCGCCCAACCAGCTTCGCTGGGATCCTCTGCCGGTTCCCAAGGAAAAGGCAGACTTCGTCGATGGCATTGTGACGTTGGGCGGCAATGGCGATCCGGCAATGCAGGTCGGGCTGGCCATTCATATCTACGCCTGCAATACGTCGATGGAGAATCGATTCTTCTACACGGCTGACGGTGAAATGCTGATCGTTCCGCAGCTTGGTCGGCTTTATTTTCACACGGAACTTGGCATCCTGGAGGTTGCGCCGGGCGAGATCTGCGTGATTCCGCGGGGAGTAAAGTTCCGTGTGGTTCTCGCAGAGAAGCAGGCTCGCGGATACATCTGCGAAAACTATGGATTGCCGTTCCGCCTTCCTGAACTGGGAACCATCGGGGCTAATGGACTCGCTAATCCCCGGGACTTCAAAGCACCTGTGGCTGCATTTGAGGAACGCGATGGCGAGTTCCACATTACTGCGAAGTTTCTTGGCCGACTGTGGACGGCTTTCATCGATCACTCGCCGCTGGACGTGGTGGCGTGGCACGGCAACTACACTCCCTACAAGTACGATCTGGCGCTGTTCAACTGCATCAACACCGTTTCGTTCGATCACCCCGATCCATCGATCTACACGGTGCTGAGCGCGCCCTCGAATACGCCTGGGACGGCAAATTGCGATTTTGCCATCTTCCCGCCGCGATGGATGGTTGCGGAGCATACGTTCAGGCCTCCGTGGTTCCACCGCAATCTGATGAATGAGTTCATGGGATTGGTATTCGGCGCATACGATGCAAAGGCCGAAGGTTTCGTGCCCGGCGGAGCCAGCCTGCACAACTGCATGGCGGGCCACGGACCTGATGCAGAGACTTTTGAGCGCGCCTCTGCGGCAGAACTCAAGCCCCAATACCTGGCCAACACGCTAGCGTTCATGTTTGAGACCCAGCTTGTGGTGCGGCCGACAGAATTCGCAATGAAGACGCGGATCCTGCAGCATGAGTACTTCGAATGCTGGCAGGGCTTGAAGAAACATTTCAAGCAGACGCCGCCAGCGAAGTCCCGAAAGAAATGACTGCCCTCGAAACCGTGCTCGCCGGCTTGTTTGATTATGCAGGCCTGTATCCACCAGCGAGCCTCGACATGCAGACAGCGGTGCGTAACTATCTGCGATACATGGAAGGTACGCAACGAGGTGCGCTTGGGCGCTTCGTCGTCCATATGGATCGCATCGGAGAGGTGCGATCAGCCACCGGGCACTCGTTTCCGGATATGAAGCTTAGCGTGCTTGTCGCGGCGGATGCAGATGTCAGCGCTCTTGCAGATTTCCTCGGCAATCGCGATCATGTGGTAATCGAATGTAAAGTGAACCAGCCCTCGGATGTCGAACGCATCACTGGGCGAATTCGCGCGGGCACGGAGTGTTATTTTGAAATTCCGATGGTGATCGATGAGGGATTGCTGGATGCGATCAAAGCGCGTGGCGCGCGCGTGAAACTGCGGATGGGCGGGGTGGCGGCGGAGGCGTTTCCGTCGGCAAACGCGATTGCGGTCATGCTAAAAGCGCTCGCCGACCGGCATCTTGCGTTCAAGGCGACCGCAGGTCTTCATCATCCAATCCGCTCGCGCCATGCATTCACCTATGAACCAGACAGTTCCTCCGGTACCATGCATGGTTTCATGAACCTTGCGTTGGCCGCGACTTTGCTGCATTTTGATGGAACAACCGGCGAGGCCCTGCAAACGCTGGAGGAGGAAGACCCGGATGCCTGGAAAGTCGGGCCGGAAGGCATTGGGTGCGGGGCGTTCCGATGGAGCGCGGATCAACTGCGTGCCGTGCGGCAGGAGTTCTTCATCAGCATCGGAACTTGTTCCTTTGAAGAGCCGATCCGCGATCTGGAGTTGATGGGATGGCTATGAAAAGCTGGGTGGAAAGCGCGAATCAACCCGGTATCGATTTCCCGCTGGAGAACCTCCCTTATGGTGTTTTCCGTTATGCGCACAGGACGTCGATAGGCGTTGCGATCGGTGATCAGGTTCTGGATCTCGGCACGTGCGCATCAGAGGGGCTCCTCAAGGCGCTTCCAAGCGAGGTTGTTGACGCATGCACTGCCCAGGTGCTGAATCCACTGATGGCTCTTGGTCCGCAGGCGTGGACGGTTCTGCGGCGCGAAATCAAAGCTCTTCTCGTGGAAGACAGCGCCGATCCTCGGCTGCGCAGCCGGATCTCAGCGATGTTAATTCCCATGAACGATGTTGAGATGAAGTTGCCGGCACAGATCGGAGACTACACGGATTTCTACGCGTCCATCCATCACGCCACGCGCGTTGGCCGGCTTTTTCGCCCTGACAATCCCCTATTGCCGAACTATAAATATGTCCCGATCGGCTATCACGGCCGGAGTTCGTCGATTGTGATCAGCGGAACGGACATTCATCGGCCAGATGGACAAACGAAACCGCCATCGGCCACCGAACCGGCGTTTGGCCCTTCGCGCTCTCTCGACTACGAACTCGAAGTTGGCATGTTCGTGGGTCCGGGCAATCCTCTCTCGCAGCCTGTTCCTGTTGATGAGGCAGAGCAGCGGATCTTCGGGCTCTGCCTGGTAAACGACTGGTCTGCGCGGGATATCCAGTCGTGGGAGTACCAGCCCCTCGGTCCATTTCTGGCGAAGAACTTCGCAACCACAATCTCTCCCTGGATTGTGCCCATGGAGGCGCTCGCTCCCTATCGTGTGCCTGCCGCAAATCGAGCGAGCGATGATCCGGCCCCGCTTCGATATCTCGAGCAGAAGGATGCAGCACATGCTGCCATCGAAGTAACGCTCGAAGTCCTTCTTCAATCGAAAGAGATGCGCGAGAGAAGCTTTGCTCCAATGCAGCTGAGCCGGGGCAACCTTCGCGATCTGTACTGGTCGCCGGCTCAACTTGTCACGCACCACGCCAGCAACGGCTGCAACCTGCGTCCCGGCGATCTCATCGCCACCGGCACGGTCTCCGGACCCGACGAGGGCTCGGAGGGTTGTCTTCTTGAAATGAAAAATCGCTCCGAGCCGATTACTCTCCCTACAGGCGAAAAGCGCGCCTTTCTGGAGAACGGCGATGAAGTAACGTTTCGCGGATATTGCCATCGGGAGGGTCTGCCCCGCATCGGCTTTGGAGAATGCAGAGGAAGGATCATCTCCGCGCACGCGCTGTTTACTGCCGGGTGAAGTGGCCGTGCCCGTTCATGGTGCAGGAAGCGAGGCTGTCTTCCGTATGCTTTGGCCCTCTGTAACCTCGTACAACGCGTCGCAAGCTAAATCATGAAAACTCTGAATCGAGCCGCTGGGCCAGCGCACCTCCAGGTTCCTGATCGATGTACTCTTCCCAAGACCGAAGTGCAGGCGCGTGTCGTTGCTGGACAGGTAGCTTCCACCGCCGCGCACTTCATCCACCTGAGCCGCATCCGCCGTGGTAACAATGACGCGAGCGCCGATCGCCATCTTATTGCTCCTCACGCCGATGAGGCGCAGGAGAATGCGGTGATTGTGATTCTTCGTTTCATTCAGAAAAAGGGATGGCGGACCCGCAACGTTGAAAACAAGCACATCGAGGTTTCCGTCGTTGTTCACATCTCCGAAAGCTGTGCCCCTGCGGGACTGCGCGGGGCCAGCATTCATGCCGGATTTATCCGCGATCTCCTCGAATGACTTGTCTCCCAGATTTCTGAAGAGCTGCAGCGGCTCCTTATACGGGGGCTCGTCGGGCAGGCCGTCCAGCAGACTCGAAAAATTCCCGGAAGCGATAAGGATGTCGGGCCAGCCATCGTTATCGAAATCGCCGAATCCCGTACCCCATTTCACCGGCCAGAACGTCTTTGCAGAGAGGCCGACCCTGGAAGCAAGATCCGCGAACTCGTCATGGCCCTGGTTCCAGAAGAGACTCGCGGGCTGACGCCCATATCTGGTCACGAACAGATCGAGCTTTCCATCGCGATCGAAATCGCCAAAATCCGCTGCCATGTTTCCATAAACCTGGCCATCTTCGCCGGAGGCAGTTCCCGACGCCAGCCCGATCTCATCAAAGGTTCCGTTGCGCAGATTGTGGAACAGGTAGTTATAGGCGCCGTCGTTCGTTACAAAGAGGTCTGGCCAGCCGTCGCCATCGTAATCGCCCCACACCACACCCATTCCGTGGAGTTTCTGAGGATTGCTGACGCCTGCTTTTTTCGACACCTCTTCGAATGTGCCGTCTCCGCGGTTTCGATAAAGGAGGTCCGTTTCTCCCGGCATGCCGTCGGGCAATTCGACCAGCACTCCCTTGTAGAGGGTAGTTTTGGGATCGGGCAGGTGGTGAACGTCGGTGGAAACATATCGAGCCACAAACAGGTCGACGTTGCCATCTCGATCGTAATCGGCCCATGCCGCGCCGGCGCTGAATCCTCCCCCTGCTACACCCGCTTTCGCACTCACATCTTCAAACTTGCATCCGCCAAGATTGTGGTAGAGCACGTTGTGTCCATAACCACTCACATAGAGGTCCGGCAACCCATCATTGTCGAAGTCCGCAACGGCCAGGCCCGTTGCCCACCCTTTGGTCAGCATTCCCGAAGACGCTGTGACGTCGGAGAAGTGAATCTTGTTTCCCGTGCCATCCTGTTGGTAAAGGGTGACCATCAGATCGCCACCGGCGAGGTTGCGCTCGATGCTTGAGTCCCTTACCACCGCGATATCAAGTTTCCCGTCATTGTTGCAATCGAAAAGTGCGACTCCGCCGCCGTTCATGGTGTCGACGATGTAACGGCGTTTGGTCGTTGTCTGTGGAACCGTCGTGAGGCCGACTTCCTGGGCAACGTCCCTGAAACGGATCAGACTGTCCGGCGACACTGGAACCTCAGGCCCGGATTTGGCTGTTCCCGAGGCTGATGGCTCAATTGGATTCGTTTTCCCACCTGTACGGGCCTCTCCGGAGAGCGAACTCTGGGCGCAAGCAGCTACGAACGGCAGCAGAATGACCGCGAGGATTGTAAGAGGCTTCATGGTCTCAAATCGTAACTCTAGAATATGTCTGCTTCGCCGCGCACCACCGAATCTCGCCCTGATTGCGCCTCAATCTGCAGGTTGATGTGGATTCGAAGTGGGGGCGGCGAGGATGCAGAATGATTCAGCCAGAGGTCGCAACGAGCGGTGGGCGTGCGGGGGCGCCGGTTGAATCAAAAAGGCGAGCACGCTTAACCTTGTTCGGGATGGTGACAGGGGTTTGCTGTTTCCGTGAGTGAGGAGCCGCCGCGGATGGAATGTGCGGAAGCTGCAGCGCTGCGATCGGCGCGGCAGCTTCGCATGCTGATTGTTCTAAGCGGATGAGCGGCCCAGTAACTCGCTGATGCGGGCGTGATAAGTACGACTCATGCCGAGTTTGTGGCCGTTCACGAGATGCACCATGAAATCGCCGCGCGATTCGGTGCGGACTTCTTTTACGTATTTGAGGTTGACAATCGCCGAACGGTGGACGCGCAAGAAAAGCTGTGGATCGAGGCGCTGTTCCATCGAAGTCATTGTTTCACGGAGCAGATGCGTTTCTGTCCCCGTACAGATGCGGACGTAATTCTCCTCGGCGCTGATCCAGCGGATATCCGAAACGGGGAGAAACAGAATGCGTCCGCGCGATTTGAAGATGATGCGCGTGGTGTATTTCTCGGCTCCGAGGTCCCTGGCGATCTTGCCATCGCTTTTTCTTTCGCCGTTACGGATCTGGTCGCGGGCACGCGCAAGCGCGGTGTGGAGGCGCTCCGCGCTGAATGGCTTCAGCAGGTAGTCGGTAATGTTGAGTTCGAAGGCCCGAAGCGCGTAATGATCGTAGGCCGTTGTGAGGATCACACGCGGAAGTGGGACGGTGGTTGAGATTGACAATTCAGAAATGAGGTCAAGCCCGTCCATGCCGGGCATCCGCACATCGAGAAACATTAACTGCGGGTTTGTGGCGCGAACAAGCTCATATACCTCATGGGCAGACGAAGCTTCACCTGCAACTTCTATGTCCGATTCACCGTGCAGAAGCTGCCGCAGTTTCTGACGAGCGAGCAGTTCATCATCAGCAATCAAAGTCTGGATAGCCATGGACTCTCCTGTTCAAGTGCTGGATTTGTGATTGTTCCTCGAATCAGAAAGAACTGCAGTGCAGAGTTTATGGCAAACCTGATGCCATTTCGAGGGCGGGAGGAGTTGTTGATCTGAGATGAGTTAGCCGATCGAGTACTGAGGGGAGGCAAAAAAAATGTTCGGTTTCGAGATTTCTTGTTCGAATCTGGACACCCGCTGGAAGTGGTCACCGGCCCGCCGCAGATGGTCCCGCAAGGAAGTCTTTTGTCACTTGGGAGGGAATTTGAGGCGGGATATGGGTCGGAAGGTGATGGTCCGGAAGGCGAGTAGTTTGGCAGCTTCCGGACCATTCAAGTGTTCTAGAAGTAGATCTTGGCGGCAAGTTGAGTTGCGCGGCCGGGTTGTGGATCTCCGGCGGAGACGCCGAAGTTTCCGGGCTGAATAACGGATTGAATCGTGCCGAAGGTCGAATCGCCGTACGCACCATCGGGTTCGGCAAAGTTGGTGTGATTAAAGACGTTGTAGGACTCGAGCCGCACCTGGATGTAGGCCCGGTTATCCTTCAGGATCGGGAAATCCTTGTAAAGCTGGAGATTGGTGTAGTTGTATCCCGGACCGCTGAAGAAGTTGCGCCCTACGTTGCCAAACGTTCCGACCGGCTCAGGAGAGAAGGTCGAGGTGTCGAAGAACTGGTTGCCGGCTTTACGAGGATCTATCCTCTTGATTTTGAAATTGCTCGTATTGGGGTTGTCGCCGCATCCGTAATAGGTGAACGCGTCACACCAGCCAGAACGATAGGCTCCGGGTTGCGAGATCCCGACCGGGAATCCGGTTTGGAAAGCAGTCGTACCTGAGATATGCCATTTCCCGAGCACCTCATTGAGAATGACGTTATCTCTCATGCGTGCGAAGATGGGTACCTCATACGTATAGAGCGCAACGAAACGGTGCCGTGCGTCGTAGTCCGAGTTGCCGTAGTTCAAGTATTCAAATCCAGGTGTGAAGTTGATGGCGCGCCCGTTCAGGGATCCGACCCCGTTGGGTGTTCCGTTTCCATAGGAGGACTCGTAACCGGAGTAGTCATCGAGGGCGTGCGAGTAGGTGTAAGCGAGCGTGAAATAGAGCCCATGTGAGAGCTGCTCTTGCAGGCTGGCCTGCAGGGAATGGTAGCTCGATGCTCCGGTCGAGGCCTGCTGGGCAACGCTCAAATACCAGGGAATGCCGTTAGGCAGGATCGCAGTCGAGCCTGGCACGATCGCGGGCTGCGCCGTGTACTGCGGGAAGTACAGGTGCACCTGGGAGATGAGAGATGTACAAGTCGGATCGGAAACGCATGCTGCATGACCTTCCGGAGTGATTGGATCGCCTTCGTAGGTGCGGGGGAGCTTTCGCCCCAGTGAACCTACGTAACCGACTTGGGCAACCATCTTGTTGCCTATTGAGCGCTGGATATTCAGATTGAAGTTATAGGCATACGGCGGCAAATAGTTCGCGCCTGGTTGGCTCAGGTCGAGCAGACTGTAGTTGTCGGCCCAGTCGAGCACGGCTCCGGGCTGAGGCCGTTGATAGGGGAAGGGGTTTGGTTCGGATGCTTCGGGTCTGCCCGCGACATCAGAGAATGGATCAGCAAGTGAGGGACTTCCTCCAAGATCTGCGGCCCCGCGCGAAGCATAGAGAAAGGGTGGGGATGAGAGGTTCTGTAGAGCTTCCTCTTCCTGATCGCGGTTGAAGTACACGCCAAAGCCACCACGAATGGCGAGGGAGTGATTTCCGGAATTGCCGACCAACGCGGAGGGCCCGGCGCTCGGAGACCATACGAATCCGATTCGCGGGCCGAAATGATCCCACTTCACGGTTGCGGCGCCGTAATTTGTGCAGCCGGGATCTCCGGGATAGAGAAGTCCGGGCGCACCTCCCGGGAAGATCTTGGACGTCGCATTGCTGGCTTGCCAGCAGGTGATGGCAATACCGCCGTACTGGTGATTCGCCCAGGGCGTTTCTGCATCCCACGAAGTGCCGTAGTTCAGCGTGAAGTCAGACGTGATCTTCCAGCTGTCCTGGATAAATGCATAGTATTCGCGTGACGTCGCGGCGATCTGGCTGCCCGAAGTCTGGGTGTAGTTATCCGGAATGCCAAGCACATAATCGATGGCCGGATCACCCGAGGAGAATTGCCCGCTGCCGGTCAAAGTGTAGAGACCGCTGTTGTCGGCGTTGTACGGGTTGTTGACCCCGAACTGCTCGAATGTACCGCCAAGCTTCAGACTGTGATTGCCATGGATCCAAGTGAAGACATCCTGAGCAAGAAGGTTTGTGTCCAGACGTGGCTGTGGGCCCTGGTTACTGAAACCGAGGTTGAAATACCCCTGCACGGCGATCACCGGCAACCCTGCGGCCGGTGATTGTGGAGTGATGTTGAAGCCCGCCGAACTGGGTTGCATGATCTGAGCGGGTTCAACGGCGGCGTAGTTGAAGCGGTAATACCCGCCGCGCAGTTCGTTGATTGCTCGCGAACTGAAGATATGCGTGAAGTCCGCGTCGAAGACCTTGATGTGCTCCGAGTTCACCATGGAAAAGCCGGGAACGGTGGCGCCGCCAAAAGGCAGCAGATTGAAGAACGGTGTCGACTGGAAAATTGTCGAGGCCCAAATCGTGTCATTGGCGGTGGGGTGGTAATCGAGGCGAATGATGCCCTGGTCGCTTGCCGCCGATGTGGAGTTATTGAAGTTGTAGAGATAAGACGCAGGTCCGTTCTGGCTTTGTTGCGTGACATTCGAAGGCGGAACGTACTTCTGGAACAGGCCGTTCGCAACAGAATCCCAACTCGCCGACGGAATGTTTACGCTTGCAAGGCCGGGGCACATATTCCATGGCGTTCCAGCGCTGCATCCTGCCAGTGCAAAGGGCATCGGATTTCCGGAGAGGCCATTGAGGGCTCCGTCGCCCGTGCTCTGTGAATTTGGTACGCCGGTTACTTTGTTGATGTCGGCGCTGAAATCTCCTGCGCGCTGAGCAGGCCCGAAGACCGGAGTCTGCTGCGTGACGGCTATCCCGCTTTTGGTTCCCTGGTACGCAGTAAAGAAGAACAGCTTGGACTTGAGGATCGGTCCGCCCAGAGTTCCACCGTAGATGTTCTGGTGAATCGGAGGCTTGTTCCCCACCAAGTCGAAGTAGTTCCGAGTGTTGAGGAATGTATCCCGATAGAACCAGAATCCATCGCCGTGGAAGGCTTTAGTTCCAGTCTTGAGAGTCTGATTCAAGATCGCGCCGGAATTGCGGCTGTATTCGGGGTTGATCGTGCTGGAGACAATCGCCAGCTCTCCGATCGCGTCGGGATTCACCACCATGCCTTCGGTCTGAATCGCGGAGTCATTTACGTCAGTACCATCGACCAGATAGCTGTTTTGTTCGATCTGCGCGCCGTTCGCAGAGAACCCACCAAAGCGATCCGCGGCCTCGACGACGCCGGGGGCAGATTTCTGTAACGCGGTCGCATCGCGCCCCAGTAACGGCATCTGCGTCACGACGTCTCCGAGGATATCAGTCTTGAGTTGTGTCTCAGAAGTCTCGACCTGCACACCTGCCGAGGTGACCTCTACGGTTTGCGCAGTTGGGCCAACGGAAAGCTTGGCATTGATCTCTCGGTCGTCATTGACGTTCAAGCGGATTCCATTAGACACAAATTTTGAGAAGCCGGATGAAACGATTGATACGCTGTACGGACCTCCTGGTTGCAAGTTGGACAGTTTGAAGAATCCCGCATTGTCCGATTTTGCATTGACAGAAATCCCGGTGCTGGTGTTCAACACCATGATGTCTGCGTCGGGAAGGACGGCCCCGGCAGGATCTGTTACAGTGCCGTGAATTGCCGACGTGGTGACTTGTCCGTATGACTTCAGCGTGAAACTTGCGATTGCTAGCAGCAAAACCACACTCGTCCATTTGAGTCTCATTCTGACCTCCAAAGCTTTTCATCCGTTATTCGATGTTTGTTGCACTCTTACTTGCGTGCGGCTGCGCTTCGACTCCTGGCTCAAGCAGAACATCACATTTGATCGTTTGTATCTAGATCAGTTGCTCAAATGTGACCAAGCGCAGATTTCGCTGACGAATGGCGTAGAGACTCAGTGGAGCAGCGGAGAAGATTACCTTGTTCTTGCACGCTCGCAAACCGTTGCAGAACGCTATCTGCAGCAAACGCCATGCTTATCGCCATAACTGACGCCTGATTCCGCGCGGATGATTAGCACGCGGCCAAGGACCTTTAACCGGTAAGTCACTTTCTGGAGTTTGTGACGAATTGTGCCACAGTGAGGACAAGCAGATTGTTCATTGCGTGGATAGAACATCTGCCAAGGGTGAATTGCACTGTGAGTTGCTTGCTCTCGGATAACAGTTCGAGGAACGATAAGTCTAGAAAGTAGATCGGCGACGGATTTACAGGGTCCATTCGCTGGTCTTCTGGTTCCGCTCGCAATCGCGGGCATTCGGATAGGTTCTTAACTTCTCTTCGAGGAACGATGGTGCTGTGAGCAGACGAGCGAGGAAGAGATCATGACTATCGAGTTACAAAGTCATGACATCTCGCTTGCGGCGTCCTGGTAACTTGGGTACTTCCGAGGTCGATCCCCTCTTCCCATTCAGATCGCGGAATCGCACCTGACATCTCCAGTGCGTATCGGTCGCAAATTTCACAATCTACGGTTCCTAAATGAACCGGAGGCACTATGAGCGTTCATCGCAGTAGAAGTGCATTGTCCTTCTTCCCCGCATTTATCGCAGCGTTCTGCATGATCCTTGTACGGTCAGCTTCGGCACGAGCGGCGGAGCCGGATATTCCAAAGATTCAGGCCGGTGCAGAGCGCGGCTCGATCGCGGAGGAGATCAAACTCGGCACCGCCTATCTGACAGGCCAAGGCGTGGCCCGCGATGTAAAGCAGGCAGCTTACTGGTATGAGAAAGCCGCGAACTCCGGAGATCCGGGAGCCCAGTTGGAAATCGGGTACTTTTACCAGGCCGGAATTGGGGTTGATCGGAACCCGGCTCGCGCAGCGCAATGGTTTGAGCGGGCCTCATCGAGTGGATTAACCGGCGCAAAGGTAAATCTCGGTGTGGCCTATGTTTGGGGATCCGGAGTGCGCAAGGATCCGGCATTCGCGGCACAACTCTTCAGGGAAGCCGCCAAGAGAGGCGATGGCGCCGGCG
>Ga0335080_10005628_pt1 | contig 12913 bp, 12 predicted proteins | sample Lox_Sample_34_FD_206720 | JGI IMG/M metagenome (GOLD analysis project Ga0335080, IMG submission 206720) | Soil microbial communities from Loxahatchee National Wildlife Refuge, Florida, United States - Lox_Sample_3.4 | ecosystem: Environmental > Terrestrial > Soil > Wetlands | place: USA... | reverse complement strand
GCCGCGCTTGCCGAAATCGGCCCGCCATTCCTGCTCGGTCCGCTCCAGCAGCGAGGACGCCCCGCTGGCGGCCAGGAACCGCACGACCATCATCACGACACCGGGCACTGCCTTCCCGGCGCGCTCGTCGTGGCGGCACTGCAGCGCGTACTGCATCTCCAGCTTCAGGTGAGCGGGCAGGCCGGCGAACCGGATCCGCTCGTGGCCGGGGATGCCCGCGCCCGCCTTCCACCGGCCGGCGAACTCCCCGGCATCCGGGCGTCCGTGCTGTTCCCAGGTCCTGCCGTGCGACCGGCACCAGTCGCTCCCGGGCTCGGCCCACAGCCCGCAGACGCCGGCCAGGCAGTCCGCAGGCGGGCTCGCGGGCCCGGTGCCCGGCAGCGTGTCCAGCCAGCTCTGCAGCTCAGGCATCCCGGCTCGTTCCCATGCGCCGGCGTGGCGTCGGCACAGGCCCTTGCGGCCCTTGACGCCGTACCGGCATCCCGGCGCACCGCATCTGTTCAGCGGGGCATATTTCCGCCAGCGGGGATCGGCGGCCGCGGCGAACCCGGCCACGTCCGGCCGGCCGGCGGCTGCCCACCGCTGCTGGTGCCCGTGGCACAAACCCCGGCTGCGGGCGGCCCGTCCGCACCCGGCGACCAGGCACAGCTTCCCGCCGGACACCGGGTCCTCCCGGCCGAAGGCCAGTTCGCCGGCACGGAACTCCGGTCGCACCGCGGCCATCAGCTTTCCCGGCAGGCTGGCAGCAGGCTCGTGCCGCCCGTCTCCCGCAGCCTCCGGGCCGCTCACCGGCTGTCCTCCTTCTCGCCGAAGACGGTCGCGGTGACACTGACCGCGACGCCGCCGCGGACGCCGCGGGCGTGCAGGTAAACAGGCGTCCGGCTTGCGGCCGGGGTCTCGGTGACCTCGTCCAGGCTGAGCGCCTGCCGCCATTGCCCGGACAGGTCGCGCCTGCCGGCGGCCGAGAGGACCTGGCCCGGCAAGGCTCCGCCGGACGCGGTGACGGTCCACGCGATCAGCGGGATGTCCGGGTGCGCTTTCAGGATGGCCGCCAGTTCGGCGGAGGCCCGCTGCTGCCACCGGGACCGGTCGGCCTGCGTGATCCAGCCGCCGCTCACCACTGCACTTCCCTCCCGGCGAACCAGCCGGCTTTCTCCAGCGCCGCCCGCGCGTCCTCGGCCGTCAAGTGCCCGTAGAGACGGATTGCGTTACGACCACCGGCGAATGCCCGAGCAGGGTGGACACCACCTCGATCGGGACGCCGTCCCGCAGCCACCTTGTCGCGGCGCCGTGCCTTCTCTCCGCACTCACCGTGTGCAGCGGATCCGTGTAGCGATTCTGCCTGGCCGATTCGAGTGCGGAACTTTTGCGCCGATGGTGACGCGTCGTGTGGCGATTTCCGGCCTTGTATGTGATGCACGTCATACCGTTAGGAGCCGGGCTGATCGGCGGGACGCTGCCCGTTCGCGTGACGGACAGCGCGGACGACGAGGCTGATGCTGGCCGGGTGGAGTCCGCAGAGCGCTTCGTTGAGGCCGGCGGGGATGCTGGCTGCCATTCTCAGTATCCGGTTCTCCCCGCTGCCGCAGGGAAAGAGCCCGGTATCCCGGCTGCTGATGGCGCCCTGCCAGTCAATATGGGCGATTTCGGTGACGCCATCGGTGATCGAGGTGATGGTGCTGACGAACCGGGCGAAGTCATCGCGGCTCAGCCATCCGGCGCTGATGACCAGGTCGCAGGCGGCTTCGAGGGAGTAGAGCCCGGCGGCGCCGGCGCGGAGAGCGTCGGCAAGACCGGGTTCGCGGGGCTGGATGGTGGTCATCGCTACTGTTCCTTGGAGGATGGTGCGGAGGCTGGCAGCCGGCGGATGCGGGCGGCCAGCTGTACTTCCTGGCGCAGCCGGGTGATCTCGTGATGCTGGGCGGCGAGCCGGGCCAGGGCCTGGTCCCGGAAGCCGGCGAGTTCGGTGATCGTGGCGTCTGACTGGGTGAGGCGTTCTTTCAGCCGGCCGATCTCGTCTTTGAGCCGGGCGGCCTGGGTGTCGCGGGGATCGGGGTGCTCGCCGGCATTGCGGAGTTGCTCAAGCCGCTGTTCGAACTCGGTGCGCAGGTGCGCGTAAGGACGAGTGCCGTAGAAGGCGGTACGGTCGACGCCGCCGGCGGCGGCGAGGGTCTTGATGTCGCATTTCCCGCCGGGCGGGATGTCGCCGTCCAGGAGCCGGGCCATGGCGGACCTGATCCTCGCCTCGTTGCCGGCGAGCTGCTGCCTGCTGAGTCTCATCCCGGTTCTCCTGCGGCTTCGTCGATCCGGGCCAGGACGCGGCTCGCGCGGTCGTACTCGGCCTGCAGGCGTGCTCTTTCGGTCTTCTGCGCCCGGCCGAGCTGGCCGAGGAACGTCCTGGTGTTCTCGGCGTGCTCGGCCCAGACCGGCCGGTGGCAGGGGTGATGGGTGGCCTGCGGGCAGCGGGCCGAGTCACACATTCCGATGAGGGGCTTGTCGCCGTCCGGGGTTCCGGCGAGCTTGAGGCAGAGTGCCCGGGACGGGTCTGCGAACCAGCATTATGGCGACAAGGCAGTTATGCCGATGAAGCATGCGGGATCCGGTTGTGCAAGGGCGTTCATGCTGGCGCGATCGGCATAATATTCGGGCGATCACGCTAGGTTACTTATTCTGGGCAAGGAGTCACGCTGGTCTCGTCGGGCTGAACCGAGGAGGCCGGGATGGCTCTATTCGATCGTTCAGTGTCCTGGGTCACCGGATCGCTGGCCTGCTACGCGGCGGGATTCGCCGCGGAACTGGCCGCCCGGGGCTGGGGCAGGGACTCGATCTACTTGCACCTGCGGCTGATGCGCGAGCTGAGCGCGTGGATGTCCGCCCAGGGGCTGGGCGCCGGGCAGCTGTCCCCGGACGCGGCGGACCGGTTCGTGCCGGTCATGCGTGCCACCCGCCGCCGCCTGGTGTCAGTGCAGGGCCTGGCCCCGATACTGGGGTATCTCCGTGATCACGGCGTGCTGCCGGAACCGGACGTCGTGCCGGCGGGCGAGCGCGACGCGCTGCTGCTGGCCTATCAGCAGTACCTGCGCGGCGAGCGCGGCCTCAGCGAGGCGACGGTCCGGACCTACACCTGGTTCGCGGCGGCGTTCCTGGACAGGGCAGGCGATCCGCTGCGCGAGGTGCTGGCGGAGCTGACCGGCGCGGACGTGCTCGGCATCCTGGAACGGCAGCTCAAGAGCCAGCCGCGGCGCCGCAGCGCCGGCAGCGCCGTGCTGACGGCGCAGGTCGCCCGGTCGCTGCTGCGTTTCCTGCACGCCGGCGGCCTGGTGCCGCGGGACCTGGCGCCGGCCGTCCCGCGGGTGGCCCGGTGGCGGCTGGCCGGGCTGCCCGCCCGGGTGGACGCCGCGACGATGACGGCACTGCTGGACAGCTGTGACCGCGCCACTGAGATCGGCCGCCGCGACTACGCCGTCCTGCTGATATACGGCCGGCTGGGCCTGCGCTCGGCCGATACGGCCCGCCTCACCCTCGACGACTTCGACTGGCGGGCCGGCGAGATCACGATCCGCGGCAAGGGCGGCCGGACGGACACGTTCCCGCTGCCCTGGGACGTGGGCGAGGCGGTGGCCGGCTACCTGCGGGACCGGCGGCACGCGGCGGGCCGGGCGGTGTTCCTCACCGTCCTGCCGCCCTTCCGGGGGCTGGCCGCCAACGGGCTGGGCGCGGCCGTCCACCGTGCCTGCCGCCGGGCGGGCGTCCCGGAGTGCGGTCCGCATACCCTGCGGCACTCGCTGGCCAGCGGCCTGCTCGCGGCGGGGGCGTCACTGCCCGAAGTCGGGGAAATCCTGCGCCATTCCGACCCGAGAACCACGGCATTCTACGCCAAAGTCGACCGGGCGGCGCTCGCCGCGCTGGTCCGGCCCTGGCCTGCGGAGGCGGCCTCGTGAGCGGCCTGCGGCAGGCCGCCGAGGACTACCTGGAGCTGCGCCGGTCACTCGGCTTCGCGCTGGCCACCCCCGGCCGCCAGGTGCAGCAGTTCGCCGCCTATCTCGACAGCCTCGGCGCCGCGCACGTGACGGCCGACCTGGCCGTCGCGTGGGCGACCCTCCCGGCCGGCGCCGCACCCTATTATCACTGGCTCCGGCTGAGCGCCGTCCGCGGCTTCGCCGGCTACCTGCACGGCCTCGACCCGGCCCATCAGGTCCCGCCCGCCGACCTGCTGCCGCGGCAGTACCATCGGTCCGCGCCCTGCCTGCTGTCCGCCGGCGACATCGCCGCGCTGATCGCCGCCACCGCGACCCTGCGCCCGGCACTGCACGCCGCGACCTACCGGACCCTGATCGGCCTGCTCGCAGTGGCAGGCCTTCGCCCGCGCGAGGCACTCACCCTGGCCGTCTCCGACGTCGATCTGCAGGCCGGCGTCATGATCGTGCACGGCAAGTACGGCAAGGCCCGCGAGATCCTGCTGCACCCCAGCACTGTCGCCGAGCTTGCCGGCTACGCCCGGCTCCGGGACCTGGCATTCCCGGTCCGGGCCGGCACCAGCTTCTTCGTGTCCGTCCTGGGCACCCCGCTTAACCAGCGCCGGTTCGGCTACGTCTTCGCGCGGCTGGCTGGGCAGGCCGGCCTGCGCCCGCTGACGCCGCGGTGCAGGCCGGTCCCGATGAGCCTGCGGCACTCGTTCGCCGTCGCCACGCTGGTCAGCTGGTACCGGGACGGCGCGGACGTCGATGCCCGCATGCCGCTGCTGTCCACGTGGCTCGGTCACGTCGACCCGGCCGACACCTTCTGGTACATCTCCGCTTCGCCGGAACTGATGGCGCAGGCCGCCGAGCGGATGGCCCGCGCCTACGGCACCCCCGAGGAGACCTCATGAGCCGTCTCGCCCCGGTCCTGCAGGGCTTTTTCACCGACAAACTGCTCACGCAGAAGCACGCGAGCCCCCACACGGTCAGCGCCTACCGGGACACCTGGCGCCTGCTGCTCACCTTCGCCCAGCAGGCGACCGGCATCCCGCCGTGGAAGATGAACCTCAGCCAGCTCGACCACGACCTGATCACCGCGTTTCTGCGGTACCTGGAGAGCAGCAGGAACAACAGCCTGCGCACCCGCAACGCGCGGCTGGCGGCGATCCACTCGATGTTCCGCTACGCCGCCCTGCGGGCCCCCGACGACGCCGCGGAGATCCAGCGGGTCCTGGCCATCGACGGGAGCCAGGCCGCCCGCACCGACATCAGCTGGTTCACCGATGCCGAAGCCGACGCGCTGCTGGCCGCCTGCGACCGCGCCGCCTGGATCGGCCGCCGTGACCATGCAATGATCCTCACCGCCCTGCGCACCGGGCTGCGCGTCTCCGAGCTCACTCACCTCACCCGCGACGACGTCCGCCTCGGCGCCGGAGCGCACGTGCACTGCGTGGGAAAGGGAAGGAAAGAACGCTGCACCCCGCTGGACAAGCCGACCGCGGCGGTACTGCGCGACTGGCTCGCCGAGCGTCCCGGCCAGCCGGGCGACCCGCTGTTCCCCGCCCGCCGCGGCGGCGTGATGTCCCGCGACGCCTTCCAGGCCCGCCTTAACCGGTACAAGCCGACCGCCGCGGAGACCTGCCCGTCCCTGGCATCGAAGCAGATAGCCCCCCATGTTTTGCGCCATTCTGCCGCGATGGCCCTGCGGCGCGCGGGCGTGGACATCAGCGTCATAGCCCTGTGGCTCGGGCACGAGGACTCCCGCGCGACACAGGTGTACATCCATGCCGATCTTGAGATGAAGGAACGCGCCCTCGCCCGCACCACGCCGCCGGACGTCCCGCCGGGCCGGTACAAGGCCCCCGACCCGCTCCTCGCCTACCTCGAGAGCCTGTGAATTATGCCGACCCCGGTCAGCGGAACGCGCAGCGTTCACGAGTCTCCCGCATGCTTCATCGGCATAACTGCCTTGTCGCCATAATGCTGGTTATCCAAAGTTTTTGATAACCAGCAGTAGTTCGAGGTGCCGAGATGCAGCACGCTGGCGCGCTTGGTGAGGAGGCTGCGGATCTCCCGGTCGCTGCGCTGTACTTTCGCTGCCGGGGCTTGTGCCGGACCGGGCCCGGCGTCAATGCTGGCGAAGAAGTCCGTCAGCTCGCGGGCGCCGGGGCCTGCGGGCATGATGCCGTTCTGGTAGTTCCGGAATTCCTTCTGGAGAAGGGCGAGGTTGCGTTCGCTTTCATGCTGGTTGACCTCTGCGAGCAGCTCGGCCTGGGCGCCGCCGGGCCGGGAAGCGTACCCTTCCGTCGTGGCGACCGCGACGTGCTTGAGATGGACCTTGGCGGCGAGGACGCCGCCGGGCCGGCAGGCGAGTTCCACCGCCAGCGTTCTGCGCAGGGCTCGCAGGCTCACCGGGTAATCGGGGATGGGAGCGAGCCCGAGACGCTGGCCGGAGGGGCCGTTCACCCAGTTCCGGAACCAGGCGTAGCGGATGTTGAAGGCGATGCGGCCGAACAGGAGGGCGTGATCGGCGGGATCGTCGTGGAGTTGCCCGGCGAGCCCGGCTGCCTGGTAGGCGGGCTCGATGACGACCCATTCATCGCGGGTGCCGCCGAGCGGCTGGCCTTTGATGAGCTTGCCGGCCAGCCGGTAGCGGGCCATGTCCGGCCCGAATTCCTCGGGCGGCTGCCGGCAGCCGACCTGAAGCTCCATCAGTTCGCTGGCCCGCATTCCGGAGACCGCGGCGATCACGGCCGCCGCCGCGGTCCTGACCACGCCGGTCAGCGCGACGGCCTGGAGCTGGTGCACGGGCGGTGACCACGGCACCTGGCCCTGGCCGTCAGCGCGGTCGATGAGCGTCCCGTCGCGGGCGAATATCTCCTGGACGCCGACCGCGGCGACGGCTTCCTCGAGGGGATCACGGAGCTCGTCCAGCCACTGGCGGCTGAACTGGGTGAGGCCGGCCTGGCGGGCCAGCGTGGTCAGCCCGACCGGGAGCAGGGGATCATCTGGCTGCCATCCCGCGGCGAGCCGTTCATCGATCCAGCGTCCGGGGAGCATGGGCAGCGGGCTGGCCTCGCGCAGGTAGCGGTCGAGCAGCCGGGTGATCTCGGCGACGGGCGCGTGCGACGGCATGGTGAAGTTCCCGTCGCTGCCACGGCCCCACTGCCGGCTTGCTTCCCTGACCTGGTTGTTCAGGGTGACGGCGTGAGGTCCGATGACGGTGGTGAGGTAGAGGGCCGCGGCGAGCATCGGTCTCAGGACGTCATCGCTGAGCGGCGGGGTCTTGTTCATGGCCCGGCCGGCGGGCATCTCCGCGATCGCGGAGGCGGTGGCCCCGCCCCAGGGGCGGAGGCCGGGATCGGGCCGGCCGGCGGTGAACAGCTCGCCGTAGTTGAGCAGGTCGATGATGGCCTGGGCAGCCCGGCGGCGGATGCCGGTGCTGCGTTCGCCGACCACGGTGCCGTGCTCGTCGAGAACATAGCGGCGGTGAGCGAGATAGGCCTCGCAGTGATGAGCGCCGACTGCGGCGAGTCCGGCGATCCCCTGGCCGGCAAGCCAGTTCAGGAGCTGGGCGGTCTCCTTGAGGCGGCCGCTGGCGGTGGCGAGGTGCATCGGGGTCCGGAAGGCCCTCGGCAGTTCCGCGACCGCTTCGTGCCGGGGCACCAGCATGGCGAAGATCAGCTCCTTGGCGACCAGCCGCCACCGGGGGTCGGTGATCTGGGCGAAGCTGAACCGGCGGACCGCGAGGGCCAGCGAGACCGGAAGCCCGGCGACGTCGGTGAAGTCCCACAGGTCGTCATCGAAGTTCGGGCGGGCGGCTCCGTCCGGGAGCGTGAGTCCTGCCTGCCGGCAGATGTCGGCGCCGGCGAACGGCGCCTGCCCGGCTGCGGGAGGGGGCGGAGAGCGGCGGTCATCGGGTGCGCTCCTCAGGACGCAGCGGGAGCTCGCTGTCGTCATCGGCGACGTGGCGGGCTGCCTGGTCCAGGACGGCGGGATCGAAACGGTCGAGTACCTGTCCGATCCGCTGGGAGTACGGGCCGAACACGGCCATGAACTGGGCGGCGGGCATCTGCTGCCATTGGCGGGAGAAGAACGCCTTCAGCCGCAGCAGGTTCACGGCGTGCCGGGGGGCGAAGACCGCCAGCGGGCAGAGCAGGCAGACCCACGGCCTGGCCGGGCAGGGCTGTCCTTTCGGCCCGTGCAGTCCGGCTAGCTGGTCGGCGCAGGCCGCAGTGAACACGTCCCGCGTCCCGGCGACGAGCCCGGCGAGCACGCTGTCGTCCAGGCCGAGCGAGGTGACCAGCTGCGGGTAGCCGCGGGCGAGGTCGGCGGTGTCGGCGGCGGTGAGAACGGCCGGCGGGTGCGCCCGCCGGATCAGGTCGTGCTGGGCGTCGGCGACGATCACGTCGACGGACTGCTGCTGAGCCGGGGTGGCGGCGGTCAGGTAGTGGTCGCCCTCGACCTGCGGGCTGTGGTTGGGGTCGATCGTCGCCCTGCCCCGGCCGGCCCAGGCACTCTTGTCCCGCAGGGACAGGTGCGTGGTCCGGATCCGGGACCGGTGGATCCTCAGCGGCCCGCCGTCATCGCCGGTCACGTCGTGGCGCAGTATCCAGCGCTGGATCCCGACCCGGTCGACCTTCTTTATGAGCATGTCCCCGCCCGGACGGCTGGTGCCCAGCCAGAGCCGTTCCCGGTCGCCCGGGCCGGCGTGGCTGCGCAGCAGTGCCGAGTGGCCGAGCCACTGCTCGAGCAGCCGTACTGCCCGGCGGGGCAGGTTCAGGCTCTCCGCGGCGGTGCGGCGCTTGACATAGGACAACAGGACCGTGGCGTCCCCGGCCCAGTCGATGTCGCCGGCGGACAGGTCCGCGATGCCGTCCGGCACGATGCCGGAACAGATGCCGAACAGGAGCCGGTAGGCGACCACCGTGTCCAGTGTCGGGAACAGGTCCGCGCTGACTTCCTGGAAGCCGCTCTGCCTGCGGGCCACCCCGGGTGAGCAGCCGGCCAGCTGCCCGAGCCGGGCCGCCCCGACCGGGCCGGTCCGGACCAGGAGCCAGGCGACGTTCTCCCGGGACCACCGGCCCTTGCCCGGCTGGCTGCCCCGGGCGGCCGCGGCCAGCGCGTCCTTGTGAGCGGCGAACGCACCACCGGCGACAGCCTCGCAGGCCGCGGTGAGGCGTTCCCACTCGGCCTCGCGGTAGGGCGGCAGCGGCTTGTGGTAGGACACCGGGTTGAAGTTCCGGCCCGCCGTCAGCTCGGCCACCGCCGGATCGAGGGTGCCGCCGTCGCGGGCGAAGGCGGCCAGCGCCCGCCGGGTGCAGGACTCCCGGTCCGCCGTGGTGCCCGTCCAGAACGCGGTCAGATACGGCCGGCGCAGGTCGGCGCCGCGGCCGGTGAACCCGGCCGCGGCGAGCGTGCGCGTCATCTCGCGGAACGCCCGGATGTAGACGCCGGCCGTTCCCGCGGCATCGACGCGGCCGTGCGGGTGGACCAGCCCGGCCAGGCCCGTCAGCAGGTCCCCGGCCAGGCCGGGGCAGGGCAGCCCGTCCAGGCTGAACCGGACGGCGCTGCCGTCGCTGAACATGCACCAGATGCCCGGCGGGTCCGTCTCCACGGTCGCGGGCATCAGCCTGCGCTCCCGTCCGGCCCGCCGCCGAACTCGGCGGCGGCCTCGCGTTCAGCGGCGGCGCCGGCAGCCGTGTCCCCGCCGGGACCGGAGCGCTCCCAGGCTTCCCGGTAGATCCGGGTAGTGTCCAGTTTGCGAAGGTACTTTTCCGTGACCATCACCGACGAGTGCCCGAGAAGGTCACGAAGGACGAGCAGCGGGTCGGCCTTGGTCAGGTAGAGCATGAGTGCCGCGTCCGGGCCCTCACCGCGGTCAGTGTCCCCGACGAGCCCTGCGGCCTGCCGGTAGTGGCCGCTGACCAGGTATTCCAGGGTCCGGATGGAAAAACTGTGCCGGAGGCGGTGCGGGTAAACGTGGGGGAACCGGGGCTCGGAACGGACCCGGATCCGGTCCGCGGTGCGCTCAAACACCGAGGCCCAGGCGGTGAACGGGCCGCCGCCGGCCTTCGCCGCCAGAATGCACGTCCCGCCCTCCGGGGCGACCAGCCGGCGGCGCTCGCCCGGCGTGAGCGTTTCCCACCGTCGGCGGACGCCGTTGACCCTGCCGCCCCGCTCGTCCGGATCGGTCACCAGCAGCGGCTCGCCCCACCGAGGCGGCGGCCGCCAGCCCGTGCCGTCGACCGTCGCGGGCCGGTCCAGTTCCAGGTAATGGTGCACGGCTGCCAGGGCGTCGTAGGAGATCCAGGTCGTACGGAACTTGCGGCCCTTCGCGATCGCGGCCGGCACCGAGAACGGGACCGGCGCCTGCACCGGGCGGGGCGGCAGCGGCGGGATCTCCCAGGCCAGCAGCGAGCTGAACTCCTGCAGCCGCAGCCCGGTCGCCAGCGCCAGCTCCCCGACCGCGGCGTTGCGGGCAAGCTCGCGGCCCCGGTAACACGGGTCCGGCTCCCCGCCCGGGCCCAGTCCCCGCAGCCCGTCCAGGAACAGGCGGGTGAAGTCCGGTTCCAGGTACTTGATGGTCACGTGCGGCTTCGGGGTGCGGCGGACCGCCAGGTTCACCCGGACCTCGCGGCCTGTCCCGGCGAACAGCGCCCTCGCTGTCCGGTAGGTGAACGGCTCGGCCTGCGCGTGTCCCTCGTCGATCGCCCACCGGTAGAACAGCGACAGGACGCTCATATGCCGGCCCCACGTGGTGGCCGCGAACCGCCGTTCCGCGGGCCCGGCCGCCCGGTACCCGGCGTACTTGCCGAGCGCGAGCTTCAGCTGCTCGCGCGAGCCGAACAGGCCGACTCCGTGCTCTGACAGGAACTCGGCCCATTCCTTCAGCACCCTCGCATAGCTCTCCCACGAGCCAGGCGAGGGGCAGCCGCTCGCGGGCAGCTCCCGCAGCCACTGGTTGACCGCCACCACCGGGCGGGGAGCACCGGGCCCGTCCTCGAGCAGAAGGTCGTCATCGACCAGGACCGGCATCCGCTCGGGGATCAGCGGCCGGCTCGCGATGTCCCAGGACTCCCAGCCCCGGGACGAGAAGAAGCTCATGATCATGAGCCGGAACGATAGAAACACGACACGGCCCGCCGCAGCCGGAAATCACAGCTCTATCGAGGGTCCGAGGCTAATCGCGACACGGTCATTAAGCAGAGAGAAGGTGCCGGAACCGGTGCGGGTACACCTTGACCCCGCATTGCCGGCCGCGGCGGGCGATCAGCTGGTAGATCCCGGTGGCGGTCAGCGGCCCCCGGTTACTGGCGCCCAGCGACAGCTGCGGGCGGTGCACCTGGGCGCGCCGGGCGCGGGCCCGGAGGTAGCGGTCCAGGCTGCGGGCAGCCTGGTGGCCGATCTTGGCGGTCCGGGCGGTGCCGCCCTTGCCGGCGATCCGGATCTCCCGGGCTTGGAGGTCGAGGTCATTGCGGGCGGGGTCATCGGGGTAGTACCGGATCGCGGCCATCTCGGACAGCCGGATGCCGGTCGCCCAGAACACCGCGATGATCGCGGCGTCGCGACGCTGCGCGAAGGCGCCGCCGCGGCAGGTCCCCTCCAGCGGTGAAAGCGGAAGGTCGACAGTTCGATCTGTCCCTGACCACCACCTTGAGGACGATCAGTCAGCCCTCTTACCTGCGCAGACAGCAGGAAGAGAGGGATTCTCATGGCGCTGATTGCGCTGATTCTTAAGGTCTAACCTGCGGAAACGCTCCCGTGCGGATGCGTGCGCAACCGCGGAACCGCAGGAAGAGAGAAAAACGATGACCGTCCCGCCACCACGGCCCCGGCGGCGAAAGCTGCTGGACGCCGGGCCGTTCGCCCCGGAGCGAAGAACTATCGGCCCTGGGAAAGACCTGCCAGGGCCGCAGCTTTGCCCAGTGGCGCGATGCCGCGATCATCGCGGTGCTCACCGCGACCGGGATCCGGGCGGGGGAGCTGGCCGGGATCCGCTACGACCCGCAAGATCCCCGCCGCAGCGACCTGGACTTGTGGCGGCGGGAAATCACGGTGCGCGGCAAGGGCGGCCGGGCGCGGCTGGTCCGGATCGGGTATGACGCGGCCCGGGCGCTGGACCGGTACCTGCGGGCCCGGTCCAAGCATGCCCAGGCGTGGCGGCCGCAGCTGTGGCTGGGCGTGAACAACCGCGGGCCGATGACCGCGAACGGGATCTACCAGATGATCGCCCGCCGCGGCCGCCAGGCCGGGGTGGATGCGTGGACGCACCGGTTCCGGCATCACTTCAGCCACACCTGGCCGGACCGCGGCGGGCCGGAAGGGGACCTGATGGAGCTGAACGGCTGGTCCTCCCCGCAGATGCTGCGCCGCTACGGCGCCAGCGCCCGCAGCGCCCGGGCCCGCCGCACCTACGACCGCATCATGACCGACCGGCCGTGACACGAGCCATGACCCGTTAACGGGGGCGCCGCGCGGGGGACCGCCTCGCAGGCCGCGGCCAGACATCGACGTGCGTCAACACCCCCGTCAGCAATCTCAGCCACGGCGCGCTGCGCACGTCTTACCCACGTGCCGATGAGCGAGCACTGGCCGCTCGTATGCTTATACATTTTCCTGCATAGTGCCGGTCCGGTAGATCTCCGTTTCGGTGGCCCCGGGGCTGAGCGTGTTGACCGTGATCCCGCGCGGCGCGAAATCCCTGGCCAGAATGCGGGTGAGCTGCTCGACGGCACCCTTGGCGGCGTCGTAGACCGCGTACCCGGGCAGCATGAGCGAGGTGGTCGAGCTGGAGATCGTGATGATCCGTCCTTTCCCGGCCATGTTGGCGTGCGCGAGCTGCATGCCGTGGAAGACGCCGTTGACGTTGACCGCATAGCTCAGGTCGAACTCCGCCTCGGTGATCGCAGGAAACGGCTTGGTGATCGCGACTGCGGCGGCGGCCCCGGTCA
>Ga0335080_10005626_pt1 | contig 12917 bp, 8 predicted proteins | sample Lox_Sample_34_FD_206720 | JGI IMG/M metagenome (GOLD analysis project Ga0335080, IMG submission 206720) | Soil microbial communities from Loxahatchee National Wildlife Refuge, Florida, United States - Lox_Sample_3.4 | ecosystem: Environmental > Terrestrial > Soil > Wetlands | place: USA: Florida... | reverse complement strand
CGGGCGCGGGCTTTGACATCGTGTCGGGCGGCGAGTTGTATCGCGTATTGCAGGCGGGCGGCGATCCCACCAAGGTGGTCTTCTCGGGCGTGGGCAAGACCGCGGCGGAAGTGGAATTCGCGCTGGAAAAAGGCATCCACAGCTTCAACTGCGAATCGGAGACCGAGCTTGCCTTGATCGACGCGAAGGCCGCACGCCTCGGCGTTACCGCCGGGTTTTCTATTCGCGTGAATCCCGACGTCGACGCGGTTACGCATCCCTATATCTCGACCGGGTTGAGCCAGCACAAATTCGGCATCGCGATCGCCGAGGCGGCGCGCGTCTACGAGCAGTCGCGGCGCTTCCGCAACCTCACCGCCGAAGGCGTGAGCTGCCACATCGGCTCACAGATCCTCGACCCCAGCCCGATTCTGGAGGCGGTGGACAAACTCCTCGCACTGGCCTCCGCGCTGCGCACACAGGGCTACCCGATCCGTCATCTGGACCTGGGCGGCGGATTGGGCGTCGCTTACCAGGCGGGCGAGCCTGCGCCGGAGATCCGTGCTTTCGTCGAGTGCCTGCGCGCCCGCGTCCGGGCGAGCGGCCTGCGGGTGATGGTGGAACCGGGGCGTAGTATCGTGGGCCCCGCCGGGGTGCTGCTGACGCGGGTGCTCTACCGCAAGAAGAACGGGGCCAAGGAATTCATCGTGGTGGACGCTGCGATGAACGACCTGATCCGCCCGTCGTTGTATCGCGCCCATCACGAGATCGTTCCGCTGCGCCGTAACCTGCTCCCGCCCGTAAGAGCGGACGTGGTGGGCCCGGTGTGCGAGACCGGCGATTTTCTGGCCCGCGACCGCGCCATGGCCAACGTGATGCCGGGCGACTATCTCGCGGTCTGCACGGCGGGCGCCTACGGATTCGTCTTGAGCTCGAACTACAACTCGCGGCCGCGTGCGCCCGAGGTGCTGGTGGAAGGCGGCCAATGGCGTGTGGTGAGGCAGCGCGAGAAACTGGAAGACCTGGTCCGCGGGGAGACGGTGTGAGCGTGGGGCAGGTCCGCGGCCTGCCCCACCGATCAGAAATTGATTCTCAATGCCAACTGCATGATTCGCGGATCGCGCGCGGAGGTAATGTTCGCCGTCGAAGTCCGGGTATTCACACCCGCCGCATTGTACTGAATAGTGGTATCCACGGCGTTGAAATTGGTGTGGTTGAAGATGTTGTACGCCTCGGCGCGAAACTGGATGTTCAACCGTTCCTTGATGCGGAAGTTCTTGAAGATCGACGTATTCCAGGTCTGCCGTCCCGGTCCGCGGATCACGTTGGTGGGCGTATTCCCGATGTTCCCGTAGGTGACCGGCGGGCAGGTGCCGGAGGCGCACTGCGCGGCCGTGAGCGGAATGGGTTCCGCGAACGCCGCCGCATTGAACCAGGTATTGATATTGCGCTGGCTGCCCGGCAATGTGGGATCGCCGATCAGCAACGGGCGCGATCCGTCTCCTTCCCCGGATCCGAAGAAGTTCACCGTCGGATTAGTGGTCATGGTGACGTTCAACGGAGAACCCGGCGCGAACGTCGTGATATCGGAGATCTGCCAGCCGTCGAAGACTGCCTTGACAAACGCATTCGGCACCACCCGGCTCAGGCTCGGCACGTTCCACAGGAAGTTGAACGTGAGCAGGTCCGGCCGGTCGTAGGACATCAGTCCGTAGTTCCAGATCCTGCGGTCGTTGTAACGCGCCACGGTGTTGGACGTTCCCGATGGCGTGCCCGACGTGCTGGTGCTGTCGCCTTCGGCATAACCCATGGCTTTCGAATGCGTGTAGGACACGCCGAATTGCAGCCCGTGCGAGAAGCGCTTGTTCACGGTCACCTGCAGTGAGTGGTAACTGGAGTTGCCCTCGAAGATCTGCTGCGGGATGGTGCCGTAGCCCTGGAACGGACGGAAATAGTTGTCGTTGAGGGGTGTGCCGGTCTGCGGATTCTGGTTCTGAGGAAGCAGGATCGCGCCGTAGGGCGGATTGTTCAGGTTCAGCACCTCGCTGAGATGACGGCCGAAGCTGCCGACATAGGATACATCCATCATCACCAGGTGGCCCAGATCTCTCTGGATGCCGGCGGTTGCGTGGTAAGCGGTAACGGTCTTGTGGTTGGGATCGATATCGCGCGAGAAACTGCTCGGCGAAAGTAAGCCAGTCCCGTTGGCCGCCTGAGCCACGTATCCGTAATACTGCATCGGATTGTAGATCGCCGGCGGATTGAAAAAGAGGTTGCCCAGCGTGCCGGCATCGGCTCCCGGATTATAGAAGAAGCCCCCGCCCAGGCGAAGCGCGGTTTTGCCGTTGCCGAACGGATCCCAGGCCAGGCCAAAGCGAGGAGCGGTCAGGACGCCGTTGCTATAGACCATCTCGCGCGGATAGCCGGGAGTGGTCGGCGTGATGATGCCGTTCATCGGATCGCCGCTGCCGGGAATCAGAAGGCCGGCCAGCACCGGGGGCGTCACGATCTGACCGGTGATCGGGTTGATAGTGACCTTCTGCCCGTTTATCACGGCCGGGCGGTACATTACGGTCGCCTTCGCCGGGTTGTACAGATACGGCACGAAGTTGCCCGCATTGTTGTTGTTCGGCGATTGCGGCAGCGCCCATGTGAAGCGGAAGCCGACGTCCAGGGTCAGCCGGCTGGTAACGCGCCAGTGGTCGCGCAAGTACCACTCGTAGATTTTGGTGATGGGCGCGTAATCGACGCGGTTGGTCGATTCGGTATACGTGTCGTACACGCCGAGGACCGCGTTGGCGTAGGCGTAGCCGCTATCCAGCGGATTGGCGGAGTCGGTGCCGAACGCGAAGTTACCGGGGAAGTTGGCGCCGCCCGCCTGGTGGTACTGGTTGTACAGAGCACGCTGCAAACGGATGCCGGCCTTGAATTCGTGGCCGCCCATAATCTTGGTGACATCGTCATTGATGGTCCAGCTTGTGGAGTCGTCCACCATGGGGAAGCGCCCGTCGTAACTCACCTGCGCCGGACTGGGCGAGATGCCGCCAAACGACATCGCCGGCAACACGCCCAGCGGGTTGTTGCCGGGGTAGGTTTGCGGGATGTTGATCCCGTATGTGGCGCGCTGATAGGCCTTGAGCCCCTCGTCGGACAGCTTTTGCTGTTCCGTCCACAGGTTCATGCCGATGGTGGCTTCGTTGATCAGCGTCGGATTGAAGATGGTGGTCCACCTGCCGCCGATCTGCGGCATGGTCTGCGCGTAGTTCACGTCGGCCAAGCCCCACTGATTGCTGATCGCCGGGCTGGTGCGTCCGGTATTGCTGCTGCTGTATCCGGTGACGCGGAACCACAGGCGGTTCTTGTCCGACTTGTTGTAGTCCACGCGCAGCAGCTCCTGGTTTACCGGCAGATCTTCGGAGCCGGCAATGTAGTAGTTGCCGCGCGTATCCACGGTATTCGGCAGCGGGAAGATGGAGAGCAGCTTGCTCGAATTGGGATCGATCCGGTTGGCTGGAATCGTGGTCACGCCGTTGACGCTCGGGAAGTTGGCCCCGGTGAGCGGATCTTTGACTGCGCGGTTGAAAATGCCCTGCCGCTCGTTGGCCGTAGGCACGGTGAAATACGAGAGCGAGTTCGGGCTCTGGTTCGGCAGCACTTCGATGGAGAAATAGAAGAACAGTTTCTGCTTGCTGGTGTTGAAGTGGCCGGGAATGTAGATGGGTCCGCCGACGTTGACGCCGGTGGTGTTGTAGCGGTAGCGCTGCACCGGGACGCCCGCGCGGTTGTTGAAGAAGCTGTTGGCGTTGAACGCCTCGTTGCGGTTGTAATAGTAGGCGCCGCCATGGAACTGCTGCGTGCCGCCCTTGGTCACGATGCTGATGACGCCGCCGGCGGAGGGTCCGTACTCGGCCGGATAGGAATTCTGTAGCACCTTCAGCTCCGAAATCGCGTCCATATTCAGCGGCGATTCGGCGGTGCGGCCCCGTGCCGTGTTCCCGGAGATGCCGTCGATGTTCAACGAGTTGTAGAAGGAGCGCGTTCCCGACATGGTCGGCGTCGAATACTGGCCCAGCGTGTCCGACCCGGTGTTATCGTCCACCACGCCCGGCAGAATCTGCAGCAGCGCCATGACATCGCGGCCGCGCGCCATCAGATCCATCACCTGCTTGTTGTCGAGCACTCCCGACCGTTCGGCGCTGGCGGTCTGAATCTGCGCCACCTGTCCGGTAACTTCCACCGTCTCGCTAATGGCGCCGACTTCGAGCTTCAGATCGCCGATGGCGAGGCGGTCCAGCGCATTGAGCGTGATGTCCTTCTTCTCGTACTGCTTGAAGCCGGCGGCCTTTACCGTCACGGTGTAGGCGCCTGGTTCCAGGTTGGGAAATACGAACTCCCCAGCCGGCGTGGAGGTGAAGGTGCGAGTGTTCTGATCCACCTGGTTAATCACATGGACTTCCGCGGCGGCGATGCTTGCGCCGGTGGAATCGACAACGCGGCCGCTGATGGTGCCGCTGGAGCTCTGCGCAAAGGCGAGCGACAGGGTGAGAGAGAGTGCGCAGACGCACACCAGAAGTTGCTTCATGGAACTTCTCCTTTGCCTTGAGGAGTTTCGCCGTTGTGGCGAAACTCACAAAACGAGACTTTTCGACCTGAATATATTCTTTGGCAAGGGAGAAGTCAAGGCCATTACCGGTATACTTTTGGCCAATTACCGATAACGGAAGTCACGGGTCAGATCTCGATGGATTTTCGGAGCGTGAACCGAAGCACTGCTTCGGCGGGGATAGCGACCTCCCGCTTTCCGGTAGCTGCGGCGCCCGCGGTGCCCGCCGCCGCGCCGACACCGGCGCCGATCAGCGCGCCCTTGGGACCGCCGGCGATCGCTCCGAGAGCCGTGCCAAGGCCGGTACCACCGCCAATCAGGATGCCGTTACGCTTCGCGTGGGACGCGCTCACGCGGTCCACGCTGGTGGTGTGGATTTCGTATCGCTGCCCCTGGTACTCGAACGAGTCCAAGGTCAACCCGATCTCCGCACGGCCCTTCAGCCGCCCCGACGCGCCTGCCGAGGTTACGTGGCCGGTGAATCGCGTGCCCACCGGCAGCACCGGTGAACCCGCGATCGCCAGCGGCTCTGACAACGATGCTGTGAACCGGTCGCCGGCGCGATTCCGTTTCGTGTCCAATTCGTGGTCGAGCCGGACGTGAAGCGGAGTGCCGTTGGGAATTACGATCGGCTGTCGAACCGGCGCAGCGGGCTCCGCGGACTCGCCCGGCCGAGCCGCGCCGGCAGCCGCCGAGGTGGAGGGCGCGCCAGCCGTCGCGTCTGCGGCTGCCGTCGTCGCGGCCGGAGGTGCCGGCGCCGACCCACGCCCTCCACCTGTCGCGCCCGGTTGGGTAGCTGCCGCGGTCCGCTCCACTGGCTCCGGATTCCGTGAGCAGCCAGTTGCGAGCAGCAGCGCCGGCGCGATCCATATCCATTTCGGCATGGCTGTTGTCTCCTTGGTTCCGGTCATGCAAAACCGGTGCCATCCTGTAAGTCCTTGTAGGGGGTGGGGACCAAGTGGTACTTTCGGGGGATTGTGTAAGATCTACCAGTTCTGCCCGGGTGTAGAATAAAAGCGATGGAAGCAACACCCACCATCTCGCGCCCCGGCCTCTTCGGCGACTAACTCCTCATCCGCGCCCCCGCGGTGTGCGGCGGCTGCGCCCGCCGTGCAGGTCACTAACCTTGGACAACTGAATAGGAGTTACTCCATGGGCAACACCCTGGAACAGGTCCGGCCGGACCTCCCCCAAATCGCCGGCCCTCTGCCTGGCCCGCGGGCCCGGGCTATCATTGCACGCGATTCGCAAGTGGTCTCGCCGTCTTACACGCGCTGCTATCCGCTGGTGGCGGAGCGCGGCGAGGGCGCCATGATCGAGGATGTCGACGGCAATCGCTTCCTCGATTTCAACGCCGGCATCGCCGTGGTGGCCGCCGGCCACTGCCATCCCGAAGTGGTGTGCGCCATTCAAGAGCAGGCCGCGCGCCTCATTCACATGTCGGGCACCGATTTCTACTATGAGGGAATGGTGGCCCTGGCCGAGACCCTGGCGCGCATCGCGCCGGGCGATGTGCCGCGCCGTGTGAGCTTCGGCAACTCGGGCGCCGAGGCCATCGAGGGATGCATAAAGCTCGCGCGTTATACCACCGGGCGCGAAAAGATCATCGCGTTCTTCGGCAGCTTCCATGGACGCACCATGGGCGCGCTCTCGCTCACCTCGCGCAAGGCCGTGCAACGCGCCGGATTCGGCCCACTCGTACCCGGCGTGGTCCATGCGCCGTATCCTTACTGCTATCGCTGCCCGTACGGCCAGGAGCCCGAAACGTGCGCGGTCGAATGCGTCAAGCACATCGAAGACACGCTGCTCAAGACCATCGCTCCGGCCGAAGAGATTGCCGCCATCGTGGTGGAACCGGTGCAAGGAGAAGGCGGCTATGTGGTGCCGCCGAAGAAATTCTTCGACGAGCTCACGCGCGTGGCCAACGCCCACGGAATCCTGCTGGTCCTTGATGAGGTGCAGTCCGGCATGGGGCGCACCGGACGCATGTTCGCCGCCGAACACTTCGATCTGGTGCCCGACATTCTCGCGGTGGCCAAAGGCATCGCCAGCGGGATGCCTCTGGGCGCCACCGTCGCCCGCGCGGACCTGATGACGTGGCCTCCCGGCGCGCACGCCTCGACTTTCGGCGGCAACCCGGTGTGCTGCGCCGCTGCGCTCACCACCATCGCCCTGCTGGAGCGCGAACTCATCGACAATGCGGCCCGCATGGGCGCTCACATGAAAGAGCGCCTGCTCGAATGGCCGGTACGCTTCCCGGTTGTCGGCGATGTGCGCGGCCTGGGGCTCATGCTCGGCGTGGAGCTGGTTCGCGACCGCTTCACGAAGGAGAGAGCGCCCCTGCTCCGCGACCGCGTACTGGACCTGGCTTTCCAGCGTGGCCTGCTGGTGCTCGGCGCCGGCGACTCCACCATCCGGCTCTGCCCGCCGCTCGTGATCACGCGCGACCAGTGCGATTTCGCACTTGATACCCTGGAAGCGTGCCTGACTCAGGCGGCAGTGTAACGCGGGCCTCCCGGCCCGCCCCGGCTTCCAGGATTCTCGATGTCGGCTGCGGTATCCACAAGCAGCCCGGCGCGATCGGCCTGGATCGCAATCCGGCCAGCCGCGCCGACGTTCTCGCGGATCTGGATCGCATCCCGTACCCGTTCGCCGACAGCTCCTTCGACCGGCTAACCGCCATCCACGTGATCGAGCACGTGGAAAACGTGATTCGCTCGATGGAGGAGTTTCATCGGCTGGTGCGCCCCGGCGGCACGGTACGTATCGAGACACCGCACTATACGGACTTCAGCTCATTTTGTGATCCCACCCACCGCCATCACCTGAACAGCTTCAGCTTCCGCTACTTTGGCGAGAACCACGGCGGATTCGGCTACTATTCGACCTGCCGCTTTCGTGAGATTTTCGTGCGCGTGAGGCTACTAGCATTCTGGCGATGGCTGGGCTTCGAACTCCTGGTCAACCATTTCCCGCGGTTCCGCCGTTTTTGGGAGCACTACCTTTGCTACGTAGTCCGGGGGAAGGTCATGGAGTTCGAGTTCGAAGTTCTGAAATAGATGATCTCGCTTTTGTATCGCGCCGCCGACGCGATCCGCCGCCGGCGCAGGCCCGGGGATCACGGGCGCATCGGCGAAGACCTGGCGCACCGGCATCTGCGCCGCCATGGATGCACCGTGGTGGCGCGCAATTACCGGACGCGCTCCGGCTCAGGAGAGATCGACCTGGTTGCGTGGGATGGCGAGAAGCTCGCATTTATCGAAGTCAAGACCCGCGCGGGCACCGAATTCGGCGCGCCCGAATCCGCGGTCGATTTCGAAAAGCGGGACCGCGTGCTGCGTGCCGCCCGCGACTATGCCCGCCGCGCCGATATTCCGTGGGACAGGGTCCGATTCGATATCGTCAGCGTGGTGCTCGAGCCGCGGCCTGTGGTCGAGTGGCTGCGCGGCGCATTCTGAGAAGCGTAACTATCTATTAACGCCCACGCGGGAAGCGTGCGCGGTAAACTGGCCCCATGACTTACTACGGATCCAAAGAACTCGCCGCCAGTTTTCGGACGGTTCGCAACAATACGCTCACGATCGCTCAAGAGATTCCGGAGGACAAGTACAGTTTCTCTGCCGCTCCCGGGTGCCGCACCGTGGCCCAGACGCTGGTGCACATCGCGGTAGTGTGGCGCTTGCAAAACAAGATCCATATTACCGACCACGTTTCCGACCTCGCGAATTTCGACTTCTTCGGCTTCCTCGGGCCGCAGTTGGCCGAAGAGCAGGTCCCTCGCACCAAGCAGCAGATTATCGACCTGCTGAAGAGCGAGGGCGATAAAGCGGAAGCCATGCTGGCCGGGATGAGCGAGGCGCTCCTCGGCGAGACGGTTTCCTATCCGCCGGGAATGACTCCGCCCACCAAGTCGCGCTTCGAAATGGTCATGGCCATAAAGGAGCATGAAATGCACCACCGCGGGCAGCTCATGGTGGCGGAGCGCATGCTGGGTATCAAGCCCCACCTGACCCGCCACATGGAAGAGCGCATCGCCGCCATGCAGGCCGCGGCCGGCAAAGCGTAGCCTCTTCCACTGCCTGATACAATCTCAGGGACATGTTCGTGCCCCTGACCCCCGTCCGCGCCCTCTACCGGGGCGTGGACCTCTACGGCAAGAAGACCGGTATCGTTAGCGGCGAGCGCCGGTTCACCTATTGCGAATTCGGCGAGCGGGTGGAGCGTCTGGCGTTCGGCCTTCTCAGTGAGGGCGTCAACGTCGGCGACCGTGTCGCCTTCATCAGTTTCAACACGAACCAACTGCTGGAAGGCTACTATGCCGCGCCGCTCATCCGCGCCATCGTGATGCCGCTCAACGTGCGCCTCACGCCGGCGGAGTTGACGTGCATCCTCAACCATGCCGCGCCGCGCCTGGTCTTCTACGAGGCCGATTTTGGGCCGCTGGTCGCGCACCTCCGCCAGATGTGCCCAGCCGTCCAGTGCTGGGTGGAAACCGGCGCCGAGTATGAAGCGCTGCTGGAGCGCGGCCGCATCCAGCGTCCGGACATCTTCAGCTTCAATGAAGGCGAGATCGCCGAGCTGTTTTACACCTCGGGGTCCACGGGCACGCCGAAGGGTGTGATGCTCTCTCACCGGACACTCTACATGCACATGCTGGGTGTCTCGACGATGTTCTACAGCGACGAGACCGCGGTGGAGCTGCACACCATTCCGCTGTTCCACGCTAACGGTTGGGGGCGGCCGCAATGCGCCGCGTTCCACGGGTTGAAGCAGGTCATGGTGCGGCGCTTCGATCCGCCGGCGGTGCTGCGGCTGATCGAGGAGGAGCGCGCGACTTCGATGTCGCTGGTGCCGACCATGGCCAACGCTTTACTCAACTGCCCCGAACTCGGCAAGCACGACTTTTCGAGCATGCGGATGATCATGATGGGCGGCGCGGCATCGTCGCCGGAACTGGTGGCCCGCATGGAGAAGGCGTTCGGGTGCACGGTATTCAGCGGTTACGGCCTCACCGAGACCGCGCCCGTGGCGACCGTGGCGCGCGACAAATCGACCGTGAACTTCTCCGGCGAGGAAGACCGGATTCGCCGGCGCGCCATGACCGGCTGGCCGATGCCCGGCTGCGAAGTGCGCGTCGTCGATCTGCACATGAACGACGTGCCGCGCGACATGCAGTCCATCGGCGAGATCGTCGTCCGCGGGGACAACGTCATGGACGGCTACTACAAGGAGCCGCGCGCCACCGCGGACGTGATGGAGAACGGCTGGCTGCACACCGGTGACATGGCGGTCTGGGACGAGGAGAGCTATCTGCTGGTGGTCGACCGCAAGAAGGACATCATCATCAGCGGCGGCGAGAACATCTCTTCGATCGAGGTGGAGCGCGCCATCGCGGCGCACGACTGTGTGCTGGAGTGCGCGGTGGTGTCCGCGCCGGACCCGGTGTGGGGCGAAGTGCCCGCTGCGTTTGTGGTACGCAAGCCCGGCGCGCCGCTCACCGAAGCGGAGCTCTTCGATTTCCTGGCGGGGCGCATCGCCAAATTCAAAATGCCGCGCCGCATCCATTTTTCGGATGATGCGCTACCCAAGACCGGCACCGGCAAGATCGTCAAGCGCGAGCTGCGCGAGACGCTCTGGCGGGGCAAGGAACTTCGCATACAGGGGTGAAACTCGATGTGGCAGCAAACCTACACTCCGGTGGCGGCGAGCCTGCCGCTCTCCGCACTGGTGGCAGCGGTGCCGATTTTCGTGCTGCTGATTCTGCTGGGTGTGATGCGCAAGCCCGCGTGGATCGCATCGCTCTCCGGCCTGGCGGCGGCGGCACTGGTCGCGGGCGGCGTCTACGGGATGCCGCTGGACCGCCTGTTCTCGTCGGTGGTATTCGGCGCCGCGTTCGGGCTGTTCCCGATCGGATGGGTGGTGTTCAGCGCCATCATGCTTTACCGCGTGACGCTGGAGAGCGGCAAATTCGAAGTGCTCAAGGATTCCATCGGCCACCTAACCACCGACCGGAACCTGCAGGCGATGCTCATTGCGTTCGCGTTCGGCGCATTTATCGAGGGCGCGGCGGGATTCGGCACCCCGGTCGCGGTGGCCGCGGCTATGCTCACCGGGCTTGGGTTCGAACCGTTCTATGCCGCCGCCATCTGCCTGCTGGCCAATACCGCGCCGGTCGCCTTCGGTTCGATTGCCATTCCCGTGGTCACCCTTGCCGGCACCACCGGCCTGCCGCTCGACCGGATCAGCGCGGCGGTGGGCCGTATCTGCGCGCCGGTGTCGCTGTTCGTACCGGCCTACCTCATCGCCGTGATGAGCGGACGCGCCGGTCTGCGCAGCGTCTGGAAGGCCGCCGCGCTGTGCGGTATTGCGTTTGCGGGCACGCAGTTCCTGGTGTCCAATTTCATCGGCCCGCAGCTCACCGATATCCTCTCTTCCATGGCGGCGATGGGCGCGCTGCTGATTTTCGTGAGCCGGTCCGGCGGCGTTCAGCGTCACCCAAGGAAGGAGATTGTGGCCGCGTGGATGCCGTACGCCCTGCTCGTGGTTTTCGTGCTGGCGTGGGGCATCGACCCGATGAAGACGTGGCTCAACTCGTCCAACAAACTGATCCAATGGCCGGGATTGCACAACACCATCCTGCGCATGCCGCCGGTGGTGGCCAAGCCATCGCCTTACGGCGCGGCGTACAACTTCACGTGGCTCTCCGCCTCGGGCACGGCCTGTCTGTTCGCCGCGATCTGCGCGTCGATTTTCGCCGGCCTGAAGCCGCGCCAGTTTCTTGGGGTCATTGCCCACACCGCCAAACAGTTGGCCAAGGCCGAGCTTACGCTGGCCGCGGTGCTGGGGCTGGCGTACCTGATGAACTACTCGGGCTCGACCGCCACGCTCGGACTGGCGTTTGCCGCCACGGGCGCGCTGTTCCCGTTCTTCAGCGCGCTGCTCGGCTGGCTCGGCGTCTTCCTCACCGGCAGCGACACCAGCGCCAACGCGCTCTTCGGCACGTTGCAGGTTGTCACCGCGAACAAGCTGGGCCAGAACGCCGTGCTGATGGCGGCATCGAATTCCGCGGGCGGCGTGATGGGCAAGATGATCAGCCTCACCAGTATCGCGGTGGCCTCCGCCGCCACCAGCATGAAGCGCGAGCAGGAAGCGCTCCTGTTCCGCTTCACGCTCAAGCACTCGGTCTTCCTGGCCAGCGTGATCGGCCTGCTGGTGATGTTCTATGCGTACGTGGCGCCGCAGTGGGCGCCGTAAGAGATCTCAGCCTGCCGGCCGCGGCTCCAGACACGGCCACGTGGTTCCGCGCATCACCAGCTCCGTGGGCAGCACCGCCTCCGGCACGGAAGCACAGGGGGATTTTGCTTTCTCTACGGCCAGGCGCGCCAGCTCGCGCCCCACTTCCAGAAACGGATTGTGCACCGTGGTCAGCGGCGGGTTGGTGACCTCCGCATCCGGGATGTCGTCGAAACCGACCAGGGAGCAGTCCTGCGGCACGCGCACGCCGCTCCGGCGCAGTTGTTCCCACACTCCCAACGCGATGTGGTCCGAACCGCAGAAGATCGCGGTGGGCCGCAAGCCCTGCCGCAGAATCGCCTCGGCGGAGTTGAATCCACTCTGGAAGTTGTCGGCCGAGAGCCTGACGGTCTGCGCCATGGGGTCTAGCCCGGCCTCTTCGACGGCTGCCAGGTAGGCCCGGTAGCGGTTCGAGAACCAGGGCTGCGATATATCGCCGATGTAGCAGATCTGCTTGTGGCCCAGCTTGATGAGGTAGCGCACGGCCTCGATGCAGCCGGAGCGGTCGTCGGAGCGCGCGAGGTCGGTGCGAGGCAGCCGCGCGTACCCCACCATGTTGTTGCCGTAAAGCACATAGGGAACGCCGGCGGCGGCGGTGGCTTCGATCAGGTTGGGATAGTTCGTGCCGGCCAGTATCAGGCTGTCGGCGATGCCGTGCTCCCGCAGCAGCGAGGGCAGCTTGATCTGCTGTGCCGGCGTCTCCGGCGCGTAGTCGAACCGCTTGAACACCACGAAATAGCCGCGCTCTTCGCAGTATTGCTCAGCTCCCTGCAGCATGCGGGCATGCATGGGGTGCAGAAACTCGCGATTGCTCAGGACAAAGCTGATGATCGGCAAGCTCTCGCGCGCGGCGCGCCGCCCGCGCTGCGTGCGAACGTAATGTAGCAGACGCGCTGCCTCCATCACCTTGCGGCGTAGGTCGGGGTCGACATCCCGCCGGTTGTTCATCACCCGCGAAGCCGTGCCCAGTGACACGCCGGCTTTGGCGGCGACATCCAGGATCGTCGCCCGCTTGATCGGTCTGGGTTTGGGCACGAAGAAT
>Ga0335080_10005623_pt1 | contig 12922 bp, 12 predicted proteins | sample Lox_Sample_34_FD_206720 | JGI IMG/M metagenome (GOLD analysis project Ga0335080, IMG submission 206720) | Soil microbial communities from Loxahatchee National Wildlife Refuge, Florida, United States - Lox_Sample_3.4 | ecosystem: Environmental > Terrestrial > Soil > Wetlands | place: USA... | reverse complement strand
TAGGTGTCATAGGTGAACTGCATATTGACCACGTTTTCCGCCACCGGTGTCGGGGCGTGACCGTTAACCTGCCTCATCAGCACCGGTGTGCCCGTACCAACTCCGAGCGGGTCGGGCTGCAGCCACAAGTAGTAGGTGATGACGAAAAGCCGGGTTGCTGTGGTGCCAGTTCCCGTGATGATCTGCGCCAGGTCTCCGGAGGTGGCCGTGCTCTGGTTGAGTTTCAGCGGGTCGCTGTCCGCAAACGTCACGGTATAGGTGTTGGTTCCCGTCTTGGCGACCGTGGATACTTCCGCGACCGCCTGTCCGGAGGATGAGCCCAGGGTGTTTTGAAAAAAGACTACGTCCCCCGTCTGCAGCCCCACGACCGGGTCGTTCACGGGCTGCGGTGTGACGATATTGGGTGGCAGAACACACGACGACGGCAATGGGCTCGGTAGCGTGAAGGTGACCGGGTTAATCCCACCCCCAGCCGGAAACGAAATGTTGTAGCAGTTCAGCGCAAAGACGGTGTCGGTGTACACCATGGTGATGACATCGCTTCGGGTTGTACTGCCCGGCGGTGTAATCCCGAGCTGATATCCAGGGATGATTCCGAACAGGGTAGGAACGCAGGTTCCCGTGGGCGCAGCGCAAGGATATTGCAGCCCGTTAGTGTTCACACAGTTGGAGCAGCCATTGGCATATCCGTAGAGGGGCCGCACTCCGGCTCCGGAAGGCAACGCAATCCCTTGTCCCAGGGGCATGCCGGCCCCCGCCAGACTGATGTCCTTGAGCAGCATGTCGGAAGTCGACCGCAGATCTTGCTGCATCTCGGCCTTCTGAGAAATCACCCAGGTGGCGTCCACTCCCGAGCTGTACAGTTGAACCGCTGCCGCAATCATGATCAGGCCCACGGCCATCGAGATCATCAACTCGAGCAGTGTGAAACCGCGACTGGATTTTGGCGAGGATCTCATCATGTGCTTCTACCGGTATTCCGAAATGTAGGTTGAGAGAATGTAGGTCTTGGGGAACCTGAACTGCGGCGTGGTGTACTGGATGGTGATGGTGACCAGGCGCAGCGTGCCGATCGGGGTACCCGCGCCATCCAGCACCTGGTCAATCTGAATCTGCCGCTGATAATTACTCAGCGGCTGAGAAACGTCATCCGAGGTGCCGAAAATTCCGTCAGGCCCCGGCAATTGCAGTGTCTGGTATCCGGCCGAAGAATCATCCGCAGTGTCGGGGATGCCGTCGTTGCCCGGGTTGTAGATCGGATTGAGTCCACCGATAAAAATGCCGCCGGAGCCCGTGTTCTGGATTTGATCCCAGGTGACGTTGGTGGTCTGGCGAGCCGTCAAGATGCCTTCGATGGCTTCATTCGCCAACTGCTTGGCAACACCATTCTGTTGCGAGGTTTGCGTGGATGCCATCGCCATGCCAAACACCCCTAGAAGGCTGAGCAGGCCGATCGTGAGCACCACCATCGAGATCATAACTTCGATCAGGGTGAAGCCCTCGGCATTGCGGGGCGAGCTAGCCTGAAACCGGTGCTTTTTGGTGATCACTGCTGCCTCCAGTAATAGGTCGTGCCACCGTTCTGATAAAGCCGCCACCCCCGCAGGCGTCCGGTTGCACCCCAAAGGGTAATGGCGCGCGAGCTGTTGAGATCTGCCGGCCGGGCGATGTAGAGCACGCCGTTGTTCACGTTTCCCACTGCATCTGCGGCCGAGCCGTCCGGATAGAAATACACCACGTTCCTGGCTCCCCCGGCGACGCCTTGATCGAAGTCCACTGACCTGCTGGCTGTTCCAAAGCCATCCGGAGTCGTGGGAGGTGTTGTCGGAGAAGTCGGAACACCCGACACCACATTGAAACCAACATCACTGGGCATCGGGTAAGTCGCAACCACTGTGCCGGTCGATCCTTGAGTGATCGTTACGTTATGCGGCGAAGCGGCGGTGTTAAAAGTGACGAAGTAGATCTGCCGTTGCGCGACCGAAAGGTCTCGCGCTTGCCGCATCGCTCCGAGCGTCGTGTTGTAGGCGCTGCTCACGCGCGATTGCTTCAGCGCGGGCTGGATGTTCATCAGGAAGATGGCGCTCATGATCAGGAAGATGCTGAGCGCAATCATCATCTCGATCAGCGTGAACCCGCGGCTTTTACGTGACACCATGAAGTGCATCTTTCCTCGGTACATTCCCGCTTCGGACCCCACACCAACTTGGCCCACTACGGGCGTTCATTCAGGATTGGGCCTGGCCGCCTTCGCCCTTTGGTATCAATTAGGAGGGAGCAACCATTCAGGAACGAGGGCGCCGTGAGCTAATCCACGTGCAGGCTCATCGTAAGTACAGGGACAAATAGCGTCAAAGCACTAAAGTAGGGGGCGTTAGGACTGGACTTCCGTAACGTAATCTGGAAGTGTGACGTTAGTCATTTTGGCACTGCAGAGGAGCCAGGGGCAATTCTAGGCGCCACGTACTTTTGCCATGGCTTTGCCCTTGCTGGCGACACGGCGATTGCTCGGAACGTACAGGCAGGAACGCAGGTCATAATGTTCCGCCTGGCAATTGCCGCAAAGATGCAGCTGGTGGATCTTGCATTGGATGATCGGGCTTTCGTTGCCGCAGAGTTCACAGCCTCCGCGGCCGCGTTTGAGTTCCTTGGCAAGCCCAGTGGCTTCGATGGCGGCGTGCAGCAGGCGCGCGTTCAGATACGTGCCCGCAGCAACGGTCATTGCGCCCAGAGAAAACAGCCCGATCCCCATACCCCAAACATCCGCTTCCGGATGGTCGCCGAACGCGGCCGGGATGAAGCAAAGGCCGGCCAAAATCATCAGCGCGCCCGCTGCGATCATCCATTTGCCTGTGCGCGACGACATGACGTTGTCCCCTGGTACTTGCAAAAACCGCTCGGGCCGGTAACCGCGGTTACATTTGCCACCATATCGAGTTGGCGGGGGCAACTCCAGATGACGAAAGTCACCGTCAAAGCGAAGTTATGTCCTAGGTAACCTTGTCGCCCGCGGATGCACACCCTTAACATCCCTTCATGGCGCTCACCTCCCTAGTGGTGTGCGCGGATGCCAAGGCGGTGCAGGTGCTCAGTCGCAGCCTGCAGGACCTCGGTATCCGCGTGGAATCCTGTGGTGACCTTCGTTCTGCTCTCAGATTGATTGAAGCCCAGCGCTTCGATGCCCTGCTTGTTGATTGCGACAACGAGCAGGAAGCTCTCGACCTGATCGCGGAAGTTCGAAACACCTCCATCAACCAATCAACCGTGGTGGTCGCCATCCTGGATGGGCAAAGTCAGTTGCGCGACGCCTTCGCTCGTGGGGCGAATTTTGTTCTCTACAAGCCCGTCTCGCCCGAACGTGCCGCCTACAGCATGCGCGCCGCCCGTGACCTCATGCGGCGCGAGCGCCGTCTCGATCAACGCATAACCCTGCACGCACCGGCTACGATCTCTTACGCTGCGGCGGAAAACATCTCTGCCACCCTCGTGGATCTCAGTGAGAACGGAGCCTCCATTCAATCCGGCGGCAAGCTGCCTCCGAAATGCAAAGTGTATTTCCAGTTTTCTTTGCCCGGAAAAGAAGCCATTGTGCGCTTATCCGGCGAGGTCATGTGGCAGGACGCCGCAGGCCGTGCCGGCATCCGCTTTGTGGATGTGCCAAAGACCTCGCGCCGTATTCTCACTGGCTGGGTACAGGAGCACGCGTTGCGGCCAAACTCATCTGAATCTCAGGTCGCACAATCGTCCGACGCCGTTTTTCGCGAGAACTTGAGCGCCGGCCTCGGATTGCTCTCGAGCGCTGCGGATCGCCGGACTCTGGACCGCCATGCTTGCACTCTGGGCGCAGACGTCTATCGCCTCGGCGACAATACGCCGAACCGCTGCATCTTGAGCGACGTAAGCACCGGGGGCTGCTACATCGAGACCACCGAACCGTTCCCCGCTGGAACCCCAGTGGAGATCGTCGTGCGCACCCCGGGTCTGAAACTTGCCGTCCACGGCCGCGTGCAGAGTGTCAATGCGGGTTTTGGCATGGGCGTGCAGTTCAGCGTACGGACGGCCGCTGCCAAACGCCAGGTGGAGCAGTTGCTGGCTTGCGTGCCCGAGCCGGAAACCTTCGTCGAGCCCGCCGAATAAAGCGCTACAGGGCTGCTTTACGGAAGTAGTCGAGTGACATCCGCAACCCCGTGGCCAGGTCAATCTTCGGTTCCCATCCCAGCAGAGTCTTCGCCTTCGTGATGTCAGGCCGCCGCTGTTTGGGATCATCCGGCGGCAGTGGCTCATATTTGATCTGGCTCTTCGAACCTGTCACCGCCAGCACTTGCTTCGCGCACTCCAAAATGGTGAACTCCGAAGGATTCCCGATATTCACCGGCAGATGTTCTGACGACTTCGACAGCCGCACGAAACCCTCAATCTCATCGCTCACGTAGCAAAAACTGCGGGTCTGGCTGCCGTCGCCATACACCGTCAGGTCCTCTCCGCGCAGAGCCTGCTTCATGAAATTGGGCACCACTCGCCCATCGTTGAGTTGCATGCGTGGTCCGTAGGTGTTGAAAATGCGCACGATCCGCGTATCGACCTTATGGTAGCGATGGTAGGCCATCGTCACCGCCTCGCTGAAACGCTTGGCCTCGTCATATACCGAGCGCGGGCCGATCGGGTTCACATGCCCCCAATACGTTTCCTTCTGCGGGTGCTCCAGCGGGTCGCCGTAGCACTCGGAGGTCGACGAAATGAAATACTTGGCTGCGTACTTGCGTGCCAGCTCAAGCGTGTTGAATGTGCCCTGTGATCCCACCTGCAATGTCTCCACACCGTACTTTGTGTAATCCACCGGGCTTGCCGGGCAGGCCAGGTGGAACACGTAATCCACGTGGCCGAAGTCGAAAGCCTGGTTGATGTCACATTTCTGGAACTCGAAGCCAGCGTCGTTTTTCAAGTGTTCCAGATTCGATTGCCGGCCGGTCAACAGGTTATCGACCACAATGACCGAATAGCCTTCTCCCAGCAGGGCATCACACAAATGGGATCCCAGAAAACCAGCGCCGCCGGTCACCAGGGCTCGTTGTTTGCTCATGATTTCTTGGTTTTCCTCGAGGAGCCGGCCGCCGCTGCATGTGGTTCCGGGACTGCCGCGGCTCGGCCGATGCTGTAGTAGGTGAATCCATACCTTACCATGGACTCAGGATCGTAGAGATTGCGTCCGTCCACCACGATCGCATACTTCATTTCGCGCTGCAGACGTCCCAGGTCGAGTGTCCTGAATTCTTCCCACTCGGTGAGAATCAAGAGCGCATCCGCTCCGTGCGCCGCTTCATAGGCGCTGCTAGCGAATTCCACGCCGGCAGTCAGGACTTCCTGTGCGCGCTTCATAGCCGCTGGATCATAAGCCGCGATCTGGCACCCTTCCTGCAACAGCGATTGCACCAGCAGCAGCGCAGGGCTTTCGCGGATGTCATCCGTTCCGCCCTTGAATGCCAGGCCGAGGATACCCAGGCGCTTGTCGCGCAAAGTCCAGAGCGCACTGCGGACCTTCCGCAAAAACCTTTGCTGCTGCTCTTCGTTGATGCGCTTGACTTCGTCGAGCAGCCGGAACTCATACCCGCACTCGCGCGCCACCGAGCGGAAGGCCATCAGGTCCTTGGGAAAACACGAGCCTCCATAGCCGATTCCAGGATTGAGAAAGCGCGGGCCGATTCGACGGTCGCTTCCGATGCCCTCGCACACCTGCTGCACATTCGCGCCTACGGCTTCGCACACCGATGCCACCGCGTTGATGAAGGAAATCTTCATCGCCAGGAACGCATTCGACGCATGTTTGATCAGTTCCGCGCTCTTGCTGCTGGTGACGATTACAGGCGGCGGCACCTTCGCGCCTTCAGGGCAGGGAACAGCATCCGGCCGCTCATAATAACTACCGTCCGTCATCGGCGCATAGATCTCGCGCAGTACCGAGACGCTGCGCTCGCTGTCCGTCCCCAGGACAATGCGGTCCGGATATAAGAAATCGGTGACTGCAGTTCCTTCGCGCAGGAATTCGGGGTTCGACGCCACATCAAAGCAATCAGGCGGCGCCGCATTGCGCAACATGACTTTGCGGATCCAGTCGCTGGTGTAGACGGGGACAGTGCTCTTTTCCACGATGACTTTGTAGCCCTTGATCGCGCCCGAAATACCGCGTGCCACTGACTCCACGTAGGAAAGGTCCGCGTCACCCTGTTCCGTCGGAGGAGTTCCAACCGCGATAAAGATAGCCGCGCTCTTGCGTACCGCCGCTTGCACATCTCCGGAGAAAATCAGCCGCCTGCCGCGATGCCGCTCGAGCAACTCCGGGAGAAACTTCTCGTGAATCGGGACTTGGCCACTCTCAAGCGCCGCCAGCTTTTGCCGGTCGTTGTCCACCAGAATGACTTCATGGCCCAGATCGGCAAAGCACGCGCCTGCTACCAGGCCAACATATCCCGATCCCACGACCGCCACTTGCATCCCGCTTCCTTTCGTGTCGTGCTTGCAGCACACACCAGCCGCAAAATACTTTATCAGTTTTCAACGTGGCAACGCGGCTCAAACCCAGCGCTCGCCGCCGTTTTTCCCGTTCCGGGGCTAAACCGTCACAACACTTGGTGATCATCGTCATAGCCGCTTGAGACCTGCCGGCCGAGAATGAAACCCAGGAGATTTGTCATGCCCATCCTCATGATGGCTATCGTCGCACTGGCTTCATTCGGCGCGATTGGAGTGCTGCTGTTCATCGCCGAGACATCGGAACGCCACAGACGGGACATACAGACAAGGGAAGGCCTCCGTCACTGAAAGGCAGCGACCTTCTCGCGGAACTGACTTCTTTCATACATCTTGCCGGAGGTCCCCTATGAGCTATCGCAAGCTCGTCTTATTTTTTATGATCCTTGTAGGCCTCGCTGCCGCCGTGTTCATTTATGCGCAGGACCACAAGGCAGTGATGCCTGTTGGCAAACCCATTCAGATCAAAACTCCTTTGGGATTGCCGCCAGTTCCCGTACCCGCGGACAATCCGCCCACCGTAGAAACCATTGCTCTCGGCCGTCGGCTTTACTACGATCCCGCGCTGTCGGTCGACGGCACTGTCTCTTGCGCTACTTGTCATCTCTCCCAGGCTGGTTTCGCAGATCCCAGGCCGGTCTCCGAAGGCGTGCAGCGCCAGAAGGGAACTCGCAATTCTCCGCCTGTGATGAATGCGGCCTACTTCCATGCTCAGTTCTGGGACGGGCGCGCTCCCAGCCTCGAGAAACAGGCCGAAGGCCCAGTGCAGAATCCTGTGGAGATGGCCAACACGCTGGCTGCTGTCGAACAGAAACTCAATGCCGATTCCGCTTACCGTGACCAGTTCGCCAAGGCATGGGGGCCCGGCCCAATTACTTACGAAATGGTCGCGAAAAGCATCGCTTCGTTCGAGCGCACCATCCTCATCGCGGATTCTCCCTTCGACCGCTGGAAATACGGCCACGACCCCAAAGCGGTAAGCGACTCTGTGAAGCGCGGCTTCGTCGTCTTCACCTCCAGGACGAAGGGCAATTGCGCCGCCTGCCATCTCGTTGGTGAACATGATGCCCTCTTCAGCGACAACAAGTTCCATAACGTCGGGGTTGGCGTGGACTTTGGGCAGATGATCGACCCTGGCCAGTTCGCCGTTACCCAGAACGAAGCCGATCGCGGAAAATTCAAGACTCCCTCGCTGCGCAACATCGCCTTGACCGCGCCCTATATGCACGACGGCAGTCTGAAAGATCTGAAACAGGTGATGGATTTCTACATCGGAGCCGGGAACTCCAATCCCAACCTCGACAAGGAGATTCACGTGCTGGATTTTCTGACAGGACAGGAACGCGCTGATTTGCTTGCCTTCCTGAACTCGCTGACCGGAAAAATGCCGCCCAACGTGGGCCCGCCTGATCTGGCGCAAAAGTAGGTGTTGAAATCTGGGCGAAGGACGAGAAACCGCCTTCGCCCAGCGCATGCAGTCTTGGTCCTAAGTTATTGCAAAGTCTCGTCGCTGCGGGAGCGGGGACGAAGCTCGCGTGCCGTTTTGGGTTGCGATCACTGCGCTTTGCCCGGAAACTCCGCCCAATTTGTGCTCAACTGGCGTAAGCTGATGGGTTGAGCTTGCGCCCGGTTGGCTGCTACTCCGGGCCATGTAAAATCTGGGGGCTGAGTAGTGGCTCATCGTCCCATGTCCCGGCCCAAACCTCTCGATCCGCTGCGGCCGCGCGACCTCTTGTCGCCTTCGCATGGAAACGTCTCGTCGCCGGATGCCGGCCCCTCGTTGGCTCATCTCGCCTCCACTTTGTCAGCTCACGGGGCTGGCGCGTTTTCGGAAGATCTTGCTCTTGATCTCGTACTTCACCACATCGCGGAGGAAGCTCGCCTGGCCACGAACGCGAGCGGCGCGGCCATTGCTCTCGTGCGCGGGCAGGAGATTGTCTGTCGCGCGACCACCGGGACCAGCGCCCCGGGACTGGGCCTGCGCCTCGACACCAGGGCAGGACTTTCCGGCGCCTGCGTGCAAACCGGAATGCCGCAGTGTTGCGAAGACAGTGAAACCGATTCGCGGGTCGATGCGGCGGTATGTCGCCGGCTCGGCATTCGCGCCATTCTGGTTTTTCCTGTATTTCACGACGACCGGTTTCTGGGTGTGATCGAAGTCTTTTCTCCTCGCTCGCATGCATTCCACGACCGCGACGTTCAAACTCTGCAGGCGTTTTCGTTCCGTATCGTAAGCAGCCTGCAAGCTACGCTCGGACTGTCGTCTGCTTCGGAGGAAGTTGTTGATGAAGTTGTTGATGATGTGCCCACGCCTCCGCCATTACCAGAGCTTGCAGCACCTGCGTTTGACCTTCCGCTACTGACGGCAACCAACCCCGCTCGCGACTCGGATCCCTGGACTCGTGTACTGGTGGGAATCGTGGCTATGCTCTCTCTGGTCGTCTGCGCGATGATTGGGACCATTCTCTGGCAGAAATACACGCCGCCATCGCAGACACCGCGGCGAATCACTGCTTCTGCCGCGAAACAGGGCTCCGTGCCGGCTCCGTCCACCACGGCCTCGTCTCCTCCGGCAGGCGCGAATCCCGCCAAACCCCAAGCGGGCCCGGGTTCCACAAACGACCTGGTCGTTTATGAGAACGGAAAAGTAGTATTCCGCATTCCTCCCAATCAAAGACCGCAATCGTCTTCCACGCTCCCCCCGCAAGCCGCTGCTGCCACAAAGCAGGCTGACGCCAATCACGCGGTTTCAATTGCTCCAGACGTCGCCCTTGAATATCTCGTCGAGCGCGTCGAGCCGCAGTATCCCCAACTTGCGCGGGAGCGGCATATTCAGGGTGCGGTCGTTCTGCAGGCCACTGTTGGAAAGGACGGCAATGTCCATGAACTCACGACAATCAGCGGCGATCCCCAACTTGTCGGCGCTGCGAGGGATGCCGTTCTGCAGTGGCGGTTCCAGCCGTTCTTCCGCGATGGAGAGCCGTCTGATTTCCAGACGCGCATCACCGTCGACTTCACCCTGCCTTGATCTGGTGATTTGTTATAGGTAGCGAAGAGAGGTTGCGGGTTTGCGCGCCCGGTTACTAAATCGTGGCTCGCGGTGGTCCCTGTCTGGAATCAGCCAGGATCGCCCGCCCCGTCTGCGATTTCGAAGCCGACTGCCCGCGCCGGTTCAGTGCGTAAAGCGTCAATTCTACCCGGGTCGAAACTCCAAGCTTCTCGAACACACGAAACAGGTAATTCTTCACCGTGTGCTCACTCAACGCCAGGCGCTCAGAGATTTGCCGATTGCTCAGTCCGTCCGCGACTAAGCGCGCAATTTCCCCTTCGCGTTTGCTCAAACCGCGCGAACCTGGCACTCCATTTCCATCAATCGGTGTTGGCTCCAGAAGCGCTTCCAGTATGAAGTGCAGTTCGGTGGTGTTGGCCCACACCTGTCCTTCATGCACGCACAGAATGCACTTGCACAGGGCCTGAAACGAATCCGCCCGGCAGAAAACTCCCCGCGCTCCGGAGCGGAAGGCTTCGATTACCAGGTTCCGCTCGGAAGAATCCAGAAGAAGCACGACTTCGACCTGGGGATGTGATTTTCTGATCTCGCGCAGCACGCGTAAGCCACCGAGTGGCTGTTCATCGAAAGCGGTGCTCACCAAAACTACATCGATGCGGTTGCGATCCAGGGCATGCAGGACCTCGGTTGAGGTCACGGCGGCCAGAGCCTGGTACTGCTTGCCGCGCTGCAGAGCATCGGCCAGCAGTCCGCAACTCATGGCAGCGGAATCTGCTACCAGGACTTTGATCCTGGCTTCCGGATTTTGCGGCAATGTCATACTTCAGGGACAGCAACAGGGTGACGAGCGCCGGAATTTTACGTGGGAATTGCCTCGGCTCGCAAGGAGTCCTCCGCCTCTTGAACTCCAGGCGGCAATCGCTCGAGCTGTGTTTCCATTCACGATTCCTGTAACCGGCGCTGAATCATTGCGTTTCTGGAAATTTGGCGTTCCGGCTATAATCTCAGCTAGCGCAGGACGCTGGAGACTTTTGTCCCTATTACTTTCATCCTCTTGTCCGCTTCGGCTGCCCTCGGGCACAGTGAACTGGACACGAACCGCGGGACTCGCTGGCTTCAGACTCTCCCTCGCGAATAACTCTGGCTTCCAGCGGCATTTTATTGATGTGATTAACGTTACTGACGGCTGTCAACCTGTCTCGTACGGCCATGCCGATCCCTTTTCCGGCGGCACGGTCCACCTTGCAGTCTCCCGGCCGCGGTTCAGCACCGCAGGATAGCCATGTACCTCAAGTTTTTCGGTCTTCGTGAGCAGCCCTTCGGAGTCAGCCCTGACCCGCGCTTCCTCTACCTTAGCGCAGCGCACCGCGAAGCTCTGGCTTCGCTCTATTACGGGATCGAGGCCAGCCGCGGTTTTCTGGGGCTGATCGCCAAGCCCGGTATGGGCAAGACCACGATTCTCTTTCACTTGCTGGAGAAATTCCGCAGCTCGGCGCGCACCGCCTTCCTGTTCCAGACGCAATGTACCTCGCGCGAGTTCATGCGCTTCCTGCTGGCGGAGTTGGGGTACGAGGATGACACCCAGGATTTCGTTCGCCTCAACGAAGAGTTCAACAAGCGCCTGATGCAGGAAGCTCGCGCCGGCAACCGTTTCATCGTGGTCATTGACGAGGCCCAGAATCTGGATCCTCCGGTGCTGGAGACGGTGCGTTTGCTCTCTGACTTCGAGACCCCGCGCGCCAAGCTGATGCAGATCATCCTGGCAGGACAACCGGAATTGGCGGACAAGCTGGCCAGTCCCGCTTTGTCGCAATTGCGGCAACGTGTATCGATTGTGCATGGCCTGGAGCCACTCTCCTCCTGGGAGATCAAGAACTACATCGAACACCGTCTGAAAGTGGCGGGGCACGAGGGCGAGTCTCTGTTTACGCCGGACGCTTACGAAGAAATCGCGCAGTTTACCGACGGTATCCCGCGCAATGTCAACAACTTCTGCTTTAACGCTCTCTCGCTCGCCTGCGCCCTGCGCAAGAAACAGGTCGATTCCGAGGTAGTGCGGGAAGTCATCTCCGATCTCGATATCTCCAAGTTATTGAGCCGCCCGCGCACCGCAGGCGCCGCTATGGACGCGGCTGGAACCGTATCGGGCATTGACATACCCGGGACTGCTGGTCAGAATGTCTCTGCTGCCACTCCAGCCCCACCCAATAGCGGAGAACCCCTCAGTGCCGCCGAGGCCAAGGCCTACATGCAGCAGGTCGTATTGAAGCTTAGAAACTGGCAGCAGTCGACGGATCCAACGCCCGGTAGTACAGCGCATCGCCCGCTGGGTGGAAAGCGCGGCGACGGCGAGAACTAGCGACGCAGTGTCGGTTGGCGAAATCCAGCCGGGGAAGACAAAGGACAAGGGCCATGAGCAAGAATTTCGAGCTATTGCAAAAACTGGGCAAAGAGCTGGACATCCTCAAGCCGGTGCCGGTCGTCGGCGAGCGCGGTGAAGTGCCATTGGCCGCCGACCCGACAGCAGCGAACCCCATCGCGATTGACGAACCGGTTCTCGAACAGATCAATGCTCTGGTCCAGCAGGTGTTTCTCGCGCCGGGCGCTTCCGCTCCTCGCGCCGTTGTCTTCGCCAGCACCGAGCCGGGCACCGGTTGCACCTGGGTGACCGCTCACGTAGCGCAGGTTCTGGCCAACCGCGTGGCCGGAACCGTATGCGTGGTTGACGCCAATCTGCGCAATCCCAGCCTGCATGAGCAGTTCAACCTGGACAATCAGACAGGAATCTCCGATGCATTGGTGCAGCTCGACCCCATTCGCACCTTTGCGCGCCAGGTCAACTCGCCGAATCTGTGGCTGATCAGCAGTGGATCCGCCGCGGCCGGCGCCGTCCCTCTGGTGGCTTCCGACCGCATGCGTCTGCGCATCACCGAATTGCGCTCGGAATTCGATTTCGTGCTGATTGACAGCTTCGCCATGAACGTCGCCAACGATGCGATCAGCCTCGGTACGTATGCCGATGGTGTGGTGCTCGTGCTCAAGGCGAACGCGTCACGGCGCGAGGCCGCGCTCCAGGCCAAGAAAGATCTCGAAAGCCGCAATGCCAAGGTCCTGGGCGCGGTCCTCAACCAGCGCAAGTTCCCGATTCCCGAGAAGATCTACAACAAGCTCTAGCTCGCGCTAGCGCCAGTGGCCTTCCTGCCAGTACCAGCCGTTGTGGTTGTGTCTCCAGTGCCCTTCAACCCAGGCATGGCGGCCCGGAGGATGACGCTCCCAACGCCCCCCCACCCACACGTAATGGTCTCCATCCCAGCGGTGATAGCCGCGAATCCAGACGAAGTCCGGACCGGGAGACGCTACGATGGTTTCCGTGACGGGTGGCGGAGG
>Ga0335080_10005622_pt1 | contig 12922 bp, 14 predicted proteins | sample Lox_Sample_34_FD_206720 | JGI IMG/M metagenome (GOLD analysis project Ga0335080, IMG submission 206720) | Soil microbial communities from Loxahatchee National Wildlife Refuge, Florida, United States - Lox_Sample_3.4 | ecosystem: Environmental > Terrestrial > Soil > Wetlands | place: USA... | reverse complement strand
GAGGGCTGCGATGGCGATGATGGCGGCGGCGCTGGCTGCCTGGAGTCCGTAGCGGACGGCTGTGACGGCCAGGCGCCGGCCGGGCGGCAGCTTGTGGTCAGAGCGCAGCGGGCTGCGCAGCCGGCGGATGAACAGGGCGAGCAGGGGCACCTGGAGCAGCCAGATGACGGGCCGGAGCCAGGGGTAGTGGCCGATGTCCAGGCCGAGGATGAGTGCGTGCCATAGCGACAGGCCGTAGAAGACGAGCACGAAGCGGTGCAGGAACCGCCACCGGCGTATGCCGATCATGTGCCGCAGGTAGAACGTGGGCGCCACGAGCACCAGGATGTAGATCGCGAAGATTCCCGCGTTGTAGCCCCAGACCGCCTGCGGCCAGCCCTGGGCCGCCCACTGGCCGGGTATCAGCACGGTCTTCCAGCTGTCACCCATGGCGTCAAGGGCGGTAGCCAGCACGTGCACCGCCACCAGGCCGATGACCAGCAGTGACAGCTGGCGGTGGGCTCGGTCGATCTGCCGGTAGCTCAGCGGGAACCAGGACACCGCCCGGCCCGACTGCTGCAGTCCCAGGATCGCCGTCAGGTAGGCGAACAGCAGCCCGGCCAGCCCGGATGCCTGCAGCACCGGGAACGACCAGTACTTGGTCATGTTGTTCATGTGCATGCTGGACATGGCGACCGCGGCCGGGCTGCGGTTGTGCGCCTGGAGCCGGGCGATCCACACATACAGGACCAGGGTGACGGCGACGCCGGTGATAGTGATGATCGCTGCCGACCGCGCCGCCTCCTGGTCGCGCGGCGTACCGGTGCTGTCGAGCTCGGTCTGGGCGGTCATGCTGTCCCTTCCTTCATCGGTCGGAGCCGACCGCTGCTGCGGCCGGCGAGGGGCCAGTCAGGCACCGGCTACATGCCGGGCATGCCTGGCATGAGCGGCCCGGCCGGTCCGGGCATCGGCATGCCGAACTGCATGGCCACGAGCATGTAGGCCATGCCCAGGCTCATCAGGGCCAGACTGGCGCGCAGCGCCAGGCCCTCGTGCCCGGAGCTGGCCGGGCGCGGCACGGCCAGCCCGCTCGCGCCACCGGCCGCCACTAGCCGGGTGCCAGGAACGGCTGGGCAGAGGTATCCGCTGGCCCACGCGATGGCCTCAGCGACCTGCCAGGCGGCCAGGACGGTGGTAAGGACGACCAGGTACCGGACCGAGGACAGGGCGAACATGTAGGCCATGACGGCGAGGTCGGCGGCGGTCAGCACCCAGAGCCGGCCGACGGGCCGACCGCGGGCGGCGGCAACGGCGATCGCCGCGACAACGGCAGCGGCCGCGGCGCCGAAGACGGCCTGCCCTGAGGTGGGGCCCACGGGCATGGCCCCACCGGGCCAGAACATGTCGATCATGCCCACGGCCACGAGCACGTGAGCGGTGTGCCACACCCGGAGGCTCCGGCCCGCCGCGGCGAGGTGGCCCACGTGCCAGGCCGCGATCACGGCGTAGATCAGGAGCCAGGCCAGGCTTGCCCAGCCCGGAATCCAGCTACTGCTCATCAAATCCTCGTGTCAATTATCGGTGCTGGGATAACCGGCAACGGTAAAAGAAGCTCCGGGCTCCACGGGGCGCACATCAGAACAAGCCGACGGGTGCTGGTGACAGGCAGGATAAAGCCCGGCGCGTCACCGCTGCAACCTCGATGACTTGGTATGACAATGATCTCTGCGCCGCCGTTAATACACCGGGAACACATCCAGGGTATTGCCCGGTACTCCCTATGGGTATATGAATAACCCTCCGGAGGTATGCCGCCAGGGAAAACAGCGGATCATATCCCGGCCGCTATTCCCATCGCAGCATAAGCCGACCCGCCAGCAGCCCGGGCCACGGCTCCAAGGTGAGGCTGCTGCCGGCCTGGTCGGGGAGCCGGCCGGTGCCATCCCTGGTCACCGGCCGAGCCCGCCAGCCGTGCGTGCGGCAGACCTGGCCCGCCGCACGCGGGACTGGACAGCTGGGCCACAGATGGTGGCGCGGCCGGCTGGTCATCCGGTAGCAGACGGTCTCGCGCCGTATCCGGTTGGCTCAGGCCGGCGGGGTGTACTGGGTCACCTGGGGGGTGAACTGGGCCAGGTCGTAGATGCCGAGGTTGTGCTCGATGCTGGCTACCCGGGCCACCATCGCGGTGAACTCGTCGGTGCCGAACTGCTGGTGCTCCAGGTCGGCGAAGTGCCAGCCCAGGTCGGCCAGCTCGCCGGCAGGCACGACCTGGCGGAAGGCCGGGAACACGACGGTGTCCTCGCGGGCCTCGTGCGGCTCGTACATCCGGTCGAACGCCTGCATCGCCGCGGCGATCTGCGCACGCGCGCCCGGGTCCGCCACCTGTCTGGCGGTGGCCGCGCGGAGCAGGAACTGGGTGATCACCCGTCCCCGGGCGTGCTGGACCAGCAGCGTGCTCACGGTGGCGGTGAGCCGGCCGGCCCTGACCAGGCGGGGGAACACGTAGCCTTCCTCCAGGCCCTCGTGGAATCCCTCGATGTAGTCGTGGATGATCAGGGCCGCGGCGTGGAGATCCGCCGCGTCCAGTGGCCCGCCCGCCTGGATCCGGGCGGTCATTTCCCGGTAGCACAGCAGCACCCGCTTCAGCACGCCGTGCTCGCGCATCAGGTCCTCGCCGGGCGAGATGACGGCCGGGCCGGGCGGGGCCGCCGATGACGTGCTCATGGCCCAGCCGGCGCTGGCCGCCGCCGCGCCGGCCGCCAGGCCGCAGGCGGACAGCAGTACCGCCCGCCGGCCGGGACGTGATGACCGCTGGCCGGTGGTCATGAGCCAGGGATCAGCGGCTGGCCGGAGGGCCGGATCACATACCACTCGCCGCCGTTGAGGTCGATGTCCTGCCCGCTTGCCTGCCCCGGCGCCACGTCACCGGCGTAGGTGTACAGCGGCCAGTTGTTGTAGGTCACCACCCGCCCCACCTCCGGATCGGGATCAGAACCCAGCAGCATCGAGTCCACCCCGGCGCCCGCGGCCAGCGTGCCACCGGACGGGAGCATCAGCGGCGGCCATGAGCCCAGGCAGGCGGCAGTGCAGGTGACAGCCCGGTGACCGTCCGGCGCGAACACGTACAGCACGTAACCCTGGCTGTTCACCAGCACCTTTCCAAGATGGGGCACGGGCCGGGCCCTGACAGTTACCGTCCGCGCGCCCGATGCCTGCACCCCGGCCGCCATGCCTCCGGTCCCTGAACCCGAGGACGGTGACCCGCCGCAGCCGCAGGTGAACAGGACCACCATTGCTGACAGCAGCGCAAGTCTCGTGCGTGGCGGCCCCCCCAGGTGCCTGCCCTGGTCCGACCGGCGGCTCCGCCGCATCCTCGCCCGCCTCCTCAGTTCGTTCTGCCGGCCATCACGCCTGGTGAAATCCCAGAGTAGCCACTACAATTCGTAGTTGTTAGGGTGACCTTACCAGGCCCCTTCGCGCTGCGGGATGCCCCCACCGGCTTCCCGGCAAACGCAGCAGCGTGACAGCAGGCGGAAGCGCGCTCGGCTGCCAGGTCAATGGCGACACTCCCGCGCCTTGTGCGTGCACAGTACGCAGACGATCCCGGCAATCGTTCCCGCCCCCGGCTGCCCCGGTGCTGGGCCGCTCCCGTCGGCGCCGCTGTACCACGGCGCCGCGCTCGTTGATTCCGGCGGAATCAGCCCAGCAAGCGAGTCAGCCTCGCATGGGTGGGCGAGGGTCGGGTGTCCGGCGGCCCAGTTGCCCCAAACCGGACCGCCGACAACGCGGCACCTGGCCGTCGCCCGGCAGCTGCCTCCTGCCAGGCGGCCACGACTCGGTGGCCAGCCGGCGCGCATGGTCCAAGGCGATGCGCACTCTGCCCGAGGCCGGGACCGGCTCTTCACCGCGCACCGGGCTAATCTGGCGTGCCCTTGTCCACCGCGCCGGTGACCGCCAGCGCGTACCAAAGACCCATATTCTCGGCTTGGCCGGTGGCCTGGCCCGGCGCGTAATCGCCCTGCCACAGATACAGCGGCCAGCCGTTGTAGGTCTCCTGCAGCATGCCGTCACCGCGCCGCACCGTGCCCAGCAGCGCCGCCCTGACCCCCGGGCCCGCCCTCGGCCGGGTGATCCCGCGCGGCAGCACCAGCGGCGGCCACTGCCGGGCGCAAAACCCGGTGCACCGCGACACCACGCGGTGATCGGGGACGTACATGTACAAGGTGTAACCATGGCCGTCGGTGATGACCTTGCCCAGTCCAGGAATCGTCCGGGCCAGTACCTCATACCGCGGCACGGCGCCCGCCTCCCCGCTGAGGCCGCCACCACAGCCAGCCGCCGCCACCGCGGTGGCCACCACCGCGGCCAGGCACAACCCGCGGCAGCGCGCTCCCAGCGCCCGGCCGCCACCAGCGCCGCCGTGGCCGACCGCCAATCTAGGCCTCGCTCTGCCAGCCATGCCCCATCCATCACCCACCCGCAGCCGGATCAGGGTACACCGCCTGGCTCCAGCCGCCGGGCCGCGGAAGCCGCAGCGGGCGGCGCAGTGCCAGTCCGGACACGAAACGCTAGTACTCGGGTTCGCACTCATCGCACCGGCAGCCCCGCGCCAGGCCAGCGCGGTGCCGTGCGGCGGCAGCGCGGCGGGCTGCTCCATGCGGTCATGCGCTCACGGTTGGGCAATGGTTTCTGCGGTTGGCACGACGAGATGACCAGGAGGAGCGGCGCACAACATCCAGTCCGGCACTGGCCGGACGAACCCCCGACACTACGGAGTGATTCACCGCTGCACTGCTCTTGGCAGGTAATGGCTCGGACGCTCTCATCCGATGATTGTATGTGCCAAGGGCAACACTTTAATGGTAATGAGTGTCGAGGTGTCATGCGACACAATTAGGCGCAGCCGTCGCTGACGTATAGCAAGTTATATGTAAACCCTGGATATCTCTGGACCGGCGCGGTCCAGAGATGCACCATTGATCCTGTGGGACATGCATCTGGCACGCCCGTTAACGGGCGAAGGTGCTTCCGGTGATCGGGAAGGTGCTCCGCGGGACCAATACCGGCGGCTTGCTTCGCTACTTGTTCGGGCCGGGCCGGGCTAATGAGCACACAGATCCGCATCTGGTGGCGGGATTCGCTGATCCGGAGGATCTTGAGCCGGAACGCCGTCCTGACGGATCACCCGATCTGCGCCGCCTAACCGGGCTTCTGGCCCAGCCGGTGGCGGCGCTTGCCTGCCAGAGCTGTGAAAAGCCAGTGTGGCACTGCTCGTTGCGGACGGCGCCGCAGGATCGAGTGCTGTCTGATGGTGAGTGGGCTCAGGCGGCGGCTGGGATCATGCATCGCACGGGGCTATCACCCGAAGGTGATGACCTGGGGGTGCGCTGGGTAGCGGTCCGGCACGCGGCCGATCACATTCACATCGTTGCCACCCTGGCCCGCCAGGACGGCGGCAAGCCCAGCACCTGGAACGACTTCTACCGAGTGCGGGAGGCTTGTCAGGACGCCGAGCGCCGGTTCGGGTTGCGCCCCACGGCTCCGGCGGATCACACCGCCGCCCGGCGCGCTACCCGCGCCGAAAAGGAGCAGGCGGCCCGCCGCGGATGGGACGAGACGCCCCGGGCGGCGTTGCGGCGGGAGGTGTGCACCGCGGCCGCCGGGGCGGGCACGGAACAGGAGTTCTTCACCCGCATCGCGCAGGCCGGGGTGCTGGTCCGGCTGCGGCACAGCACCACCCGCCCGGGCCAGGTGACCGGGTACGCGGTCGGCCTAGCGCGTCACACGGCCAGGGACGGCGGTGTGATCTGGTACGGCGGCGGCAAGCTCGCTGCCGACCTGACCCTGCCCAAGCTGCGGGCCCGCTGGCAGCCGCCAGCCGGACACGATCCGTTCCACGCGGCGGAGTTGCCAGCTTCTGCCGTGCGCGCCGTGCTCCGGAACAAGGTCACCATAGCGGCGCGTCAGGTCCGGGATGAGGCGGGGTTCTTCGCCCGGCTCCGGGCGTCCGGGGTGCTGGTGCGGGTGCGGTTCAGCGAGACGGACCCGGGCCAGGTCACCGGGTACGCCGTCACGCTTCCCGGCCACACCGGCACTGATGGGGCACCACGCTGGTATAGCGGTGGGCGGCTGGCCGCCGAGCTGACCCTGCCGCAACTGCGCTACCGCTGGGCCCAAGCACCCAGCGGTACCCCGGAGAGTGGAGCGGTGTTCTGTTTCACTGCCCCGGAACGGAACACGATCTACCAGCATGCGTCTCGCCAGGCCGCGCAGGCCGCAGAACACATCCGCCGCTGCGCCTACCGCGACCCGGCCGCAGCGGCCGACGCCGCGTGGGCGGCGGCTGACACGCTACATGTCGCGGCGTGGGCGCTGCGCAGCCCGGTCTTGCGCTGCGCAGCCGACGCCTACGACCGCGCCGCCCGCACCGGTCACGGCCGGATCCCGCGCCGCAGCCGAGATGGGAACCGCCTGCGCTCTACCGCGCGGCTGCTGGCCATGGCCGGCGGCGTCGCCGACGACACCAGCTTGCTCACTGCGGCGCTGGTGGCGAACCTCGCTGCGCTCGCCGCCGCCGTCGCCGAGCTGCGTCAGGCTCAGCAGCATGCTGCCCAGGCAGCCGCGGCCCGCGCGGCAGCGCAGCACCTGCACGCCGCCATGACCCAGGCCCGGTCCCAGGCGCCTCGCCCGGCCAGAGGCGAGGAGCCGCGACGAGGGGCAGCAAGAGCGGCAGGCAGGACACGAACCGATTTCCCGGTATCACTGCTTCGCGCGCTCGCCCGCCAGACCCAGGCGGCTCTGCGTCCATCTTCCGGACAGGGCCAGCTGCCGCCCAAGCGTGCTGGGCCAAGCCGGTAAGAGCAGTGGCAGGGCTGATCTCGGCCTGAAGGATTGCGGCAGACCTGGTGGTGTTTCAGTCTGCGCTGAGTTCTCCGGCGCGGATCCCGGCGATGAATTCCGTCCACTGGGCGGAGGTGAGTACCAGGACGGGGCCGGTGCGATCCTTGGAGTCGCGGACGGCCACGATCCCTGACATGTTGTCGGCTACCTCGACACAGGCGCCGCCGTTGTTGCTGTAGCTGCTGGTGCGCCACACGGCACGGGAACGGTCAAGTTCCGGGGCGTCCATCCCGCGCCTCCTTCTTGCATCGATCAGGTCATCTCGGCCGCCGCCTGGGCTATGAGAGATCTGGATTCGTCCGGGTCGAGCGCTTTGGCGATCAGATGGCTGAAGATCGCTGCGTATCGCTCGACTTCGGGTGGCCTTTCCAGGTAGAGGCTACCCGCCTGGCTCTCCAGGTAGACAACATCAGGGTCTGTGGGCTCCGGAAAGCCCAGGACGATGAACGATCCGTCCATGGCTGGATGCGCTCCGGCACGGAACGGCAGCACCTGGACGGTCACGTGTGCCAGATCGGCCATCTCGGCCATGTGTTGGAGCTGGGCGTGCATGGTGGTCGCGCCGCCGACGACGCGGCGGATGACGGCCTCGTTCAGCACCGCCCAAACCTTCGGCGGGTCCTCCCCCGTCAGCCGCTCCTGCCGGGCGAGGCGGACAGCGGCCTTGCGCTCGATGGTCTCCTTGTCTCCCGCGGCCGGTGCCGCGTGCATGAACGCCCGGTAGTAATCGGCGGTCTGCAGCAGCCCAGGCACAAGTTCGGCGGCGTAGTCGTGAATGACCGCCGCTTCGGCTTCCAGGCCGAGGTAGACCTCGAACCACTCCGGGACGGCATCGCTGTAGGAGCGCCACCATCCCCGTTCCCGGGCCTGGCGGGCGAGGGTGAGCATGACTTCGCGCTGGTCCCCGTGCACGTCGTAGAGGTCCAGCAGGCGCCGCAGGTCGACCGGCCGGATCCGCCGGTCGCCGGTTTCCCACCGGCTGATGGTCGAGGCGTTCCAGTCGCCGCCGGACCGCGCGGACACCTGCTCAATGGTCAGGCCGTGCTCCTCACGGATCTTGCGCAGCTCGTGACGGAGGCGTCGGCCCCGGACCGTAGGGCTGGGACGTGCAGGCATGAGTCTCCTTTGGCAAATTTCCAATGACATTCTGTTATTGGGATGGATCCGATGGCATGCTAGGACGAGCATGACAGGGCACGCCCTGGTCTCACGACCCAAACACGCCGACGAATAGGCACTTCAGGTGAGCGAGGCTCCACTGGGCACCGGCACCGCATCCGCGGCTGACCCAGACAGACAGACCGATGCCAGCCAGCACCCCTCAGCCCACGCCGTTGCGGCCACGTCTCCGCGAACCTGGTCACGGAGTTTCCGGGCAACGCCTGACCAGGTACGGGAGGCCCGCCAGTTCCTCGCAGCGGTCCTGGATGGCAGCCCACTGGCCGCGGACGCGCTGACGTGCCTGTCTGAGCTCGCCACCAATTCAGTCCTGCACAGCAACTCGCGCCGGCCTGGAGGGTCCTTCGCCGTCCACGCGGGCCTGCTCTCCGGAGTGCTCCGGGTCGAAGTGGAGGACGAAGGTGGCCCCTGGGAATCCCGGGACGCATCCGACGGCCACGGCGGGCGCGGACTGGCCGTCGTCGACGGGCTCTCCAGCAACTGGTCCATCTTCAGCGACGGGAGCGGCGCCCGAACCGTCTGGTTCGAGATCAGCTACCCATGATCGGGCCGTGAGCGCGATCGCATAGCCCGCCCGCCTGGCGACCGGTCACGCCGGCCTCTTCCGGGCCGGGCTGCCAGGCTTGTTGCCGCGGTTGCGGATCCTGCTGAGGGCATCGATCGCGGTCTCGTCGGTCCCGTCGAGGGTGCCGAGGTACTTCTGGGTGGTCACGATGCTGGAATGCCCGAGCCGTTCCTTGACCACTTCGAGGTCTGCCCCACCGGCGAGCAGCCACGAAGCGTGCGCGTGGCGGAGCCCGTGCACGGTGACGGTCTCGGGTAGTCCGCTCGCCTCGATGGCGGGCAGCCAGACATGGGCGCGGAACCACCAGCGCGGGATGTGGCCGTCCGTTACGACCGCCCGGCGGGCGCGCGGCTGGTCCTGCCCGGCCGCGCGGCGCTGGGCACGGTAGCGGGCATAGGCACCCCGGCAGTGCTGGCACCGGCACCTGCCAGCGGAGTAGGCGCTGAGGGTGCCGTGACGGTAACGCCGCCCGGCATCGTTTGGCTCGGTAAGCCCGAGCGTGGACGGCTCGGTGAGCGCCCGCAGCGAAGGCTGCACGGGATGCTGGGGCATCGCGAACAGCAGGTCATCATCGCCGATCCCGTGTGCTTCGATGAATGCCTTGATCTTGCTGACCATCTGGGCGCTTAGCTTGAGACGGCGGTGTTCCTGGTCCTTGGGGTAGTCCTTGACGATGAACCGGCCGCCGTCCGGGTGGAATCTCGGGGTCAGCTCCACCACCACCCGGCTCACCGTCAGGACTCCGGTATGGAAGTCCAGGTCCCTGGGCCGCAGTTCGGTGAGCTCTCCCCACCGCAGGCCGCTCTCGACGCCGGTCTCGACGAGCAGCTTCATGGTCTCCGAGGACAGCGCCGCATAGAGGTCGTCGAACTGCTCCGGGGTGATGACGCGATGTGGCCTCTTTGGGATCGGTGGCGTCTTCACGCCTTTGCACGGGTGCAGGAAAGTCACCTGGTCGTTTAGCGCGGTTGTGAAGATCGCGCTCAGGACCACCATGCAGCATCTGATGGCCTGTGGCCTGACACCCTCACGGGTCAGTCTGGTCACCCATTCACGCACGTGCGCCGGGAGGATTTCCACCATCCGCATCGGCCCGAACTCGGGAATGATCCGGCGGTCGAGGTAGTAGATGTAATTCTCGCGGGTCCGCAGCTCCATCACATGGGAGGGAAGCCACTCGTCCTGGACGTAGCGCTCGAAGGTCTGCCGCCCGCGCCTCGGGTCACCCGCGCGGCCCTCGGCCACCTTGGTCTCCTCGCGCTGCCAGGCTCTATCGGCTTCCTTCCTGCTGGAGAAGGTCCAGGCCGAGCGCTCGCAGCCACGGATATCCCAGTAGTAGGCCGTGTACCGCCGCTTGCCGTCCCGGCCGGTCCGGACCCTGGAGTACCCCATCGGCTTCCCTTGATCATCTGACCGTCATTTGACCGTGGACTGTGCGTCATCGGCTGTCATTCACAAGCATTCATTGACATTCAGACTAGCCTTCTGACCAGTAGCTTAACGCAAATCTAGGAAGTCGCAGTAAGTCCATTTGAACGGCAATTCCTCGTTCGCATCGAGGGGGTCAGGGGTTCAAATCCCCTCAGCTCCACCCAGTTTTGAGCAGGTAAGCGGCTCGACGGGTTCTGATCATGGTTCGGTGGGGAGCCAAGTGGGGAGCCAAGTAGTAGCCTGGCGTGGTGGCGCGGCGCGGCTATGGCGAGGACGGCATCTACTTCGATCACCGTGGCGACTGCCGCGACCCCGCTCATCACCGTAGCTGCCCAGGACGGTGGCGCGGCGTCGTGTCGCTGGGGTACGGCCCGGACGGGAAGCGGGCCCGGAAGAAGGTCAGCGGCAAGACCAAGACCGAGGTTAAGGACAAGCTCAAGGACCTGCATACGGACCTGGACGTCGGCGTCCGGCCGGTCCGCGGTTACACCGTCGAGCAGGCGGTGACCGACTGGCTGGCGTCAGGCCTGCCGGGCCGGACCGCGAAGACCATCGAGGTCAACCGGGATTCGCTCAAGCCGGTCCTGGCCAGGATCGGCGCGCGGCCGCTGCAGGATCTGACCGCTCAAGACGTGCGAGCCGCGCTGACCGCGATGGCCGGCACTCACGCGACCCGCACTGTGCAGAAGGCGCACAACTGCCTGACGCGCGCCATCCGCCACGCGGAGGCCCAGGACCTGGTGCGCAGGAACGTCTCCGCGCTGGTCGATACACCCCGCGGCCGGGCGGGGCGCCCATCCCAGTCGCTAACCCTGGAGCAGGCGACCGCGTTGCTCGCGGCGGCGGAGCGGTCCCGGCTGCGGGCGTACATCGCCTTGTGCCTGCTGACCGGGATCCGCTTGGAGGAGGCGCGGGCGCTCACCTGGGACCATGTCGACCTCGAGGCCGGCACCGTGTCGGTATGGCGGTCGGTGCGCGCGCACGGCGACACGAAGACCCAGCGGTCGCGCCGCACCCTGAAATTGCCCGGGGTGGTCGTCAGGGCGCTGCGCGAGCACCGGGAGCGCCAGGCCGGGGAACGGGATAATGCCGGGCCGCTCTGGCAGGAGCATGGGCTGGTCCTGGCTACCTCGGTGGGCACGCCGCTGGACTCGCACAACGTCCGGCGCGACTTCCGCAAGGTGACCAAGGCCGCCGGGCTCGGCGAGCGCTGGGTACCGAAGGAGTTGCGCACGTCGTTCGTCAGCTTGATGAGCCACCGCGGGGTGAGTGTCGAGGAGATCGCGCGCCTTGCCGGTCACAGCTCCAGCCGCACCACCGAGACCATCTACCGGCGCGAGCTCCGCCCGGTGATCACGACGGGCGCCGAGGTCATGGATCAACTCTTCGCTGGCTAGAATTCAGACCGCGCAGTTCCGGCCTACTCATGACGCACCGGCAGCAGCCGGACCCGGAGCCGTCCGCGTGCGATCGATACCGCGGCGCCCATGTCGAGCTCGGCGGCCACGGCCGGAAGATTCTCCGCCAGAACGGCCGCCTGCTGGTCCGGCGTCAGCCGGTCCGCTGACCGGAGCAAGACCACCGACGGCGACGTCGCCCCTGACACCGCGAGGAGCTCGCCGAAATCGGTGTCAGCGGAGACGATGGCCTGACGCGATGTCACCGCGTGAGCCAGGATGACCTCGTCGGATGCGCTGAGCAAGCCGATATCGGCCACGTGAACGGCATCGTGCCCATGGTCGCGGAGCCTGGCTGCAACCCTGGGCGAGAGGTTGGCATCGATGAGCAAGTGCACCGGCTATGCCGACCGGGTGAGCGGCAGCTCGTGCTCCTGCACCGTGTCCGCGGCGAACTCCAGCGCCGCCAAGATGTCGGCCCGCTCCAGGTATGGGTAGTCAGCCAGTACCTCCTCCACCGAGCGCCCGGCCGCGAGCTGGCCCAGCACGGCGCTGACCGTCACCCTGGTGTCGCGGATGCATGGCAGCCCGCGCATCCGGCCCGGGTCGATGGTGATCCGCTCGTACGCCATGTGCTTAAGATACGCGCCAGCGCCGACTCAGCGCGTACCCTTGGCGGCCGTGTGCTGCTCCCGGTTTCCGGCAGGCGGACGGTCAGGTGGTGCGGGTAAGGAAGGCTTCAAGATGCTGGCGCGTAATGATGCGGCGCCGGCCGACCTTCAGGTAGGTCAGCTTTCCGGCGCGCATCTGGTCATACAGCAGGTCGCGGGATAGCCCCGTAATCGCCGCGGCCTCATCGACGCTGTAGGCCAGCCGCTCGTTCGGGTCCGTGCTATTCACCGGTTCCGCCTTGATCATCTCGACGCATGGGCGTAGTCGTTGCCAGGCGATGCTGAGAATGGCAGAAACCAGGGAAGCATGCAGACAGCAAGATCATTAGGATGCCAGGGCAGAAGTCTCCAGGGCGCAACGTTACCGGCCGCAGGGGCGGCCCCATCCAGGCTCGTCCCCGTAGACCTCGGTCATGGTGACTCCGGCCGCGCCGTCGCCCGGCCGGTCACTGACGTCTCCATGGCACGCGCAGTCGGGGTCGTCGCACTCATCCTGCACGCCAGCGGCCGCCGCTTCCCGCGCCAGTTGCTGGAAGAAGGCCATGCGGCGCGCCGCCTCGTTCTGGTCTCTCATTAGCTCCCTGCTTCCCTTTCTGGCAGCTCGTACCCGGTGAGCCGCTCGATCCCGGCGCAGGGCCGTAGCTCGGGCCTGGGCGGCTGCAGGATCGCGTCAGGGTCGCGTTCTTGCCAGGGCCATGCCTGGCCGAGGAACCCGTAGTCGGGGTCCTCGTCCGGGACCATGACGTTCTGCCGCTCGGCGAGCTTTTCCTGGAAGGCGCGGCGCTGCTCGGCGAGCTGGG
>Ga0335080_10005618_pt1 | contig 12925 bp, 19 predicted proteins | sample Lox_Sample_34_FD_206720 | JGI IMG/M metagenome (GOLD analysis project Ga0335080, IMG submission 206720) | Soil microbial communities from Loxahatchee National Wildlife Refuge, Florida, United States - Lox_Sample_3.4 | ecosystem: Environmental > Terrestrial > Soil > Wetlands | place: USA... | reverse complement strand
TGAACAGCCGGTAGGAGTAGTTGGCTGCAGTAGCGTCCTGGCCGGTCGCGACCCACCAGTACCAGCCGGTGAACGTGCAGCCCGCCTGCGTGACGGAGAACTGCAGGCCGAGGTCCACGGACATGAAGTCGCCGGCGGACGAGCCTCCGCTGGTGGAAGGCCAGAGCCGGTAGGTGGCCACGGCCGGCCCTCCCGCCTAGCTCAGCGCATCACACACCAAGGTCAGATGCGGGCTACTGCGGGGGAATTTGGTGCGAGTTCTCCTTTCCGACCTTCAGAACAGCACCCACTGCGCCGAGATGGTCGGGCTGCCGGACGAGGCGAACGTGAAAGAATGCCCGGCCGGGACGGGGATCATCACGGTGCCCGCACCGGAAGTGGAGATCCCGGTCAGGGTCACCCCGTCCACAGCCGCCGACTGGATGGCCAGGGAGGAGTGCACGAAGACCATAGCGTCCCGGTAGTAACGGTTCTGCTGGGCCACGCCGCTGGACGGGACGGGCGCCTGGCCGGCCGCCCCAGCCGTCTGGATGCCGGTGATCGAGGCATTGTCCAGCGAGATCAGCTTCACCCCGCTGCCGCCATTGGGTGTCAGCGAGGAGCCCATGTAACCGAACTGGCCGGGGCTGCCCAGGTTCCGGCAGCCGAACGTGCCGTTGATCAGGTTCGACGGGTCGGCGATGATCCCGCTCGACTCGCAGTCCAGGGTGTCGATGTCGAGATTGACCGAGCCCGAGCCCGGCCCCGGCGCCACCGCCGCGCTGGAGCCCTCGCACGAAACGTACTTGATCCGGGCAGCGTGTGGCATGGCCACGTCGCCGCCGGAGTAGGCGCCGATGCCGTAATAGCAGTAGATCACCCGGATAGTGTCGACGCTGGCGTGCTCCGAGGGGCTGAAGCCGTAGTACATCCCCTCGCAGCTGTAATAGAGCACGTCGCACCGGTCGTTGTTGCCGGTGGTCGGCATCACCAGGCCGGAGGTCCAGTTGTAGGTGAGCTGGTTGTAGCCGTAGGCCTGCATGACGTTGCCGGCCCCGTACATATTCGGGTAGACGGCGGGCGTGCCGAAGTAGAAGCTGGACGCGTTGCCCTGGATGTTGACCACGGCCATCGACATCACGGAAGCATTCACCACCGTGGCCTCGGCGCAGCCATAAAAATCGAAGCCGCCCATCGGCGCGTTGTAGGGGATCAGCAGCTGGATGCCGTCGATGACCGGCATCATGTTGCTGAACAGCCCCAGGTCGCCGCCGAAGACCGGGCCGGGGTTGGAGGCGCCGGCCTGGTAGTAGGGGCCGCCGATCATCGAGGCCGGCGCGCTGATCGCCCCGTAGCTGTAGTTCGTGCCGGTCAGGTTCAGCGACATCAGCACCGAGCCGCTGGACTCCGGGGTGAGCTGGCTCCAGTGCACGAGTGCCTGGTCCATCGCCTTGGTGCGGCCGGTGAGGACCAGGATGACTTTCTCGGCCTCCGGCGAGATGAACGGCAGGGTGAGCTGGGCGTTGCCGTAGGTGGTGCCCGCGGTGACCAGGTTCCCGGCGATCCCGTAGACCAGGGGGTCGAAAATTACCTCGGCATAGGTGCCCTGGTGGGCCCCGGACTGCGCGTAGGCCACGGCGGCGTTGATGGCGGCCTGGATCGCGGCGGTGTCGTCGGTCGCCCAGGCCGCGATGTAGTAGCCGGACGGCGGCGCGGCGGAGACCGAGGAGAAGCTCACCGTGGCCACGGTCGCGCTCGACACCCCGGTGATCGTCCCGGCCAGCGGGATGTTGTAGTAGGGCGGCGAGCCGCCGGTCGAGCCGCCGGCCACCGACACCACGATGTGCTTGCCGATGTCGGCGGAGGTGAACTGGGCCTGCCCGGTATTCGAGGTGATCTGGTTCGAGCTCGCCGGCATGGTGATGTCGGAGACGATCTTCCCGTTGCCCAGCGCCCCGTAGGCCGCCACATGGAACTGCCAGGGCATCAGCCCGCCGGGCGGCGACGCCCAGGACGCCATGGCCGCCAGCGCCGCCATGTTGGCCGCGTTCCCCGCCGGGTCCGCCAGCCCGGCGCTCACCGAGCCGCCGCTGCCCGCCGAGGCTATCCGCGCCAGGATCCCCAGGGTGTCGGCGATGTTGTCGTGGGCCGGGGTATGGCCCAGGTCGCCGATCTGCTGGGTATCCGACGGTATGACGTAGGACACCGCCGCCCCCGGCTCAGTTCAGGCCGAAGACGTAGAAGTTCGAAAGCGTGATCGACGGCGAGTTCGTCGTCGCGCTCCAGGCGCCGAACATCTCCGTGAAGTAGGCCTGCTGGGTGTTGAACGAGCCCAGCCCGGCATTCACGCCGCCGATCATCAGCGTGCTCGTGGTCATGGTGGTGCCGAACGTGCCCAGGGTCGCGGTCATCCCGTTGATGGCCGTGGTGGCGCCGTACCGCAGGGCGCCGATGGTCTGCAGCACGCCCGCAGACGCCCCGGTAGCCGTGCAGGTGACCATGATCTCGAAGTCGAACAGCCCGGAGGTGGAGATCGCCTGCGGCGTGATCGCCCCGGTGGACCCGAGCAGCCCGCCGGCCAGCGCCGCGCCCGCCGTGGTGTCCAGGTTCCACGTCAGCGTCATGGTGACCGAGGTGCCGCCGACGCTCCAGTAGCCGCCGCCCTTGATCAGCATGGAGCGGCCGGGGCCCTGGGTGGAGGGCGCCGCGAAGAATCCGGCGGGCAGCTGGTAGGCGCCGCCGGCGACCTGCCCGGCGTTCGCCTGCGTCATGACCGTGGACGAGGCAGCCGTCATCGCCGCGCCCTTGGCCGGCATCGAGTACAGGCACTCGACCTGGGTGCCATAGAGGAATGACATGCCCAGGTCATCGGCAGGCACGCGGTGCGGTCCGCCGGGACCGTTTTATCTTGCAGCCGGCCGGAGCCGGGTCGTTCCGTCGGCATCCTGTCCGGCCGGCGCCCCCGTGCAGCGGGTCAGCATGGGCTCTGCTGCGAGGGATCATGCCCTCGCGGCCCGTACCATGCCCGGCGGCGTTTTCCTGCCTTCGCGATGCTGCCAGCCAGGCTAGCGGGAGATCACGGCCCGGCGCAAGCGGGAGCCCGAGGTATGCCACCCCCGTCGGATGCCATGATGCCGGAACGGCGGTGACAGTCCGTGACGAGCATGCGGGAGGAGTCTCAGCAGGGCGGATATACCGAAATGGGACCCGGCTCTCCCGGCGCCGCACGACCGGCCCCCGCCGGCGCCTCCCCGGCGCGGTAGTCATTTTGCCCTGGGCTGCCCCCGGCGGCGGCGCTTGCCCGCTTCGCCCCGGCCTGCCCGGTAGGCTGCCCCGCAGCCTACCGCATCGGCTGGCCTGCTGCGGGCACCGGGCCAGGCGTGCCCTCACGGGGCGCTCAGCAGGCGCGTGCGCCACTGGCGGGCGAACGCCAGGCAGTTGCCGCAGTGCCCGTGTGTGTGCCCTGGCAGGGGAGCTGAGCGGCGCGCAGCGTAGCTCCACGCCATGCTGTCTGCTGAGGCCAGCATGTGCCCGTAGCGGGCCAGGCCCTGAGTCTTGACGCCGAACCCGTGCAGCGGGAAGCGCAGGCCCAGCTCGCAGGCCAGCTCTCCGATCTCGGCCGTGCCCTGCCGGCGGCATACCGATCCCAGCCCTACCAGCGGGAGCCGGCGCAGGCGCACGCCCTGCCCCCGGCAGAGGGCAGCGCACCGCAGGTAGGACGGGGTGTCCGAGCCCTGCAGGACCGGGATGAACGGGCAGCGGGCGGAGCTGTACTCCGGCCAGAGCCGGCATAATTCCAGGTAGTTAGCGACCGTCCGCCTCTGGTGCTCCAGCTCCGACAGGCCCGTGCCTGCGCACCGGACCTTGCCGGCCATGCCGCCCGTGATCATGGCTTCCTCGCACATCCAGTCCTGCGGGGCGGCCCATTCGAGCAGGCCGATCTCGGCGTCATACCGGGCCACTGCCTGCACGTACTCCCTCGGGGAGATCGTCCGCCGGCCGTATTTAGCGATCTCCGTGAAGCCGCCGGAGTCCAGGGCCCACGGATGCGTGGCCGGCTTCAGCACGGCGTATGCCCGCAGGGTGCGGTGACTGACGAACAGCGGGAAGTCAGCCGCAGGATCCCACAGCCAGCGGGGCTTGTGGGTGCCCAGGTAGAACCTGGTCCCGCCCGGCCCGTCAGTGATCATGAATCAAGGATGGCAGGTGGATTGACAGGTGTCAACCTGGGGTGTGAGGATAGGGCCCGTGACCAGCAAACAGACGACAGACAGGAGGCAGGACATGGGTACGCCGCAATGGGTGCGGGATCAGGTCAGGGCGCGCGAGCTGGACGGGGTGCTGAACGCACCGCAGCAGTTCGCGGGAGGCACGGTGGTGGCGGCCATCCGGCTGATGGACGTCAGCGGGCTGGTGCCGGGCAGGCATGTCGTCATGTGCCGCCGGGAGACGGCGGGCCGCCGGGCGGGCTACTCGACTCACGAGATCGCCCCGCGCGATGGCCGGTGGCTCAGTGAGGGCCAGGGGCACTATGACCTGGCGTACTCGCAGGCAGTGGCCGACATGGCGGCCAGGGCGGGGGCAGCGCTGTGAGCAGGGTAATTACCGCCCGCCGGGCGGATGTGTGCCGTGAGTGCAGCGGGCCGGCAGCCGCAGGGGAAAAGATCAGCTACGGCGGGCCGGGGGCGGTGTCGCATGCTGGCTGCCGTCCCCTCGAGGCGGTACGCAGGGGCGGCCGCAGGCGCGTGTACGGCGGGGCGGCGTACACCGGGAGGCGGTGCGAGGATGCGCCATGCTGCGGCTGCTGTGACTAGGTAACCGCAGGCCAGAGAGCCAGGGCCGGGCAGGGGAGACTCTGCCCGGCTATCTGTATCGGGGTCACCAGGGGGCGGAGGCCTGGCGTGTGCCCTGGCATACCACGGGCCCGGCCCGGGCGTGAGGAGAGCCAGGCAGGATCACTACCTGCCTGGCTCCTGCTACCTACGCCCCGAGCGGGGCGCCTGCCCTGATCTGCGGGGACTGATCCTCGCGCCAGGCGATCACCACGGCATCCCGGTGCGCATCCACGTACCGTTCCGCAGCATCCGGCCCGCTGTCCCCCGGCCAGCGCACGACCTTGCCGCCCTGCAGCCTGAGCTCATACATCACAGCACTCCTGAGTGAGGGCTAGCGCGCGTACCTGCGCGCCTGCGGGCAGTTATCAGGGTTACGGTGCCGGACCAGGCGCGCCCTGCCGTAGCGCCAGTCTGAGGCCTGCAGGCATGCCCGGCACTGGCCGGCCTGCGCTGCCAGGGCGCCGAGCTCGTCCCACAGCCGGGAGTGCTCTTCCCGCGTCTCGCGGATGCGCTCCATGGCGAGCTCGTGATCACGCTTGCGACGGGCCTGCGCCGCTGCGTGCTCGGCCTGCCTGCGCTCAGTCTCCGCCAGCGCTGCAGCAGACATGTTCATCCTGCACATCGGGTTGCCGCATCCCTTGCGCTCCCACACCTCGAGCATGTACCGGGGATAGGGCTGCGGCTGGTAATCCTCGCCCTGGCGTGCGTAGATGGCGGCATTGGCGTCTTGCGTGTCCTGCCAGGAAGCAGGCGAGGGGACCGCGCCGCCGCACCAGGGGCAGCTGTAGTCGCCCAGCGGGTACGTCTTCGCCTCACGGGCACGGCCGTCGGCCAGCGTGAGCGTGAGGGCGGGCAGGGGCATGGCGAGCATGGCAGCTGCCAGTTCCATGGTGATCTCCTTGCGGGTAGTGGTGCGGCTCATGAGGCAACTATGGCAGACAGGTTGACGGCTGTCAACCTGAGTCGCTGAGATTCCCAGGTCAGGGCATGAGAAAAGCCAGGCAGGTGGTAATCCTGCCTGGCTGTTCCGGGAGCTAGCCGCGCGGGTGGGCTTTCAGATAGGACTGATACCAGTCCGAGGCACGCTCGGCCGGGCTGACCCCGCCGTGAGCCCAGCGGGAAAGTACCGACTTCGGTGCCTGCCTGCCGTGCGCCGACTGGTAGGCGAGCGTGACGGAGCTGTAGCTGAGCGGGCTGGCCTCCTGCCTGGCACGCTCGCGCGCGAGCTCTTCCCGGTGATAGGCGCGGATGCTCGCTGCCTGCCTGGCCTCCGCCTCGGCGATGCGCTGCGGGATGCCGTCGATATGCGCCCTGAACTCTTCCGCTGCCTCGAGCACGTCGCGGCCGCGCGGGGTGGTCGTGAGCTCCCGGCCCTCGTAAACGAGCCGGTACCCGCGGGTGACGCCGATCGTGCCCGGCACGGCACGCTCGTAATCCTCCCAGGCCACCCCGTTGTGCGTCCCGCTGGCAAGGATCCTGGTCTGGCCTGGCTTCAGTCTGGCAGTCATGATGCTGATCTCCTATCAGGTAGTGTCCTGGCTGGTCAGGCAGGCCGGATCACGAACGTAGTCTCTTCCAGAGCCGGCACCGGCTCCGACAGAGGCCACCACACTTCAAACCCGTGATCAGTGGTGACGTGAAGCCGGCAATCCCGCAGATCATCACCCGGGCCCGGCCTGTACTCACTGCCTGCCGTATGAATCGCCCGTGCCGTGCCCTCCGCGACGTCACCGGACTCCAGCAGCCGGGCGACCTTCGCGCTGTCCGCCGCTGCCGACACGATCTGGCCTAGCGCTGCCGCCTCCGGCATGGTCAGGATCCGCTCGCTCATGATCTTGTTTCCTCTCCGGTGTCGTGCGCGCCGGCCTGGCGGCGCGCAGTGCTCTTGCTTGGCGTGGTCTCGCTGATCCAGGTACAGCCAGGCGCGTTGCACCGGGCGTAAAAGCCAGCGTCAGTGAGGATTACCTCACAGTTGTAAGTAGTAGCTACGACTGCTGTTGTCCTGGTGTCGTGTGTGCTCATGAGGCAACTATGGCAGAGAGGTTGACGGCTGTCAACCTGAATAGCGGCAGCCAGGCAGGTGGTGATCCTGCCTGGCTGCAGTCCGTGCTGGCCAGACGGTGGCGAGCTCCCGCTCTCCCGCAGGCTCGGACTCCGGCTCCGGCGTCATAATGCACCGGGGGCACAGATCGGCCTGATCTACCAGGGCACCATAGCGGGACCGGCCGGTGATGGCGTCGATGACATCCCACACGGTCACGCCGTCCAGCCAGCGGTGGCTCGCTCGCCTCCTGCCCTCTGCCGCCGGGCACGGGCCCGCATGCCACAGGATGCGCTCCCGGATCTTCCGGTAGCCGCTGGCCCGCGCCGGCTCTTCCGGCTCCTGGTCAACGACCACGTAGGGCCGGCCCAGCTTGCGGACTGCCTCAGCGCGGCGCATGGCCTCCCGGGCGTGGCTGGCAAGCGCACGCATCTCCGAGGGGAAGACTCCTGCAGCTGCCTGCTTAGGCGTCGGCACCAGCACCGCGGTCACCGGGCCGCCGTCATCCGGCCGTACCCACAGCATGCGCGGCTCGGGCCCGTCGGACCAGATGACCCCGGTCCTGAGCTCGCCGTACAGCCCGCCCGGCGCGGTGCGCTCCCAGGTGATCTCCTGCCCCGGGCTAGTGCGCCCAGGCGCGTAGTCCCTGCGCGCCGGGGGCTTGCGGGTGCGGCGCAGCTTGATCATTTCGGGCTTCTCGGTCTTCATCGCGTGATCTCTCCTGTCGTGTGCTCTCTGAGTGCTGTCAGGCCGCGCGCGCTGACTCGAGCGCGGCGCGCAGTGCGGGACGGTGGCCTATGAAGAGCCAGGCCAGGGCGATGCCCAGGGCGAGCTCGTCAAAAGGCAGGAAGGGAACCTGAATCAGGCCGATCACGAACAAGATCCTCAGCAGCCTGGGCAGGCCTGGCCCGGAAGCCAGGATCCGGGCCGCGCGGAGGATTATGCGGACCTGCCGCCATGCTCCGGTGAGTGCGTCTCTCATGGCACCGATCTAAGCACAGCGGTTAACGTATGTCAACCTGTCAGGTGCGTGAGCAGGAGATTCGCTGCCAGGCAATAAAGCAGCCAGGCAGAGCCGTGCTGACTCTGCCTGGCTGCGGCGCCCGGAGCTAGGCGGTATTCACGGTGACATCCCCCGGCGCGATCACCTCGAGCCGCCTCGGGTCAACCCGCCAGTACTGGCCGCCGGGGCTGCCGCCGAGCTGAACGATGTTGACGACATCGAAACTGTCCTTGATCACTATGAAGAGCTGGTCCGGCGCCATTCCCCTGATCAGCTTCGACCCGGTCCACCGGACCAGGGCGCCGACGCGCAGATCGGCGTGACGGGCCCCGAGCATGACGTCATGGGGCACGCGCTGTGATGCGAGCGGCATTACTTCTCTCCTATCAGGTAACACTGCGGCTGATGTCTGATCTTGCCTTCCGGTCCTGCCTAGCCTTCCTGGTGCGCTATCCACCTCCCGCCGGGCGCCACCGTGACGGCCAGCGCGATCTGGGCTCCGGTGCTCTCGGTCGCCAGGCAGTCATAGACGTTGGTGCCGGACCTCTGCACGCACGTGACATGCGCCAGCGTGAAGCCGTCCGCCGCAGCTTTCGCCGGCCGGCTGAAGGCCTGAGTTACGGACGCTGCCAGCGAGCCCGGCGTGTAGGCCGGGGTGCCGGCTCCCAGGACCGCCAGGAAGGCTCCCAGGACCACCAGGACGGCAGCGCCGGCCAGGGCCGTGCCAAGCAGGCGCCGGCGCCGGCTGGCCGCGCTGCGGCGATGCTGCGGCCGCATGGCGTAGGGCGCTCCTGCCGCCTCCAGGCGCGCGCGGTAGTCAGTGCTCATGGTCGTGTCTCCCCTGTTGTCTCTCCCCGCAGGCCGGACGCTCCGGCCGGCGCGGCCGCCCGGCGGACCGGGAGACCACGCGAGCCGTGCGTCCGGGCTACAGGGCCTCTAGCGCGAGCTCGGCGGCCACCACGCGCGCGTAGGGCTCGCCATCAGGAGTCCCGCTGGCGAAGGCCACCATGCCCAGCGAGGCGATCACCTCGGACGCGCTGTTGCGCAGCACCGCGCAGTAGCAGGGACCCTCATAGCCGTCATCGCCGTCATAGGGCTCTGGCTCGTCCTCCCAGGTGACATCCGCCCCGAGCCGCGCCGCTGACTTCTCCGCCTCGGCCAGGAGCACCGCGCCCCGCATGCGCCCGTGCTCGGGAGTCTCGCTCTCCGGGTCGTAGCTGTAGCCGGCGTGCTCGTAAAAGAACCGCTCCGCCTCGCTGAGCTCGATGGCCAGCGGCACGGGCTCAGTCTCGCAGCTGCCGGGGGAGCAGTCGTGCTGGCTGTCCCGCGGGCCGGGGCAGTCGATCCCGGTCACGCCCGCGGGCTGGCGGGCCGCGTCCGCCAGCTCCTGCAGGGCCAGCGCGGCCCGCGTGAGGTTCAGCGCGGCCAGCAGCTCGCGGGCGGTCGGCGCGGCCAGCTCTGCCGACCACGGCCCGGCCTCGTCCTGGCCGCGCAGGGCTAGCCGCACGCCGCTGTCATCCTGGCTGATCCTGATGTCGCTCATGTCCTGGTCTCCCTCTGGCTGGTGTCTCTCTGATGGCTCCATTAGAGCATGCTGGTTGACAGGTGTCAACCCAATGCGCGTAACACGCTGCAGATTCTCCGCCGGACATGCCTGCAGCCCGGTCCCTGTGCTAGCGGGCCGGGCTGCAGGCATGTGCGTTAGCGCTTAGTGGTGATGACGAAGCCCTGGCCGTCGTCAGCAGGCTCGATGGCTGCGCGCGGCACGCCGGCGCACGGGGTGACTTCGAGCGCCAGGCTGCCGTCCCTCCGGGCTATGGCGGAGATCTGCACGGCCCTGAGAATGCTGCCCTCGTCCCGGATCAGGACCGTGGCGGACAGGCCGCCGTCCTTTGCCTGCGGGCCGCCCGACAGGCTGGTCCGGCGGCCGTCAATGTCAGCGTCGATGTAGAAGTTACGGACTGCCATGGTGCTCACTCCCTCTGGCTGGTGTCTCCCTGATGACTCCATTAGAGCATGCTGGTTGACAGGTGTCAACCTCATGGAGCATAGAGCGCGGATTTATTATCAGGCCCCGGCCTGCGGCAGCAGACTGCACGCCGAGCCCGGCTGGTGCCAGGCATGCCGGATGCACAGCATGATGTAGCGCTCGCAGTGCAGGGACGCGCAGTGGCCCGACCCCGGCCTGAGCGCGTCCTCGTAGTGCCCGCAGGCCAGGGTCACGGTGTCACGCTGAGCCATTGTCATCACCTCCGCCCGCAGGCCATCCCTCGTCCAGCTCCGGGGCCGTCGCCCGGCCGCCATCCTGGACCTGCTCGCCCTCCGGCCCGGTCGTCAGCAGCACCAGGCCCCAGCGGCGGCCGCCGCACAGCAGGCGCCAGTACAGATGCCGCCCGCCGAACGCCTCCGGGCCCTCGGCTGCCCGGAAGGCATCGGCCAGCTTCCATATGGGCTGGCGCCCCGGGCGCCATCCGCCAGGCAGCCGGATCGCTCTGATGTCCATCTCCGCTCACTTCCCCCCTAAGCCGGCCCGGCGCAGCTTCGCGCGGGCGTTGGTGATCGCGCGGCCGCCGGCCCGGTCGTTGCCGGTGTAGATCTTGCACCCGTCAGGCCGGCACCAGGCAAGGTGGCCGCTGCCGCAGTGGTGCAGCGTCCAGCCCAGGCCGAGAGCGCGGCGAGCCATGCCGCGCAGGTCAGGCGGCACGCTACGTAAGCCCGCCAGCTCGCGGCGGGAGTTCATTGCGCTGCCCTCTCCGGGCTGCCCTCATGCTCGTCCTGGGCGGCCCGCAGCTGCACGGCCAGTACCTCGAGGTCCGCCGCCCCGCCCTCCGGGCTAGCCGGCAGGTGCCGCCAGGCACGGTCGCAGTCCTGCGCGTCCGTGCAGACCAGATCCGTCCCGATGCGCTTGAGCCCGCCGGCCGACCGCTCGCGCAGGCACCACATGCACTGGCCCGTCAGCCCGGGGCCGGCCAGCACCTCGAGGACGGACGCCGCCTGGGCCGCATAGCGGATCAGCTGGTCATGGGTCGGCCGGGCCGGGTCGCCCGCCGGGTGCTTCATCCAGGCATTCCAGACGGCCACCAGCGAGCGCGCGCGGACTACCTCGGGCCTCTCGGTCATGTCTCAGTTCCTCTCTTCGCGGATGATCACTCCGAAGCGGCCGGCCAGCCGCAGGCAGTCAGGACAGGTAACCGGCGACTCGGCACCGGCAGCCAGGCCCCAGAACTTCGCCCGCGGACGGCACAGCGCGTCCCCCTTCGCGCGGCGGAGCCTGCCCGCCTCGAGGGGCCGGTCTAGCACGGCGTGGTAGCGGGCCCTGCTGCGCGCCCCCTGCCTCGGGTTGTAGGCGTACCGCACGCAGGCAGTCAGCTCGCACTGGTGGATGCCGGACAGGTCGCAGGAGTCGCACAGCGGCACCTGGCACTCCGGGCAGGCCAGCCAGGCATCCAGGTCAGCCTCGCCCGTCTCCCAGCGGGCCCGGCGGTCCGGGCCCTGGTCGCTCCCGCAGGCCGCGCACAGCGTCGCCGCCGGGCTGCGGAGCTCGTTCATCCAGTCCTGCAGGTCCTGCTCAGACCAGGATGTGTCTTCCATCTTCGCTGCCTCCTTGCTCGTGCGATACCGCCATCAGAACACAGGAGGTTGACGCGTGTCAACTCGACTCGCCCGGCTCGGCCAGGTAATCAGGAGCGGACAGGGCCAGCGCGGCTCCCGCTGCCTGCGGCCACACCACGCCGTTGCCGATGGCGCGGAGCTGCGCCGTGCGCACCAGGCCGGACTGAGTCACGGTGCCGGCCGGGATGGCCATCATCCACTCCGGGAACTCCGGGGCCAGCCGCAGGTCTCCCGCCTTGTTCGGGGCCAGCGGCATCGGCGCGGGAATGCCGGTGATGGCCTCCTGCCGCCGCACGGCCGCCGTGTACTTCCCCCAGTCCACGTCCTGGTTGTGCACGGACAGCCGCTCGATGGCCTCGGGCAGGTCGGCATCCCCGGCACCGCGCGCCCGGCCGTCAGCGCGCACCCGGCCCTCCGGGCCGCTGGCGCCCTTGCCGTCGGTGGCCGTCGGCGTCGGCACGAGCGACAGCGCGGTCTCATTGAGGTTGACCGCACCGTGACCGCAGGCACGCATCGCAGCAACCTGCGCCGGCGTCTTGGGCCCGGCAGCGTCATGCGCCTGCGGCGTCGGCAGCATGGCCATTACGGCCGAGGGCAGCATCAGGTCACCGGAGGACCCGCGCTGGCATGGCGCGCCCTTGCTGCCGTCGGTCGCGCGCGGCGTCGGCACGAACGACAGCGCGGCGATCGGCAGCGGCGTGCCCATGCCGTTGCCGTTCATGCCCTTCTCGCGGAGCACGGCGTTGCGCGCCTGCCAGGACTCCAGGGACTCGCCGTCGTTGAAGGCGGAGGCGGCCGGGGTCGGCAGCCAGGCAGGCACCAGGACATCGGTCAGCGTGTCGCCGGCGTGCCCGCCCGGCCCGGCCCGGCGGGCCGTCGAGTTGCGGGACATCCGGGAATCGCCGGCGGTGACAGTCGGCAGCAGGAGCGGCGTGGCAGGCCAGGGCGGGGAGCCGTACTCGTAGAGGTAGCCGCCGATGACAGCACCGGCCGGGGCCAGCCGGATACGCCGGCGTATCGGCATGGGGCGGGCCAGCAGCCCGTGCGGGGCCTGGTGCCAGAAGCCGTCCTTCAGCACGGCCAGGGGGCGGCCGGGCGGCTCGCGCCGCCGGCCCTCCAGCTCGGCCCAGATGAACAGCCGGGCGCGCTGGTGGCAGTAGCCGTAGTCACAGGCCCGCTCGATCTTCCAGCGCGCCTCGTAGCCGAGGGATGCCAGCCCGCCCAGCACGATGTCCAGGCCGGATCCCAGCAGGCCCGGCACGTTCTCCAGCAGCACGCGCGGCGGCCGCAGCACGCGCAGGCCGGCCAGGATGTACGGCCACAGATGGCGCCGGTCCTCCGTGCCGCGCTGCGCGCCGGCATGGGAGAACGGCTGACATGGGAACCCTGCCGTGACCAGGTCCGGCCGGCCGTGCTCGCGCAGCACCGCCTGCCAGCGGATGGCCTTCAGGTCGC